>Ga0126342_10000232_pt1 | contig 50515 bp, 44 predicted proteins | sample Cyp1metagenome_FD_92528 | JGI IMG/M metagenome (GOLD analysis project Ga0126342, IMG submission 92528) | Coral microbial communities from Lord Howe Island, Old Settlement Bay, Australia - Cyphastrea 1 metagenome | ecosystem: Host-associated > Invertebrates > Cnidaria > Coral ...
CACCTGCTGAAACCCTATTTGCAATGGGGAAAGGGTTGAAAGAGTTCCAACTTTGTGACTCCAGACGACTCCGCAAGAAACCGCAAGATGCGCAAGATGATGTCACTGAACTGTTCGATTTGTCATTGTTTGATGCCCATTTTTTGGGTTGGAAAGGTATATAGAATTTGGACTCCCAAAGGCGGTCCTCCCAGTACACAAACGGTCGCATCTAAAAATCGCTGTTTTACACAGTGCGAAGCGTTTAGTGCCGATTTTGCTGGCAGGCGCCTCTGCGTCGCGCCAAAATCACAGAGGGTGAGCGTGTAGTGCCGCCAGTTGTGGCACCATACGGCAGGTTTCTGTGCACAAACCTTGGCAGGCGCAGTATTTCAAACGGAAACATGGTCACCCCACAGCTTAAACCCTGCCGTGGCTGAAGCTGTGAACAACTGCGCCTACCAGCGTTTAAGCTGTTCAGGTTTAGCTGTGAGGTGACCATGTGCCGCAGTTGTCAGGCCTTAAGTTGTAAGGTGGCCATGTTTGTTTGCAATATTTGCCACAGGTTGAGATGTGTGGTTGTTTACTTCTGAAATGCTGCGCTTGCCCGGGTTAAAAGCTGTGATGTGGCTATGTTTGCTTCTGAAATATTGTGCCTGCGACGGGTTGTAAGCTGCCAAATTACTGCGCCTGTAGCATGAGCGCAAGTGTTAACACATGCTTTTTCTCTCTGTGCGTCCCAATTTGTTTCTTATCAGTCGAGGTCTCTCTATGGCCGCCATGTTTCCACTAGTTTTTCTGGATCCTGTTTTCGGGCCATAATGAAGCAGGCTTGTCGTCAAACACTAAAGTCTTGGCTGCTGAATGTCTTGTTGGCGTTCGTTTGGGACTGCTGAATTTCTGCTTGGCATGTCCAATACTTCTGGCAGTCACGATCTGCAAACTGACAGCGTTTAGTGCAGATTTTGGTGGCAGGTGCGGTATTTACGGCGTGTGTGACGCTGAACCTACAGAGGGTGAGCATTTAGTAGAAGCTCCAGTACGACAGTTGTGGCACTACACGCCTTTTACCGTGGAAAAAACTTGCACAACAGGTCCAGCGTGTAGCGTGTAGTGGCTCTTTTTTCTAACTATATTGATCTTTTAAAAAATAATTTGCAACCGAACGCCAGGAAACGGCGAAAATGTCTCCGGCCACAGCGCGGAGCGTTTAGTGGGGTACTACACGCCCAAACGGTCGCATCTAAAAAATCGCTGTTTTACCACAGTGCGAAGCGTTAGTGCCGATTTTGCTGGCAGGCGCAGTATTTGCACTCTGCGTCGCGCCAAAATGAAGGTGAGCGTGTAGTGCCGCCAGTTGTGGCACCATACGGCAGGTTTCTGTGCACAAACCTTGGCAGGCGCAGTATTTCAAACGGAAACATGGCAACCCCACAGCTTCAACCCTGCCGCGGCTGAAGCTGTGAGGTGGCCACATTTGTTTGTCAAATACTTGCCATGGGCTAAGCTGTGAGGTGGCCATGTTTGCTTGTCAAAAACTGCCCCTGCCAGGGTTTACGCTTTTAACTGGAGTGTTTTTGTACGATGTAATCCACATCAGTAATTCGATAAGATATTTCTGAGCAAGTGTGTAAAAACTTCTCTGTATAAAGGTTTTTTTTGCCTAGAGGTTTCTTTTAATTTTGCGTGAAAACATGTGTATCAAGCTGTGGATGCATGTTGATGTATGATATTTATCTACATCAGTCATTAGTCCCCGGTCATCATCCTCACACGTCATTCATCATTCACAATTAACATTCTTCATTCAAGATTCAAGACCATCATTCTTCATCGTAATCATCACCATCACCATCACCATCATCACCAGGATCACCATCACCACCACCACCACCATCATCATCATCGTCATCATCATTATCATCATCATCATCATGCAGCGTTTATCATCCATAATCCACCTTTATTCATCATTCATCATTCACAATTCATAGTTCACCAATCATCATTCACCGCTCATCATCCATCATCCGTCATCAGTCATTCATCGTCATTCATCATCATATTTATCATCTTTACCATCATTACCATCATTACCCTCATCAACACCATTACCATCATTACCATCATTACCTTCATCGTCATCATTACCGTCGTTACCATCATCGTCATCATCCTCATCATCATTGTCATCATCATCGTCATCATCATCATCATGATCATTGTCATCATTATCGTCATCATCATCGTCATCGTTTTCATCATCGTCATCATTATCATCATCATCGTCATCACCATCATCATCATTTTCATCATCATGATGATGATGATGATCATCATCATCATCATCACCTTCGTCGTCATCATCATCATCATCATCATCATCGTTGTCATGACCGTCTTTTGTCCTCTCCGCCCTCCCGCCTTCTGTCCGGCGATATTGTCATCTAGAGCTTGCGTGGATGGCTCAATTTTACCTATGATTATTGCTGCCCTTTGTCTCGATCATCCTCCTTCCGTGACTTTGTGATTCTGTTGGAGCTCGTCTCTTGTATGCCCATCGCGGGTTTGGTCGTCTTGTGGCGTTGTCCTGTTGTCCTGTTGTCCCGGTTTCCCGTTGTCCCGTGAACCCGTTGTCCCGTTGTCCCGTTGGCTGGTGTCGTGCCTTTTCTCGAGGCCAGAGCTCATGATTAAAAGATGCACCTTTTTTACATGCCCACATCCACAGTTTTTGCATTATGAGTGTGGTAAAACATAAGGCACCCAAAAACCACAGTTTCAGTTTTGGGCCAACCCAGATAGTTTCAATCGGTGGAATGGATGCTTGTGGCTCTGCTGCCATTGGCTGGTACCGGAACCATATCAGTGACAATGGACTCTGTCTTGCTTGGTTCAATGCGACCAATGGGGAAAAACCATGGTGTGTCCGAATCTTGACACAAATGTGGATAGACTTTCACTCGGGTATTTTTTCATGTGCGCAATTGAAACAAAACCTTGATTTTAACGCAGACCACAATTTGAGAATGTTCATTTGAGAAAAAAACAAATTTAGATTTGTATGGCCAAGGGCATATTTTGGTGTGGCAGAATTGTTGGATTTGTCATTCCTTTTTGCGCCGAATGATCTGTTCAGTCACTTACTTCATTAGTGCATGCGCAGCTAGGGGTTGATGGTGAAAATTCCAGGCCCACCTTCGAAGGGTTCTTGAAATCGATTCCACAAAATTTCCATCGTTTTTTGGATGTGGGGATGGCTTGCCACCCGTGGAAACTCCGCATGAGTGGTTCATCTCCAATAATATCCGTTGTTACAAAAGTGATATGTCCCTCTACATACCATGATGCATACCATGATAATCCTGATATGTACCCATGTCATTCTCCATGAGTTATCCATCATATGTAACCATTGTTCTGGGATGAACATCCAACTCCTAGCTGCTACCTCTCTCATGGGAAACCGCCATGCTGCGTGACAAAAGCGCCTTGGAAGCCTTCGATGTGTTGAACACCACGGTTTGTATCCAACCCCCAAAGGATAGTCTGTAAATCACAAACCCTACCAAAATATGCAGAATCGTGGTTGAAACTTACCCTTGAAAAAACTGGAAACAAAATCCGACCAAAATGGTGATCTCAACTGTTTTTCTTATGTTGGGAACCTGAAGATGTTGGAGGGCCAGCGATACCAGAGGGCAGTGGTTGAAGTGGAGTTTGGAGGAACATATCATCTTCTGTATGTTTTTTGGAGGTTATTATAGGCTACACCAAATTCTATCCCAGGGTTGAAAAAATCATGTTCTTGCGTAAGATTTCGATAGAACCTGTATATTCTAACGGGTGGGAAACTATGACATTTTTTCTGCAGTCCCAAACCGCGAGCATTTCCTGGCCTCAAACTTTCTCATGAAACCTCCAGAAACCCTTTGTAAATTCAAGCATGGTCCGTTTTTACCCCTGCAGTTTGTGCATACTCTCATGCTCCGAATCGCAAATTCCCCACAGTATTAAGCCAGGCAATCTTGGCGAATCTCTTTATGATGGGCCTCACCTGTCAACATATGTGGTTCCATCAGAATCAACACAAAATTTCAAAATTAGAACTGATTTTGGTTAAAATCCATGGTTTCCTGGAGGTGTTCCACAAACAAGAAGCCAGGGGGTCCATCATGGTCCAATTACTTTTACATATTTCCCATTTTTTTTCCACATTATAAACAAAATATTATACACTACCATCAATTTCCAAAAAAATTCCAATTGTTGGCTATATATCCCATGATAGTTCATAAAGTATCCTCCTCTTCTTCCTCCTTGACCCACCCTGTTCCCTTTCCTTCCTTACCCCATTGGCCTCAAGTAGTTCATGATATATCCACAATATCAATTATCATCACTATACATTTTTCATTTATGTACTGATACTTCATTATTGGTAATGTATTTGTATATTACATATATATATATATACATATATATATATACATATATATATACATATATATATACATACATATACATATACATATACATATACATATACATATATATATATATATACATATACATACATACATATATATATATATATATCCCTATTATTTTCCCATCAATTCGATCACCACATTTTGGTGGTCCACTGGGGCCCCCAGGTGTCGCAGGTGTCGCGATGACTCCGCAGGGCCTGCCCTGCGATCCTGGGCTGTGGTTCCTGCTGGCGAAGCTGTTGAAGACCAAGCTGTCGAGAACTGGCTGATGTTACTGATATTTTGGCGGGAGAATATATGGGGGTTTCCATCAATGGTCTAGAGTCTAGAATAAAAAAACAATGGATGGTTTATGATGGTTTATGATACACAACAATGGATGCTTTATGATGGTTTATGACAAACAACCAATGGTGTATGATAGGTACCCAAAATGGATGGTTTATGATAAACAACAATCATTGAAATGGATGATTTGTGGGTCCCCCATTGAAGGAAACCGTCACCATTTTTTGGTGACTTTAGCTGGGAACAGGTTTGAAAAATCTGGATTCACCACATTTTTTCTGGCAATTTAGCAGGGGAAACATACTGCCACTACAATCGCAACCATGGGTTAAGTGGTTCTCTTCACTTTGGGGGCCTATACAAAAAGTACCCTCTGGTTATTTAACATAGCCATGGAAAATGGCCCATTTATAGATGGTTTACCGTAATTACCTATTAAAAATGGTGATTTTCCATGGCTATGTTAAATAACCAGAGGGTATTTCATTTCGGGACATGTAGGGATTTTGGGTTTCCCATCAACGAATGGGGATTTCGTATTGCCATGTTCCCCAAATGAACCAATCCACGACATGCGACCACGGTTTCGGTTTCTTATGATCAAAGTGGAAGGCATAAGACATTTGACCTCCGGATTAATTCACATGAAATCACAGTCCCAACTTCCCAACCTTTGGAGGTCCAAACAATGTGGGAACCGAGAAACTATAAACCCCTTGGTGCTCTGGTTTCAATACACCTCTATTCATATGGAACTGGCCACATATTTACGACATTTCGACTGTTGATTGGCAGCAACAGACCTCAGGCACTCGTGGACCTGCTCGTGGACCTGCGACAGAATGCTGTCACCAACACAGTGTGACATCTCCCCTAGACCGATCTTGGGAGGCCCAGAAGTTAGGATGGCCCAGTAGATCCGGAAAAATGAGGATGGACAGTTGGTGGATGAACATCTATATAGTCTATACCCATCAGCCATTTTGATGTGAACTGCAAGGGTACCAGGGTTTCGACTCATAGCCAAGCGACTTCGTGGTTTTCAGGGTCGAAAGAATTTCTGAAAAAAAAATTGGAGATTAGCCACAGATCGATAGCTCATAAGAAAAAGGTGAAACGATGGATGCACGAGATGGAAACAAACGATCTGAGCGCTCCTCTCAGCAGGAAGTTGTTTACTTGACTTGTTTGGCCTGATGGATGCGCGCTGAGCGCCCCACACGCGTATGCTGTATATTTGTTCCTGCAAGGTGGAACGCTTCAAAATGTCGCCAAAACTGGGATGTGACAGCAAGCTGGGTTTGTCCTGCAAAATAGGGCATACCCCAAATCCACATATTTAATGGATTAATCATAAGGACAAAAACTTGGTTAAATATTCAATGAATAGGGTTAATCATCATATTTCCGACTCGATGTCGATAAACCGAGGGAATGCCGCATTTTCAGACAAACCTGACCGCCGCATGCAGCTGCAGCACTTCAATGGAGATGAGTGGAACCAGCACTTGAGCATCTTGAGCCTTGTATTTGAACGTGGGCTGCACATAAATTTGGTTGGTGGTTTCAACTGTCTTGTTTACATCTCTGCGAGGACGATGGATTTGACTCATATATTTCAGTTAGTTGAATCCACCAGCGATGCGGTCTGCTGAAATGATGGAACCAAAACATGGTCCCCCAACGCTTTGCAGCCAGAACAACCTGCTGTACAACGGGAAGTGGAAAACCAGGTTTTTCCACCAGGATAACCATCCACTGCCACAGAAAACGGTGGGTATTCCAGTCCAGGTCAGCTGTATCTTATGGTTACGCGCTTAAGATGCGATCAGCCCAATGGCATGTGATAGTTTCAGGTGGCACCCGTGCCCTGTGTCGGAACGTCTTTGTGGAATCTGTCTTGGGAGGTCGTCCAACAAATTTCCAAGGTCGGGTCGTTGGGTCTTGCTCGAGAGGAAAGTTCAACACTAAAACGAACTGGTTGGTTCCAAAAACACAATTTTTGTGAATGTAGTGAACCTTCACTACCAGAATGAACTCTCCATTTACCAGTGGTTGTTTGGAGTTCCTGGGGTCGACATGGTTTCCATCTTCACCAGAGAATGTTGACATGGTGCCGCTGTGAACCCAGTCACCCCATCCCACGGTACATCCAGCCGGGCCAATATAAGCTAAAAAGCACCAGGCAACTGGTGCCAGTTCGGCCGCAAAGAGAACAGGACAGATTATGAGAGCCTAACATGCCGATTATGTTGGGCAGAACCTTTGCCAAGCCACCATTGCACAGTGGTGTCTTGAACAGACCGATGGACCCTGAGTGGTTATGAGTGGCAAAAGCCGAGAACTTGGGACTTAGACCCCTCCAACTGGTGGGTTTCTTGCCAGATTTGAGTGTTCTGAGCATCTCCTGACGCTCAGATTTTGTTGCTCCCGCTTGTGTTTCTACATCTCCAGATGAGAGGGGCCCTAAGAGTGGAGCTGCCGTTATGAACCAGTCCCAATCTCAAGATGTTTATGGATGTTTCCCGTTTTCCTATGAAACCGTTCCCTTGAAATAGATAAAACTACGCCACGAAACAATGGATGTGGTTGGGTCCAAAGTGATGCGACCTCCTCGAATGACAGATTGATCTGCCCAAACCGGCTCGGTCCTTGGGAGTGTCGGCCAGTGTTGACGTACCACAACTTCCAAAACTTCCCAAGATCACCTGTCATCTCAGTCTGAGCCCGGGCCAGTTTTTTTTTTAAGAGGCAAGATGCTGGGACTTTCCCAAGCTTGAAAGGACAAATCGACATGAATCCTTTAGATTTGGGGGTAATTTCACCATAGTTTCTGGTACAATAATCATCTTTGCCACTCCAACGAGAGTAAGGTTTGGGTCGTTCAACACCTCGCGCTAAAGTGGAATCCCATCGCCGCGTAATGTGCAGCTGCTAATGATGGTGATCCAAGAGTAAAACTTCGGGGCAGGTGCAAGTTGAACACAAAAAATGGGGTTTGATTCCTTGATGAATCCACATTTATGTTCAAAATGTGGGCTTTTTATTCCCTCATGAATTGAGACAAACCACTTAGACTTAGCTCCGTTGAAGTCTTTCACTTGAAAGAGGCAATTTCGGACAGAGACCATCCGCTCTGCCGAGCTTTTTTTGTGTTGCCCTGCTGGTATGATGACACATACGGTGAGGATAGGTTAGAAGTGCAGGACGCCGATAGCAATGCCAGAGGTGTAATTTTGCCATGGAAGAGATCTTTCATGTGACCAGAGTTTCAATGTACAGATTGGATGCTTCAGATTGTTGGCCTTATTGTTGGCCTTTGAGCCCTGATATTGAATGTTCTATGGCCATCTTGGATTTGACCGAAGATTTTGCAATGGTTCACGTGACAAAATGCAGACGACCACAAGACGCGTAGGCTAGATGACGCACCTTCGATGAAGTCAATCTGTGCAAAGTGTAACAATCTCACCACGACGTCATGGGAAGGTAATGGGAACATCTGTGATGTAAAGTGATACAAAATTGTTACACTTTGCATGGGAACCACAAAATTCGTCATTCTTTGTGATGGTCTGTAATGGGAACAACCTCAAAACTATTTCAGGCTCGTTGGGTCTTACCCTCCGGCCAGGAGTTGAGGCATGGGAGGCCTATTTGTCGCTTTGATGGCGATTGCGCTCGAACAAAATGCATTTTTTTTTTTTGGAGGTGAGTACGTCTCCTTGAATTTCTTGGAGGAATTTTCCCCCGTTTTGTGGTCAAATCCCAATTTGTTGGTTGGTTCCGTTTATTGCTACTTAGATCCGTTTGTTGGTAAACTCCCATTTTTGTTGATGAAATCCCCTCCGCATTTGTTGCCTTTCCATGCTGGTTGATCTCGCCGTCACCACAAAATTCAGCTAACTTTGTAAAGAGAGAAGAAACTTTGCTTGTTGCCGGCTGAAAAGCTGTTAAAGTGATCTTGGGATGGGTCAAAACCTATCATCACCATAGCTATTTGTTGACGAATGGTGGTACCTGACAAGAAAGGCAACTTTCCCCTTGGGCCGGAGCCGGTAGCTGAGCTTTCACTTACGAACCTGGAAGGAACACCCCCAGTAATCTTCACCCTTTCAGCCTCAAGCTGTCAAAAAGTCTGTCTGGCACATGGGAAAGAAATGTTCCATGTATAAAAGGGTCCCTAACATGGTGGGCCAGGGATCGTCTTGTCGAGGGCTTGTGAATTCCAGATCCGTTTGAAGCTCCAGATTTTAGCGTTGAAAAAGGCCCCAGTGGCGATGACCAAGGGAAGGTCATGTAGAAGGGAAGATCATATAGGTAGTCCTTGCCTTGGGTCCGTGTTCTTTTCCATGGGTGTTTCCTTAAATTGGGAACCTTCCCAAACCCTCCCGATTCCTTCCTTGACATGACGAATTTTGGTTTTGGGGATTCCCAAATTTTGAAGAAATCACCGCGTAGGCGATCATCAGTGAACTGATCCTCTGCTGTTTGGCATTCATTGCTGCACTTTTGACCAAGGGCCAAGAGCTGCCAAGAGCCTCAATTTCACCTGTCAAGGGCCAAGCTGTCCTGTTGACGCTTTGCCAACTTGTGCAATATGCAAGAAAGTAAGTTCGTGTGATCAACAAGGTACTGCTTGACACAAAAATTATATTCTCAAAAAGCCATCCTTTGCCTCCACTCACTCCACGCCAAGCATTGGTCTAAGGTGAAATTTGCCAATATTCTTGGTGGTAAGAACCAGGGAATGCCCCTAGAAAATGCCGTAAATCAATCCATTGATCCAATGGTCCCCTGTAATGTGACCAATGTGACCGGTAGGCTGATCTTTTCTGATGCGCTCCTTGCCACCCTGAAGCTTCCCTGCACGCTTTCCGGTCATGGGGAAGTTATTTGCGTAGCGTTGCTCGACCATTGGGGGCTTGGACCCTTCGGAGCCCATCCGTGGCCTTTGAGCAAGGGAAACTTCGGGTTGAAACCACCGAAGTCAAACATGGGAGTCTAAGAATTTCCATGAATTTCCAGTATATCCAAATTATATCCCCATAAATCCCCATTGTTGTTGATTAAATCCCTCTTGACAAAGGCAAAAAACAATTTAGGGCTTTGTACTCATGCAGCTGTGCTGATGTTTCGTCAAGTAGTCCTTGTCCTGGACTGCCACTTTTTTCGACACTAGTGTGGCGGCTATTTGGCTTCAAACTTGGATGGTTTACACCTTCAGTACCACTACAAATGACGAAAATTATCTCTGTAACACTTCCTGAGAAGAACAATACTTGAAATAATTTTTTTAACAGCCTTGATCTGATTGTACTTTCATTCTTGGTTCGAAATTCAGGACGAGACAATCACTTCAGTCCATTTTCTTAAAGCTCCTGAAAGTAGACCAGAAATAGTCTAACCTGGAAATATCGAATCTATGGATGATTTAGCCACTACAACTCCCATATTTACAGGGGATTTGCCAGTGGTCTGATTGACAAAGGGTAGACTCTTGCAGATCTGCAAAGATCACCGGGGTTGATCACCGTGCGCCGAACTGTGACATGTGACTTGATTTGATGAGTGCAGAATCCATCTGATCAGGGTTGAACTGTGAAGCATCATATGGCCATGGCTTTCTTGGGGAGAATGACAAAAAAACACCCCTGAAATGGGGCGATATTTGTGGGAAGGCACGAGAACTTGAGCAGCGATGCCTTGAGCCGAGAAGCCGTGGGGTTATGGTCAGATCAGCTGAATCGGCTCAACATGTTCTTTTGGCAAAGAAGACCTTTCAACTTCCTGAAACTCCTACACTTTTTTCAGATGAAAAGACTTAGTGAAAATCGCCAACTTTCTGGCGCTTTGGCACCCATGGCACCCAACCCTTGAGCCAAGGGTCAGCCTCTGCCGTCTGACAGATTCACCGCTGTGAGTCCCACATGGTGAAGAGCCAACCCCGCTGGGTGACTTCTGGCAGCACGAGAAAGTGACACTGAAAAGAAACGACATAGTGTGCACAACAAAGAGACATGCTTACTAATTATTAATACAGCCATGGTGATACACTAACACAATGAGTTTCAAGTCTCAAACGTTGTGTGTACTCAAAGTTGGAAAGTCCAAGACTCATAAAACAACTTGGGGTTGTGGTGAAGCCCACAGCATTCTGTACCGCATTCCCCAGATAGCCTTGCCGGGCCTTGCTCAGCAGGATCCTAACAGGCTAATCTTCTCGCATGCGTTCCGAAGCAGCATCAAGCCGGTACAGACCTTGGGAACTTTGTGGTCGGAGTCCGTCGCCGCATTCAAAGCCACCCATTTTGGGACGACGCAGCAGCCATGGTGTCCATTGAAGATGAGAGACTCTCGAGAGATGGAAATTTCCTCGGTTCTACGACAGGGTTCTGAGACTTGTAAGAAAGCTCCGAAAGCATGGATGTGATTTTTTGGGCACAAACTTATACACCAAAAGCACTTCGTTCGGCAGTGTTGTTTGGTGGCTTTACGGTAGGAATCAACACGCAATGGAAGGGATGAAGAATGAGAACGGGGAGATTTCGACTTCAGAAGCTGCAAACATGGGGAGGTACCTTGTGAGCTTTGGATGGACTTTACCTTGATACATTGCACGGTATGCTCTCATCATTTGCCTGGACGTCTTCCAAACCCAGAAAGCTTGGGCCAACTACGTGCAGTGTGGGATGAGTTGAGTACAGGTCGCTAGTAACTCGTCTGACGTTAACTCATCGCAAAATTAGGTCGATGTTCACATCCCAAAGTGATGCTACAGGGTACCGTTGGGTTCAAACGATCTCCCAAGATTCCATCGACCATCTGTGTTTGGACCTGTCCTGTGCTGTCGTCAAGTCATTCCTGGCTCTGTGAAACGCACCGGTGACCGACAGGTCTGGCAGGTCTGGACGCCTCGGATCCGTAGGATCTGAAGCGTCGCCACTTTCGGTTGCTGTTGGAGATGGAGATCCAGCTGTTGTCGTCACACATAGCGGGCCGATTTTTCCGAAAACATCCCCAAGTTTGCGGATGATTCCGAACCCTTATTGAATAATTATGACCAGCTTGATCGCCATCATTCGCCATCACTCCAGTTGATCACTGAAGCGACCAGCTTGATCTGAGTCGGATCCACCTGCAGCCGGCACAGCCAAACATCGCTGAGAGATTTCTCAAGCTCTGTAGTCTCTGTAGGCCCTGGCATATCTCCACTTGATCATCCCATCCTGAGAACCTCGGCCAAAATGGGATCTGGAAGAATGTAGAGATCCACGTGGAACACACCGGGGTAGCCCTTGTGCCGTGTTTGTAGCAAATCTTACCAGCAAACTTATGACATAGTAACATAATAACATATAGTAGCTTCACTCAGGCCCCAGTTCGTTCGGCAGAAACTAAGGCAGGATAAACCTGAGAAAGAATCCAATTCTTTGGGTGCTATCACCACCAATTCCTACCAAAACCTCTAAGTCTTTGGGTGTGAGCACCAAAAAATGCTGAACGATTCAACGCTCTGCTCATCACTAGAGCAGCCAGTCTCCGACAGATGTCAAGAAATCGCCCGAACCTGGTCCTGGTCTTAAAAAGTTGTGACCTGTAGCCAAGAATTGATCAACTTTGGTGGGTAACTAAGGCCCTAATTTGGGTTCATACCCCAGCGGACCACTTTCCAAAGAGGGAAAAAATTGAGATGTCCATGTCAATTTGTCCAATTTGTCTTCGATGTGCCAGGCCAGTGGACCAATCCTCACGCAACGCGAGGATCCATCAACTCCTTATCCACACACCTAGCCGCAACGGTGCAAGCCCCTTCACTGGCAGTGAAGTTTGTGTTGCAACACCGGATCTCACTGGAATCAGAGTCACATTTGCAGAAGCACTTTGAGCTTTACAGCCACCGTGAACGCAAGATGTCATCGCCATTTTTGCCGGAAATCACCACAATGTGCGCTCAAACAGGCAGTCTTCTCAGCACTGGAACTCTTTCGCAGAAAAGAAAGCGCTGGAATCAGACACCTTGAGAGGTCCAGCTCCACGGATGCCCCGCTTTTGCTGAGTGCCAGTTGATGCCTTCCAAGAAAATGACATGAACCACAGACCTGTGATCCCCAAATACCCATGAAATGCCAATGAAATGCCCATGAAATGCCCAGGATGGTTTCAGCAGCCTCTTGGGTAAAGCCATGCATTCGACCAGCGCTTGCAATAAGAAATCCGCAGATCTGTCACAGTCCAAAGTTTTAAGGGTTGCAGCTACAGTGCTGAAGGAGCCCTTGGGGCCTTCTTGGAATCTGACTGAGCTGCTGGCTGCCACATGAGGGCAGCACAAAATGGCGACTGCTTGGGATGTGGGGAACGGTGCTGGGTCTTCAATTTCAATGAGCCTATATACGGACCAGAAAAAAGTAGGCAGCTAGAATTCGGGAAAGTTCTCAAAATCCCAAGGAAATCACTTCCCTGGACCCTTTTTGTTTGATTATGCTCTTGATGTTGGCCATTGCATCTCCTGACTTGTTCCTTGTGATTAGTCGAGTCCATGGATTTGAGGGGAAAACATGGGGTGCCCGATACATTCAAACACTGCTTCAGTGGGATGATCCCCAAATATCTCCAAGTCGCGGCTTTCGATGTGTCGGGATCTCTCGGGTTTTTCAGTGACAGCTTCAAGATGCTTCAAGACGTAGCCGCGAGAAGCCACCTCATTACCGAAAATTGGCGAACCTCACTATAGACTGACACATTTCCTCTTGAGGATTTAGGCCTGTCTGAAAGGCGAAGTGAAAAGCTGTTGGTCAATGTTGGCCATCATTCTCCAAATTCGAACGCCACATGCTTTTTTTTTGTGTAAATTATGGTACCTGGTACTGTAAATTAAGTACCCCATTTTGGGACAAATCCATGGGACACGTTGGGACACATCCACCATGTACATGATAATTACTTGATTCAACGGAGGAAGATTCCCCAGCAAAATTCCCCAATAATCTTTGAACCGTAGCCGTTGGACCTTTCACCCGTGGCAAGCCGCGGCTGGCTTTGAACATGTCGGGTCATGGAGGCATGAGAGGTGAGTTGATTTGTTGGGGGTTTGTAATGGAGATTTACCCCCAGTGATGGGATCTTATATTGGGATTTATTTTGGGATAATAAGAACTAAGAACCATCTTAGTCTTAGGGCTTAGGGATATAATGATTCCAGGATATGAACTACTTGGGTTTGTCCAAGAATAGAGGTTTCACCACCATTGATAATAGCCAATTTGTCTGGCGAAAATGATGATCAATAATCAAGTTTGGGCCGCCCTGAATCGATAAGCCGTCGTGGTGGATGAATTGTTTGGGGCAGCTTGTCCCCAAAAACGTTAACCACATTTAAACACCTTAAAAGAGAGAATAGGACTGAACCAACAACTGAAATCTCATTCAACTTTGGATTGAGTTGACATGCAACCTCGTTTTCATGCAGCTTGCTGGCTGTTTCGGCGCTTTTTTTGACGGGCTTTTTTAGTGAACCAATCCACTATATCCACTATGGGGGGATATCCCAAATTGCCATTTGAATGGGGGATATTGCGATCAACCATGGCAGCCATCGAGGTGCTCTAGTTTTGGAGAAACGTCGGTTGTTAAACATCCCAGTTCTGTGTGGCTTCACCGGTGGACTTCCCATTGGTGAACCTGCTGGGGAGTATATAGGGAATGTCATCTTAGGAGAATCCAACCATGTTGTATCTATGTGGGGAATGTGTTTGTACTTGTTGGGTCCACCTTAAGAAAATCCAAGGTAATATATTGTACCCATATTTTCAATGAGTTTTGAAAGATGCTTCCGCAAACAACTGCGCCACGCATCAGGTTCTGCCATCCGTTGATTTTGTGGCAGGCCTGGCCTTGCTTGTTGTGATTGCGGAAAGAGTTGGACGTGGAGAACTTTTACATTTTTTCTTTGACATGAAGCTGAAGCTTTGCACGTTTCCCGAAGAATATGTGGACATATGAACGGCGTTTTTGGTTTGACATTTCCACTGGGATTGAATCTCCAGACAATTCTGAGTTCACACAGTCTTTTAGGATGACCAAAACAAAGGCTGTGCATGCCATCAGTTATGCTACCCTGCAGAGTTTGGTCCGGAGCGCAACGAGAATGGGTCATGTCAGGCAAGGAGTTTCCTTGTCTGATGGACAGCGAAGTAAAGGAAAAAGTTGCAACATGTTGCCACTCGGATTTGTGGCCTTTAGCCATCAATAAACGCATCATCCAAACAAAGCATCTGCCAGAAAAGCAGGTGATATCCCAAACTTGGAAAGCTTCCATGAAAATCCGTGAAACCAAACCAATTACCCACCTGATTATTGGTGACATCTCGATATCCTCATCTAGCTGGGATGAAATCTCCATGGTGCCAAGTTGGTTGAGCGAAAGGTGGCATGGCTGCATCTGCTGACACCTTTGGCCCTTCAGGGCTGATCTTATAATGCCATCCCATACCCATGGGTCACCAACCTGGGTGGTTGAATCCTGATAAATCCCATTGAGTTGCATAATATATTACAATATGTATGTACATATATATATAATATTATATACATACACAGAAATCTCCCGATTTGTATTACTCCATCATATTTCCAATTTTTCCGATGAAGATCATTCAACGTTTACGTGAAATCGAAATTACAACCTAGTCATCCACTCACAAATCTCATTAAGTTCCATGAAGTTCCAGTTCATAAATCCCATTAACATCCCATTTTTCTGATGACAACCGCATTTTCACCAAGGATCATTGCGCAGTTCAACGTCATCTACGACCTGGCAGCGGCCCATGATTTTACAACTTCCGATCCGACAGAGTTGGAGATCAAGGTGGCTGAAGATGCTCACTACCTCTACAAGAGCGTGCCTTGGATGCGCCACACCACTTGGTGACGAGTCACCAACAAAAATGGGACACAACCTGAAAACGGTGCTATGAAAACGCGGGATACAATGGGGACACGCTCCGGGAATCAAAGGTGGGACATATTCGCACTGAAGGTTTTGGATGGGAAAACCCGGCTTTCATGGGCCATTGCCATGTTCCATTGCCCCAGGGTATACATGGGTACCCATATAGTCATAGTCATCCTCAAAAGAAAGAATTTGGAATTTTCAAAGAAACTCTAATAGATGATTATATATTCATCCTGAAGTAGATAGAATATGGGATTTTAAAACACATTCCCATTTTTATTGATGAACGGCGATTGATTTCAAACACGGGATTATCTATGAAGACTTTTTCGGGATGTGAATGACTTTTCTCTCACACGAGAAAAAAACACCAGGAAGATAGGAAAAAATCTATCCAAACACTTATCTATTTCCGGATTTGCGAAGAAGTTGATCTTTGATTCCCGCGCACAGGATTGATCCACTAGAAATGATGAACACGGTAAAGCTAGAAAGATTGGACAAGACCCAGAAAGCTAATCCAGTGGGATGCTCCACCAGAATTGGGTCTGTGTTACTTGGTTATTCGGGTAATCAATATTATATTTACATAGAATTTAATCCTTTCCCCCTGATATTAAATCCTACCCCACCCAAGACTGAGCGCAGTGGTGTGTTTTCACTATTTGGGGGGTTTTGATATTGAGGTCCTGAAACGTGGTCGGTATCTATAACTACTATTCTCCCAGGGATCTAGTGCAAAGGTATACTTGATCTTCATACATGACAAGTTAGATGATCGTTGACATGATATTGGATGATTGGATGATAAAAATCTATGTTTTGGATCTATATAATTTGTGTTCCAGATTAGATATTATTGAGGGTTCCTTTGGACTCATAGTCACCATGAAATGATATACATACAGGAATCGCCATTGGATTTTGATTCGAATTCGTTTAGAAGTAGAATCACTTGATCCAAAGAATCAATCATAGAAAAAAATATGGTTGTGATTGGTTAATTTTCACCTATTTTTTCTATGGATTATGGTAATTTTCACCAGAATATTATTTAGAATCAATCACCAGAGGAATATCACCAGAATAATATGGTAATCTATGGTGATCATAGGATTCCAGAGGAATATGGCGGCCACTCCCAGGCACTGACCATTCGTACCTTGGCAGAAGAGCTCCAAGAACTGCTCGAGCGATTCGATGGAGATACAGAGGAGCGATTCGGGGGGAGATGTCTAAACTACCATATTATAAGATATATAGTCTAAATTGCTATGATATAGTATAAACTGCACGTTTTTTTGGATTTGCATTTTTTGGCAGATGTTTTTCTCAGCAAACATCGACATGTCTCACAATGATGAATGGATCCCATCGCCCCAGGGATGAATTGATCCCCCCGCTGGGGCCGAACAGATCAAGTACTTCGGGCAGGTTTCGTGACTGAGGGTATTTAATCTTCGGGACGTGATGATTCTTCAGGAATCGGAACAGCAAAAAACCATGTCGGATGAATTTCTGAATAAACTCTGCTGATTACTTATGGGGGTTAGTGCCAAAAAGTCACAAATGATATACGACTAAAATGGGACCTCCCTATTACTAAACTGGGCTCATTCATCCTGTGTTGACATCAAACAAGTTTCCGAATGCAGCCACTCTTCTGCAGTGTTGGGGAGTGTGAAGCCCGGCGCCTCCATTTTGGCGGTGAGTCTCCAACTCTTGACATTCAAAAACTGGCGAATGTCAAGCTCGGATTAATAAAGCCTTGTTGATTAAAAACCGGGGTTCCCCCCAAATAGTGATAATTTGCTACTGAAATGATTGAAATGGTACCCCTCCAATTGAACAGCCGTGAACGGGGGTTTATGAATCCGGGGTTGAAATTACCCTTCTGAGGAATCACATTCTAGGATTCTAGAAGGTCAGACGTTGGATTGTGACCTACCAATTAATTGGGGGATGGTCATACCACCATAAAAATGGGAATTCTTTTTGGCCGTACCAATTTCATGGTGAGATGACCATAAGACATAGAATTCATTCCCGTGGTACCTCATCTAAATTGACCATCGCACATTGTGGCAATAGGGCATGCCTGCGGTTGGCATATTTTTTTTTTAAAAAAATATTTTTTTAAACGAAGTTTTTTTTTTTTAAAAACAAGGCTGAAATCCATGACTTGATAGTAGATTTTGGGGTCAAGATGGGTATCCCAAAACACAACCAGATAGCTTCAAATCGGGTTATCAATGGTTATCAATGATCTATTGATACAACACTGCTGACTAGTGATTGAAAACTCCCAGCTATCGCCATCGACTATTCCTACTTGGCCGGTAGTTCTACAGCCCATCGTTACAGGACTCTGCTGTCGATGTGACGCATGCCGACACTGTGAACGTCTTCGAGCTGTTCAATGCACTGCGGAGGTACGCCTGCGACATGCTCACTGAGGATGTGGATACGAGCATGGACTGGGGATGGGCTACCAAATCTATCTTGCAGGTTTGCTGTAGAGTTCAGCAGCTGCTCCAACTTCCTCTAGGATTCCTGGCTTTGCTGACTCGATGTCAAACGTTTTCAGATTTTTCACCACTTGGAAAATCTGTGTGTTTTTCTTCTGTGGGGCGGCTGCAGCCAAACAATAAATCCCAGGATGGAGGAGTCTTCAATCTGGAGATTTTCAGCAAGCGCAGGAGTTCTTGGAGGAGTCCTTGCGAATCTGGCGCGAAGATGAAGAGAGCGGAGGTTCTCACCAGGCAAAGTTTGCTGCAGCACTTCATGGCTTAAGCAGAGTGAGTCTTCATTACAAAGATCGAGACCAGGCCAGGCAGTATCTGGAACAGTCTCTACAACTCAAGCGCCTTTTGGGGGACCATGATGACCTTGCCATGCTGCTGGCCGAATTGGGCCAAGCGACCTACTTGGCTGGAGATCTTGTGGAGGCAAAGCAACATCTGGAGGAATCCCTAGAAATCAACCGTTCTTTCTATGGGGAAGAGGAGAATCTTCCGGAAATTGCTGGGAGGCTGCAAAAATTGGGTCAGGTGAGTCTGCAGGCTGGAGATCTTGAAGAGGCGAAGAAACACCTGGAGGAGTCTTTGCGCATGTTTCGCTCCTTACATGGACATGTGGATCACTCAGACATTGCTGCGACACTGTGTTCATTAGGTGTGACGACCAGACGGGCTGGTGATCTTGAGCAGGCGAAACAGCAACTGGAGGAGTGCCTTCAGATGACAAGGTGCTTGCATGGAGATGAAGATAACTCTGCCCTTGCGGTGTCGCTGCATGAACTGAGCAGGGTGAGTTGGAGGGCTGGAGATCTCGAGCAAGCGAATCAGTATATAGATGAGTCCCTTCGAATGAAGCGCTCCTTGCGTGGGGATGAGGACCGTCTGCCCATTCGTCTGATGTTGCAGGAGAATGACGAGGTAAGTCGAACTGCTGCAGATTTGGATCAAGAAAAGCAACAACTGGAGGAGTCCTTGAGAATCAAGCGCTCTTTATATGGAGAAGAGGATCACCTTGAAATTGCTGTGACACTACGTTTTTTGGGTGTGGTTTGTGTGGAGATAGGAGATCTTGAGCAAGCCAAAGAGCGTTTGGAGGAATCCTTGCGAGTGTTTCGCTGTTTGCATGGGCATGTAGACCACCCTGACATTGCGGAGACTCTGCAGGGAATAGGTTTTCTCAGTCAAGAGATTGGAGATCTTGAGCAAGCGAAAGAGCGTTTGGAGGAATCCTTGCGAATGTTTCGCTGTTTGCATGGGCATGTAGACCACCCTGACATTGCGGAGACTCTGCAAGGAATAGGTTCCATGAATCGACAGGCTGGAGATCTGGAGCAAGCAAAGACACACTTGGAGGAGTCTTTGCGAATGTTTTGCACTTTGCATGGTCATGTGGATCACCCTGACATTGCGGAGACTCTGAAGGGAATAGGTCTGGTGAGCGACGTGGCTGGAGATCTTGTACAAGCGAAGCAGTACTTGGAGGAGTCCTTAAGAATGAAGCGCTCCTTGCATGGGGATGAGGCGAATTTTGACATTGCTTGGCACCACCATGAAGTAGGCCGTGTGAATCGGAAAGTTGGAAACCTCGAGGAAGCAAAGCAACATTTGGAGGAGTCTTTACACATGTTTTGCTCTTTGCACAGGAATATGGATCACCCTAACATTGCTTGGACCTTACATGAAGTAGGCTGGGTGAGTGCACAGGCTGGAGATTTGCAACAGGCGAAACAGTACCTGCAGGAGTCTTTGCGAATGGTTCGCTCTTTTCATGGGAACCTGAATCACACTGACGTTGCTTGGACCCTGCATGAAGTTGGACGCATGAGTCGGAAGGCTGGAGATCTCGAGCAAGCAAAACAACACCTCAAGGAGTCTTTGCACATGTTTCAATCTTTGCATGGGCACGGAGATCGCCCCGACATTGCCTGGACCCTACATGAAGTAGGCTGGGTGAGTCAACAGGCTGGAGATTTGCAACAGGCGAAGCAGTACTTGGAGGAGTCTTTGCGAATGAAGCGTTCTTTGCAAGCGCACTGTGGTTGCCATGACATGGACATTGCTGCGACGATGGATCTATTAAGCGAAGGACGAAAGAAGGTTGGAGTGTGCCAGCGAGGGAAGCAACATTCGGAATCCTTGAAGATGCTGCGCTCTTTGCACGGGCAGGTGGACAACCCTGACATTGCTTGGACCTTGCAAAACTTAGGCATGGCGAGTCAGGAAGCAGGAGATCTCGAGCAAGCAAAGACGCACTTGGAAGAGTCTTTGCAAATGTTTCGCTCTTTGCACAGGCATGGGGATCACCCTGACATTGCGGCGACCCTGGATCTAATCGGGAATGTGAACAGGCAGAATGGAGATTTTGATCTGGCAAAGAAGCACCTTGAAGAGTCCTTACAAATGAAGCGCTCCTTGCATGGGGGCGAGGATCACCGTGACGTTGCTTTCATGCTATATGAAGTAGGCCGTGTGAATCGACAGGCTGGAGATCTCGAGCAAGCAAAGATGCACTTGGAGGAGTCTTTGCGAATGGAGCGCTCTTTGCATGGGCATGCGGAGCACCGTGACGTTGCTTTCTTGCTATATGAAGTAGGCCATGTGAATCGACAGGCTGGAGATCTCGAGCAAGCAAAGATGCACTTGGAGGAGTCTTTGCGAATGGAGCGCTCTTTGCATGGGCATGCAGAGCACCGTGACGTTGCTTTCTTGCTATATGAAGTAGGCCGTGTGAATCGACAGGCTGGAGATCTCGAGCAAGCAAAGATGCACTTGGAGGAGTCTTTGCGAATGGAGCGCTCTTTGCATGGGCATGCGGAGCACTGTGACGTTGCTTTCTTGCTGTATGAAGTAGGCCGCGTGAATTGGCAGGCTGGAGATCTCGAGCAAGCAAAGATGCACTTGGAGGAGTCTTTGCGAATGCATCGCTCGCTTTACCGATGGAAGGATAATCCTGGCACTGCTGCAACATTGCATGCCTTGGGACTCTTATGCCGACAAACCGGAGATTTGATGCGAGCAAAACAGCAGCTGCAGGAATCCTTGCGAATCCAGCGCTCTTTGGGCAGGGACAGCACTAATCCTGACATGGCTGCAACAATGGATGCGTTAGGAGGGATCAGTCGAGTCGAGAGAATGGGTTTCTGAAGGAATGCTTGAAGGAGTCCTTTTGAATGTGGAAGGCTCCATTGCATGAGTACATTAGGGCTAGCTTGCGCACCAGTGCAGTGTCTGATTCCCAATTTAATTCCCTTGCTTAATGCCTACAGAAACGAATTCGGCCGGTGAAAAGATGGATGAATCAGAGGGTGCTCTGGGGATTCTTTTGAGGTTCAGGGAGTGAAACTTGCATGTTTTTCGTTGATCTTTGTCTTTCTGTGTTTGTTGGGACGAAAAAAGCCGGCAAGGATCAGCAACCCAACGGTCTTGTCACCCCAAATTATGTGTTCTGAGGCATCCCTTGCCCAGCGAAAGCGAAGATTTTCCTGTTGAACTTGGAACTTTCCAGCCACTTCATGAATTGTTTGTCGGGTCTCTGTATTTTTGGATACCTCGATGGTATCCACGTCTTTTTTTCTCCGGTTGATGAGATGATATTATCCATAGGATCTGCCCATTTTTGTTCTCCCCAAAGTGTTCCTTTGCAGTGGCAGGTGGGCCAACGGAGGCGTGGGGGGCTAGTGAATCATGAGTTTTCTTGGGGATTTCAGAAGGAATTCACCAAGAAAAAAGTGCAGATGTCAACTACAAATCTGGTGTAAACTTCAAGGTGAATGGTTGTATTTCATGGGACGATTTGTAGCCATTCGGATGGACATCGATCTGAAGGTGGGTTGTGAAGAAATCGGTTGGGTTGTTGGGTGGGTCATCGAACCCCAAAGACAAGCAAAATTCGGCAGGTACTTGAACATGCCAGCCATAGACTTGTATGTAATTCATTGCCATTTACTTTTTTTGGACATACCGGAAGTATCAGCTGGGTTGTAGATAGGAATTGGGCATACTCCACAAATAGACTTTGTTGTTCGATATCCTCCGGTCTTGGTATCTAGGTCCCGTTCTTCCCCAATGACCTTGAAATCATTGACACCCCGATCTTGGATGATATAGACATCAAAAATCACCAAAATTGGATTGTTTCAGAGCCAATGGTTTTGCAGTCAAAATAGGGCTTCCTCCACGGTATCCCAATCCATCCATTGATCCATTGGTGAATCATCAAGAAATCCCTTCCGCCATCAATTGAGGGTGAAATCATAACCCATTTTCAGACATCCAAATGACCCACTGATGAAACATAGCAGGCACGGCATCGGATGCGCCATGAGATGTGCGTGGCTGAAGAAAAAGAGGGTCACCGGTCACGGGATGGGTTTGGATTTTTTTGGACGTGCAAGGATTGGTGAAACACGGTCTAGATTTGGTTCTTGAGTCGTCCTATCATGGAGGGCTCCAGAAATCGAACGCCCCTCCAAGAATGGACGCGAGATTTTGGTGAGTTTCTCTCTGATTCGGAGGTGGATTTCCCTAGAATCGCGACCAAAAACGGTGCAAGAGTTTGGGCTGAAGATTGATGGCTCAAAGCATCCAAGATGGCATTGCCATTGCATCAGTCCACTTTGAAACTCTACCAGATTCTTCAACATCAAAACACTAAGGGAAGAGCTAGCATGAACCAAGCATGGCATGATGTTCAGCTACTTTGTTTGAATTGTTCCTTTTTTTTTCTGGGATGCCCCACATTACAGCAGTTTCTACTTTTTGTTTTCTCAAGAAAAAATAAAGAACTCACAAAAAATCAGGTGCAACAAAATGGTGTCACCAAACAAGGTCCAAACACCGCGACGCCATTTCTGGTGTGCAGTTCTTGCGATGAAGTCGAGCTTCCCTGCCCTGGAGAAGAAGGTGGTATCGACTTGGCTATGACGGTTTTTAAGTGAGAGCAGGGAAACTAATAATTGCGATCTTTCTCGACTTGGGGCCTAGTCAGACTGGTCACGTCATACCTCTTGACATTTTTCAGCGAATTAGTGGACCTCTCTTTTTTGAGGTGTTGCGATTGATGGAGTAAACACATCCACGACATTTTGAGGTGAGGTCGTCATTCAACACAATAACACCCCGTCGATTCGTTGAGATTATCCTGTGGAAACTGGGTTGGAAGATTTTCCGTCACGATCTTTTTCCCAAGATCCCATCTGGCAAAACATTCATCAAGTACAGTAAAATCCCATGAAAAAGCACTCAATTGCCATAGAACAAGCCCCAAAGAGATGACGAAAAGTGTGAAGCGAGGATGGTTTGATGACATTTGCGATAAATATTTCCAGGTTGCCCATAGTTTCCCCCTTTTCGGCATCCATTGTGGGGCAACAAAAATCATGCCAAAACCCCTGGTCCTCAGGTGCCCGAGAACAAAAAGTGCGCTGCCGGTTACAGGATTTTTGATGGTCAGTCTGGATTCATGAGGGTAGAGATCTACTCACTTTGAACATGTCTTTGATTTACCCTCTGGTAATTTAGCCTATGGAAAATCAACATGTTTCACAGTTTCACAGGACATTTTTCTATAAACCGGCGATTTTGCACAGCTATGTCAGCCTATACCTGAGGGTAATTTTTACTTTGTTCAAAGAACATGTGAAAATCAAACAAACTCCAAGTTGTTTTGGAGGGAAAAAAACATCCCAATTTTTGTTGCTATGGATGTCCGCCTTTTTTTCTGGATCGTTCATTTTCCCACCAGGTATGCCCACATCGGCAGTTCCATCGACACGGGTGCCTCTGCGAAAAAGGAGAAGGTGCCGAACTGTTGATGCGAACGGCAGCTGAGGTTTTTCAACACCAAGGTTCGGATGTTTTTTCTTAAAAATGACCAATAAGCAGTTGAACCTTGGTGTTGAACCAAAAACGGTTGGAAGCAGTTTTCAAGCGGTACATGTTTTTAAAAAATGACCAACCATTACCGTTTGAAGCAGTTGGTTTCACCAACGGCTTGCTCAAACAAAACACCAAGTTTTGGATGTCGCTGAGTCGCTTTTCCAACGACCAAAGACTCGATCGGATTTCACGGCGTGATTTCCCACAGGGGATATCTCATACCCTCTGGCAATCCAATATCCAATGTAGCCAAGAAAAGCTATGGAAGCCATGGCCACTGTGGATGATTTAACCAGAAAAAGAGGTGTTGCTTTTCCATAGCTATGTTATACAACATCATTCTCGTGTCCTGGCAAACCTTGCCATCTTCGTCTCGTGTTGCAGGTACCCCCTCCTGATTCTCTTGATTCTGTTCTTCATCCATCCCCATGTATTGCGTTGATGATGCGTTAGTACATACCATTCATTTCAGTTACATCTCACTATGGTTGGTTCTAGTCATAGTTGCATATTCTCATTAAATATCCATAGTGTTTCTTTTTTGCCATATATCTTGGAACCTGCATGGCGAACCAATGGCGATTGAAGTATCCTCAGTGTTCGTTCACTCCCTTCGGAGGTAAGATTCCCAGTTTCAGCATTTCTGATGCTCGTTCTGGATAAACAACTTATCTAAACGAATTGTTATCGGTTGAATTCCAAATTCAATGCTTACATTGGACTTTTTTGCTTAAACAAGAGGATTTCAATCCTTATAGTTGCGATCAACAAATTTCGTATTTTGTCAAACTTGGACCCTAACTAACGCACTTTCCTGGAAGTGTCAGAGCCGTTTTCAAGCAAACTTCCAGCCATAGAAACCTTGACTTCTGAATTTGGAACAACTATCTGGTGGGAGCATTCAGTTGATTCTCCGGAGGTTTCCTAAGTCATGGAGCTACTCCCAGTTCCAATCCATTTTCATGGATTGTCCATTACAAACCATCCAGCTATCGGAGTACCTCCATAGTCATAATGACTAGTGACTATGGAAACACATGGAAACCCATTATTAACCATATATTAACCATTATTAGCCATGATACTTAACCATTATATAATAGTAACCATGAATATTAACCATACTTCTGCATTAACCTTGAATATTAGCGTACATTAGTATGGTATAACCATGGTATATTAATATATGGTTATACTAATGTATTAACCATGGTATATTGATGGGTACTCCCCGGGTAAAGTCTCCATCTCCTTGGAACAGCTCCACTCCGCCAACGTGACGGCGAAGCGCAAAGACGAGGCCCGGAACGGGAACTCCGTCGGAAAGAAGCCGGGACGGCGAAGGGTTTACCGTTTATCTGTTGTAAAGATATGGTTATAGTGTGACAATATGTTACAACTTTAGTTAACTGTTATATAGTGATATATCAATATAGTTACAAGATGTTTCATTGACTATAGTTACTGATATACTATCGTATGTTACAATATATTATAGTGATATACTGTTTGTTGTAATGGCTACCCCAATGTCAATCGATGGTTCATAATTCTCATAGCCAGATAATATTTCATCGGTGGTCCCTTGGGCCTCAATTTGTTTACAAGTTGGACGTTGGTTTAACAACCGGTTTCACCCATAAATCTGGGTAAATTATAACGGCCTCACTGCGACCTCACTGGAATCATGGTTAGTAAGGGAAATCATCCCCAAATGGTCACACGATTCACATTAGTGATTTTTTTCAAATTACCCAGATAAATATCACGAATGGTCTACTAGTTGTGATGATATAGTTTGCGGGTTTAGCAACCATAGGTCATCAAGGAAAAAACATGAACATCTAAGGTGAATATTAGTCATCTGACAGTTTTTAACCAGATGGTGAACATGTTTCTTGAATCATCAGTAGATGTGAATAGTTATATAATACACCATTGATGGTTTACTTTCCATAGGCATCTAGTCCATGATTGACATTGACAATGGCAAGAAAAGCCCTAGCAATGATTGAGAGATACTAAGAGTAGCAATTTGTATCAACAATGTAATTATAAACTGTTTGATATAAATGTTGGCAACTAGTAGTCATAAAAATAGCCTAACAATAATTATCTAATGGTTGATGTAAATGTTACCCTCTAATATTGAACGTAGACCCTGAACATAGCCCATTTAGAGGAAACCAATCTTCCAGCCCCGTATTTTGGCAGGGTCTATGCTAGGTTTACTGGAGGGTAATGGTTTATATAAATGCTATGAACCAATAGTTTTGATAGTGATAGTTGAATAGTTGGTGAATAATGATTGACTCATATTTGACAATGGTTAATAGATGTTAGCATTGATCATAGATGTTAAATGTGATTAATAATGTTTAATAGATTTTGACAATGGGCGAATGTGGTTCATAGATGTTAATAATCAATAGTGCTTATCAGTCAACCCAATGGTTAATCATAAGAGTGGTCGACAAAAATGACATGGGCATATCTATGGCCATATCCCACAGATAAATTTTCTTTCAAACCTTTTATGGGGGTTCCATGTTGTCCTGGGTCAAGGGTATCTAAGAGCTGGTGTCGATGGATATCCCCATAAAACAGGCAGGAAATGTCCCGATTTCTCCGAAAACTTGGACGATAACTGGAAGGGTTCCATCCATGGTTTCATGCACGAAGGGTATTCAAATTCATAGGATTAAAACAAAACCAACATCTACCAATATTGTACATAATAGTCTATTAATAGTTATAATATGTCATAAACTGATAGTTGAATGATCGTCCCTGAATTTTTGGCGTGGCAAGCATGGTGATCCTAAGTCAGCTATGCTATGCTTGCTGTTGTTTGGTCATATTTTTCCTCATCATGGGCTTCTTCAAAAAAAAATCGGTGAAAAAGACTAAACACAACACATTTGACAAAAACCCCTATAAACACCAGGGTAATACACCACACAGCCAGGTTTTCTATAGACATTTGACAAGGCGCCTGAGTTGTGGTCACCACCAGGCTGTGCTTTTTTGAAAAAAAATCAAGACCTGGCTGGCTGCGTGGGATGATTTATCACCATTTATCACCATTGCTAACCATCATTAACCAACCATTAATGGTATCCATTAGTGGTTAATGATGATTAGTGGTTAGTGTATCATTAACCAATGGTAATATCCATTTATCACTAACCATTTATTAGTCCAACCATATGGCAGTGTGTCAAAACCATGGAGCCAGCCCTTTTTGTTCACATCAAAATAGCTGGGATTTATGGATGTGAATAACCCCCCAAAAATGGTATTAATAGGTATTGATCCATACCCATATTGGTGATTTTGCTATCCATCATTAATGGGATGAACCATCCACGATTTTTTTATGAACCATTTTTCTAACTATCATGAAAACCACTATAAACCATCAACCATCATTCACCACCATTTATCACCATCAGCAAAACCATTAGAATCCCATTGCAATCCTCCAAACATAGTCTTAGCCCCAAAAAACCTTCAAAATGTCTTTTCTATTTCCATCATTCACCATTCACCATCATTAATCATCATTAACCATCATTATGGATTAATAACTATCAGTATTAATCCCATTATTAACCACTATTAACTATCATTAACCACTATTAACCATCGAGAACCGCAGATCTTCAAGCGCATTCGGCCCATCACCTTGGTGCGGCTGCTGCAAGAGCGAGAGGCGCTACACGCAACGGGCGTGGTTTTTAACGATGGGATGATGGGAATTCTCCATGGTTAATAGTGGTTAATGATAGTTATTAATGGTGAATAATGGTTAGTTAATGATAGGAGAATGATGGCTAATGATTTTTGGTAAAGGTTAATAACAATGGTGAGACATGGTTGGTTAATGATGGTTAATGATGGTTAATGATGGTGAATGATGGTTAATGATGGTTAATGATGGTTAATGATTCACTTGGTATGTTACTGATGAGATGATTTTGGGATTTTTGGTTAAGATGGTCAATCAGAATGGTTAATAGTGGCTAATCATTTGGATATCTTGAATACTCATCATCCCAAATGAAGATATCTTTGATCCGTGAGATTCATTTTAAGGGATATCTTGAAGGATAGTTTTTGGGATATTTTTGGGATGAATTGAAAACATGACGATTAGTATGGATAACTTTAGTGGTCCATCGAACTTTGACCCATGAAATATTGGTTTGTTTGAAGAAGCTACTAGTAGTATATTAAATTCAGTGGATAAGAATATTAGAACATTGTAGCATGCATCCATTGGTGCAAATATTCTATATTGGGAATCATATATCCACTGGAACAATTGTATATCACTTATGCATATGTATATATATATATACATATATAGCCGTTTCAATGGAGAATAACTGTTGTACACAAATGGAATAGATACACTCCAACAAACTCACATAGACATGACACGGTTGCACCATTTGTAGATCATTTTACTTCGGAATTCCATGGATTTTCCATCAGAATTTTCTGAATGTTTACTGGAGGGTAAGGCCACATGACATTTGACTGATTAAACCATCACTTTGGTTATACCCTCTGGTTATTTAATAGTTCGCCATGGTATAGATGGCCCATAGAAATAGATGGTTTGCCTGGGTTTACCTATTATAAATGGGTGGATCTTTCCATGGCGAACTGTTAGTCATAACCAGAGGGTAATTATATCACCACGTTTCTTGGTGAACTCCCAGTGGTTGATGAAATCGCATCACTTTGGTACTTTTCTGTTTGAAGGTTCCGATACGCCTCTCATGAAATCACAATTTTTGCCAATGATATCAGGCTTTTTCGATTTTTTCTTTCTATCATAATTCAACGGATAAGCAAAAACATTCATTTTTCATAAAACCATTAGAGTATATCCCATCAACATCCCATCATATACCGTAATGACGTAATGGGATATACTATATACTGTTTTCTACCATATATCCCATCAACATCCCATACCCCATTGATATCCCATGAAATCATCATGTTTTCTGGTAAAGGAACACACCCTGAAGTCATGAAGATTCCTATAGAGTACAAATTCTTAGTTCACATATTCCATTATGAATATCCCATAAATATCCCATGAAATCACCATTTTGATCCGGTTTTCTCCAACCAAACCCTCCTAAAGTCATATATATATATAATATATATTAAAGACCATTAATATACCATTAGCTATCATAATTCAACTATAATTTCCTTTAAATCCGCACTTTTTGTTGGTTAAATCCCCATTTTTTCTCCAACCAACCCCTCCTAAAGTCATATATATATATTTTCACCATTCATTAGACCAATTAGTTCATATTAGTTCCCAAAGTCAATATATTTCACCATTCATTCTATCATGAGTTCCTTGAATCTTCAGTTCCAGATCCCATTTTTCTCCGATTTTCCCGGGTTTTCCCATGGGATTTCTCCATGACGCGCGTTGCGCACACCTGGCAGGTCTCCGAGTCCGTCTACGCCCTGGGCCCGGGCTGTGGCGATGCCCGCTTCACGGACGGGGCCTCCTCGGTGATCGCCTCCAAGGTGCCTTTTACAATGATGGTGAAATGAGGATAATGATAGGTTACCCTCTGGTAAACTAACATAACTATGGAAAATCATCATTTTTAATGGGAAAATCGACTATAAATGGTCATTTTCAATAGCTATGTTAAATTACCAGAGGGTAATGATAGTTATTACCCCGCTGGTTATTTTCCTATTTTTTTTTTTTATGGCTATGTTAGTCATAACCAGATGGTAATGGTTAATAATGGTTGGTCGACAATAGTTGATGATTGTTGGTAAAGGTTAACAATGGTGAAACATGGTTAATGATGGTGAATGATGGTTGATCTATGGATCATCATGGGATTACAATGGGATTCTAATGCTTAATGATGGTTAATGATGGTGAATGGTGGTTGACATAATAGTGGTTAATGATGGTTATTAATGGTTAATAATGGTTGGTTAATGATGGTCAATGATTGTGAATGATGGAAATAGATGAAGCGAAAATTTTCAGGTTGTTTTGGGGCTAAGACTAAGACTATGTTTGGAGGAATTTTTCACAGAACAAGTGGGGGAACAGAGATTTTTGAACTGGGAGGGGTGAGAAATAGGTTTTTTTTGGAAGGTTTTTTCTCACCGAAAAAGTTGGAGAGAATGTAGAGCGGAAAGCCTAATATTTTTGGGTGTAAAAACCAATATCTTTTTGGTTAACATTTTGCCTTAAAGCAAAAAGTTGCAAAAAACGGCATTTTGGACCAGCAAAAATTGGGATCTTTAGTGGGATGGTTTGATTGGTTTCACTCAAAAATAGCTTCCCTATATACGTTTTGAGACAAACCCAACATTTTTATTGCTGAAACTTTTTTGTTGCTGAAACATTCTATGCGAATCTCACGATTGTTGCTTGAGCATCTCTTGATGCGTCAACCAGCATTTTTGCCAGTGAAACCCACAGTGAATGGCCGGTGGAATCTATATTTTGGCTGCCAAAATCCACATTTTTGGTGGTTTTTGGTGGTTAAAACCCACAATTTCTGTCGCTTTTCAGCTGAACCGCGCCAGGGCCCGGTGCCGGTGCCGCCCAGTATGGCGTCCGTGACGTCTGTGGCGGGGTCCGGGCGATCCCAGTTGCGGGGAATTCTTGGGCTACAAAAAATGATGGATTTAGCCTCCTGTAAACATGTACATAGATGATCATATGTAGATGTAGCTATGGATCAATAGCTATAGATACAATGTGTGAATGGGGATGAACATCCATAAATCCCAGCTATTTTGATGTGGACTACATGGGTTTCCATTGTTTTGACCCATCCCCTTGTGGAAAATCCACCAGTGATCATTCATAGTATATCTCCATGACTTTTATGAGATTTTAATTCGAGAAAAATGATGATTTAACCAACACAAATAGTTATTTAACGGGAACCAATGGGAATAATAAAACCCAGCAGTTTGATGTAGATTATGAATAATACATAAGAACTATAGTGACTACAATAAGAACCATTGCAGGGAAATTTACGCAGAAACCGCGCTTATTTGAGCAGCCAGTTCTGGGTTCCAATGCCCACTACTCTACAGTTGGAACATCAAATCTGAGTGGTCCTAAAAACCGGGTGTTCCCGATTTCATCCCATTCAACACCTGAATTTTCCCCAAAGAAGACATCTTGATGAGGTTTCATATAGATTAATTAGCCTTTTTGAGCACGCCAATACCCTGAAAATTCAGAAGGTCTTCACTCGTTTCCAGATTTTGACCTCGACCAGGGATCGCTGTTCTGATTTTTTCAGTGGTATTCTTGGAGGCGTGGAGATCTCTGAAACCAAAGCGATGTGGTTCCCCATAGTTCTGCAGGTTCGATCAGTCAAAACCATTGATGTTCTCACCTCACGGCACAGGGTGGACCAAGCCATGGTCAAACCTCCATGATCTGGCAGATGGTGATGCATCACTATGAAGTACAGTAGGAGTATTCACTTGGTAAGTTCATCCACAATCATACCAACCACACATGCATATATATATATATGTATATCTATATATGATATGGTACCAGTAACTCATCTGAAGAACTCAACTGAGCAAGGCATCGCAGCACACATTTTTCCCACAGCTGGCCGAACATTGATCGAGCTTTATTAAACGTGCCGTGCGCCATGCGAGAAGTGCTGCTTTTTCAGCGCTGAATTGGAACGCTGACAATGTGTGAACTGGAATTTGAAAGGGCCATGTTGAGACATGTCGCTTGCCTGCTGGAGTGGTGGATGTTTTGCCACCAAATTCTGGGATCTTTTTCGGGATTCATCAGCCAACGGATTGTAAAAATGACAAGGAAATGCAGAATCACCCAACTAACAGTGCCACAATTTCCAGCCAACATTTTCTACTGCTATGTACCCTCTGGGAATTTAACATAGCCATTGAACATGGACATTTCTAGTTGATTTACCCATTAAAAACGGTTATTTTCCATAGTTATGTTAGTTTACCAGAGGGTATTTGCCTATTTGCTTTCATATGCCAAAGGTTTCACTAAGGCAAAGATTCATGGAGATCTAACCCCCCCAAATGTGACCCAAAGATAGCTGGTTGATAATCTCTGATTCATGACACCTTGGTGTTTAATATGCCCCATTTAATAGCTATCATCTCCTTAATCACCCCATGAGTATTCCAATATGATCCATGTTGAACTACTATTGGCGGTTATATATATATATATATTATACATACATAATCATTATGCATGTCCAATATTTCTGTCCAACAACCGGGACATTCTTGGCACGAATATGTTTATAGTATATCATCAATATTATTTCCAAACATGGTGAACTTAGAACCAATATCATTGAACAATTAGCATTCAGGATATTGATTGGTTCTAACATGGTTATATCATGGTTACCCTCTGGTAAACTAACATAACTATGGAAATTCACAATTTTCATGGGAAAATCTGGCCATTTTCAATAGCTATGTTAGTTTACCAGAGGGTATATCATGGTTCCCCAAATCTGCACCCCTTGTTTTTTTAACCACATACCGTTCCCAGGCGTTGTCGAAGCACGTGCACCGCTCGGACCACCGCGAGGGCATGGCGAAGAACGGGCGAACGTTCACGTGGCGACGGAAGACCAAGGCGCGGTGCCGTTGTGGGATTCAAATGGGATATTCATCGTATAATCCATTGATAGTACTAGAAAGTGGGATAGTGGTATGTTAATAGTATGCAATTGATGTAGTGTTGTGGTATGATCCTTGAATGGGATAACTAGATTTTTGGAACTTGAAGGAATTCAATGGAATGTGCTAATCTCGCCAAGAATGATGCTGCTGTAAGAACTTTACCCAGTCATAGTTAACAACCTCCAGAGACCATGGTGGATGTGGTGGATGAAACCACATATTTGGGACCATTTGCTGGGTGTTTAATATTAGGGGAATGGGATAGTTGGATTTTATAGGGTTTAACACCAAGCAACGATAATCTATGGATAGTTGGTTTATATATGGAATAATATTAAACCCTATAATGATAGTTTAATCTATAGATTTCTAGATTTCATCATGGATTCAAACAGGGAATTTAACGGACATCCCTGGCACATTTACCCCGATGGTGATGTGAAGTACTTGGGTTTGCTCAGAAATGGTGGTACAATGTGGATAGCATGGGAATATAGCCATATTAATTAGGATAGATAGGGAATGTCAACTCCAACATATGGGATATCTTGACTGTATATATATATATATATTTATTTATTTATTTAGGACTATTTTGGATACTGACGTTTACTGCCAAATTATAGCAATTTGATGGAGAAAACTGATGACAAACCCAGTAGTCTAGCCGGACAATAGAAAATTCGAGATCATTTTCCTTTCCGAACGATGAGACTTGCAGTTTCCATTGCTAGATTTGGCTGAAGGACCACTTTAACCCAACTCCACGGGGGCTCCAGGCCTCCACTGGTTGATTAAATACCGAAACATGTATCGACATACATATTCATTTCTAATTGCTGGATATGCATGGATATCCTGGATATCCCAATCTTTGGTGGCAAAATTTTGTGGTTCATCAACGACTACTCTTCTTCGTGAAGAACTTTCAATTCTTGTTGTTTTGTGGGCCTTTCGGAGAAGCACTTCAAGGTACGCACATTTCCCATGGATGAGGAGACATCCAACGTTTTCAGGTAAAAACATGCTTCTCTTTTCTTCAACCATCTTAAGTCCAACACTTTCTTTTATGTGGTTAATATTATAATATAACCATTATCTATATAGTGAATATAACATATAAAATATATAACCATAATGGTGCATTCCAAGTTTTGCCTCTCTCCCCTTGACCCCAAGGCCTCGCCGACGCCACGCCACGCCGTGGACAACGGAGCCGACGGCGGGCTGAGTCCGCAGACCACGTCGCGGCGGGCGCGCTGTGGCCAGGCGCTGCCCGAGTGGTTGCAGGTGGCGCGGTCGCCGCAACGCATACTGCGGATGGAGAAGAAAGGCGGCTGGGGATGGTTAGTGACAGTTAGTGCTTGAGGTTGGGGGTTAGGGGGAAGTTGCGAAGTTTTCAAGATCAACATTTAGTTGGTTGAGGGTTAGAGCCTCTTTTTTTGGGGGCCATTTTGGGGTCGGAGGTTGGTGGTAGGGTTGGGAGGATTTAACTGATCAAAAGGAAAGGTTCACTGGGGAATTAATTTTATAGCGTTATAATTGTGGGTGTATGTGGGGATGTGGGGGGTTGAGGGGTTGTAGAGTTTTTTTTTTGGAGGATGTTTGGTTATACCGAGGGAGGAACATCCATTCGAGCTATTTTGATGTGAAAACCAGGGTTTCCACCAGGGTTTTGACCCCCATAACAATATCAGCACAGCAGTTGACCCAGTTGACCTCCATGTCAGATGCCTGCGAACGCTGGCTGAAGAATGTGAACAGATTTGTGGAGAAACAATCCGAGGAGATGCACACTGGGTCATGAAGCAGCCAAAATTCAGAGTTTACCAGCACAGATGGGGATGATATAATGTTAACATATGTTAACAACACAAATTAGGGATTATACCTGGAAAGAATGGGGCGGAATTTTCTCTACAGGCAATGGAGATTTTGCTAGCACAAAATTGCAAGTTTATTCGCAGAAAAGGGCCTGGACTCATTGAGATGTGCAACTTTGATGATCCTCCAAGTGGGTTGAATTTCCAAAAAATGTCGGGAAACTGTGGGTGCTTGGGTAGTTCCCATCCTCGTGATCATTACCAATTCTCAATGCCGGAATTCACAGCAACTGGAGCTTGGAACGCCTCATGAGCAAACCCTTACAGTGAGGGGTTTACCAGGTGTGTCTGGGTGAAAGTGGGATACAGTATCCAAAACGAATGGTTTACCACCCAATAATCCCAACATTTGTGAAAGTTCGATTCCTCCACGTAAGCCCTGGCGTTTGACATTTGAGTCAATGGTTCTATTCTGAGCCAGAGAAAAATGCCATGGCTTAAAAAACTCAACTTTCCTTCATGACAGGGGCCCCCCATCTCCCAACTGATGGAGGTTTCAAATCCCATGGGTTCGGCCGGCAGGACGAGGTCGTTGCTTCACCGCGCCTAGCCCCCTTGGCCACCACCGTCCCCGGCCGCCCCTGGCGCCGTTCCAAGACGGCCTCCCGCGGCCGGTCCCCGGGGCGGTACCGGGAAGGGCCGCCGCGAACTGCCCCGCTGCCGAAGGTCACGTTCAAAGGCTCGGATCCCCTGAAGGAGGCCTGGATTAGTGCCTTGGACCCAGGTTTTTGGAATGGAAAATTGGGATGTTTCTGGGATGTTCATGAGGGAAGCCGTTGTTGAGTTGGGGAAGTAGCTTCCGGAGCTGAAGCTTTTGGGGGACAAGACATTTCTTGTTTCCTGGCAACATGGGTTATAGATCGTACTACAGTAGGTTTCATTGTGGATCTGTTAAATATATGGTCCACAATGGAAAGCAAGGATTCAATCAACCAGTAGAACTAACTAATGCACCATGTATTATGGAAGCCCAGGGATGCTTTACCATCAGCAAGCTCCGTGCTTCGGAAAATTCGATGGTTTCAGTTTAGCCGTTTAGCCTCAAAGTCTCGCAACGGATTTGGTATGTCCAAGATGAGCTCCAACATCTGAGGTTGGGATTTCCTTCAATTTCCATAGATCCTCCCCAAAATTGAATGCTTAAATGATATTGCAGTAAAAGACAAGTCATTTGGAAGAGTAATCATCAGCTAAAAGTGGGTCAAATGGCATTGCATTAAGGTGGTGCCTCAATTCGTTAGCGAAGTTGGTCGGCTAGGATTTAGGTGGATTAAAAGACCAACAGACATAGCGGCGGAGCACCACTGTGCAATACATCCTCATTCTATTTGGTTTGTTTTAGATCCCGTTTATTGGACCATATCAAACATGAGGTTGGCAAATATTTCCTCTCCCAACAATCCCATCCCATATCATAGCACTATTAGTCACTATATCATACCATCAGTTTTCCAGAATTATCTCTCCAGTGGGGGCTGAGGGAGTGCTTCCGAGCTAGGGGTATCCAGGATATCCATATTCCGAATGAAAAATGAGGAGCCAAGTAGCTACAGGAGTTTCCTAGCCACATGATAGTTATTTTATGGCTAAACTTTTCATGTTGGTACATAGGTGGTTATTGTATCCCACTATATCCCAGATCCCCATGGTATACCCTCCGAAAAAGCCGATCACGAATTTTCCATTGTAGTTGCTGAAAAAATCCCCATTTTCCTTGTGTCCATCACATCATCTACGAGATCATATCCCCAAAAAATCAGGTTCGTGGTTATAATTCACAAGGATCTCCCAATGATCTCCCAAAAGATCTCCCAAAAGATCTCCCAAAAAACCCGTCACCTTTGGGTCCCAAGGTTGGGATTTCATTCAGCACATGCCCGAGCACATCGGTTACCTCCTGCGCCGCTCGGGCTCGGAGGAGGAGTTCACTGAGCGCGCGGAGGGCTCCGGGGGAAGCCAGCGGCAGTTGCTTTAGGGGGACCACATTTTTTGACCAGTTCCCAGCAGAGTTTCTGCAGGGGATAGCCACAAGTTTGTAGAAAAAAAATATCGTATGAGGATGTAGTATGATTCATCCCGTCAGTCTGATATTAAATCTGATATGATGTGATTTTGCCATTAATATAGTGATATGTTTTGGAAACATATTATAGGAATCCCCGAAAAGACAAAGAAGTATTCCAGGATGGCATAGATGATGATTTTCCCCTAATTTCAATATTTCCGACTTTATTTTTTTGAGTTCTTGTATATTGATAAAAACATTTTTCTTTTGGGAATAATGATGTGCAATGAGAAACCACATCAGAAATGTCATAGATGAGAAGCGGGTCTCGACTATAAGCGAGTTGTAATGATGAAATTATCTATTTTACACGGTCAGTTTGTAAAGCTTGACATTTTGATTTGATATACATATGCATCAACCCAAGCATATAACAGGATTCCACATTGAGTGGATCCAATGTATCAAACCAAGCTTTCTGAAGCCAATTGCCTGGATAGAAAAGACCAGTTTCACGGCTTTTATAGGATTCAATGCAACTTTATGGGATAGACTGGGATACATTACATAACCAGCAATTTGATAGTTGGGTGTGTTTGAAAATGGGCTATGTCCATTTCATGGGGAAAATTATGATTAACCATTAATTTTTTAGGGTACTCTATCTTCAGACAAACCTACATTTTCAGGTATTGACTAGTGATGGTGAGTTCTTTCGGGGACTCACCCCCAAATTTGCCATGATTTCGCACCGCACGCGGAACGTCTGAATCATTACAACATGGATTCTGAGTGGCTTCCCACGAGCACAACTTTGGGGAGGCGGGGCATGGCATTTTTAGACCTGGTAGAAGAGCAGCTGAGTGCCCGTTGATGCCGGAACCCTGAGCGGACTTGGAGCTCGCAGTCCTTTTTGGCCAATTTTTTTCAGAAATGGGTCAACGATCCATGGTGAAAAGTCGTGTAAAAATCGTATACACAATATTTCCTTTGTATCATGGCATGTTAATGAAACATAAAAACAGCAATTGCATCCATGTACATATCCATTGAACTGTTTTTTCCAACAATAATAATCCCATCCCCCTACTATTAAACACCACCTAAATTGTCCCAACTTTGTGTAATTCCTGTACTAAACCATGGTTTCTGAGGGGTGTTGAATAGGGGGAAGCGATTCTATTGATGCTAAGTTCTGGTAAACTAACATAGTTATTGAACATTGCCATTTATAGTTGATTTACCCATTAAAAATAGTGATTTTCCATAGTTTTTTGTATGTTTACCAGAGGGTACGTTCTGAACTTTGCCATTTCCAATGCCCAAATCCGTTGAAGTTTGGGTCCTCGACCGCGGTAGAGAAGACCTCTGCCGGGGAGATCGCGAACCGTTTCAAGCTTGGGGATCTCCTGCTGGATCCAGGTCAAAGCCAAGAAAAGATGGGTGATTCTGAGCAACTCGAAGGTGATTTTTCATGGGATTTAATGGAATAAGATGGGAATTAATATAGCCAACTATGTTTGGAAAAAACGTAGGATATCTTTGGGAATATGAACTGAACAGGAACTATAGGAACTATAAATTTAAATCTGCTCTGGGGTTGGCTCACGTTTTTCCAGTTTGAACTTTGATGTTGACTATGGTGTGTGGAATCTGACTTTCACATAACAAATTGCCAGTTTGAACGGAGCAGATAGCCTCTGGTAATTTAACATAGCTATTGAAAATGGCAATTTATAGTGAGTTTTCCCAATAAAAATGGTGATTGTCCATAGCTATGTTAAATTACCAGAGGGTAGCCCAAGTTTGAGACACTCCCCAGTTTCGGAGTCTAAAATTGGCTCCTCGATGGCAGTTTCTGTGCCAATAGGGGATTTTTCCACCATGGTATGCACCGGGGATCGAAGCCGTAAGATGACTTAAATACATAACCAGTACCCTCTGGTAAACATACAAAAAACTATGGAAAATCACCATTGTGAATGGGAAAACTCACTATTTCGACTGGGCCATTTTCAATAGCTTTTTGTATGTTTACCAGAGGGTATATCAGGTGTGCATCCGAACATTTTGCTGAATCTGCCACACCGTTTGGTGCCGCATAGAGTCCGCAGCGCCGTTTGTGCAGCGGAACTTCCGGTAGGTGCTCGCGAAATCTGAGGCTGTCGTGCTGCGACTGCGAGCGAAATCTGGGTTATCACTGTTGACTGGGAAGTAAAAGCCCATAAAATATGGATGTGGGTCAAAATGGAAGACCTAGGGAACCACAGATGTTAGTCTAGTTTAGTATTAACCATCCATAATTTTGGGGTACCTAATTTTGACCCATACCCATATGATGATTTAATATGATTTATATAAGCAGACCCTCACCATACGGATCCCGGATCGATCCACTATGATCCACTATAATATACATTCCAATAGCAGTTCCGTTTTTTTTTTCGTGGTGGATGTAATTCAAATTGTGGTCTTGTCTGAAGAAAAGGCACTATAGCCTATTCCATCACATGGTATATATACATATATTATATATATATACATATATATATATATACACATATACACCTCGTTTTCCACATCAAAAATCAGGTTTTGGATCTTTTGGGGGGTAGTTTGTCATTTTTCTTCGGTTTTTTTTCGCGCGTCTCCATGGGTTGTAACTCCTCCTATGACCTGCCACGGTGCCATGGATTTCACCATCCGGACAGCGAGGTCGGTGGTGAGCATTGTGGAGACCGACGCGACGGTTTCAGAGGAGACGACTGATGGACTGGCTGAAAAAGTGGATGATGGTTGATGATGATGGTTGCCCTCTAGTAAACTAACGTAGCTGCGTAGCTATAGAAAATCACCATTATTAATGGGTAAATCAACTATTTCTATGGCAATTTCAATAGCTATGTTGAATTACCGGAGGGTAATGATGTTAACAATGGTGATTCAGGGAACCCATTGATGGTTTATAGAACCCATTGATGATGATTTTGGGGATGATTTATGAAAGTCAATTTGCCACATTAACCTCTAGTAAACTAACATAACTATGGAAAATCACCATTACTAATGGGTAAATCCACTATAAATCACCATTTTTCATTGCCATGTTTGATAACCGGAGGATATACCCTCTAGTAAACTAACGTAGCTATAGAAAATCATCATTTTCAATGGGTAAATCCACTATATATCACCATTTTTCACTGCCATGTTTGATAAGCGGAGGATATACCCTCTAGTAAACTAACGTAGCTGTAGAAAATCATCATTTTCAATGGGTAAATCCACTATAAATCACCATTTTTCATTGCCATGTTTGACAACCGGAGGATAGACCCTCTAGTAAACTAACGTAGCTATAGAAAATCACCATTGTTTGTTAATGGGTAAATCAACTATTTCTATGGCAATTTCAATAGCTATGTTAAATTACCGGAGGGTAATGATGTTAATAATGGTGATTCAGGGAATATACCCTCTGGTAATTTGTGACACTTTGCTATTGATTCGATGGATGATGAAATAGTTTCCATAGCAAACTGTGAGTCTACCAGAGGGTACATCTATTTGAAGGTGTTGAATCCATCAAAACTGAATCAAGACCATTTTGAAAGTATTTAATAATATAGTTTGACATAGTAGGTATATTTATTTGTTTTCTTTGCTTGATGGATTTGAGCAAGAAAAGAATAGGGGGGGGAATTTCTTGTTGGTATTCATGTGATGTTCGACATTTTTGTGGAGGAAAATTCTTCCTGGGGAAGAAGGGATGATCCCACTCTACAGTGCACGCACGGCAGAGTAACAGAACATGACAGGGAATGTGCTGGGATTCTCATGGTGCTATTCGATGGTAATCTAACATAGTCATGGAATCCATGGCAGTGTTGAAGATCTCAATCGTCTACTTTCCTGGGTTATTTTCCATGGCAAACTATTAAATTACCGGAGGCTGTATCTCAGGTCTCATCAACGTTAGTTCTACCCAATTGTGGCTGTGTATATATCATCATCGTTAAATCTCCATTATATATATATATATATATCCCATAAAATGGTGATAAATTCTGTTACGGAAGTTGAATGGCAGAAGTTGACTTGTCCCAACCATGTTGCGCCAGCGACAGGAGCGGGATTTGGTTCTGCTGGATGTGAGGGAAGCAGATGAGTCCGGGGGCTCAAGACACTGTCGAATCTTGTGGGGTGGTTTGGAGCCTAAGGGGCCCAGGAAATACCAATGTAAGCTTCCATTTTTTTTAAAAGACAAACACCCTCTGTATTGTAAACAAACAATTTACCCAAACTGTTTTTCTGTTATATAAATCTACTGGAGTTGTTCACTTAGAGGACCACAACATTTTGGATTTCATGGTACAAATGGGATTGTAATAGGTACCGCAAAATTCGATGGTTAATCATTCTAAACTCTAAACCCTATTAAAGAAGCCAAACAATTGTCGCGACCCCGCCATTTTCAGACAGAGCATATAGGGGTACAGATCAGAACTTCAGACTCAAGATCTCAAGGAGCTTCAAAAATTCTCTCGTCGGACCTTAGGATCTGAAACCATCCCATTTTTAAGAACAGATTTTGTTGGGCACTAGCCACATTTGGGTTTGTAAACCTATCTATCCATCTGTCTCTATCCTTTTTTGATTCTGAGATTACTTATCGAAATTTTGATTGTATCCACACTGGATGCAGTGTTTTTCTACACCCATCGCCGGTTGTTTTTGGGGTGACCCATGGGTTTGTCTGCCCCATCGACTGGCTCATCATTTTTGCCCAATAAAATTGCCACAAATTGGCGCCACATACACCATTTTTGGACAGAACATAGAATATCAAGTTTAGTTATATTATATATCCTACTCTCCCATTATATATATATGTATACTGTATATATATATATATATGTATATATATATATATGTAGATATATATGTATATATATATGTATATATATATATATCACCATTTTGATCTTCCTTATATCCCATTGAAATGAGTTTCCCTGAACAGCCAGTAGGTCGCGTCGTAAACCCTGAGTGCAGAGATGACCGAGCACTTTTTACGGTAAAACAACCTAGTCCATCCTAGTCCTTATTTCATATAGAATTATGTTTTCATATGATAAAATATGGGATGATTGATGATAGAATGGGCATGGATCAATTCATGAGAAAATTCACCTCATTTTTTCAGCTCATATACTGTTTGATTCAAGGTGAATTTGGGATTCATTTCTTTTTGTGGTCACTGAGTCAGTATTCACGTTTTGTGGTCATGTTATGGCTTCCCTACACGCTGGGGACCGGTTCTGCAGGTTCGAGCAATGTCATTTGCCGCTGGCCGTCTCCTTTCCCGCGCCCAAGATCAACAGGGACCGGTTCTGCGGTGCGGGTTTCAATGGTTGTAGAGTTACATTAGGGTGACATGTATGGTTATTAACACTAATGAACGGTTATACAAGGGGTTATCACAACTTCCTAATGGTTTACATACCATTTGACATTTCTGGTTTATGAAAAGCTATTTTAATGTTTTAATGGGTTTTTAGTGGCTATCTGAGGGGTTCATGGAAACTTGGATTGGATCAATGTTTGGTTTTTAGGTTTTTTGTAGCTTTACTGGATTCGTGGTTTCAGACCCGACCTCAAAGTCATGCTGAGTGTTCAACCATACCTCTTGTTGTGTACTTGACCCATCTCCAAAAGAACATCCTGACATTCACTTTTTGGGGATATCTCCATTCGAGTGCACTTTCTAGTCCATTTGAGTGCACTAAACTCACAGTGTTTGTTGGTAACCATCCTCAATGACATGTTTTTATTGGTCCCACTTTTTCGTCCGAAGTAGCCACTGAACGCAGGACCAATTCATCCCTGAACTGATGAGATGCAAACGAGAACCCTCCAAGCTCTTAGTGCCTCGGCAGAGCTGTGCTTTTTCTTCCACAGTTTGTGAACGCTAAGTTGGGAAAGATACCTAGATTAATTCTAGGCTTCACGGATGTTTCTGGTATATTATACTTACATATATACCTTATAAATGTGTATTTAATGGGGCTGATAGACCAACAACAAACATTTCACTGGGGTGGCACCACCTAGATGGGCGTGTAATCCCCGCGAAATGGGAATCCTGGGGATAGCCAGTTGGTCACCATGCTACAAGGGGATTCCATAGAAGCTCCAAAAGCGGTTTTTTTTTGCGCCATGTTCGGTTGCCTGGTAGGTGGAAACAGAATCCCTAAAAGCAAGCGTCAAATTTCACTAGAGCCCATGATATTGATCGGTTTTCCATGATTTATTTCCGATCTTTCCGTGGTAAATCCCACAACCATGACCTGTATAGATCCGCGTCACTGTATCTCACATCAAGTTCCAAAAATTCTTCTTAGTACAATATATCCCACTTATTCCACGTAAGTTCCACTAAATCCATCTTATGATATGGTTCATTAGAAGATATTAGAAGGATAGTATCTAGTCCCACTTAGAAGTTCAGTACTAAGTTGCTATATAATTCCAGTTTCTACTTATAATTCGAGTTTCGAAGTCCATATCCCCCACAAAATACCCAGGACTTCCCATGGAATCCCCCCAAAAAAACCCTCCCGGAGCCTGGATCCTCAGGTCATCTATGGTGCCAACGAACAGGCGACCATCGGGGTGGCCCGCTTATTGGTGGAGAAGGCGACGGCCGGGATTCTTTTTTTTGGTGATCAGTGGGAACCATATTGGAACATATGGAAAAATATGGGAACACCATGGGAAAAAGTATAAATATCATGGGATATGTAATGAATATAATGAATATATGACGATGATTTATAGAACCACCAATATGATATTTTTAGTGTGTTTCAAAATGATGATATGGTCTATTTACCCCTAGTTTATGGCCATTTGCTGGGGGATAACGCAGGAAAAACCAGCCTTTAGTTTGGGGATGATCACAATCCATGAAGTGTGAATCCCTGGAAAACCAAAACGCACCTCTCGGAAGTCTTGATGTTTCCTCAAATTTCAACATCCGTAAACAAAATCATGTGTAAATTCCAGAGGATCTGACTTTTTGGTTTCATAAATTCCAGATGCTCCGTGGAATTTCGATAAGACATCAATAATATCGGACGTTTATCCTGTATTTACTGTAGGTTTTGCAAAGATGAACAGTTTTTGAGTATTCTCTTATCCCGATCAATAGATGGAAATCTGACTTTTTGACTTCATCATTTCAGTGGAATCTGACATTTTTTGACCTCCGAAATACCGGTCGGACATCCGGAGCGCACGTCTCTGGGCGGCTCGGGTTGCAGGGCTGGGAGAATGTCCATGCCTTGACCGGTGGTATGGGGAACCCAGCTGGTGATATGGAGATCAATGGGATAGAAACGGGGAATGGAATTGAGTTATGATATACTGGAATATTCATGGATATTTCATGGGATATTCATGGATATTTCATGGGATATTCATGGATATTTCAGGAGATATTCATGGGATTTCATGGGATATCATGTGAAATTTAAGTTTTTTTCATAGGTGGTGAAGTAGCAAAAATAGTGGTGGTGACCAGCAACAATGGGGATGATCATGGCGATACTGAGATTCCTTGCCTTGACATTGAGATCTGGATTCATCATTTGGATGTTGACGATCCTATCCATCAGCAATTGAACGCATTTAGGGGTTTCCATAGTCATGGGGGTACCCAATAGCTGGATAGTTTGTAATGAAAAATCCTATAAAATGGATGCTTTAGGGGTACATACCCTATTTCAGGTACCCCCTAAGGACACCCGTAGGGGACATTTTGTTATCATTTTCGATGGGGGGTATCCTAAACCCACGGTGCTGAATGCTAGAATGCGTTTTGTCCAACTATGGCAATATCTCGGAAAATGATTGCAGTATCGGAAACTGAAGGGTTCTTCCATCTTCCAAATCGTCGAATTCTGACAATTCAGGTTTTGATGGGTGGCAGAGGCCGCCGGAGCTGAGGTTTTGAAGAGATGTTGCAGAGCTACCCGGAGATCATCGAAGGTACATCCTGCCCCCTTTGATTTCGGTGACCCCACGAATGGTTGGGTTTTACTGCCATCTGGTCATTGAACGTAGCTATTGAACATGGCCCATAGAAAGCTCGTTGATTTACCGAACTGAAAGACGGTGATTTTCCAGTTCGCGAACTGTGAACGTTTACCAGAGGGTAAGGGTTTATGAACTTTTTTAAGCACCCTATAAATTCTAGAGGATACCTGAAAATTTCCCTTCATATCGTGGTTGCTAAGATTTTAGTGGATGGTTAAGATTGGGGTTCTTAATGACAATTATGGATTTTTTCAGGGCCGAACCATCTATTGACAACAGGGTACCGTACCGAAAACACCATTTGCCCCATGCTTAGATGGCCAAAAACATGTACACCAAGCCGGTCAACATACAATGTATCCAATGTGCATCCATCAAAACCGTTTGCACAAGAAACCTACACAATTTTACAACCACATAGGTCTCTACGTATAGTGTAATATATGTATACATATATATATATATATATTTATTGATATGTATGAATGTTAATTGGGATAGATTTTTACCGAGCACAATGTACATTTAAGGGAATGTGATTATGTCACATAATGTACCGGTAAACGTGAGGGTGATCTTAAGTAATGAGTATTTTGCAAAGGGGTTGACACTACAAAGCAGTCACGTACTGGAATGTTTTTTCTACCCTTTCCCAGTTCTATTCCCATGATCTTTAATTCAATCTCATTATTGTTGGTTTAATCACCATTTGGTTGCTAAAGTGCCATGAATCTGACATATTCTTCCCATTGATATCCGATTACCCTCTGGTAAACATACAAAAAACATCAAAAAACTATGGAAAATCACCATTTTTCATGGGTAAATCACCATTTTTCATAGGTAAATCACAATTTTTCATGGGTAAATCACCATTTTTCATGGGTAAATCACCATTTTTCATGGGTAAATCACCATTTTTCATGGGTAAATCGATGATTTCTATGGCCGTTTTCCAGTTCGCAAAGTGCTGGTGATTTCTCAGGCACCATCCCTGAGCGGCCTCCGACCACCAGTACGGTCCGCTCCGGGCGAGGGCTTCCCAGCTGCTGGTTGCGCGGTGAGATGTGGCCTGATTACAACTGTTTAACCCCAATTTTTAGGAAATGATGATCACTGATTGGTGGTTTGGTTCACATGAATTTAATTTTTTTCCATATATTGGGAATAATCATCTCAACCAGATAAAGAACTAATCCCTACAACTCCCGTTTTGGCTTGGACGGCAGCATGTCCTGGCCTGGCCAAGGCTGCGACGCTGAGTGAAGCTGGGAATTCAATAGGATGGTAGCAGATGGCCACCCTTATCACCTTGACTTCAGTGATCTTCAGTGATTTTCAGTGGTTCTCAAGCCACATTTGCGGAGGGGTCGACCCACCAACTAAGTATGGGATTATCACCAGAAACTTTAGCGATTTTTTCGATGGTTTTTGGACCCGTGAAACGGGCAAAATCGAAGGAAACTGCCAAGTGGTAAGAAGTGCCGGTCCTAGTAGCAGTTGGCAACATGTCCGGTGCAAAGCCGCACTGGAGTTGCTGGGGCTCTGTATGGCGAGTGCCGCAAATTATGGCCGTTCCACAGGTAACATGATTTCTAATGCATGGGATGGAGTGGCTTGGCCTCTTTGGTCAACGCCACGCGTGAAAAGTTTAGCTATAAAACATGAAGCTGCATGAGGTAATACCTATCTCATACATGAGTGGATATTAGTGGTATTTTAGTGGTAATACAAGCATAATAACTATATCGTTATAATTTATTTATAATTATCAATACCTTACGTTCTATATTCACAAGATACTGTATCCCACTAAGGTCTCTTTTTAGGATCCAAGGCGAACTGCATCCCCAACCACTCTCCATCCCTGGGAACCACTAGGGGATGAATGACTCGGGGGTTCCAAACCACGAAAGGCCCCATGTTGTTCTGAGAAAAACGGTGTTTTTTAACTATCCAGTAGTTGGGACGGAGCGCCTGGGAGCTATGGGTATTCAGATTCCCTGGGAGCCAGCTGGAGCAGTTTCCAAACCGCAAGGATCAAGTGCTATGGCCAGTGTCCCAATCGCCCCTGAAATTTCTCAACGACTGGAATTCGTTGCGTCGAAAGAGTTTGCTGCGTCTCGGTGGATAAGTGACAGCTGGATGAGTACCTGGTAGAAAAGTCTAGATGAATGTGTCTAATTTTTTTCCCCATTCAAACTGCCGGTCTAAAAATGAGGTGTATCCCACCTGTTTGTGGCCTTGAAAGAAATAAGGAAAGTATATAATGAAACTCCTGGATTCGTGGCTCCCGAGGTACGAGGTACGCTATTTTCAGGATATGTTAAAACCATAGGGGGGATATGTTTTTTTTCAAACGGAACACGAACACATTCACTGCTGGATATTTTGTTGTTCCGTTGAGGTTTTCATGCTTTTTGTTGATGAAGAAGCCTCCATCATCTTGGTAGCCACAGCACCCGGCGCTGCTTTATGGGTCGATACAAACTGATCCAAGGCACGAAAAGTGTCGCTGTACGAACCCAAGAGAGGACAATCCCAATGTCAGGACATCATTGGTCATACTCTCCGGTCATCAAACATGACAATGGAAAATACCCTACAAATGGAGGTTTTTTCATGGGCAAATCAACTATGAATGGTGGGTTTTTCATTGCCAGGTTTGTCGTTAAAAGTGTGTGACACTGGGCTGTGTTTTCTGTGGGTGAAAGCAGGAGTATCCTGAAAATCCCATGGTTTATCATGATTTTCGTCATGAAATGGCCATAGCCCATTTTCAGACACACTGTGAGATTGTTACTGGCTGCGTCTCCCATTCTATCCAGTTATTCCCATGACATTCCACGAGATTTCCAGCGTAAAATATGCAGCTGGCTGAGTTGCGCAACTCGTCGGAAACTCACCTTGGCTCTGATTTTCCAGAGGAAGACACATCTACAAAGATGTGGGAAGTAATCTGTTGGCAATTTGTCTACATGATCATCATGATCTATATCTGTAAAGCATTTAGAGAAATGCTGATTTCGTGAACGTTTGCATTGGGCAAGGGACAGCAGATAGCAAATCTCCGCCATACACCGAACTTTTGGGATTTGCCAGCCCCAAAAAGGTGAATTTCCCTCAGGTTTACCTCAATATCAATGATTCCGCGGAGTCATTTTTTTTGGGTGCTGCACCCGCAAGTGTACGGCTAAACCTTACTTGAAAGCATTAACTCTACCGAGAAATCCCTTTGCCGACGAAGGATATTTTTGAGGCGCCAATGGGAGTTGAGGATCAGTTCTGGCGCGGCCATGGATACATTCTTTGATAATTGATACCTTTCCTGGGAGGTATCTTTCCTTAACGCTACATTATAGCAACCCCCCAAAAAATAGAAAAGGACAAAAGAAAGCATGTATTATCATTTATCCCTTTTATCTTGAATGGATTTCGTTTGAATATTTTTGGAAGTTCCCTTTCAGCAGGGAAGCATGTTCCCGGCAGATCAGCAGGAAGTTGATGGCCCATGGGAGATTTTCCAGCCATGTTTAGATGACCGGAGGGAACGATTTTTGGCTCTTGATTGACCTTCAAGAAAGGGTACCCTCTGGTAAATTAACATAGACCCTGAAAATCACCCATTTTCAGTGGAAACTAATCTTCCAACCCCTATCTGCCAGGTTCTATGTTAATTTACTGGAGGGTACATGTTTTTAAACCTTGGTAAAGGTCCTGGTTGTCACTACCCAGCTCCTGGATATGGAATACATAGTATATATATACTCCCCATTCTATTCTAACCATTTGGCCATTTCCCACTTCGCACCCAGTCGCATTCTCTCTTTTTCGTTACCGCAGCACCTTTGGCCACCGCCTCACCCGAGCACCCGAGCCGTTCGCGTCCCGTCCTTCGTTGGAGCCGGAAGCACCATGCGCCCAGCCACGGCACGCGGTGGACCACGGGGTCAGTCCCCACAACGGGATCCAGTGACTCGGAGAAGGGGGTGGGCTCACGTTTCAACGTTTCACCCGGTGAGGGTGTTCTAGAAAGGGGGGTCACGTTTGGAGGATTATTAGGTGGAAAAATAGATTGTATAGACATACATATATAATTATGTATATATATATATATATCCATATTCTACGGCTATATTTGACTCTAGTTGTATATGCATGAATACGCTCCCGCCAATTTATTGTTGTTCAAAGCTTTTGGGAGTGCCTCAACATGTCATTGCATATTGTGCTAGGCCTACATAGGTGCATTTCCATAGGTTATCTCCATGATCCACTTGGCACAGCGATGGACATCCCGCATTTGTAAAAGTTATTTTTTTTTCTACTGTATATTTTTTTCATTTATAGGGAAGTTCCCACTGCCATTCATGTTCGATTAAGGGTATGCATTTTTCTGGGCCATACCTGTCGAAGAAGGCCGACCTTTTGTTCGTGATGGTCTCCGCATACCCCAAACATCAAGTACCACGTGTAGCCAGCTGACCTACTTTTGTTTCCCAGGTATATCATGAAATATTGCCATCTTTACATGCTCATGCCATGGCAAGAACCTTTTCCAGGTCACCCTAATAGAGGTAGTTATCGGAGCCATCTTGATATGGGGGTGGGTCAAAACCTATTATTATCAATTCTAATGGGATGAACATCCATAAATCCCAGCTATTTTGGGGTTCACTAGGTGCCAGGGTTTTGACCAATAGCCATATGAACCATGCGAAAAACCATCCGAAATTTGACGGGTGAATTCCCAAGGAACTGATGAGTCGCGTGCGAGAATTGGAAACGGCGCAGAAGAACGAGGCCAAGAACCCATTTTTGCTGTACCCAATTTCCTATCCACAAACAGAAACCACTAAGTGGGGTGAACAAACATTGATTTGATAACCACTTACTAATCATATTCTAATCATATTCTAATCAGTAGAAATCGGCAACGTTTGAATATCTTGGCGAGTTGGGTTTTATTATATGGATCGCACTTGTTGGATGGAATTGCCAGTTCTTTGGTCCTGGCATTGATAATTATGGTTATAATTATATATATATAAACAATGTATACATATATATATATATATATATTATATAGAAAGTGAATGTAAAGTGAATCAACTTCCGTGGATGTCGGATGATGTGAGTTTTTTCTTGTTGAAGAGGGATTAAGGGATCAGCCAGTTTTTGCCCTGGGGGGTTGGGCTTGTGGTTCAGTGCTTTTCAATAGTGAAGATTGACCGGGATTTCAACCCCCCAAACCACCGACATAGTTCTGGGCCAGGAACGCCAGAAGAAGCTGGCTGAGCGCAAGAAAGCCCAGGATGCTTGGATCTTGTTTCTGAAAATGGTGGGATACCCCTAAGTGACCATTTTAAGAGGGAAAATCATGATAAACCCGTGGATTTCGGGGCCTATTTTTCCGACAAAGCCATTCAGGGCCAATCCACTGGTGGGTCATTTTCCAATTTTTCAGACACACAAATATCATGTGTTGCTTGCGTAATGTGTATTTCCACATATTTCCACTATATATATACAAATAATAGTAATAATAGCAATAATGATAGTAATAATCAAAGGAAGTTTAGGGGGAGAAACTTCCGTGTTACGGACTTTTAGAATGTCAGGGAAAGAGTTAGTCAAAGAAAGAGTTAGCAAAGAAAGAGTTCGTCAGGGAAAGAGTTAGTCAA
>Ga0126342_10000233_pt1 | contig 50482 bp, 41 predicted proteins | sample Cyp1metagenome_FD_92528 | JGI IMG/M metagenome (GOLD analysis project Ga0126342, IMG submission 92528) | Coral microbial communities from Lord Howe Island, Old Settlement Bay, Australia - Cyphastrea 1 metagenome | ecosystem: Host-associated > Invertebrates > Cnidaria > Coral ...
ATCCTGTTCAGTCATCTGTAAGGCCCGCGGCTACCCGCTCGTAGGCTCCGTAGGAGTCCTACGGCTGATAACCTGTGAATCGGAGGTTGTCACTCCGACTATGTATTGATGTTGGTTCTTGAAAGAGTCGTCTTCAATGGCGATGACAAGTGAATAGCGGCTTCCGCATGGCTTTGCTCTTTTCCGGTACTGCAGTGGGTCTTGAGCCAAAGGGGCGAGTTGATGTACCCCTTGGCTGTGGATCTTTGAGGGCTGAATTATGTGGTAGTGTACAATGGTCCGTAGCCTACACTCTATTCACATATTATATTATATATTATATTATATATTATATTATATATTATATTTTTATTATATTATGTTATATTATATTATATTGTAGTGTGTATATAGATAATTATGTATATATGTATATTACAAATATATGTATATATACATAAGTATATATATATATGTAATCATAATATATATATATATATACATACGTATATGTACGTATATATCATCACATCACCAATACTTCTCATGCATTGCCTGACATTTTTCAGCACTGGTTTGATGACCTTGGGAAGGAATCGTGAACCGCCCAAACGTCAAGTGAATGTCACAAGTGATTATCCCCCATCCTGCTGGTCGGTCATTTTCTTTTCGCTCGTTGCTAAATATCGAAATCAATTTTCTCCTCTTCTTTTTCTGCCTTAGAAGGTGTTGTCGCTGGCTTGTGAAGGTAAAAAAACACCAACCTGATTTGATGGGGGCTACATGTTCTGTCTGTTGACTTCTTGCAGCAGATGGAAACATCTAGCATTGAGTGTTTACCCTATTTGAGACCGAATCACATCCAAGCTCATTATTCAGAAGGGGACCACCAATAAGCCATAAGCAAGGTTCAATCACGTCTTTCAAATAATGAGTCATGTTCAATTCCGCATCTTGACGTGCAAAGATATGCAAAGTCCACATTTGTATTGGGTTCTGTCTCCACAACTCGTGGTTTCCAGAGCAAGAGTCAAAAACGTTCAAAAACATCATCCAAGAACAAACTTACATCATTGCCCTAGTTCCACCTCTACTCAGGCTATATGGCTATGAGTCAAAACCCTGGGACACTAGATAGCTTAAATAGCTGGCTAATGGCTGTTTATTACTCCAAAGATGGTCACAATGGGTTTTGACAAATATCCATATTCATCTCCCATTCTTTGCTAAGATTCCATGTGCCCAACCTTTTGTGATTCGTCCGTCGGGACCCGGGCCGCTTCCAAATCCGCCTTGAAGCGTTTGAAGCGCCTGGCGTGGCGAAAAATGGTAGGATCATCCATAAATAGGAATCCAAACATCATGGCTATAACATGATGTATATGGGTGTATATGTGTATATTTCTATATATATATATATATATATGTCATATGTGTATGTTTAAATGTATGGATATGGGTGTATATCCAAACATCTATCATGGGTATATAAATATAATGATATATGGACATCACCCTGAATAGATTGATGACCATTCCCCAATACGGGCAATTCGCCCAAGTTGTGGCAATGACAAATGTGGTCGCAACAACATCAAGCAGCAAGAAAGCGCGGATCATGCCAGAAACAAACAAACTCCATGGTTTTTGAACTTTAATCTTCCATGGCAAAATTCAAGGTTGCATCATAATATATTATCATGGGGATGTCTTGGGGATATTTTATGGGATGTATATATATATATATACACATATGTTATGATTATATATATATACACATACATGCATACAGTTGCCTTTGATATGTGCCATGGTCAAAACATGATGATGGTCATCCATCCCATGCCATAGGAATCCAAACATCATAGCACATATGGTTTCTGCTGGGTATCCTATGGCTATTTCATGAATACCTATAAACCCTCCAAGCACCCTTAAAAATGCTGGTTTAACATTGTTTTAGCCCATAATCTTAGTACCAGTATATCCTGTAGTACCTTTACAATTGTTGGGCCGACTTTGGAAGGTCTAGAAATGCCTATGACTCAGAACCACCACAGCCGCGTCCGGTTGAACTGCCTGAGCTTTTCCTGCAGTTCCTGTGCCGGATGAGGTGCTCGATCTCGCAATTCCTGGATCGATCCGGAGATCTTCAAAAACTGATATCTGAGTCTTCACTTATCTTCTTAAATGAACATCATATCACATCATATTATGAATCATATGACATCATATCATGAATTATATTACATCATATGAAGATCCGGAGATGGATTTATGACATCATATTACATCATATTACAATCAAATTTAACATCATATTACAGTATGGTGATTAGATGATGTGATTACTGTATATAGTGCTATATATTGCTATATATATATATGTATAGCGCTCATGACTTCAAATAAAAATTGTTTCATTGATGATCATCATTGATGATCAATATTACTCATAGATTCATTGATGAAGAATGATGAAGTCGTAGCATTTCCTCGGCGATAGGTCTGGAGCCCGCCAGCAAGGTGGTCAAGAACTCGCGCTTCCTGCGGAGCTGTAAACCGTGAAGCTTTAAGGCAATGTAGTGCTTGCTTCACCGGAAAACTATGAAAACTGTTTCAGGTTGGTGGTTGACCTACCCCTCTGAAAAATGATGGAGTTCGTCAGTTGGGGTTCCTATTCCCAACATATGGAAAGTCATAATCCAGTCATGTTCCAAACCACAAACCAAGTTTTAGTTGAACCAACAAACTGTGATTTACCCAGTACCGACGCTGTGATTGAACTGATTGAAGCACTCGAAAGCGACAAAAACAACGAGGATTTACCACCAAAGCTGCGGTCATTTCGGTTTGACAACCAAACATGCTGGATACAAAGCCAATTCTACTGCTTGGCTCAAATTTAGACAGTGCACAAGGAAACAAACCAGTGACAGTGAGAACTGAGGTTCCGTTGGTCAAAAAATATCAAAAGATTTCAGATGCGCGAGGCTGAAGTCCCATTCTTTGGATCTCCGTTTCTGTTTGTCATACACTGACAGCAGCCATTCCCATTACGTATTGATCAATTTGGCATTGGTTATTCATAAACAAATCAATATGATTTGCTTATAAACAAGTTCCCATAAGTATAGCCAATAAAGAATTCCCATATAGGGATGAATTAACATAAATCCCAGCAATTTTGATGTTCACCAAGAGATCAGGCTTTTGACCCATAGCCTAAATCCATTGGATTTAATCGTGTTTACCCTCTGGTACTGACTAACATAGCTACATAGCTATTGAACATGGCCCATTTATAGTTGATTTACCTAGTGAAGATGGTGATGTTCCATAGTTGTTTGTATGTTTACCAGAGGGTAACCATCATGAATCATCAACCGTTTTGATTTTTTTCTTAACCATTACTATATCACTGCTCCGATTGGGTCCTACTATCATTGTTAATCATTAATCTGGGTAAATTATAATTAGTATTTCACTAACCTGGATTAAGGCCATTTGGGATGATTCCCTTATTAACCATGATTCCAGGGTTCGGTCGCAGTGAGGTCGTTATAATTTACCCAGATTAATCTACCATAACTCCCCATTTCCGGACCTCTTGGCATCGCCCAGCTCCAGCCATTCGTCCCAGCGAATGCGGCGCACGTCCCACCCAAGAGAGGTGAGCCTGGATTGGGCCTACCATGGGATATTTCCTCCCCCAAAAACAGGATGGAACATCAGTCAAACCTGTAGTAACCCCAGAAAAAAAGGATAGACAAATGAAAAAGTAACATCCTACTGAAATACTGATACATCATGATAAGTTGAAGCGTTTCTGAATCTTTTTGAGGTCAAATTTGAAGATTGAACCATCAAAAAACTTGCGAGAACCAATCCAACGGCAATTTTAACGATGATTGAAAAATGTCCAGCAGAAAACTGACCAAATTGCTGCAGTTTTTGAATCACTGGCTTTTTCTGTGTACAAAACAAGCGGGGATTCAACATCGCATCAAAATGTCAGTGATTTAATCCCCCCAAAGAAATGAAGGCCACTTTGCTGGGAAAGTTGATGATAAACTATATATATATATATATATGGCAGTGTGTCAAAACCTTGTACCCCTGGTGAACATCAAAATAGCTGGTAAATGGATGTTCATTCCCCTAAAAATGGTATTAATAGGTATTGACCCGTACCCATATAAACATCTATAAACCGTTAAAAACCATTGGAATGGGGAAGTATCCCATTGACAACCGAGATGGTGGATTCTCCAAGAGACATAACTGGTACACATTGAAGTAGGTTTTATCGACACAAAAGGAGATGTCACCTGCCGGTTTCATTTGAAACAAGTCACGGCGAATTCATCAGCAAAAATACGGATAAATTATGTATATATATATATAATAATAATAAATAAATAAATAATAATAAATAAATAAATAAATAAATAATAATAATAACAATAAATAATAATAAATAATAATAATAATAATGATATATTATTTGTGTATATAATTATATATTATATATAATTATATTATCACAACAAAAAAACAGGAAAGTCTAGACATATCTCAGATTTTCGCACTTTGTGGTGTGCAAAAGCTACGTCATCAGCCAGTGATGCGTGAACCCATCGCCCATCGCCGCTCCAAGGAACGTCGCGTGCTGCAGCCGCTTCGCGGGAAGGTACTGGTCACTACCTCAGCTGATGGCTTTACCATGGTTTACCCTCTCGTAAACTAACAGTTTGCTATGGAAAATCACCATTTATAGTGGATTTTCCCATAAAAAAATGTGATTTTCCATAGCAAACTGTTAGTTTACCTTGGTTTACCACAGCGCCCAAGCCTTCGCATCCGCTCCGCGCCGTCTGGGTCTTCGGGACAGAAGAAAAAGGAGGAGGGTCCATCCACCATCAAACAACGCCGACGCTCGTCCACCTGGAGATGAAATTTGTTTTTTCCAGTTTCAGGGGAGATTCTAGTCCATCTACCATCTGGTTATTTAACATAGCCATGGAAAATCACCATTTTTAATAGGTAAACCATCTATAAATGGACCATTGTCCATGGCTATGTTAAATAACCAGAGGGTAAGTACTAAAGATTCCAATCTTGGAATACCCTGTTGACTTCTCGTGAGCTATAGTTTCAACTACATCCCCAAACTTTAACGTGGAACCTGAAAACATGCGGTCCGAAAGATGACGTTACTTTCTGGAATTGGCTCCAGTGTTTGGTGTCCATACAAACATTAGGATTAACCACTGCATTTGATTTGTACCATGGGAGCTAACCAATCAGAATTTCAGACTCAACCATTCTTCTGGCTAAATGACAAAAAAAAATCACCAACCTGAATCACCAACCTGAAACGGGCCGACATTATTATTTCTTTGTTGGAGAATTACCCTTTCATTCTCAGTATCATTGTCATGTGACACAGGATAGTGACGTCGTTAGCTTGTTTATATACTCAGATCATTAATTAGCAATCATTATCTGGGTATGAGTCTCAAACATGACACCCTGGTGAAAACAGAACTAGCTAGTAAATGATCGTAAATGGATAAATGGCACATCCCCAAAATATTGTCTGGCGAAATCTCCGTAATTATATCATGTCCGAGAATAAGCAAAACCATTTGTAACCACATAGTTGCTTTTAAGATATCAACAATCTGCTCCCAAAAATCAAAAGCATGATGTTTCAATATCCATTTATAAGCATTATTCCTAACCCATGATTTTTGTTTTAAATATCCATTCATCCCATATAAACCCAGATATAAACCTCCAAGCATCCCATCCCATTCACCGCGCTTGACGGGTGACCCCATCGCCTCCAGCTGTTCCAGGCCGATGTCGATATACAGCGGACCCCCGCGGAAGGAGTTGCGATGTGCCTGGCGGCCAGAGTTTCCATGGCGAACCTTAGGTATACCCTGAACAAACATGTAAAACAAACACGCATGTCATGGCTGAAAAGACAACACACGAATTTAATCATAATCTTAATATTATATATATATCATTATATATCTATAAAGATTAATGTTATTTGACCGATCCATGTTGTTGGACCGTTGCTACATCACCAACCACGTGAATAGTGGCTACATCATCTTCGTTTTGGTACGGTTAAATCCCAAGTTTTAATTCCCCATCATGAGTAGTTGATTGGTTTTCTTGGCAACTTACCCTAGTTTTAGATGCTTAAAACCCTAGTTTTGATGGTCAAAAATGATGCTTATCATTGGTTATCTTAAAAGCCAAAAAAATCGATGGTTCAATGATTCAGTTTTAAAATGATGGAAAATTGGGATGGTTATCTTTAAACTTCCAATGATTCACCATCAGTTTAAAACATCCCGAGTCGTCCGCGGCAAGTCGCACCTCGCCCAAGTCCGCCAAGTGGCGTGAGATGTCACGATGCATCGAGGTGGGTCTGGGCGGAAGCTCATGGGAATCTAGTGGACATATCATGGACATATATGTATATATATATTATTTAATTATACATATTATAAATATATATTATTATATGTAATTATATATATATTGTAATTCTATATATATATATATTACAATTATATATATTTCCTAAAATGGTGGATGATCATAGGACATTATCCCATAATAGTGATGAAAATCCCATAATATACCTGATATATCATGATATATCCCGTAATATGGTGGATTGTGGATGATCCCATTATGATAAGATTGGGAATATATCATATATCCGTTGGTTATTGAACATAGCTATGCAAAATCACCATTCTTACCCTCCAGTAAACTAACGTAGACATAGACCCTGCAAATCAACAAATTCTAGTGGATGTAAATCTTCCAACCCCTATCTGGCAGCATCTATGTTAATGAAGGGTAAGAGGTATATCATATCATCATGCTTATCATCTATAAATGGGCTATGTTCCATGGCCATGTTAAATAATCATCAGAGTTACTACTTACACGATAATGATGTTGCATAAACATCTGATAATTGAAATATAATCAGTCGAATGGTTTAAATATCAGAGGATAGTCATCTGAACGTTTAATGGGGATATATTGTTTCAGAATTGGCTGAATGGAACATCTGCACAAAACCAGTGGATTTGAAGCTATGAACCAATCCATTGAGCAATACCAGGACCATCCATTATAATATGTGGCCATAAGTTTATGCCAGATGTTCCAAACTATGGTTGTTCAAGATATGGGTATTGACCAAAACCATTCGATATCGGGCACCCAAGAAAAGGACAAGTCAATTGCTTCTTCCCATCTCAAAACTTTGACTAATCCCCATGGATACAGTGCTGCTATGTGCTTGGTGCAGCTCCAATCCGGCCTTTGTCCTCGATCGGAGATGTGCCTGACATGGGTGATACCGGTGCGTACCATTTCTCCGCACCAAAAAAATATGCGTGTTGTCACGTTGTCAATTATGAAAGAAGACTGCTTCGAACAGTAGCTTGAAGAGCAGTTGACCATTATTTTACCAAAATTATCAAAATTCAAAAAATCGACGCTTCTGTTTTTGGGAGTTGCTCTAAGTTCTCCAATGCCCAAAAAACCAGTCGAAGCTTGCAGTGCCAGACAGGCCACCTCTGTGACAGGCGAACATAAAAGGATTTGGAGTCGTGCAACAGTCTCGGCCAAACCTGCCGGTGCCAGCCCGGCTGGAGCGGAAGATACAGGCTTTATGCCCAGCATATGGTTTCAGTAAGATATACCTTGGAAAATCATAGGGCATTTGGAAGGTAGAATTGTAGTTATGTCATGTTAGGTATCTAATTAATCTATAGAATCTACTGTATGTGAATCATGTTTTTACATATATTATACATAGACATGTGTATAATTGTATAACCCTTCGTCACTGGAACGTGAAAATTATATCAGCCGGCTTGACCGTGTTTTGGGATTCATGTATACCCAAAGCGGTGGAAAATCAAACATGGTGATTTCTGGAAATTTCCCGAACCAAATAGAGGCTTTAATGGTAAAATCAAAGGATGTTGGAAAATCACCTATAAATTATAAGCATTGGCATTTCAATGGGAAAATCATCTCACCAAATGACAAACAAATCCAGCAAGCCATGTTTGACGGAGGGCAAATAACAAGGAACCCCGAAACAAACATGGCTGACTGGGCGATTGCACGCCCCCACAGGTTGATACACGTTGTGAAGCTGCAGCTGCTTTCATCATCCCATTGTCTGCAAAACCCAGTGGGAAACACCGCAGAATCCGCTGGGAACACTGCAAACAATACATAACTACATACATGCATGGATTTAGTAATTTAGTATCATAATGATTCATAATGTATCATATGTGTGTCTACCTTCAGACTTTATTTCAACATCATCATGTGCCATGGTGAAGCTACATGGGATGAAAGGGACACCCTCATCCCACCATCATGAATGGTATTCCTGAAATAATAATGGGTATATTAATCCCCATGCATGGGGTTTATGGCACATGGTAAACCATGGTAAACCCAATCATATCAACCTCCCTACCCCCGGAAGCTATTCTTCCACGGTTGGTGCGGTGCCTGTGGCTTGTGAATGCGCGAGACCACTGCAGACTCATACCTGCAGAAAAATCCGGGGTGTGGGTGATGAAATGGATGTCAGTAGAAGTTGGTTCAGTTCATTGAGTACCCTAAACTGGACTTTACGGGTCATTGGGACATATTGGGACAATTTAGCAAAACATCATCAAACAATATGACCACTTGAAGACATTCACTCAAATCCATTTGCCTGTCATTTTTCCACCGATCTCTTTGCGATCGTGCACAAGTGCACAAGGACGAGAGGGCAGGACCAGTTTCCAGACCTGTCTGACACAAACGGAAAATTCACTGAATGTATGGGTGAATCACGAAAACGGTGTACATTGATACGTAGATCACAATAATAATCGACGCAACAAACAAGTAAATCAAGTAACTGGTAATGTCAAGTCAGGATTAATCAACAGCCCGTTATTAATCAACCTCCTCCTCCCCCCAAAAAAAATACAATTTAAAAACAGGTGGTCCCCCAGTATTAAGAAACACCCCCGATTAAAAAACCTCCAGTGCTGAAATCCATTTTTTATCCAACAATTTTTATTTCCAATTCTATTTATGTCCATTTATTTTTTACATTTTTTTTTATCATCATTACTTAAGGTTTAAGTTGATCATTGAAAATTTCAAAAAACAACTATTCCCCAAATGATCGATTTTTAATTAAAATCTTTATAAAAATCATCAGTTTGGATAGCTTCCCCATGAGCCCATGTCCCCCATTAATAACAACCAGGGTTTACTCCTGATTAATCAACCACCTTTCTGATCCATGAGATTTTAACAAATCCAATGGAATTCTATTAAGATCTAATTGACGTAAGCCATATCCAAAGTTTTATTGTTCAGAGTTGCTTCTTATTAAGGGGTGTTTAAGAAAATGACCTACAAGGTAGAGTTCCGACCTTCTGGGGGGGGGGTTTATTAATCCTGACTTGGCATTACATCTATAATCAATCTAATTGCATCCCCTAATTATTCATTTTTTTCACACACTAATGATTAATGGTCCCAGTATGTCCCAGTCATATATGTGGTCTCTCCACCGGGAGGAACACAATCTGGCATCTGCGCACGCTTTCAGCAAGTGCATGGGACGAGCTGTGATGAAAATTCGACGAAATCGCCTTGGAATCGTGCATGATCAATGGTTGAGGTCGCAGGAATCGTTGATTCATGATGGATGTATCACTATTGCAAGTATGTCGATGATGAATGATAATAAATGACTATTACATATTATTAATGATTATTAAATATGATTCAATTATTCTTAATTATGATGGTTCTTATTGATGATTACCAACAGGAGCAGATCCGTTGAAGTTTTTCAAGTAGGTCCAAACGCTGAGGATGACAATCAGGACTAGAACATCGTGGCAATCGTAGCTGTTTCATGTAACGCCAACCTGGCTGAAGAAACCCCATTTCTTCACAGGAGGCATGAAGAAATGTTAACCCCATTTTTCCAGCTAGATTAACCTCATTGACTCATTTCCAAGAAAATGTTCACCTACAGCTGAAGAAACATGTTACCCGGCCTGGTAAACGTTTACAAAAAACCATGGAAAATCACCATTTTATAGCTGGGTAAATCCACTATTTCTATGGTCATTTTCCAGTTCGCTATGTTAGTCATTACCAGAGGGTAACTTGGCACACTTGGCACATGAAAAAGCATCCAGGTCCAGGTCCTGGCCCCGTCTGGGTCTCTGACTCCAAAAGGTATGCAGTGACCTGCGGTGATGGGAAAGTCTCCGTCGAACATGGAGAGATTGCGCAACATCGGTGATGTGTTATTGCTATGCTTGCTTATTGGAAAATCAGCAAAAAATATCAACCATATACTTAATATATATATATATATATGTATGAATGTATGTATATATGTATACACACTGTAAACATATTGGCTGATAAAGTGGATATATAATGATATATATAGATCCAGCAGGTCTATCCAAAAATCCTGTGAAACATATGGGTTTCGATTCCTCCCAGTCTGCCACTTTTCAGCGCTGTCAAACGACGGGGATGCCTGGATATTTCCGGGATGGTCATCGGAGCTGTGTTCAAAACCCCTTGTTGTTAGGGATATTCCCCCATTACATTCATTGTGATATTCCCATGGATAGTGATGGTTGAGAAACTGTTCCTGGCGGATTGTGATATTCCCCATTATATTGGTTGGATCTGGTTGGTATCCCTATCATGAAGCAACGGGGGTGGGTGGATGTTCGATGTTCATATGACATTCATGATAATTTGTTAAATTAAATAATTCAAACCAGCAAGCCTCCAAGAAATAGAACAGCTAAACTAAACAGGCCATAATTCAATCAATGGGAAATCCAGGATCCTAAAATGGAAGTACGTTAGTACCATTTGTCAGGCCATATTTTGTGGGGATATTCCCTGAACCATAGGCCTCAAAAATAGGCCTTATATATGGTAGGTACCTCCATGTGACTTCCCTAAACCCACCGCCTCGTCATCCCAAAGGCAGCCAATGGTCACGGGGTTCACCGCATCTCGAAACTGGAAAGCCACAGAGGTTCTGGTCATAACTAGGGTTACCAACAAATATAACTAGGGGGTTGCAACATGGTTTTGCCACATAGTTAGCTAAGTTGGTTTGTAAAATCTATGTAGATGTAACTAGCGTTTGCGGTGATTGAACATAGTGCAATTACAGACGGGATATATATATATGTATTATATATATACATATCCACAATCATGACATTTGGGGGTACCACGGTACCACCTTGCACAACAGCCATGGAATGATTAATGCAGTCAACTGGGGGTCAGCTGTTTATGTGGAGGCCACCCGGAAGAAATATGAAGAAACGCTGTAACAAAGACAAGCAACTCGAAAAACACAACTGTGCGGTAGCAAAGGATTGGCAGTGGACTTCATTGGACTTTCAGATTTAGATCAACAATGCTCTTCAACCATCTGTAAAATGATATTAATTGGTTACAATGTGGTCACAACACAGAAACTATTGGAATACATGTGATTTAATACATGTGATTGAACACTTTGAAACATGTGCTTTTTTTTCAGTATAGAGTGTCTGTCTTCCTTTACTATACCATACTATACTCTCATACATTACAATATTATCATACTATATATATATAGATCATATTATACCCCTAAATTTTCAGCTACTTTATACTATATATACTACCTAGTACCCCCACAAAAATCGGGTCCCATGATGCCCCTAGCTGATGCACCTGTTGCGCGGTGGCCTCTTCCAGCTTCTCCACGGCCACCCGCGACAGGGCAGCTTTCAGGCCTGGGTCCTGGCAGAAATTCTCTTGGATTTCCTGACTGGGAAATTCTGCCACTAACATTGATTTGGGATTTTTTTTTGGGCCATCGTAATTCTCCAGGAGATTTGAGATTCTCATGAATTTGGGAAAAGTCATTCTGGGAAAATGGGCCACTCACATTGATGAAGTACATAAATTTACAGGGAATTTTGCCCCAGCCATGGATCAACTCTCCTGCAATCCAAGCTGTGCCAAGGCATTAGTCACCTGGGCCATGGTAGCAGAGCTGAAATGGGAACGACCAATGGGTGTTCAATGGAGATTGACAACAAAAAAATGGAGATAATGTTGATATCAGTATAGTTCAATAATGTTCAATAAATACACATTCAACATTGATTGAATCATTACCCATCTTAAATCATTGCCCAAACCACGCATGGACATAGTGATAGTGTTGATACAATCCAGAAATCATGGTTGATGTTGGTTGATGTTGGTTGATGTTGGTTCATGTTGGTTGGTATCCGGAAATCATATGGCTATGGATCAATACCTATAAGTACCATTTTTAGGGGGATGAACATCCATTTACCAGCTATTTTGGGGTTCACTAGGTACCAGGGTTTTGACCCATCCCCATATCCATAAACCACTCCTGAAGCCCAATGGATTTCCCCTGGCCTTGATGAAATCCGTGGGTCGCAGCTGTTCGATGGCCTCCAGGGTGTGGTTGGCCGCCATGCGATTCAGCTCACTGTCGCGCCACTTCAAACGTTTCATGCACCACCTGTGAGATGGGTACCCTCTGGTAATTTAACATAGATATTGAAAATTGCAATTTATAGTGGATTTTCCCATTAAAAATGGTGATTTTTGATAGCTATGTTAAATTACCAGAGGGTAAGTGATGGTAAGCCATCAAAAAGGGCCAGGAGTTGTTAGAGAAATTTAGAAATCCCTCATGGTGGATGGCTGTATCATAAATGATTTGTACCAGTCTCTTTGAATCACAAATGGAGATCTGACTAAGTCAGATCGCGTTGAGGATCAACAATTCTGGAAACTCTGGAAATATAAACCCCGTCGATTCAAAGTTGCATTTTGTTTAAGCGGGGAAGGATTGAGGCGTTGCCAAGCCAACCATGTTGATTTTCCAAGGGTTTCTTGGAACCATAGTGACCATAGTGGTGACACGCTTCCCAAACCCTGGATGCTGGATGCTGGATGGGGCAGAACGCCCCAGATTCTCGAGGGAAAAAATAATTATTTCACTTGTTTGGCAACTTGGGGCTGCATCCCAGATAGTAATATAATAGTGTCATACCAGAGTTATATATGGGTTATATAATATATATATATATATACTGCATGCATATTACTGTGTAATATATATGTGTGTATGATATGCACACATCATTATATATATCAGAATTTGTATATGGGTTATATACAAATTTCATATATATGTACATATACATATAATATATATATATATATGAATACATATAATATGATACACATATAGCGCGGATCCTACGCGTGAGTCTCGCACATCCAGTATCCCAGGCCAGGTGACATCAGAGACATCAACGCATGCGATTGGAATTGGGCCATCTTTGCTTTGACCACCGGCAGGATCTCCTAGCGGTGGCGAGGAGGGTTGCTTTAATGGAACACCATTGAAGTAGATTGCAGATCATGTTCCTAAAACCATGGAATTCAAGATGTGTATTGAAGAAAAATACCAGAGACTACAATTTGGATATTGACTTTGGAGATCTTTGGAGTATCCTTTTTGAATGGGGCGATGGTGATCCAAATGATGATTAAATGGTAAGATTTTTCAACGCTGTAGATCCACAAAAAAACCTACTCAGCTACTCAGCTACTCAAGTCCTGGTAGAAGTTGCTATCCACAAAGCTACTCTTGCCGTAGCCCCATAGGACATAACCTAACCTGGCTGTGCACTCACCAAGGTGGGATAGATTCTGAGTTCAGTGGGACATCCATTCGACAGTGATTCGACTTGCACAAGTAGTGGGAGTTCATTATGGTGTTAATCTAGATAGAATTGATGATCAACTACTTCATGATGGTTCATGACTGGACTATACTGGACTTATGATTATGACTGGACATGACTGGACTTATTTCTTATGTCATGATGTTTCTAAAAGTGGCTCATCTCCGACCCAAAAGACTCTTGTGCACCCTATCCTTCACCAAGATTAGCTTTAACATGCCTTCATTCATTGTTATGAAAAACACAAGCTACAAGGTGCTGCCCCCCCCCATAGTTACAAGTCGTAACTATAGACATATATATATATATACATACATACATATATATAGATACCATTAACATCCATAAACCCTAATTAACAGTTATTCTGGCTGTAAGATGCTGTAAACAAACTACCTCTCGCAGCGTATCGGATACGCGTTTTGAGACCAAGCAGCTGCTCAGCGCTCAGCTCTTCCCGTAATTCCAGGAGACGCTGAGAGTAGCCAAACCATAATTTTACCTCAACGTGTCGTGAAAATCTGTTGAACAAAATGGCTTCAAAATGGTTTGTGTAATGGTGTGTGTTGTTAATGGTGTGTTTGTGTGAGCTCTGAAAAGAAATTGACCTTCAGCAAACATATAAACATGGATAGACTAAGATAAACTCATCCCAAACAAATGAACATATAGAAATAACATGAAATAACAGTGTCCAGAGTTCGTCACAAAATCATGACTTCACTGACAACCAGGAGATTGAAACGACCCCAAAATAGAGGATGTAAATATCCAACCATTTCACCACACTGGAAGTCTTCAGGAGCCTAAAAACGGGGCTGGCTGCTAAACAAATGCCACCATCTATAGTTCCCAGGGTGGAATTGGCCCCCCTACCATTGACCTTAACAGCCCTTACCCATTCACGCGGAAGCGGGAACACACGTTGGGTGCTCCATCAATTGGCTTGAATAGCATGTTCGATGTGTGCCGAAGACAACTTCAAATAGAAACTTGTGAGGTACAGCACGAAATCTGCTACCCCCCAAAAATCGGATGGTTCTCAGATTGTCTCCTAAAAGTTGCGAAGATCTATTGTCCTTTGTAGTCCCCAGGGCCATCTCTGCAGGCCAGTGGCATCGTGTTTCCGCAGGGACGCGGCTTTTTGCACACATCTGGAAATGTATGTTGCCTTAGACCATCCCAACAGGAAGTCGGCTGATGGCTGATCGAATCATCGCATGGTTCCAGACCATCTGTCTATAAATCATGCACTGAGTCACTGCTGACTCATAGAAACCCTCTCCGCAAAGTCACTTCTGTTTCTCCCTGGAGGAAAAGAGCAAACTGACCACACAGGTGAAAAGGAACTGGTCCCTTGAAGGCAAGAAACTGCTTCAAAACATCTGCGAGTTGGTGGCAGTGACATGGGCACCCGAAATACCCGACCATTTTGAGGACCATTCCAGAACCAAATCATGGCTTCAAATCCACCCTGATCAATAACAATCATGAAATATCATGAAATTCTAGGTCTAGGTGACATTGCAATTCCCCACATTCTGGTAAATCTCTAATCTTTGCCAGTAAATCCGCCATGGCAAAAATCCCAATGTTTTGTTGGTTATACCGTCAAAAAACCCACAACCATTGGGGAGGCAAGCCAGTACGCCAGTGCTCAATGGATCCCAAGTTACATCCATCAAACTCGTATCCTTGGCTCCAGGTTTTTAATCATCAAACTCATGGATTTATGAGAAAAAAATGGAAAAGTAACCTTTGACAACCAAGTAGCATTAACAATCCCATGTCAGTTCCAATTCATAGGATATGATGGGAATTTCACCAAAATTGGGTAACTATATCTGGAATCTTCCCGGATCATGTCCTAAAAACCATGGGGTACGGTATATAACCAGCCACAATGAGGATATGATACGATCAAATTGGGATATGAAGAGATATAAAGATAGAGTAAATAATACATAATAATACATTGGCTTATAATGTGAATTTGTCCAGAAATGAAGGATATAGGATACCCAGATTGGTTGCCAGTTCGGATCAATCCACATCGATGCCGGGCAAGACGGAACACAACCCAAGAGTAGGTGACATTTGACAAATGCTTTCTGGAAACATAGGTCGGTTATGTCAGAGTTTTCAGCATGTGTATCAGGGTGACTTGACCCACACCCATACAGAATATTGTTATTTGGTTGGTGGTTTGAACCCCTCTGAAAAATATGAGTTCGTCAGTTGGGAGTATTATTCCCGGTGGCCCGAGTTTCGTATCCAGAAATTCGACCCGAACAGGCCGGGGGTCACTTTAGATTCGTAGCCATTCGATCCAAAACCATTCACAACAATTCCCAAGCCATATCCCAAGCCGCATCAGCCCCAATGAAGTATCCAATCTTGGAAACCAGCAAATAGTTACATATATAGTCCCTATTAAGATATATTAAGTTCCATTAACCCATATTAAGTCCCTATTGTTGATGGTTTAATACATATATATATATACATATAATATATCCATCTGGGTATGGTCCTCTGAGTCTGGAAGCAGCCCGGCAAGATCCAAGCCTCTGAGGTCAATGTGACCTTAGCTTTGCTGAAGGAAAAAAACAAATCCGATGTTTTACCCTAGGGTCATTTAACAGTTTGCTATGAAACATGGCCCATTTGTAGTTTTTCTTTTTTAATGAATGATTTATTTAAATTTGTGATTTTCCATAGCTATGTTAAATTACCATAGGGTAGATTGCCAGATTCTTGGATATGTTTAATTCCAAACATGACCAAATAGATTCCCAATCCCCCTTGTTTTTTGGGTTCCCCCTTGGAAAACAATAACACATATTTCTTTTTCTTTAGCACACCCAGTATCTTCCCCTGGAAAAGAACATGACAAGGTCTTATACCTTTTTCTTAAGGGAAAATGAAAATAAAGAAATAAAGATCACATAAGAAAACCAACAGATAATATCCAGCATTCCAATGCCAATGTCGATATTCCGACATGTTTCATAAGGTTTACCAACACATTTATCCCACGTTTAACATCCCAAACATCACAATATTCACAATGTCACATCAAATCATGAAACCTCCCCGCAGAACATAACGAATGCTTCCGAATGGTTGAGATCCGGACGTTTCCGAGCAATGAACAACTGGGTGCCCCTATTAATCATCCATGTTTAACGGGAATATGTTCCATTATAAACCATTAAATTTTTGGGTATCCCCACTTTATGTTCAATAATGGTTTCTGAAAACTCGGGGGATCCTTAAAACATCTTAGAACCATGGCTGTTTCAATACTAAGTCATGGTCGTTTGTGACTTGGATGATTACACTGTCATGGCTTTGTCTGCAAAATGGATTGTGACGTTTCTGATATACTGTATTATATATATATATATATATATTATATATATATAGTGATTTGAAACACACCATGGATATCCATGGATTGTGTATCACGGTGGATTGTGACGTTCCATGACTAATTCAGTGATTTGACTGTCATGGCCACGCATGGCCATCTGGCGAGGCACGGGTAGAGGTACTCGATACATTCGCACGCGGTTCTGCGCCCAGGATCGCCACCTTCCAGCGGAAGGGGAAGGTGGCGATTCATGGGATTTCTTCATGGGAAACAGGTGGGGAAAACAAAACCTGGAGAAATGTGATTTAAATGGTACTATAGCTACTGTAATTGGAGATTGTTCATTCCCCTGAATCGGAAAATTATGGGAAAATCTTGGGAACATCCACCATTTATGGTGGATGTTCAATGCAATCTCATGGTCTGATGCAAATTCTAGGTGGGATGTTCAGTAGGGACAGGGAACGACTTCATGGGATACGATGGGGATTTCATATCTCGAATCACAACCAATGAAAATGTACAAAACCTACAGCAAGACTTTGGACATGATAGGGATGATATGAGGATATCACATCATGGGATATTACAACCAACAATCTGAAGTCGCTTGTTCAAAGATGGAGAATACCCTATTATACGTTTTTTTCATACAGAACATTATTTTCCAAACCACGCAATTCTAGGGGCACGCATGGGCACCCGATTTTTTGTAAACCCATTTCCACCATCTTTCAACTCACAGGGTGGTGCCCCAGTTATTACAAGTTGATCTATTTTCTCATGTAACCAAATATAACTAGGGTTTATATTGATGAAATATCTAGTTAGATGGGGGGCATAAACCAACTTATCATCCCCTAATTAACATAAGACCCCGTCAAATAGGGGGTTGGAAGATTGCTCTCCACTCAAACTTTGCTGCTTTCAGGTCGAAGTCTTGGTTTGGGGGAGGGTATAACTACGGGTGGATGTGCATCCCAGTTAGAAAATGGTTTATAACTGGGGATATCCCATATATATCCCATATGTAATCTAAAACTTTTTCATCATATGGTGCTGCATCCACTCATCAGTCAAACTGCACTCGCAAGTAGGGGGCACCTCTTGTTGAAGCGCGCGATCCCGTACTTCCGCACATTCCGCTGCTCGTCGCGCACGGCACGCAGCACCGCCCGCTCCTGCGGTCTCATACGCGCCTGTGGTCGGATGCGGCTGGAGTTTCAACGAGGATAACATGGGGATAATGGGGACTTCACATGATTTCATGGTATGTCATGGTGATATTCCTGTGGATACCAATGCTAAAGATAAGCTTGAGTAATCAAACATGGCTGGGACTGGTTAGTGTTTCCACTCTGAATTTATTGCCACAGCAGGCTCTACTACACTCCATGATCCACAAATCCTACCCCTCTGGCTCTCTGGTAAACTAACCTAACCGTTAGGAAACTCACCATTCCTTACAGATAGATCACCTATAAATGGCCATGTTCAATAGCAAACTCTTAGTTTAGCAGTCTATTCCCATAGTTTCAAGTTCAATCACGTTCAATTCCATTTTCCCATGAAATATTCCCCTGGTTGGTGCTTTTAAGCATCTTGAAAAATATGAAAGTCAATGGGAATATTATTCCATATATGAAATGGAAAATAAAAGCCATGTTCCAAACCATCAACCAGTCCCACAGATTCCCATTCCCAAAACATCTTCCCCATCAGATCACCGTACCCCGTTTGAGTTCCCCGTGGGTCCCCCCTCAAATTGGCGCCTTGAAGACGCCCCGCGCGTAGCGCACTCCGCCGCCGCCGCCAGGGCCCCAGCATCCGCCCGGCAGCCCATCGACGACCACGACGCGGAGGCGATGCGCCGATCCCCGCAGCAGGCGCCACATGGCGCAGAAGTTGTATAGTAATATGATATAGTACGAATCATTAGTTTTAGTATGTTATAGTATGTTATAGTCATATAAAAAATGGTAGGTGAATCTATAGTTTTTGAGGATGTAGTACTTGTAGTTCATATATGTTAAATGATGTTAATACATGTTTTAAGTTGAAATAAGAACAACAAATGCAACGCTACAGTTGCGGTGAGAGTCAAATTGTATACTTATAGCTGCTACCTTAGAATGATTTGTTCAACTAGCTGGATGGTTTCTTTTGTAAATGCATGAAGTGATACTTAAGCTTTGATGGTTGTACCAAAGATCATGGAATCATGCATACTCATGATTTCAGTGATCTAAAACTTGGGCAGCCCATGAACACACACATTTTATCTGAAGCACCCAGTGACTAAGTGACCCAACGAGTGCCGTGAAGAACGGCTGGGTATTTTGTTGTTGCTTCGGCTCGGACATAGCAATGGAAAATCCACCATGTTTCATGGGAAAATCCACTATTTCGACTGGGCCATTTTCAATAGCAAACTGTTAGTCATTACCAGAGGGTATCATATCTGACTTACCTGGAAATAACTGAACTAAGGCCATTTGGGGATGATTCCGCTTACATTCACCATCATTCGAATGTGCATTATATCATTATATCCAGATCATGTCTGCAAGATCCAAGTTGGCTGAATGACTCGCGCCAGGCTGGCGCTTGAGCCAAGAGAGTTGTTGCGGTCAGTGAAGGATGACCTGACCAGAGAAGGCAGCTGATCCCTTCTATATAATATTGATTAATAAATATTAACTGACTATATATAATATAGATGCTCCTTTAATATATAATTAAATATAATTAAGACATTGCGGCGAAGGGATTCTGGCAAACCTGGCAGGCCCCAATCCCCCAAGGCGAGAGTCAAGTTTCTTGCCTCGGTCTGTGGATTGTACATCCGCTTGGAAAAAACGTGCCACACGAAATTTTATGTGGACTGCGACTAGAAAAGTTGTCTCAAAACTGGGGATTGGTCCCAAAAATGCTTCAGTTCATGACGGCCAGAAAGAAGTGCTTTGGATCAAACACACTAAACACGTGGTAAGAAATTAGTGTCTTTCTCTTCAGAACCGGAAGCATCCAAGGGAAGCAGAGTGATCACTTTCGTGACACAACTGCAATGCTTATGGCACACTGATCCTACAGCATCTTGTGAGATGGCAAGGCAAACCTTGTTTACTTGCCAATCCAAAGCTTGCCCTTGTCAGTGCTGCCATCACGCAGCTTTTTCCAGGCTCCATGCGTTTCCTCAATGACCTGAAGCGAGGATCCATCTTGGATGTTCCAACACGTTGAGAGACCATGTTTCACAGAAAATACATATGAAAAAATATGAACATATGTCAATACAATACCCACATTGAGAATAATTGAGATAGCAATTCAAGAATACAGGCAGGTTTGATCCATTACGCCTTGTCTATCTATTGACATGCTCTGTTGTAACCACTTCTGAATACAGCGTAAGTACATGAGAACCGGCACGTGACGCTTCTCACGTTGTGTCATATTTTGCATGCCCAGGCAGACTTGATCAACTGAACCTTTCCGACTGGGGTGAACCATCCCCATAGAAGAGCATCAATATAGATAATATACAGTAGTACTCTAGTGATGATTGGTGGCATGCTTGCCCATCGTACACACTTTGCAATTCATGTATCTAGTCTCAATTTTGTTCTATCCGTGTTGTACAAAAAACTTGGCAACTTGGATCATCTTGGATCATCTTGGATCGTTGATTCATCCAATTCCATCATATATTAACATCAATATACATCCATTTTTTCCTGGCTATGGGTCGAAATTTCAGGCCAACCTATGCGATTTGTAAGTCCGACTTTCGGGGCTTTTTTTGTCGGAGAATAGGGTACCTCTAAATCCAGTGGTTCATCAATGGATTTAGAGCTACCCTATTGGCATCTATTGGCTATATATGGCTATATTGATCTGACTATGTCTGACTACAAAAGTCTGGCGATATTGATTGATATTGATTGATATTGATTGATATTGATTGATATTGATTGATATTGATTGATATTGAATGATATTGATTGATATTGATTGATATTGATTGATATTGATTGATATTGATTGATATTGATTGATTGTTCATCATCAATATATGCATATGTATGCATCATGTTCAGACAGACCCGCTCCTCCAGGGCAAATTTCTTGTCCAGAGCCTTCTCCTGTCGCGGAGATCGCGGAGATCGGAAAAACGACAGTCGTGGGACCTAGTGGTTGGAAGGTCAGGGATGGTCAGGGTTGAGTGGATTGAGAAATGATAGGAACCATTGTAAATTCACTGCTTTGGGGTGGATGCTTTTGTGTTTGCTGACAGCATGAGTCAAAATTCTTCCTAGTCATATGATGAACATGGGTTGAAGTAATTTGATCAGGGAAGCTAGTGATAGTGGAAACATTTGATCAGGGAAACTAGTGAAAACTTGTGGTCGGGGGTTGAAGTGGGGATGAAATCAAACCATCACCGGCCTAAGAAGTTTGACCCATCACCCGAAGTCCCAAAGCCAGCAATGCCCCAATACTTGTACCGTCTTGTTTGAGATGGACGACGTTGTCAAGGTGGTGGTTTAGCCTCACATCCAAACAAATTAAAGTCTAGTTGTCTTATCATTTCTTGGATAAAACAGAAACCGATATTGGAAATCACCAATCAGTCATTTTAAGCCACTCATTTCCATGTTGGAACAGAAACCGCATATGAAACCACCTTTCAGCATTTGTGGCAACATCCCACCTCTCTGATGGGTATTTCTCAAATCCCCAGCATCGCAAACACCTCATAGCCGAAGGCGTTGAGTGGCTTGCCATCGGGCGTCTTGTACCATCGGAACCTGAAACAGTGACATGACTCCAAACCAAGTTCTTGCCTTTTTGGAAATCGGTTCAAATTCCAGCGAACCCCGAAATCATTGAAAGTGTACACTCGTGAGATCAGCGATGCAAACATCAACATCCACCTGAATATGCATCTGTGACGATCAACATGATTCAAAACAGGGTGCCCCTGAAATGAATGAAATGAATCATCCGAAAAAATCAGCAAAATCTGCGGGTCTCAAAGCCTCTCATCAATCTCCGTGGGCTCACCGTGACTGAGGGCCGTACCACTCCCTGATGCCGCTAATGACACCGGGGCACTTGGCCTCCGCCAGTGGCAGATGATCCATTCAATGCGGAGCCAAAATGTCTAGGGGTGTCTATCATTCTGGGGAGGAAGTGATTATATGTGATTATTATACCCAGAATTATATGTGATTATCTAGGGGATTATCCATTCAATTGAATGTCTAGGGAATTATATGTGATTATCCATTCAATTGTGAATTGAGGGGCTGATAAAACTTTGAATCAATCATAGCCAGCATGGGTTGCCGACTTAGAACTGCAAGGACTGATGTTTCAAAGACTACTCTGCAGGGGCGGTCGCAAAACCCAGATGTAGCAACCAACTCGTCAAGTTAGAGCTTCAAACTGATTTCAAACCCACGAAGCTGTTGTCACATCCCTTAATTGCACAGGAAAGTGGAATCCTCAGAGTCCAGTACCTTGGCATAGCAACATTCGAGACCCCAATTCCAAGCAACTTAGCCATAATAGGCTATAGTTGGATACAAAATCATAGCCTCATAGCCAAATAAATGGATCCATAGTGTCATTCCCGGATTAATAAACCCTGGTTGACTTAACTGAGGGGTTCTCACAAAATAGTGGTAAATGGCTACTTAAACAGCCCAGGGGGGCTGATCATCCGAGTTGACATTCATGTCCATCCAATATAAGGTACATGATTCACTCTATTTTACCACCAACAACTTGTACCATGTAGTAACCGCGTAGTAGTTCAAGAAAAACACCCAACCGCACACCTCCACGTCCTGAATGTCGTTCAGTTCCGCTGCCAACTTGTCGCCCTGAACGGTGCAGTTGGGTCAAGCATGTTGATCCCTGAAGAGGGTCAGGCACCAGCAAACCGTGGGTAAACATGGATGGTTTACACAGATGTGTGGTCCGCCCTAATATCTTCGATTTTGATCCCCTAATTTTTGGACGACCTGGAACTCTTCAATCTTGGCTGCTGCTTAGGGTCTTCACAAAGGCCTTTTTTTTCCATTGCGAATTCTCATTGGAACCGGATTCATCCATCAGATCCTCCTGTCCAATGCTGTTGATCGTGCAAACATGTTGTTTTTTACCGCAATAACTTACTGGTGCTTTTTACGTAGGGTTAGTAGGGGGAATGATCCAAAAAACAACTATTGATATCATGACAATCATCCCAGCAACCCCCATCCATTCCCTACGTTTAGCACGCACCAGTGAGATAAGCTGAGTGCCCCCGCTGCGCGGATTCCAATGATCTTCCTTGGTAGATCGACAACAGATATGGTGTCTATTTTCCCCGGCGACCACCAGGGTGTTTTATGGATGGTTGAGATGTGAAAAATCTGAAGCATTGAAAACTGGAAGCTGTTTCATGGTACATTATCACTGATCTCAGGAGATAGTCTATCATTTCCAAGTCAGGCCTGTCTAACCAACATGACTTCATGACTTCCTGCTATTTGTAGTTGCATTTTTTTAACCCTCTGGTAATTTAACATAGCTATTGAACATACCCCATTTATAGTTGATTTACCTATTCAAAATGGTGAAAGTTCTAAATCTCGATCGGTTCCGGTGATTCAATGCGGAACATACGTCTGCCTTGCGATGTATCCCTATGTTGTTGCAACGTGAATTTCCCAGTTTCTGTTGCTCATCCCCAAGATGTTGTGAGTTCCCATGTTTTTGTTTGCTAAATGTCATTTCCAAAGATATTAATCGCTATGTATTAAGTGGATATTAAGTGGATCCAACCACAAAATATTAAGTTTAGGATACATTTAGGGTCATTTCCAAAGAACATCCAAGATATCAAGTGGATCCAACCACGAACCAGTAATCAGAGCATTTCCTGGCGCCCATGGCTTTCGCAAAAAACGTTTACCCGGTCAGGTCTTTATCCCTTGGAATTCTGCAAAGAATCACTGAATATCACTGAATCATATATGTTAAGTGGATTTAAGTGGATTATAATGATTATATCATCCATGGTGCTGGTATATATGCTAACATAAAGGGGGTTTTTGTTGATGAGATCCATGGAGCACCATATATAGCAGCACCATGGATCCGTCATGGGTGACATCCTACCGATCTCCGACGCAAAGTGACCAGTCCAGCTCTCCATCATCGATCATCGCCAAGGCACCCAGCACCTGCCAAATCCGTGGGAAGAGCATGGTAAATAGAGATTGTTTTGAACCATGCTTTTACCAGAGTAACTGATGAATAGTAAATAGTACCATCTATTAGTAACAATAGTACAATAGTAACAATAGTACTTTTGAACCATGCTTTTACCATCTATTAGTAACGAACCAATAGTAACAATAGTACTGTTTTGAACCAATAGTAACAATAGTAACAATAGTAACCATTGACTAGTAACAATAGTAGCAATAGTCAAAATAGTAGCTGATGAATAGTAAATAGTACCAATAGTAAGCAACTGATAAATAGTACAATAAATGATAACTGATTGTTTTGAACCTGTAAATAACACCAATAGTAACTGATGTATCTGGCAAAACAATCATCCTCTATATTCATTTATCAATAGGTGGTGTCATGTTTCCAATGATTTTGCGATGTTCGAATCTAAAGAAACCATCCAGTGATCGTCGATCATCTATAACCCATATGCGAACCATGGTGCTGGTATATTTACCTACAAAACTGGGTGATTTTGGACAAGGGCAAATGTTGGGATTCATATTCCAGCACCATGGTTCGCATCCAAGGGTAATTGGATGTTATGGCACCTGCCGAACAGAAGACTGTTTTCGGTGGCAGCAGGGGAACCAGCAACTCGAACCAAATTTGGTCGAAACGTTCCACAGGAACACTGGTTGTTCGCATATGGGATTTGTTTTTCGTATTTCTGGGAGCAAAAAAATGGTTCCACTACTGTATGTCCTCATAAATTTACAGATTACATGCCCATATCAAATTCCCGAAATGATCCGATTGTCATCCCAACCATCAGCAACATATTTGCGTGTATGGACAATATCAAAAAACAACCATAATAATTGAAATAATATCAATTAGTTAAATCCATATTTCATCTTCATAGAATTATTGTACACATATATAAATAGATAAATAAATAAATTGTAGATATATATATATATATATATGTTGTACATTACTGGTTGGTGGTTTTAACTATCTTGAAAATATGAGTTCGTCAATGGGAAGGATATATTATCCCATATATGAATGGAAAATAAAACATGTTTGAAACATGTTTGAAACCACCAAGCAGATGATATTAGGGATTTACCAATGGGAATATATGAGAATCTCATGATTTATGGGAATCTTATAGCCATATCATGTTATATATATAGATATACATATCATGGGGTGAGTACCCCCCCAGCTATGGCAATTTTTACACCCGAGCTGTGCCGCTTTGCCTTGACCGGCTCCACGGAACCTTGGGCCAAGGCCTGCGGTCGGGGGCACTTTGGAGACGATTGAACGCCAAAAACATGCGATGTTCATGGGGAAAATTATGATAATATATATATATATATATAATGTATGTATGTATGTACATATATATATATACACATATGATATATATATATATATATGTATATGTAATTATATATAGATACTGTATATGAACGTTTTGGGATTTAGATGGATTTGGTGGGTTTATCTCACTTTCAGACAAACCCGACATGAGGTTCGACCAGCACTTGTTTGCTACGTTGCTGCGTTTGAACCGTGGCTTTTCATGTGAAACCGCACTTTTGAATCGGAGAATTGGAAGATCTTTTCGACTTGTGGCTGGTTCTTTTGTCCCCATCTGCCACATGTTTTATCTGAGAATCGATGTGCGTCTGTTTCTTTCCGCTTGTGGCTCGTTGTTTCATCCCCATTTGCCATTTCTTTTCCGGGATCGCCATCAACCTCCGAGCCAATCTCCACAACGTCCACGGGATCCTGTGGTGAGGATTGCGGGAGGTCACTTTAGCTGCATCCAGAGTTGGATCGTTGTAATGGATCTTTATACTTGCTGGCATGGTCTATCGCCCTTTTTGCAAATGATTTATTTAAATATATATTTATGATTATGCTAGACGACTATTCTCGACTAGAAGCTCGGAGAATTCTGTTTGAGGTTAAACGGATGTTATTACCAGTGTGGTTCCCCAAAGTTTTAGAGCCTGGAAGCATCTTTTCTGATCTCCCAATGGGGCTCAGCCAGGCGACGTTGTCACCATTGCACTTGGTCTCCGCATGGGTCACGTTGGGATCCTGACACCAGGTGCCATGAGAAACCAGTTGGATCAGTGGATCAACGAATCTGAACCGTTGGATGTTTTTGCGGTGATGTAATGGCTACCCGTCTGCTCAAAGCCAGTTTGGCTTAGTCCGAAACAAACGATTCCCTCACCATCCCATCCTCCCAGGTTTGGGGCAGCATGCCATAGTTCCAAAAGATGGGACCGTGATAGTCTCGCAACTTGCCTGGCGGGGCCATGGAGATCGCCGATCGGTTGCGAATTTGTCTGGCTTTGATGGTGAAGAATGGTGCAGTTTCGGAATTTCGAGTGATGCATACTGTAGAGACTGTAGAGACTGTAGAGTGTAAGTGAAACATAGTGAAACTATAGAACTCTTTGAATGACAAATAAAGTATCCACCTGCAAAGTAATGTTGCAAACAAAGCCCGTGTACATGGAAGTAAGCACCCCAAAGAACCAACCATGGTTGAAGGTTTGAGACCCTGGTACATCTTGGCCATCAAGTTTCGCTATGACAACCCAGCACAGGAGAATTGGATAATTACAGCACCTCAGCACCAATGAATCCACAAAGTGGGTAACTTCATGTAATTTCTGGGATCTGAAACCATCATTTTGAGGGGGTTTAAACCATTTTGACCCAACCCAAACTTGCTGTCGGATTTATGAACAGGAAAAATGGGATATGATAGGATAGTATGGCCACCAAAGATGGCTAATCAAAAGGTCCATTGGGCCCAACCAATTCTGACCACTCAAGTGACTTGTAGGAAAATTCGATGCCCAAGGTTGTCAATTTCCCAATTTTACAAATGGAAGACACCCAGGAAAGGGTCTGGGGAAAGCGCGTTGTCAGTTTCAAGTGGTCGTACACATACAGTAATTCTTTAAACCGCGGATTGGCGCAATTTACCAATGTCTACACATTGTGGTTGTAAACTTTGTAAACCACTGCATAAAAGTATATAAAAGTTATACCATCTGGTTATTTAACATAGCCATGGAAAGATCCACCATTTTATAGCTAGGTAAACCATCTATTTCTATGGGACATTTTCCATGGCTATGTTGGTTTACCAGAGGGTATAAGCCATTAAAAGTACCCATAGGATCCATGTATGGTATATATATATGCTAACATTTGGGGTATATTGATGGTAAATGTTACCATATATAGCAGCACCATGGATCCTATGGGGTATCACAACATCCTTTGGAAGAATCGGAAACCACCTTACGGATCTCCATCCTGACCTTTCTTCACATCCTGCGCGATGGGATTCATCTCCTCCTTCACAGCCACCTGGTCCAGTGGGCAGTGGTGGGCGCCCAGGAGAATGCTGGGAAAATGCTGGGAAAATGCTGGGAAAATGCTGGGAAAATGCTGGGAAAATGCTGGGAAAATGGGAATGAACATGTTTATTCTACCATCCCACAATACGGATTGAAGAATATTGAAGTTGTGGATTTTTTACCAGCCATAATCCGAACCATCAAAAATAGATAAACAGTTATTCTACGTGACAAATGGAACTTGGGTTACCAAAGGCTATGGCCAATGATGGTGTATCGATGAACCCACAAAATTGTTTATTGTAGTCAGTCTATCCATACAATATTATAGTATATCAGATTGAACCATTTCCATATCCCTGTTCTTGTGGACTTGTTCCCAATTGAAATCTCCCACTTGTTCCTGTTACTCCACCACCAATTATTGCCAATGTATATAGAAAACCCGTCAGTAATTTATGTAAAAACATGTATAGAATTCATTATAATTCAATATCTATATGATCATATGTGTGCAAGTGTGTACATACATACATAATTCTATCCTTTTTGAATCAACCAAATGAGTTTGGAATGCTATCTGCTGGCGATCCCAGGCCACCAGGCACCTCCATTTTGGGTTTGGTGTTCTTTGGGATCTCGATCAAGCAATTGAAGTGCTGCGAGGATGGCTGGGATGGCTGGGCAAGCTTGACTTAGATGCCAACAGAGATAGGGGCCGCCCTCAACTTTGTAACCTACCTGAAATGTCAACTATTAAATTTGGTGATTGTTAATGCTGGTGATATTTCAATGTTCATTTGTGAAATATTGCTATCTGGATCTATCTGGATCTATCTGCAATTGTCCAAGCTTCAGCGAGGCGTTGCCATGCCGAAACAGGTTATGGAGCTTTCCTGAAATATGGCTACCCCAAAATGGATGGTTATAATATGATAATCCCATGAAAATATTTAAAAATAGATGATTTGGGGGGTACCCCACCATTTCAGAAAACCTCCATATGTAACTTGGATATGTCCTCCATGAAACACATCTACAAACTGGGAAAATGTCCATTACTATCTCTGCTTCAAGGTTTCCTGACATGTCCTTGATACAAAATCACCTTTGGGGTTACAACAAATTGATTGAGTACATACGACGTACCATTGAAGCACCCTCTAAGAGGATGTTTTACCCTCTAAACAGGGAACAATGAGTACCACCATCGCTGGCAGGTGCTAGGATCTGATTGACACTGGAAGCCCCCAGAGAAGAATCACATCAACTGGTAGCGTGAACTGAATTTCAAACTAAGTTGGTGATAAGGAAAAAAATAGGAAAAACATGGAAAAACATATAAACAGAAGTATCAATCAAATTCAATCAATACAAATGGACCAGTCCATTGGGTATCGATAAAGACCACCAGTCCAATCACCAATGATCCCCCTCAGCTAAGCATAGCTAAGCCGTGGCCGCTCCTCGCCGCTCTTCAATGGAATGTCATGCCAAGGAGAGATCTTGTTTCCGTTGTTGTCCTGGATGATCCCAAGCGAAAATCCAAAAAGGCGCCAAGTCCGATTATTAAACGCCGTCCTGGAAGTGCATGCGGTACTCCAGGGTGCCTGGCTCTCCCACCTGGACAAAATAGTGGAAAGGATGGAATCGTTGGAGGTTGAGCCATCTGGTATAGGACGGATCCGTAAGAACAAATGGACTTCATAGTTGTTCAACATGTGTTGGAAGCGGATATGTATGTTTTGCCTGAATATACTATTCGTATATCTTGTACATACATACATATACACCTGAATACATTCATGCTGCTGGCATTACGGTAAAAAAGCAAAGTCCAACTAAAACAACATTTGAATATGGGTTATGAGTTGAAGATGACTGGTACACTAAAACAACGTGCAAAACCATGAAGAACACAACCTATACCCATGCTCAGAATTTGGATCGGGAAAAAACTTTGAAGGTAGAGGTGATATACATGGAAAACAAAATGCATGCTGCATGCTACCCTCTGGTAAACTAACATAACTATGGAAAATCACCATTTTTAATGGGAAAATCCACTATAAATGGTCATTTTCAATAGCTATGTTAAATTACCAGAGGGTAATAGAAAGAAACAAATTCAACAGGTACGATTGGATCCCATCACTATTCGGGACATAATCAAAACAGCATCCCAAGGAGCAAAGGAGGGAATTCGTCAAAGTAGATTCTGCATAGGGACTGCCAACGGAAAACAACTGGCATCTACAAGTATCAATGACTTAGCCAGTGCTACAATCAACTATGAACATGATTGGCCAATCTTATCCAGTCTTGTCAGAGGGTAATTGATGGCAATTGTTTTGCCAATCAACTCAACCATAGAGGCAGCATCAACAGCTGGCAAGTTCACGCAGCAGGGTGGCCGGGTGAAGGAAATATGCGAAACGAAAAAATGCAGATTTTGTGGTTCACATATATGACATGTCATTTTGCTTTGTTTTGTTTCGTTTCATTCACTCATTCCTTTGCTTGTTCATTCATTCTTACATTGACTCAATTCATTGATTGATTGGTTGATTGATTGGTTGATTCATTAATTCAGTCATGCATTCATTCAGTGATTGATTGATTCATGCATTGATTTAGTAGAAGTAAGGGATGAATGTGGGGTGTTGAATTAATTAACTGGGTATTCGTTGATGTTGATAAACGGCCCATGTGGGTTGGATCGCCATATTTCATGGTGGACACAGAAAGCCTTGTGCTGGGTGAAGGCTGAGAAGCAACGCACCTGGCCGTTGGTCAAGGCAAGGGGTAGAGCGGTAGAGCCATGTTTTTCGCATCCCAAACTGATCGATTCAAAAAACAGTTCATGAATCCATCCGCAAAAAATCTACCAGTTTCCTTAAGCTTCACCTTGCCTTCTTGATGATTTTGGGAAAGACAAACTGTTTGTGTCAAAACCACGTTCAAAAAGCCTCTGAAACGTTGGAATTCATCTCTCCCGTGACAGGAGCACAGGGTTCCTTAACTTTCTATTTCCTCAGCATCAGCTGGTGAGAGGGGTATATCACTCTTTCACAGCCTTTTCAAGTGATTTAAGACCCCAAATCTACTGTTAACTTGTGTATCATATTCACTTGATTACAGAACTTGATAGAGTCATTAAGATCTATGCTCCCATTATCTTTCTTTTCATTTCAATATTTTGGATGATCATTGTAATCAATTTCAATCACGTTGGTTTATATTGGATAGTTATTGTGAGGTGTTGACGTTCAACCCTTAATAAAGTACATCCTTTGCAAGTGCCACTGCTTGCATTTCCCATGATGTTGTGAAGTCCAAACTTCACTTGCACATGTAAAAACCACCAATCTAATCAATACAGCTAAACAACAGCATTTGCAATTATCAATTGTGATGTCAGAAGGGGAGCTGCCTTGGTAAACATATTTAGTTGTTTCTATTGTACTAAGCATTAGGTCATTAGGTATTGTCAACACATAGACACAAACAACTATATGTATAGATATTGAGCTTGCTGTGCAAAAACCATTGGAAGAACAATTTACAAACAAAGGATTTCGACCCTATCTCCAGTCCTACTATACTAGTTGACAAACACTTTACTGAACTAGATGAAACAAGAACTAAAAAAAGTATCTAATGGGAATGTAGCAAACACAAAGTAAACAACATTAAACACAAAAAATATTTTGAAAACAACATGCTATGAATATAAACAACATAATTCATCAAAAAAACAAAAAAAAAAACACGTAAAAATGAGGCCCCTATTTCGTCACACTCTCAAAATTTATCGGTGGATTGTCATCGTCATCATCATCATCATCGTCGTCGTCGTCGTCGTCGTCCGTCCGTCCGTCCGTCCGTCCGTCCGTCCGTCGTCGTCGTCGTCGTCGTCATCGTCATCCTCATCCTGATCCTCATCATCGTCATCGTCATCATCATCATCAACATCATCATCCCTCTTCTTTAGCATTTGGGGTATACCCCATTCTCAGACACGTATCAAAACCCTCGCATCCCCCAAGAAAATACATCGAGCCAATTTTCCGCGTCCTGCCTGTGGCCAAGCCCGAATCAGGCCTGTGGCTAAGTGTTTTTGTGCCAGGGTTGCTTCCAACACCCTAAAAATAAATAAAAATAACATGTTGTTGCTCCAAACATTGGATAAAATTGGGGGATATACCCCCAATAGCGACTTGAAAACTCGGGAGAAGCCATGATGAGAAAAACCATGATGCTTGCCATATGATAAAGCCACCATGGGATTTGGTGGGATTCCAGAGACTGAGATAAACAAAACGGGGAAATCAAGAGGATTGATGTAAGATAATCAATTTCACCACCTGTACTCATGAAAAATATCGCTTGGAGCACTTTTATGCAAAAGCATGTGGTAGAATCGTATTGGAATCTCAACAGCTAGGGAAGGAGCAGTTGCCCATTTTTTCTCTAAATTCTGTTAGGCACCAGCAGTTTATCAAACTTCGTGAAGGGTACACCATCCCAGGACCATCCCATCCCAGGAACAGCCGACATAGCCAGTGCTATGTTCCTCCTGATGAACAATTCATGTTGCGGTGTTTGGGCACCCAAGAATAATTCACGACATTCCCAGTAGATTCCCGAAATCATGGATTAAACGTGATTATATATATATAACCAGACAAAAACTCAAAAAAAAAGTGATCAAATTCAGGTTTAAGGTCAGTTTTGGATGATCCTTGATGGATTTGTTTCAAAAGATACGCCAAAATCCATAGCTGATCACGTCTAAACCACGTGGATGAAGGGCTCCGCCTTTCTTGGGGCGAGACGTTACCCCAATTCCCATCTGACCACATCCTCAGGTCGCGACGTGACGTCCTTAAAACAATATATCCAGATAATCCCCACTAATATATATATATATGATTATGTGTATACTGTATATATATATCATGGGGATAATCTGGATATATGTTTTGTAAATATATCCCCAATCACATCCCACATGCCAGTTGCCGCCTGCACGACGCACCGCAATCATGGCCCGCATTGTCACCTCAAGGAACATCATCATCAGCATCAGCATCTTTAACAATAGATCTACCTCATCCCATCCCCCGTTCATATGGGTATGGGTCAAGATTAGGTACCCCAATAATTGGATGGTTAATACTAAACTAGACTAACATCTGTGGTCCCACATCGGTCTTCCATTTTGACCCACATCCATATGAAAACACCACAAAACCATGGTCAGCGGATGATAGCTGGAGATATTTGGGACCGAGGTTCAGGGATGTTTGATCGACGATGGGATCAGTGGGATATCATGTACTACTGTAGATGTAGATGTCGAATCCTCTGCTTATGGGAACCAAAAAAAACATTGACTCGCCAAGCATTTACCAAGCTCCACCCTCCATATGGGATCCATCTTGGCTACTCTCTGGTAATCAACCCTGGTAATCCCCCGATTAAAATATGGATGATGTTCAATTGCCATGTTTGACTACCAGGGTAGTAAGGTTGGACATGACATCTTGAAGTTCAAGAAAACAACAAACATATTCAAAAAATCATTTATGTTACAATATGGTTCTTATATGTTAATATCTTATAATGTTGGCCCCATTATCTAAGGAAGGACCAACCTCAGAGTGCCCCAGCACCACGTCCAGCTAGGTAGCTGGGAGGTGGAGAAAATCTGGATGGATTTGGGCCAAAGAAGGCTGCAGGTCAGCCATGTTGTACCCAGTATGGGTTGAACATGAAACATGGTGATTTCGGAGAAATGCCCCAAGTCAATGGAGGTTTTCATGGCTAAGTCATATAAATCAGGATTTTCCACAGCTATGTTAAAAATCACTGGAGGCTAATGCTCCCATATGCTTCCCAGGATGGAGTGAAATCGATGAAATGTGATGGCCAGAAAATGAAGATATGGCTTTTGTCTGAAAATAGGTCATTAAACATAGCGAACTGGAAACTCACCGTCTTTCCTAGTGAAATTTTATGTTAAATCATGGAACTAAATGGCCCATGATTCGCCACGTTAAATTACCAAAGGGTACCCCAGTTTCAGACCCCGGTCGGCGGTTTGCCATGGCCGAAACCAGAAACAGCCGAAACAGAAAGCCTGGGACTTGCCATTGAATCTGTTCATTTTGGTCCTTTTTTGCTGGGTTCATATGGTTTTCTTATTTTTGGATATGCATGGCTACATGATGCTACATGTATGTGTTTCAATGGGGTGCGCCAACTGCATTCTTTTCCTAGCGAAGGAACATGGACATGGCTCGATATGGCTCGTGTCACCAGTGTCTACCAGTGCTGGGCAGATCTTCGGCTGATCTGGCCCCTCCAGCATTTAGCAGCACTTGTTGCAAACCTATGCTGCTGGAGAAACTACAATCCCAGCGGCCGTTTTTAGGTGCAGGGTTACAATTTTTCCGGTGAGACCGGTTCCAGTTACCTTTGTCCAAAATGGCAAATCGATGTACATTGTGCATACTTTGGAACACATGTAACCTGGTAATTCTAGTGAAAACATGATGGTTACCCTCTGGTAAACTAACATAGCTATGGAAAATCACCATTTTTAATGGGAAAAACCACTATTAATGGCCATTTTCAATAGCTACGTTAAATTACCAGAGGGTAATAGCCACTGGGTAGTTGATTGCCTCACTTTTTCGGCCAAACGTCCGAGTCCTCGGATTTCTCGATTCCTCCAGCAACGGTATGTACATCGCTGCCGCAACTGACGCCTTTCCCAGTTGGGAAGCCATGGGAAAGCCCCAGGAGAAGTCCGATGTGGATCATCTGAATATCAAACATCTTTGAAACCAACCAGATCAGTATTGGTTCCCCATATCCCATGTTGGTTAAAGCAACTATGTGTGTTTGATATCCATATAATTTACCCATCATTTACCAAGACTCCGCAATTATCATAGGCTACGTCATGATAATATTATATATAAATTATGTATATCATATTATGTATCATGTGTCCTCCTTAGATTCTCTAATAAACCAGTAGTTTCCTCCTTAGATTCTCTAATAAACCAGTAGTTATATCCTCACTACTACTTTTGAATTTGCCATTCTTTGGTTCACACCGTGTGTTTCTTGACATCCAGGGCGTTCCCAACGGTCCCATGGGTCAGTTGCGACCGGCCCTCCCTAGGGTCTACCTAGGGTCACTCACGTCGTGTCGGCTTTCACGCGGCGTTGGAGACGCGTTCACATCAGTCACATTATTAATGGATTGGTGATATAGAATGATGAGATTCTATGGGGATCTATACAGGATTATCATGGGGAAACCAACCAATATTGAAATGTTGAAATTGGTATATACGATTTTTAAGATGATGTGTCAAATTGTTTTCCAACAGCATGAATAAATATCTAATCAGAATGGAATAGCACAATATAAATCCTCTGAAAACAACATACTGTAATAACAACAACGACCAACCAGTGTACAGTTTACCTCTTAAACAATCGATGTCAACCATCTCTCAACGTTCATTCAAAAAATTGTTCGGGGAACCCGGTGCTGCGTGCCACATCTTGCCGTCCCAAGCCCACCATGCCGAGCTGACTACGTTTTGCTGTAATTGCATGACATGGATTGACATGGTAGGTACAACCAAGGACAACCAAGTTGTGACATGTTGTGACCAAATGTTCATCGCGAAGTGTGAAATGAATGAAATGAAGTGCAAACACTGGCCAGCACAGCGGCATGTTGTGGCACGAAATGTCTACGAAACTGAGGTGAATCTAGGTTCAGCTCCACCTCGGTTTGGTTCCACCTCGACAGAACGGCGGAGCCACAAAATCTGAAATGCCCAGGCTGGAACAGCCCATACCAGGCAACACGGTATGTTCCATGTTGCCAAGAAGAAACCATCAAGTAAAGTTTATGAAGTTTATGTAAGTCTCAGAATTTCATCCCATTAAATCTAACATGAAACATCATGGAACATTTTCTCAGGGCATCTTCTCTTTGCGTTCAAACGTGGCGCTCATTGGCGCCATCGCCGGAGCTATAGCAGCTAGGACTGTACGGTGGCCGTCATACAATGGCTGCGAGCTTTGGGCATTTGTGCGGCCACCTGTGGAATGTGATGTGTTAGGTATATCCAGGTATAGTGATCTGATAAGTGATCAGATAAGTGACCAGATAAGTGATCAGATAAGTGATCTGATAAGTGATCTGAATCAATTCCTGAAGTTACACAAGTTACTTGTTGTACATTTGCTTCGGCACTCCGGTGGCCCCGGTCAGCCATCTGGCTGCCAGGTGTCAATCCTATGCTGGAGCTGTTATATGATCAAGGGTCCCAACATCCAATGCGGGTACTGAGGCGTTGGCGAATTTACTGAAAATAACTAGAAGTGATACCCTAAAAGCTAGTAGCTGGGCTTATAACACTTAGATAGGCTTACAAACTAACTTGTAACAGGGATATATCAGCGCTTGGTTGGGCTTTTTTCGACCAACTAACTTGACACCTCTGTTGGACCCACCAAACCTCTCCTCATTGTCGGAGTTCTGCACATTTTTTTGCAGTCCGAACCATTTATATATATATATAATATGTATCTGTATAGAATGTCTAATAAATATATATATATATATGTATATAATGTGCTTATACATATATGTACATTACGAAGTAGATTGATAATAATGTGTATATATATATATGTTACCCATAGTTGCTCCGGACAACTTTGTTACACGTTCATAGTTTACAGGTCCTATTTGGCCAGCGCCTGTCTTCCCACACGGCCCCCACCTCCCAGGTCAAGGTATCCGGGTCAAGGCATTCGATGCTCATAATGTCCTGGGATTCGATGTCATTGGAACGGGAACTGTATAATGGATACTACTACAACATATATGGATACTGCTATGGATAGGTAAGGATATTATAATAATGGATTATAGGATATTATAATATATTATAGGTATTAACGGTTAATATATGAAACATAACATGCCGTTTTTCATTCAAGAGATAAATCTACAGACAGGATGGAAGGGGAGCACATGGTCACATCATTCAGCTGCAACGCACCCAGGAGGCAGCATGGAAAAAAACCCTGGAATTCCCTCGTGCATCGAATGATGGGATTCTACCGAATCTACATCAAGTCGGTTGCAAGAAATCTCCAAGTACTAGTATACTAGTATTAGAATCACATGAATACAAATGAATCAACAACATCTATTCCTGGTTGGTGGTTGACCTACCCCTCTGAAAAATATGAGTTCGTCAATGGGAAGGATGACATCCCATATATGAAATGGAAAATACAAGCCATGTTCCAAACCACCAACCAGATTCTTATGCTTGGCCACAATAAATTGGCATTTGGCATTTGCCAGTGCCATCTGAAATCCTGGACGAAAATTCCATGGTGATCCCGCGGATTGAGCTGCTCCTGCCCATTCTTGTGACCGCCAAAGACATAAATTCGACCACCCGCCGTAGCAGCGCCTAGAGCCAGGCTTGAAGCTGATCACCGAACCTGTCCTTTGATCATTTAAAACATGAAGGATCTATGATACAAACCCAAAAAGCTCATGGGATTCCTCCAGCAGATATGGCAGATATGTCACTTGTTGGGTCACTGGTTTACTTTGGCAAATGAATGGATTAATTTCGCTCTTCACAGCATTAAAACCTCAGTATATTAGGCACATGTGTTCCCCCAGGGCTTCCGTACACAGATACATCATGAAGTGGTAAATCTTGGAGAGTCAATTCCGAGACGCCCGTAGAATAGTTTGTTTTTTCTGCTTGATATCCTTACCTTAGCTGGTTTTATTCCCAGTGTGGGTTCTTTATTGGTTTTTGCCTTGAAATTCTCAGTGGCTGGGACCTCATTTAAACAGCTAGCCCATCTCCCATTTGGTCCATTTGGTCCATGTGACAACATCACTGGAACCATAAAAAAACAAAAATTTGGATTCAGCAACTTCAGTAGCAATTCATAGCAATTCACCACCAACAATTGGGCACTGAATATTACCCTCTGGTAAACTAACATAGCTATTGAAAATTGCCATTTATAGTGGATTTACCCATTAAAAATTGCCATTTTCAATAGCTATGTTAAATTACCAGGGGGTACTTCAGTAGCAAAACAGCCCTGGATTTACCAAGTGGCCACAGTGACTTCTGGGCTCTGCCATGGCTTGAAGTGGAAACCACCTGGCACCGAACTCAGGGAGATTCGGAAGAAGCGAAGCTCAAACATCTCGGATGTTGATCAACTATCATCGTATAGCTAGGGTTAGTATATAGAAGGTATATATACTAGATATATACTATACTATACTATATATAGCCATCGGAAAATATCCCATTTATAGAAGCTATATATATTATATATATATGTATACCATCTGGTTATGACTAACATGGCGAAATGGAAAAATCCACCATTTTATAGCTAGGTAAACCATCTATTTCTATGGGGCATGGTTTCCATGGCTATGTTAAATAACCAGAGGGTAAACATATGTGTGTATATATAAATCATATTTGACCCATTTCCTGAATCAACTGACCGTTTTGGAAATTGGATGAATTTGATGTTGTCTACCAACCCCATTCATTTTCGCTAGAGGGATCACATTTTCACCGAACATGTCGTCAGCCAAAGAACTGCCATGTCCTGGTGCAGTGGCCCCATGGCACCTGTCCAATTCAGCATCGTAGCATTCCGCGTCGCAGAGGTTTTCCTGCAGTTCGTTGGATCCTAAAAACTGCATCTGATATGAACATAAAGCAGCCAAAGTAATATGGTCATCAAATGGCCATACTAATCATGGATATCATGGTGATTAGTAATCATATTAATTACCTTTCATGGATCAATAAGGAATCATATATTTCTATAAGACATTACATCACATGCATTTATCAAATCCCTGGTTTTTGGGGGTCAACCACGTTTAAACTTAATTTTCAATCACCACCTGGGGATCTTTCCATGCACTCATGTAGGATGGCGAAGAATTGGAACAGCAAGACCAACCAAACCAATGTTTCAGAAGTCAGCAAGACTTTGAATATTTATGGATATTTGTGGATTCAATCCAAAAAGGAATATTTGGCAAAAAAACATTTTTTTTTAAAAAAAAAAAAACATGATTACATATACATACATACATACATACATACATCCATACATACATGCATGCATGCATGCATGCATGCATTACATTACATTACATTCCATACCATACCATACCATACCATACCACACCATACCACACCATACCACACCACACCACACCATACCATACATACATACATTACATACATACATAATGACATGTATATATATATACATATATATACATAATGATGTATATATATATATGTATATGTAACATGTTTTAATAGTTGAGTTAATTGTTGATACTCCCACGATTTTCCAAAATTCAGACCCCGCACTTTCCCCACGCCACCAAACTCCCGCGCACCCAGTGGCCATGTCCGCCAAAAACAAAAACACGTCCTGCAGTTGATGCAAGAATTGGCAGCTTTTTGTGGTTGGAGTAGTAATCAATAGTACTCGTCGAAAGTGATATAGCTAGTTTACGTACTAAGATACAATAATCAAGCAATATAGCCCATATGATACATATATATATATTACATATTAATATATTATATTTATATATTATATAAAGCCCTGAATTAATGGTTGTGTTGATAAACCTGAAACAACAATTCTATCGAAAATTAGTGGGTCACCTTCGGGGTGAGGTGGTGACTTTTTCTCACCGAGAAGATGGGAAGATCGTCACCAATCTCAGTTGGTATCCAATTGGTCACTTTGCAACAAAAAAAATGTTGGTAGTTGTATGGATGTTCATGGCCCAGATCCAAACGTGGTATCATGGCCACAAAAAAAATATACTAAATTATCCAACTAGAGGTAAATATCAACCCGCCAAAATATCGAAAAAAAACAAACAAGTATGGTACTAAAATACGGGTGTTGACTTATCATAAAGCATGTGACCCACCCAATGTCCTTTCAAAGCTGCCGCTGCACAACCATAGCGCGCCTGAAGAGCTGCCGTTGACCATTTAACAGTCACTGGGGCTACTTTTACTAGAGACTAGTCATTTTTCTCGTGTATTGTATATCGATGTATATTCATGTACCATCTGGTTATTTAACATAGCCATGGAAAATCACCATTTGCAATGGGTAAATCCACTATAAATCACCATTTTCAATAGCTTTTTGTATGTTTACCAGAGGGGACACTCTATAGTCCAACCTCTGTTTTTCTGGATGGGATGAATCACCCATAAAATGCAACGATAAAACGCCGTTCGAGCCTGGCGCATGTCTGGCAGCTGTCTCCACTGTCCGGAAGATGCGTCATAGCCTCCGCTGCCAACTTCCAGCGATCCCCAAGATGCCAGCGCAGCAACACCGGCTGTTTTTTTTGGAGAAAGTGAACTATACTTTTTCTTTTTATGAAAGTTGATCTATCTATCTATTAGTATATTATATATATATATATATGTATATGATTGTATATGTGTGTGATCTATTTATATATATCATTGAAGTGCTTTTTAAAGGGTATTCATACGGCATGATCACAGAACTGGATGGGCACAAAAAAGTGCTGTAATTTGACCTCATGGCTCAGGATGCTCAAGTACGAGTATGTAAATCCCAAATGGTGTACCCGGATGCACCCATCAATCCACAAACCGTTGAAAATAATGTTGTTGTCCAATCAACACGCATCAACAAGCTGTACCCTCTGAAATAGAACCGTTTGCGATGGAAAATCACAATGTTTAATATGTAGATCATCTACAACCAGTTTTTGCAGCTAAATACCCGCCATTGTTGAAGCGTATTCACTTGTGCCATCCGGCCATCCGCCAAAAAAAAACGACTTTAGCCCATTTTGGGATACCAAGAAGCTCTCCATGCAGCACAGCGCTTCACCACAAATGTTGGAGCCGCCGACCACCTGATCTGTCCGCTCTGGGCAGAAACTCTTATGATTTGGGGATCCAAATCTTGATATAAAAAAAGAAAATAGGTGATTTAAAGGGATGGGTCAAGTCCTATCCAAAAATTGCTGGAAAAATCTAGAGAAAATGTGGCACAATGAACTTCAATGAACTCCATGTGGCGCCCGGCATGCCTGGCATGCCTGGTGAATGATAGCTTTTAGAAACTTGAAGAACGATCCCAACAAAATGCTTGTAGCTGAGGAATATTTCTTGGCCTGAACCGTGAAACGTGATTGAAACCATCAAAGAACACATTATTGTTGAATATGTATGAATATGTCCTTTTCTTTGGTTGTTCAGATTCATGTTGCTGGGTGATTTTTTTGTTCCCTCCATCTATACTATCTCCAACTTTGTTTCTTCGAATCCCGCAGTTCTGGCTTTTCATTGTTTGGGTGGCTGTCTGAAACTAGGGTACCCTATTCTATCCATTGCTTCGTCATCATTTTCCCGCAATAAATGTATCTGTGGGTTTACATATCTAAATTTAAATCCCGTGATATCCCCCATTCACCCGATACATCACCATGAAACCATGATTCATCTTCTATGATTCCCATGGTTTTGTCTTGTGAAATCACCACTTTTTTGCGGCTAAAGTACAGTTTCTATACGTATCCATCTATACATATATCATATATATATACACATATATTTGTAATATATGACGGTTTGTCAAAATGTCTTCTCCTGGTTTGGTTGACAAATCGTAATTCCTTGCGTGCTGCTTCTTGTTTGGTCTTCAGAACTACGACTTATATACCCAAATCGTCTGAAACCCTGCATTTTATCTTTCATGTTTGAAGCCGTAGCTAAAACCCCCCAGTAAATGCTAACACCCGTCTATATGAAGTGGGTGCCGATGCTAGCTACTAGTGGTGGAACTGGAATATGTTTTCATCTGCTGCAGGGCTTATCGTTGCCTTTGCTGTCACTGTTGCTTTTGTCAAACAGACAAGATAAACTACAAATTCTCTGGTGGCGACTGGGTCACGGGTCAGCGAATGCAGCTTGTTGAAACTTTTGCTAGCGCATTGCTAGCGGGAATCTAGCGGGTAAAATTACGTACAAATTCGCACAATTGAGCAGAAACCTCAAAAATATAGGAAATTTGTTGAGTAGCACAGAAATTCACTAAGACATCCTTAGGTTTAAGGAGCTAAGTGTTACATCTTGACTTTTCTTTATGTTGAACCCTGAAGATGGCAACCTGCACATGCCTCCAAAACGATAGCAACACGACAACAAAATCGATAATAAGATATGAAAAAAAACACCAGCGTTTGGGCAGATACCCACCTGAAAAAACAAGCAGTCAGGAACACATGAAAAATATCCTTAATGGGTGTGAAAAAAAAACTAGGGCGAACCTAGCGGGTATGCTAGCGCTGCCTGGCAGAATTGGTGAATTTAGTTGTGTGCCACCTCATAATGAGAAATAACCACTAGGTCCACACTAGTTATCAACAACTGGTACAAAATTTCTGTGATCTATTTTTGGCAAATGGTCATATATATACTGGTTGGTGGTTTCAACCCCTCTGAAAAATATGAAAGTCAAATGGGATTATTGTTCCCAAATATGGCAAAATAAAAGCCATGTTCCAAACCACCAACCAGTATGTATATATATATATACGTAAAATATTGTATCCCTGTTATTGGTCAACCAGTCACCTCCAATCATCCACAGACTCAAAGTGAAACCATCTGTGCTGCCCGGCATAGATGCGCCCGTTGGTGGCCGTGGCGGTGCCTAACGAATGGTGCTATGGGCCATAGCCAGAGATGGGATTGAGTAACACCTTCATTTGATGTATTATGTATAGATAGATCTATAGATATATATATATATACCAAAATATATAAAATTCACTGTAAATACCAGTAAAATTGAAGTCTGCATAGGTTTTGGGGGATGTACCATATATATATATTACTTATATATAGGCTTATATAGGACCTGGTTGATCTGAGCTCCAGTCAAACTCATTTACATCTCAGTAGTTGCTACTATCGGTTGTCGCTTTTTGGGGGGCCATGTCGCTTTACAGTGTCTTGTGTCAATATCGCTTTTGGGGGGTGGCATATCGCTTGACAGTGTTTCGTGCACATCTATGACAAACTCCTGTAATACTAAAGTGGTCTTCAACCATTTTGACCGTGACCCATATACATGTATGTTATATACACTATATATATATACGTTGTATATACTGTATATACAGTGTATCTATGTATAAGTAGACACTTTTTGTCTGAAGATGTGGATAGAAATCTGCTGAATCAACGCCAAGGCCCCAGACACTCAAAGCGCGGTGTGGGCATGGGGTCCAAACCTCACGGTGCAACGCTGCGCCGCTTTCGCGTCCTTTTTGAAGGCGGTTTTGGTCGTCTTTTGCTATGAAAAACCAGATCGTTAAAATGGAAGAACCCGTCCACATTTAGAATTTCAAAAGATATATGAAAATGGAAGAACACATCAAATATCTACATAGCAGATCCATGGTATTTTAATGGAATTTTAATGGAACCACTAAATATCATATCCATTAAGGAATAAACAATGGAGCTGCTGTGTAGCTTGCACCCTCTGAGGTCTTCGGACATTCCCACTGTCCATGGCTGTAGCGTTGAGCCTGGGGCGCTACGGGTTACACGACACGGTGGTGCCCCAGTTTGTTAGCTCAGTTGGTGAACAAGGTGAAGATAACTCCAGGTTTTCTTGGTTTTATGCTAGATTTGAAAATATAGTAATATATCTATAGTTCATGGGGATTAATTATAAGCCAACTCATAACTGAGCACCACGTTGTAGGAAATCCGGTGATATTCCCATGATGTCCCATGTGTCCGTTTTTCTTTTTAGAGGGCCCTTGAAAACATGGGGATATCACATTTATGAAGGTACCCAAAGTGGAAACTAAAATTCAAAAGTGGTACCCAAAATCTGTGGTCCTCTGCTTCGCCCATATCCATTATTAATCCTTACCATCAAAAAACTGGTATGGAGCAAGCGTCTAAAATGGGAAGATGAAAGATCCAATATAGGAGGCAAGAACTATGTAACATACTAATAATTATCCAATAGGGATGTAACAAGCAACCAAGATGGGCCTGTAGACCGACATTTTTTTCAACAGAACCGGCACAGGAGAAAGCACCCCTCCGAGGGGCCATGAATATGTTCACCAAATTGTGGGATGCTTGCTCTCTGGTAATTTAACAGTTTGCTATTGAAAATGGCCCAGTCGAAATAGTTGATTTACCCACTAAAAATGGTGATTTTCAAGTTTGCTAAGTTAGTTTACCAGAGGCATCCAGAGGCTGCTAAATCTCCATTAGACACCATCAAACACCATTAAACACTATTAAACCACCATTAAACCACCATTAAACCACCATAAATCCATGGTTTTTTGTATTAAAAATGGTGATTTACCCACTCAAAATGGTGATTTTCCCATCAGTTTTTTGTATGTTTACCAGGCCGGGTAACCCCCCCCCCCGCTTCATGGCCCCACCTGGTCCAAGACGTGACCAAAACTCAGGCCACCGAAGACGTACACATGTCCCCCTAAGGCTGCGGCGGCAGCCTGGGTCAGGGCACAGGCTGGGGTTAGTTGGTAGCTTAACCAAACCCTAAGGATCCATGTCTGGAATATTTACCTACATTGGGATTATTTTAAATTACTTTAGGGGTCAATGTAGGTAAATATTCCATACATGGATCCTCTGGGAAAGGAAATTCCAGGGAACATGTAGAAAACTATGAGAAAATATGGTAAAACTATGGGAAAAATATTGGTAAAACTATGGGAAAAATTGGAAACATATAGGGAAAATGATCATTAACAAAGGGATTTAGGGGTTTGCACCCAAAAAAAATGTTAACCCAGCCATGGTGTGTTCTTTTACACACCCTTTGAACCGCTGTTTAGTGACATATTTGGGACCATACAATGGGGATGGTTCATACTGGGAGGATGGAATATGGGGCTAATGACCATGGCTTCCTGTATAGTGCCAGAGGTATGCCAGAGGTGTTCAGCAATCCATTGAGCTATGGATGTATAATTTCATTTTTTTTTGGTTTACATGGAATTATTTTTTTTATTTTGATTTGGTAGTAAAAAACATTTAAAAAAACAGAGTCCAGTGGTTTGCCTCATCTTCAACACTCGAGTTGCTATTGGGGATGCCCATCTTTGATCATCCAGTGAGCATTCCAGCTGCAAATTGGCGACCAAAATGGGGAGTGCAATCCCCATTCGAAGAATCTCGCGATTGTACGCATGGAAACATGGTCGCAGAATCGGCATGTCACACAGATGCCGAAATAATATATATTATATATATATATATGTTAAAGGTATCGCTCAAATGGTGGAATAGCTTATATTTCCAAATCGTTCCCAGAATGATTGGTTGCTGGCTGGAGTGTGCCATGTGGCGGGCTTGGTTGAACTACGACTACCAGGGACAACTCAACATCTCATTGCTATCCACATCCCCTTGTCAACAATCCTCATGTTAATTCGCATCATCTAAAAGGCCAAAAAAACACACATTCCCTGCACCCAGCAGTCTTTCAGATTGATCGATTGTCAGTATCAACCACCGGCGAAACCCACCATGGCCCAGAAACATGCGTGTACGGTCGATTCATGGCAGGCAGCAATTCCCACCTGTCAGACTTGGCTTTGGGGATGGTGAAACACAGAGATGTTCTACGAGTATATCACACAACGCTATAGGACCTGAATTTGTTGTTATTTGTTGCTTTATCTACTTGTTTGACCTTGTAGTCTCGAACAAAGAATATTCGTTGATCGAATATGTTACAACATGTTACAACCACAAATGCGCAGGACAAACCGGGCGTCCAAAACCTCCCTTCAAATGGGGAAAGCCTCAAAAACCTATGAAAATCCTAGAAATTCCAGGGAAATCAACATCCACAGTGTCCACAGATCGCCAGCATCCGAACGGAACGTCGCCGTCTTTTCTCGGAGATCCGGGAGATCCGGGAGTTTCAGCGTCAGAAGTCCGTCACTGTGGCCCAGTGCTTGGTGAACATGGACTCACCACCTGCCGGCGATCGATTCCTGGGAAACAATGCCATTCCTTTGGGGTTACGGTTACATCATAGCTGGGTAATAACAGATTATAATTTGCTATATTGAACCATATGGGTATATGATATATGGGTTCATATAAGCAATACAGTAGCTACAGTTGGTGATGAAAATAATCATATGAATTGATAGTTGACTCTGGACATCTCTGGACCAACACTCTGGTGATATCAGGTGCTCCAGATTTCGTGTGTTAAATCCCAACTCCGGTGATCGGATAATGGAAATAACTCACCAATTGGCAATAATTGGAAACCAGAAAAAATAGCCGTATTACATCGTATTACGCTAAAATCAACAACTGGCTGTCTCAGTCAGAAGTTGCTGTAGATCAAGACACTGGCCTTGTTATTCTGTATGTCATATATGGAAACGGCTGGTTGTTCTCAGTGTTCATCTCTCCATTCATATGCTATCATAGGGTTTGATTCAAACCGGTATCATTCATAATGGTTCAAACAAAGCCATGTAATTCAGAAAATGCATGTTCTTTCAAAGTTTAGCCAACAAACATGGGCAAGACTTGTCCACTGTCCATGTATTTCACCAGAACAGCATAGAACAGCCAGGGCTGTCACAGCAGGTCACCTCCCGAATCAAGCAGCCCAGGATTCATGGAAGATCATCCTCAAACAGAAAGGACATCAGACGGAGAGTACTTCAAACATCTGGAAAAACCACAGAAATATGTACCAGTAGCCAGAAGAACTACCTTTAATATATTTGAAACATATTGAAATATTCAAACCACTCAAACCACTCCCAAAGCAAGAGACCTGTGGCATCGACAATGCACGCACTCTTGTCCTGAGTGGTTGCGTAGAGCGTAAGCCTCCATTTGGATCAATAATTTCAAGGGATGAAATAGCTGAAAGTCCCTGATGATGATGATGATGATGATGATGATGATGATAATGATTACTGTTATCTATGGGATGACTTCATTGGAACAATACGTAGTTCAAAACATCTACCAGAAAATGTTCAGGATAGCCATCTTTTCATGGGTATAGGATGAAATCAGAGTATAGATATTACCCCCACATTGAATGGATTCTTCGTAACAGTGACCAACACATGCTGCAGCAATTCCCAGAGCTTTAAATGTCGACCTATAACCATATTCATCCATATTCTGATTCCGTTGTTGCTTCTGTGCCCATTTCTTGTGTTTCCTCTGTAAATTCCAATGTCGTGGGCTTCGTGTTTGTTGCTTCAATCCCCATATTCTTCGTTGGTCAAACCATATCAAATCCCACTTGTTTGTGTTGATCCTCTTACATTCCACATGTTTGGTTGCGGAAAGTCCGCTTTTGGGTTCCCAAATGACCCCAATTTGTTGAAACCAGTCACTTTGCCGGCTCCAACGGAGGGAGTGACCCTAACCTCCTCAGTGCTGAAGTCGTAGCGGACGGGCTTGCATCCCTCCTATCCGGGGGCAGCTGGGAGGTCCGCAACGACCGCGGTGCTTGTGAGTTACTGGGTACCCTCTGGTAAACTAACATAACTATGGAAAATCACCATTTTTAATGGGAAAACTCACTATAAATGGCCATTTTCAATAGCTATGTTAGTTTACCAGAGGGTAAAAGATGGCGTGCTCTACTGCTAAGCAAATCCTCGATTTCAGACCTTCGGCCATAGGTTCTTGACTCACGTTATCAGAACATCTGCGTTTCTGACAGAGGGGGCAGCCCGACAATCCTGCTACGGGGCCTGCTGCCCTGTGCCAAAAAATCACCCAGGCATTGCTGCATGACAGTTTGATGTAGTTTGATACTATCCTCTAGCATGATGTTTAGTTCAGATTTAACTGGATTAATAAGATTAATATGCCTTTCCTTACCTCCATGTCATGATTTTATCTTTAAAATACATCTCGCAACATCTCAAGAATATATCTCATAATATCATTGCACACATGCAACTGTCTGCAGACTGCAAGTCGCCCATCCAGGCCCTTCCAAAGGCCTCTGAGCCGCAGTAGAGGTTGCGCAGGTTGCAATAGTTCGTGGAGAAGTCTAAAATGGAAAAGACCTGCCAAGTTTCTGGACACCGGCAATCAAACATTAACATGGCTGGCCCTGGCTGGAAAATAAAACCAGATCTTACAGGGGATTTCCCAGCCATGTTTCATTGCCGAAGAGTTTTTAGTCTCTGAGTCCTTCAAAAAATTAAGACAGAGTCAGGCCACCTCTCCCTATACATCATTAAAATATATTAAGATCATGAAACAAACTGAATCCCATCCATGAACTCAGCCCATCCAGCATAGGTTTTCAACTGCAAATCAAAGGACGGTGGTCCACACTCAAATCAACAGGATTCAACAAAAGATGCCAACATCATGCTATATCCCCTCAGCTGGTCAATCCGCAGCTTGATCCCAACCACTGTTTTAGCTGGTGAGTAAAATGTCCCGCTTCGAGCAAAGGACCTAAGCGTACGAAACTCACAACCATCCATCGAGATCCATCGAGTGGAGTTACCCACTAACCCGGAGTTGGTTGTCCGTCCCTCCTGAGACTCGGAACAGCCATAGATGCTGCATGTAGCCCCACTGCCGTTGAAGGTGAAGGTCATCCTTACATTCGTTGAAAAAACACCGTTTTTTGGGGCGTTGGGGAAGGTGAAAACCTCCAAAAAATAGTGGAAAGTACATGTTTGATTCCCAGCACACAACGTTGAGCCTGTCATGATTCCCTCCTGAGTCTTGCCCAGAAGGCAAGACTATGTAATTTACACCTCGTCGGAACTACCAATTTTTATCCTCAAAAACTTTGATGGTGAGCGAGTTTTCGGTGTCCAGCCCAATCTGGTCCTACCTCCAAGCGTCTTATCAGTGTATTGTTTGTTGCCGGTCAAGCGGGAAATCTCCAAGACATCTTCGTCATCCGCGAGCATGGCATACGTTCCTTCAAAACAACCAGCACTCCCTGGTAAACTAACATAGCGAACTGGAAAATCACCATGTTTACTAGGTAAATCAACTATAAATCTGGGTAATTTACCAGTAGCACCGCACAAGGCGGTGGCGGAAGTTTCAAAAATAGGAAACCTATAGAGAGGTTGGTTGTTGTGAATCAGGGATGGCAGAGCGAAGCCACTGATGGACTGAAAGGTGCTTGAGGTCTCCTCTCTTTCTCTCTCTTTCTCTGGCTATCTACCTACCTACCTACCTATCTTCTATGTATCTATCTATCTATCGATCTATCTATCTCTCTCTCTCTCTCATCTAATTACCTATCTATCTATCTACCTGTCTATCTATCTATCTATCTTTCTATCTATCTATCTCTCTCTCTCTCTCTCTGTCTCTCTCCCTCTCTCTCTCATCTGTCTATCTGTCTAGCTGTCTACCTGTCTGTCTGTCTATCTATCTATTTATCTATCTATCTATCTGTCTATCTGTCTACCTGTCTATATGTGGTGCAGTGTCATTCAGTGTAATGTAGCGTAGTGTAATGTAGCGTAGTGTAGTGGAGTGTAGTGGAGTGTAGTGTAGTGTAGTGTAATGTAGTGTAGTGTAGTGTAATTTCGTGTAGTGGAGTGTAGTTGTGTGGTCGCAGGTGTAGTTGTAGTGTAGTGGAGTGTAGTGTAATGTAGTGAAGTGTAGTGTAGTGTAGCGTAATGTAGTGTAGTGGAGTGTACTGTAGTGTAGTGTAATGTAGTGTTGTGTAGTGTAATTTAGTGTGGTGGAGTGTAGTGGAGTGTAGTGGAGTGTAGTGGAGTGTAGTTGTGTAGTTGTAGTTGTAGTGTTGTGGAATTTAGTGGAGTGTAATGTAGTGTAGTGGAGTGTAGCGTAGTGTGATGTACTGTAGTGTAGTGTAATTTAGTGTAGTGGAGTGTAGTGGAGTGTAGTGGAGTGTAGTGGAGTGTAGTGGAGTGTAGTTGTAGTTGTAGTGTAGTGGAGTGTAGTGGAGTGTAGTGTAATGTAGTGAAGTGTAGTGGAAGGTAGTGTAGTGTAGTGTAATGTAGTGTAGTGTAGTGTAATGTAGTGTAGTGTAGTGTAATTTAGTGTAGTGGAGTTGTGTAGTTGTAGTTGTAGTGTTGTGGAGTGTAGTGTAGTGTAATGTAGTGTAGTGAAGTGTAGTGTAGTGTAATGTAGTGTATTGTAGTGAAGCGAAGCGAAGCGACATCTGAACCTCCAAAAGTGGTCCGAAAACCCTGGTGTTTTTAACATTTTGACTTCGAAATGTGCTTCGCGCCACAACGGCGTGCAATTCTTCGACATCTGAACCTCCAAAAGTGGTCCGAACCCCTGGTGTTTTTAACATGTTGACTTCGAAATGTGCTTCGCGCCACAACGGCGTGCACTTTTTCGACATCTCAACTTCCA
>Ga0126342_10000234_pt1 | contig 50450 bp, 49 predicted proteins | sample Cyp1metagenome_FD_92528 | JGI IMG/M metagenome (GOLD analysis project Ga0126342, IMG submission 92528) | Coral microbial communities from Lord Howe Island, Old Settlement Bay, Australia - Cyphastrea 1 metagenome | ecosystem: Host-associated > Invertebrates > Cnidaria > Coral ...
ATATGCCAAGAAAACGTCGCCTCCAGTCGTTTGACACCGATCTTCTCCACAACAACTTCGCAACATTCCAAACTGAAGCCACCCAGCTTTCACTTCGCTGGGTCTCATCCCAACTTCAACAAATTTGCTGACATTGGCACTGGAGATTTGCTTCAAATCGCAGCCCTCCGTGTCAGAATTTTGTGCCTCACCCACAGGCAGCGTGGAGCCACCATCCGTCGTCAACCTCGGCTCTGTTGTGGTGGCCCAATGTCCCTCTGTCAGCGGTTTCCTGCGGCGGAGACAGGGGCAGCAAGAAAAATGCCACACATTTTCAGTGCTGAAAACTGTAACCTTGATGAGATTCTACCACGAGTAACCGGGCCTGACAAGACCCAAGGGGATAACCTGTCACCATGCTTCAACCGCTTGCAAATAAAATATGCTTTCTGCAGCCGCGACGACCTTGTATCGAGGATTGACATTGTTGCCTTCACCGGAGGATGACAGATTTGATTGAACACCAGCTGCACCAACATCCTGGAAAGATATCCAGCACCACCTGAGCATAGTGTCTGAAAATGGGCACCCCAAATTCTTATATATCTGAGCATAATTTCTAACATCTCGAATCCGCGTCAAAATTCACGAAAACATCATTCATGCGGCCGCTCTGTGGCGGCGACCTTGAAATGCTAGACGGTATGGAAGTGGATCCGATGATTTCCGCAGCTCCTCAATTTCTGCCAGACTTCCCTTGGGACAACCTCAGTGAAAGGGGGACAAAATCTTTCAAAGATTCTAGCTATGGCACCTCATGTGTTCTTTGTGTCATGGCTGTAGGAACCCTGAGCTCAAGATTCAATGCATTTTGCCAGTGGTCCTTTCTGTCCCAACACGTGTGTGTTATCTTTGCCTGAACTTTGCGGGTTTGTCATGGAAAAACCGTATTTCCCCAAGTTGAATCCATTTAATTCACATGGCCTTTTTTTTCAAACCCCGGATCACCTCATGACCGGAAGAGCCAAGAACAAAGACGACCTCAGGATGTTTCTATCCCGCCACTTTTTTGATGGGTTTGACCACTTGTCACATCCCAAAGGCTTCCTGGGACAGTGTGGAACCCACATGGCCTGACTATGTCCCGAGGCAGCCAGCGTACAGAACGAGTGCGTGTGAAGGTCACCCACTTTCCCCAGATGATCGAACCAGCGCGGACGCAGCATGGCCGCTGAGTACAAGGAAAAGCCATCGATGAATTCCCATTGGTTCCTGAGGTGGGCATCAAAGCTGCCCATACATGCTACATCGCGTTCTCCTTTTTGGGGTTTGTCCAAAATGGTGTACCAAAAAAAAAAAGTAACAACTTTTGGCGAAACACTTTGAAAACAATCCATTGGCATTGGGGGTGCCCTAAGACGTACTCATGACATAATTCGCCCTGTGCCGCGCACTTTCCACTCAACAACCAAGGTCCAAGGTTCCGTTGGCACATCTCAAAAGCCAGGCGGTCCATGCGCCACTTGACAACCTTCATCAACTCTTCGGGGGTGCGGGGGATGGAGGGACGCCAACAGACCCAACTGTAAACCTACCTGTTTCTACCTGTCTAATAAGAAGCACAAAGATTTCTTGATAATTCATGACAACAGGTTCTGCAAGGAATAGGCAGAAAGAAGCATAACAAATGAGTGATATTTAGAATGATTTCTATACCCGATTTTGCATGGTACAACGAAAATTGATGCGACCCCCCTGGCTGAAAACAACAAAATTGGTACGACTCAATGCCCTGACTCCCTTCCCCCTAATATGAAATCCCGAAGCCGAAACTATCGTTTGGTACAATATTGGATCTATTCATTTGAGGCCGGTGATATTCGGGTTCAATAATTCAATATTAGGGCGAAGGGGTTAGTTTGTTTAAGCGGTACTAATCATGACGCGAAATACTGTTGAGAAACCATCACAGGTTGGTCATCTGCACATAGTCCTTGGTTTTTGGACCCCGAACCCATACCGGAAGTCCCACCTGCATGTGGCTGAAATGTGCAAAAGGAGAGGTCAAACCACTCTGTGCCGCACAGGACAACCAAATGATTCGCTTGCCACTGGCATGCTTTCGCATGACATTGGCGAACTTCCTGAGATTCCTTTGGTACTCTTCCAAGAGCCTCGCGGCGTGTCAGGCTGTACTGTACTCGCTCTCTCAATGACTGACCATATCTGACCTACTCTTACCCTTCCCCACCTAGGCTTGGCGAAGTCCAGGTTGCACATGTCATGGTCACAGGAATGCATCACCAGCACATCAAACTCCTGAATCATCTTGATGAAGCGTGGGAAGACATCCTTCAGGGGTGTCCAAATGTGCATCCCAGTTGATAATGTCTGAATGCCACCGTTAAAACACACCAGTTAGCCGCCTTAACTGAAAAAATGCTCAAACCTTGAAGATCTCCACCATCACTCTCTGCTATGATAATGTGCTTTTCATGTTTGGTCCTATTTCACCACAGCATACAACGGCTATTATATTTGTTTACTTATTTCTTCAGCAGAGCATTCGGCAGGACTTGATGGCCTCATCCTGCAGATTCTTCAAGCCGTGACAGCGGGGTTTGCGGAAGTACTGTTTGGGTGAAGACACCACGACGCGACCATCCAGGACCACGTCGTGCAGCAGGGATTCTCCTCGCGGAAATCTCACCATGTGATGATCAGCCCAAATCCATCCAAATCCATCCAAATCCCAGATACAGTATCTTTACAGGCCTATTCACTACCCATGTCCTGGCCTAGTCAAGCAGATTTGAGGGATGATGTTTCCCCCCACTCATCGTCTGGGCCACGCCACAACACGGCCGCGCCAAACCCCCATCAATTTGGGGGAGGTGTTCCCTTAAATCACCACCACTTCAGAAAAAGTCGCTCCTCGAAAGTTGCAAAATTTACTGGTCCATCTGTCATGTGGGGCGCCTTCACCTAGGCCACTGGCATTGTAGCGGCAGGACTCGCTCTTGTTCAAGGCATCTTTGAAAGGCTTCACCTCACCCAGGGCAGTGGCATGGCCACCCCTGTGGCTTTCAAAATGGGTTGCATTACTGATGGAATCACAAAAATTCTCAGTTTTGGTGCCCAAAATTCAAACGGATTAATTAGCTCATATTTCTGATGTTTGATGTCAATTTTGGGATGTGCAGTGTTTGTTGCCGATACCCGAAAAAAACAATCCAGCGACATCCCATTCATGGTAGTGACGCCATCATTTCGCAAGATGTATCCCATGGTTGTTCAGTTATTCAATTTTGATCCATTTTTTTTGTCAAATCTCCAATTTTTCCAGTAAAATCCCATGAAATAGGTAAGCCTTCCACGCCTCGCTCCACATGCCTTGAGCTTCTTGTAAGAGTCCATGGGTGGTGGAATCACCGTGCAGCAGCACTTTCAAGTCGTCCCTAAAAAGACACTTCCTCATGGCACCCAAAACTCGAAAATCCAGAGGTGTCTCGATCAGAAGAAATTTTGATAGCATTGATAGTCTTGATAGTACTGATAGTTTCGGATCTACTCATTTTGGGGGGCCGCCTTTGGATGGAAAGTCTTTCGGGGGAGTACCATTCATGAGGATCCAGATGGACCTTAAATGACCTTAATGGGTATGGGTATGGCTCTGCAAGCACTGATAATGGCAATTTCAGATATTTCAGCTTTCCCTTATTGGGAAACCCCAAAAGATAGAAAAGTAACGTATCACCAATTTTAGGCTTGGATTCTACTCGTCGATCTTTTTGGGGGTTGCTATGGTTCCTACTAAAAACTTGCTATTTCAGGGTCTATGTTAATCTTTGGGGAGGGTAAACGTCTCTATCATCAGAACTTTACCAGCACTTGCTCTCCTGGAAGATACCTTTGATTTTCTTATCGCACAGGGCTATTCTGATTCTGCCCGAGACTCTGGAGGTTGCGGTCATCACGCAGGGGATAATAACAGCGGCGCTCCAGGTAGACGTGATGAAACTCGCTGTCCGGCAAGAGCAAGCCAAAAGCGCCACAGCCTTTGCGACCGAAGCCTGCGCAACGCACAATGCCACATGCTTCAACCGAAAAAAACTGCAGTAAAGTGAAATCTCCAATTTTTGGGTGATGGTTTATGTATGTATATATAAATCTATCTATCTATCTATCTATCTATGTATGTCTGTATGTATGTATGTATGAATGAATGTATATATGTCTGTACATTATATATACACACACATATTTATATATATATATATATATATATTAGCTTTCTTTAAATGGGGGATCCCCAAAATCATGGGTTGCAGCGCTAAAATGGTCTAATTTGGATGATTTAGGGGTACCCCGATTTTTTTTTGGAAACCTCCATATCTGCCATTTCTGGTAAGTCATTTAGGGTTGCGCCTTTGCAAGGAACCACAGAAATCACAGAAAATTCCTGTTCTGGTGAAACCACAGAGCTATGTACAATGTTAGCACATCCCCTTTCTATGGCGTGTGCTAAGATCGAAAAAGAACACTAAGTATGAGGAGAAAGCAATGGCATATGCTGGCAGCAGGCAAAGAAAGTTTCAGCTGACCTCAGCCCGACGCAAGCTGGCCGACTGCGCTCAATCCTGTTCTGGTGAAACCACAGCGCTATGTACAATGTTAGCATACTTCCACTTGAGTGTTGCTATATTTAATTGTGCCCATAGGGCAACGACAGTGTCGGAGACGTCGACAAAACATGCTATATACAATCAAGTGCAAATAGGATCTAAACCAGATCTATCGGAAGAGGAACAAGAACAAAGAGAAAGCAATGGCACATGCTGGAGCAACATTTAAAAAGAAACTAAAAGTACCTTATAAGATGATATAAATATATGCACATACAGCAACATGAACGTAGCAGACATGAACGTAGCAGCATAATAATGTATGTTTCCCATCAGCTGACCTTTGCAAGGAAGGTGTTTCCCGCCCAAGCGCAACCAGAAGCCACCCTGGCGTCGCGAGGCCGAGAACTGCGGGCTGCAAACGGGCAGCTGGGCCACTGCAGCTTTCCAAAGTTTCAGGCTGCCCCCGGGCCATTGCCAATCCACCTGGGAGAAGTGGAAATGGTAGTTGTGTGCCACTTTTTCATCTTGTTTCAAGGTGAATTAGTCAGTGAAATTTTTAATGCTGCTGATTGAAATCTCATTACAGATGTGTTTTCCTGGGGTCCTTTTCATCCCCCACCTGGATAGGGGTCACCAAAGGCTTCTCCACCTGCAGGTACACTGCTTGTAGATCTCCGTGCTCCTTGGAGCCCCTTCGGTGGACATCTAGGGCATCCAAAACATCCTGTTGCCCCTGGGGATCTGCCAGGGGCATCACTTTGCCAGAAACTTCGCGATAAGCAGAGCGGTTCAGGGCCTCATGCAAATAGATGCCCAACTGATAGGTGCCGCTGGGCAGCAGTGTATCTTCGGGCAATAGCAGAGCATAGTAACCATTCCCGAAATCGTGGACCAAGGGCTGCATCAGCGCGCGAGGCGAATTTTGGCCATCCAAAAATGCCAGGAAAATATCTCCGCCGCTCTTCTGACCTTGTTGGGATTCAAGGTCCAACTGAAAGTAAAACTAAGAAACACAAATTGGACATTTGTTTCCAGAATCTGTCAAGACCTGGTAAGGCCCAAAGCAAACTTTTAAGTCCTTGGGATTGTTGTGTCCATTTTCCCTCAAAAGGACCTTTCAATGTGTGTTTCACATTGATATGCCAGGTGACACCGATCTTTTGCGCAGCAACTTTGCAAAATCCCCAGCTGGAACCATCCTGCTTTCGCCGCACTGTGTTCCCTTCGAGGTAAGAACCTGCAGAGTTCAACATCAAAAATCCACACTGGGAACCCAAAAATCGCCAAAAAGATCTCTGAGAGCTGTTAGGCGCTGTGTTTCCAGAATCAGAAGGCAAAAAATATGTGCCAAATTCAGGTGAATTGTGCATGGACCATTCCGAATGGAACCATGGACTATATCCCCATCAAATATCCCCATGAAACATCACCATGAAATAGTTCCATCCACCAGTTTGGATGATAAATCCCACCACCTGCTGTGATGCCCACTCGACAACTCCACGCTGCTACAAGATGAAGTCCTCAGCGGGGAAACTGGAACGAATCCAATGCAATTTGAATAAAGATTTCAACCAGCCTTCATTGCTGGGCATATTGGATATTTTGTTAAAAAACAAAAAAGTGCAGATGTGAGTATTTCAAACCAAAAAAACGAAAGAATTTGGATGGTTTGGAACAATGGGTTCGAAGTAAGATACCGACATGGATCAAAATGATCAAAATGATTGACCGTGGTATATGAATATGTAGTTATCCCTATTATGAAATACAATAATCCCGCATAAACCAGTGAATATAGCCTCGTTTTGGAAATGGGTGGGTCACCTTTTGCATTGACTATGTGCAACCCGGCGTCTGCAGCGGCACTCTGGTTTGCCCATGTGCTTCCGGTGTGCCTTTGGATGCAATGCCAAAACAGACGGGGGGTATACACTTTTCACCAGTGCTCACGTGCTACAATTTATAATTTGAAGAACATGTTATGAAAACGAAGTTTCATGTTGTGTCAGGATTTGGGCACTGAAAAGAAATGTTGATTGACATAGTCAAAATTAGTTGCATTCAATATGCGTTAAATCCGGTCATTTTCACATTGCCCCAACAGTAAGCTAAAAGATCAAACAAATCTGCACCAACCTATGCAAACCAAACATGTACAATCAAAACCAGGTTACCACGATGGAGGTCAAACCGCTTTGCTGGGTAGCTGATGTGCAGCACCACCAATACGCTGGCAAGGGCAGCAACACACCACAGCTTTTGACCCATGGGTCAAGGCGCGTGGAAACAGAGCTGGTAGATGATAACAGGAAGTCTTGTCGAATGATGAAAGCATGATTAATCAGATTAATCCATATGTGTTTTGTTTGCATCATCTTGTTTGATTGTGTATCTACAACCGGTTTGGTTGTATAAATTCACATTCATTTGTTGCGCACATGTGTTTTTGTAATGAAACTACGCCATTTTCACTGTTTTAGTTGCGGCTTACATCGAGAAAACATGTTCGCTGCAACCCTGACGGTGCTCCGCGTCTGACTTCAGGTGGCTATAAAGATAAAGTTGATGTTATTACCCCATCAACATATTGTTCATAGAGGGTGGCGAATTTTGATCCCTTACGAAAATAAAGGTGATGTTATTACCCCAGGCAACATATTGCTCATAGGGGGTGGCGAAATTTGATCCCTCATGAAGATTTATTACCCCAGTCAACATATTCTTCATAGTGGGTGGAGAATTTTGATCCCTCATGAAGATCAAGTCGATGTTATTACGCCAATCAACATATTCTGCATAGGGGGTGGCGAATTTTGATCCCTCATGAAGATAAAGTTGATGTTTTTACCCCAGTCAGTATATTGCTCATAGGGGGAGGCGCATTTTGATCCCTCATGCAGATAAAGTCGATGTTACTACCCCAGCAACACATTCTTCATAGGGGGTGGCGAATTTTGATCCCTCATGAAGATAAAGTTGATGTTATTAACCCAGTCAACATATTGTTCATAGGGGGTGGTGGATTTTGATCCCTCATGACGATAAAGATGATGATTATGATGATGGTGATGCTGATCATGATGATGGTGATGCTGATCATGATGATGGTGATGCTGATGATGATGATGATGACGATGACGGTGATGATGAGGATGATAGTGATTGACTACGACAATGTATTGTGGCAGCTGTTGTTTGGAAGGAACTCTTCGTGGGTCTCAGCAAAAACCGTGGAAAGCACTAGCAAAGACCCTGAAGTCATCCATTGCCCAAATGCAATCGCTCCTTTTTGGGCCACTCAGGTAAGTTGAAAACCTGGCTTGTGCCACAAGACACGCCCTTGCTCTTCAATGGTCCTTGCGAACTCATGCGGTCATGGTATGGGTCAAGACGGTCAGCACTAAAAGTGTCTAAATTTGATGGGCCTGACATTTGGATTTGTCAGAAAGAGACCATACCCCTGACTTAAACATTAAGTTTATTGGAACTCATTCTACAAACCATTGGATGCTGTAGCCTCCGGGGAAAACTCGATTTTCACAACACAATGATTAATATCAACCATCATTAAATTGAATACATGTTATCAACCATAAATTTTCAATATCATCACTATATACATTATATGGGTATGGGTCAATGCCTATAGTAAGCCATTTTTAGTGGGTTATTCACATCCATAAATCCCAGCTATGACTTGGGGTTCACGGCACGGTACCAGGGTTTTGACCCATCCCCATATTAATATCAACCATATATTTTCAATATCATCACTATATACATTCTATTAATATCAACCATATATTTTCACTGCCCGACTTCCAGACATCTCCTGCCCAGCCAATCTTTCTGATCGGTGCATGTCCATGTCTCATCGAAGCGATGCCAGCCATCTGTTCCTGGCTCCATCCAAGGAGGAACCACCAGCAAAATTGGTGCCATAACAAGCACCAATATGTCGCATATTTGTAGCATATGGTCGTCGAAATCCTATTGGGAAATCCCAGAAAATATGGGTCTATTGAAGCCGTAAAGGCCTATTAAAAATGGTGGCAGCCAATCACCAGCCACAGGTAACCCATTTTGTGACGGCACATCACCATTACACAGGTGTAATGGCCAACATCGTAATACAAAGGCCAGGCGCATGTCCAACTATCTGCGAGTCTGGCGGGACCAACATGTGTGTCTGATTCGAGAACTTGACCCATAGCCAGGGATATGTAATACTATGATATTAAATATAACTATATATATCATGAATCCATCTCGGGAAAGCCCTGGACATGACCGCGCGGAACCTGGACCCCAGCTTTTGGCCGCGGACATGAGCTTTGCGATCCTCGGGATCTCTTGGGATTCCCGATCAGTGGGATGTTGGTGTTTTAATGGGATACCATCTGGTTATTTAATGGTGATTCAATGGTGATTCAATGGCATTTAATGGGATATATGATGATATACCATGGAAAGATCCACCATGCTATTAAGTTCGGTAAACCATCTATTTCGATTAGGGCCATCTAAAAACCATGGCGAACTGTTAAATAACCAGAGGGTATAATGGGGGATCTTCAACATCCCAATGGGAAAGAAAAGTGGATGTATCAACACTATGACAAGATGTACGAAAAAAAACATCCCATGAACCACTTTCAGATATATAAACAGCTATACAGCTAAACTTGGATGATAAGGGGGAAATGGTGAAATTCCCTGTAGGGAAAGCGGGATGAAACGCTCCCAATAAAACAGACTATCCTGGGGATGGTAGTTGATCCCGTTTTGAAGTTTGATCCCATGACCTTGAACCCATCATTTTGGAAACCATTCAAAACTACTGTGAGAGCACCTTCTTGACCAAAACTGGCTCACAGTTCCAAGTGAAAAAGTCTACCGTGCTAACTTCGATGTGAATCTCCAGTCAAGTTGAACCCCGGCATTAAGAATCATATCCAAGGCGTGGGAAAAAACAAATCAAATTACATGGATATCACATCCCATTCATCCACTTCTCCCATTTCGAGTTTCTTCTTTGGATCTGCTCCCTTTTGTCCAGCAGCGTGTCCATGGGTCATTGCCTCGGTCAACTGGCAGTCCCATGTGCATCAACTGGTGGATGCCGCGATGCCCCCCAATCTCCGGAAAAAACCCTCGGAAAATCCATCCTTAGCCGATCTGTGCCATCAAATATTCTATGATCGCCATGGTAAAGAAATGGCCCAGCAACAGTCGGCCTTCCGTCTCCAGTCATTCTGAGTTTGCAGCCAAGAAATTCATGGAACTGGGCGCAAACCTCACAGGGATGATTTCTGGGTTTGTCTCAAACAACGCAGGATATCCTATTTCTGGCCATCCAAAAATGAGAATGATGAAGCATTTAGGTAGCCAATTTCGAGACATTCCCGAAAAATGTGGACTTCTTGAAATCAGGATGGAGGAATGTTGGGATTGAGTGGATTGAGATTGGGACGTATTTGATCCCTTCATTAGCATCTGTTAGGCGAGGACAACTGAATGTCGCAGTGGAAATCCTTCATCGCTGGATGATTTTCCATGAAAGGTGGGTTTTCCAACATCTTCATCTGATTTCATCTGATTATCCTATCATATCCTATTTTCCCATCATGGCTAAAGCTAACCTACACGACATCGCACGTCCAGGTGGCCATCGACTAAGTTGGGAGCTGCTCTCCGAGGAATCGATCTTGCAGCAGGACCTGCGTTTCCCGACGCCTGTGACTTTTTTGGATCAAGAGAAACGGTTAGAGAACAATATGTATATATATATATTAAATGTATATATTATAGATATATGTATATATGTATATGTATATATATATATATACATATATACATATCTGTGCGTATGGAAATTCCAATTGGTTCGTGGGCTGGCAAGTTCTGACCACATGTCCTTTCCTGTTTCCTTTTCGTGCGACTTACTCCCTCAACGAGCCGCGCCTCAATGCACAAGTCGTCGATGAGGGCAAGTTGCTCCAGCTGACCTTGGCAAAATCATTGGGGGAATGGTTTACCCAGTTTACTATGGGATAAACCATTGGGTAAACCATCTATTTCTATGGGATGTTGGGTTTTAATGATATTTTAATTTAGCTACCATCTGGTTATGACTAACATAGCCATGGAAAGATCCACCATGTTTAATAGGTAAACCATCTATTTCGATTAGGGCCATCGAAAAACCATGGCTATGTTAGTCATAACCAGAGGGTAATAAGCGTGGTAAATCCAGAAATCCCAATACGAATGTGGTAAAAATCACTGGTAATCTGGTAAAGTTATGTGGTAAATCCAATTCGAAACCTCTATTGGGGATTGTCAAACAATTGAGCTTAGAAGACTATCCACAATAAATTGGGGTGCAATGTGAACATATGTGAAATTTCAGCAGGATGTATTTCCACGGGGACATATCGGATATATCGTACATCCCCACCCCAAGTTGAACATCTCCGTTTCTGGAGGTGGGTTTCGTTGCGTTGACCCCAATGGTTGGCCCGAGCCCAATTCAATGGTGCTGAAACTCATTCGCCCCCTCTCCAGGTTCAAAAATGGATCACCCTCTCTTCCTGACCCCATTCTGGAAAGAGATGATTTTGTCACCAGCAGAATCCCAACACAAACGCTCTCCGTTCAGGATTGCTTCCGCCCCAGATATGTTTGTGGTAGATAAAGGTAGATAAAAGAGTAGAATGACAATTTTCCACTCTTTGTGGCTATGTGCCTAGTCATACCATGGGTTGGAGATACCCTTGTTGTGATCCCGTCCGTCTCCGACTGAGCGACTTTGTGCAGTTGGCTGCCTGGAAAATCGGGCAGAATATCATCTGTAAATTATTCAGCTATTCAGCACTCATGTTTCTTTGCAATGTTAGATTACCAATGACTATCTATCACACACCTCACTTTTGTGTGTTTTTTATTTGGCTTGCCACATCAACTCTACAGATGTCGGTGGGTTTTTGTGTCTCTCAAGCTCAAGTCAGTGATTTGGAAGTTTGAATGTAAGATGATAGTTAAAGGTCGACATGAAAATCAGCAACAGCTATACATATCAGATGCAATAAGTCGATATAACAAGAGCATCCACTGCTTGGCGGTTGAGCCTCATCATCCCGGGTTGGATGGGAAAAAAACCACCAGCTGTCTTGGTTGTTAAAATGGGTAAACTTCGATTAACATCCCATTAACATCCCATGAAAATCCATAAACATCCCATTAACATCTCTTAAAATCTGATTAAAATCTGATTTAACACTGATTTTTCCGCATTGAATCAATTTGAATCCCATGAAAATCCCATTGGTCAAAGTGCTTTCTGCCTCCTCCGTGCTGTCACGCGCACTTCACCACCTTCCTGCGAGTTTGATGCGGAGTGGCCATGAAGTTTCCAAAATTGCCAGAAATCGGCCAAAAAATAAGACATACCTGTTATCTCCATCAAGGAACTTTGAATTTTGGTATATGTTTAATCTGTTTTGTCCAGGGCAGGTTCACAAAAAACCGACTCCGGGGACAAGACCAGCAAAATTTAGAGGATTTTAGCAATCGCATAGCAGGAGGTTGTTTCCACAACATCAGTACAAGGGTTTGATTCAAATTTGATTCTTAAATTTGCTTCAAATTACCCTCTGGTAATTTAACAGTTTGCTATTGAACATGGCCATAGAAAGTTCGTGGATTTTCCCATTGGACATGGCGATTTTCCATAGTTTTTTGTATGTTTACCAGAGGGTACCAAATTGACCTGTTGAACTGTTGTCGTTGAGAAAGCCTTCGGATCCAAAGATAGGAAGGATTCGGATTGTCCTGATGGAATTCCAAGCTATGCACACCACCTCGGTGGATAGTGGACACATGAATTCTGAGGACACGACATCACGACATCTCAACTGAGAAATGTCGAAAATGGTAGAAATATCTCCATGACAGCTTGAGAATAGACTTCAAAGAAGCTCCAAATATCTCCAAATTCCAGGTGCCCTTCAAACATCAAGCTTTTTGCTGGATGTCCAATGGCAGATCACCACCTAAGGATCGACGGACGTCAGGCTTCCCCACTGCAGCCTTGTGGTGGGGCATTCAAATAGCCCCAGAAGGCCTTTTCTGCCACATAGGCAGGTAAGTAGTATTGAGCCAAGGACCTGCGAGGGATCATTTGTTGGAATTTGGCTGGGCTGAGACGGAAAACAAAAACCATAGCGAATCAGACAGATTACGATATGACGACATGTTGAAACTGACATAGGAACATTGGGGATTGAACCTGATTTTTGGTGGGTTTACACAATGATGTGTTCCAAATCGATTAGAGATTCTACTTGGTGCTCTTGGTCCCATGAAAAGTTTGGTGGGTTTTCCTTCTCCCAATGACTCTGAGACTCCAAACTCGTGAACCCTGCGGAGCTTGGAAGATTGAAGAGGGAATTCCTCTTTCCGTTCCTGCCAACATTTGAAGGCCGCTGACCTCAGGATCAATTTGTGCATGGTCTGCTGCTTTTGAAATCAGAATAAGATGATCAGATGGTGATGGTCTTGTTACTAATGTGATCATTTCCTGATAATGTTAATAATCTTATTCCAAACACCATCAGAAATGTTACTTATCGTATCAGATAATGTTCATAATTAAGATGATCAGATAGTGATGGTCGCTTTACTGATTGTGTTAATAATGTTAATAATGTTAATAAGATGGTGATACGATTTCCAACCATGAAACCCTGGCATCCCACTGAGAGGCGGTCCGACTGAAGTCACTGCCTCCAGGTTTCAGCCAAAGAATGGGTGAACCTGGGGGGACTACACCGGGTAAATTGGGGATCTACTCCATTTGCCTTGAAATCATTGGCATTTCAGATGTTGAGACATATCTCTGATCATTTCTGAATCGAAATGCTTCAATGTTGGATGGGTCGCCCTCCCAACGGCACCTAAGGTCTTCAGTAGGTCTTCCCTGAGCTCCACAGCTCGTGGTAGTGCCGGGAAGTCCAAACCGATGACCTCAACGGATCAGATTTTGGGAGCTGAGTTTTGATGTGCATTAACCCAGTTTACTATGGGATAAACCATTGGGTAAACCATCTATTTCTATGGGATGTTGGGCTTTAATGATATTTTAATGGGATACCATCTGGTTATGACTCACATAGCCATGGAAAGATCCACCATTTTTAGTAGGTAAACCATCTATTTCTATGGGCCATTTTCCATGGCTATGTTAAATAACCAGAGGGTAACTCATTTTAAAGTCCGCTCCCCCCTGGTAAATTAACTTGTTGACCCTGAAAATCACCAATTTTTAATGGAAACTAGTCTTCCAACCCCTATCTGCCAGGGTCTATGTTAATTTACCAGATGGTAAATGGGATAAATGATCCCAAGAACCAACAACAACTAACAACAACTATTGTTTTGGGGGTCTTTAAATTGGACCTTTGAAACCATGATAAGTTTGACCATGGATTGATGGTTGAAAACACCTGCAAAGGCTGTAAAGAATCATAATGGTGGCAGTGGGGCTTCCCTCATTAAAGTTGTGGTGACTGTGACCAAGATACCAAACTTCTCTTGCTTTGAATATAACACATACGTAGAGCATGGGCTGCCAGCAATGAATTTCAAGACTTTTGCCTCACTTCTGATGTTCAACTAACATCGTATTCATTCGTATTCCCATGAACCGGTGGCAATTAGGGATCAATCCTCGATTTCAGACCCAACTATCATATCAACTGGGGTGAGACATATCCCTGAAAATATCGCGCAAAATTGTCCCAGTATCATGATGAAAAATCTTCTTTCTTGATGGTTAAACCATGTTAAACCGCTGAAATCAGTTAGACCACAGGGTTCACTTCCCCGCCTCCACAATCAGCGGCCGCCAGGAGTCAGTGGGCACCGAAAGAATGAACCGCAGCTCCTTTTCCAAGCGAATCTGTGCGCCCATCCTGTGAAAAAGTTCAGTGGAACATGACAGCTATGTTTTGGGATTTGAGATTTCATGGGGGTAAAATGATGGGGATAATTGATGATTCAATATTTCTCCCCCATTTTTTGGAATCTTCTGCTGTTTTGATCGCGTGGAAAGATCGACAAAGAATTCTGAAGCGCCTGGAACGAGTTGCAAACTCACCCAGCAGCTCTTCATTGAAAAACACTTTCAAGGAGGCGCCTAAGTTGTCGGGCACAGGAACCAGCCTATCTGATGAAGATCTTCCTTGAAATCCCTGGAGAATTCCTTGGGACTGAAAAGGCACAGGAACCTTCAAATTTCATTCGCTTTTCACCACATTTTCAATTGCCATAACTTGCGGGGAATCCGAGAATTACCCCAACGTCCCAACTGGTTTGCTCCCGAAAAAAAATCTGGAGCTTTGAGACCACATCACAAAGACATGTCACAGAGCATTCTTCCCAAATACCTCGAAAAAAAAAACGATGTTTTCAGAGTCCTTACCGTCCTTAGCTTCACTTTTGTCTTCGTAGATTGAAATCCTTCTAATCCCCCGGTTTTTAGATCCCAACCATCCAGCTCGGCATGATTGATTGCCTTTTGTGCACAGGCAAGAGGTGAAGTTTTTCGCCAAATTTTGTCATCTCCCCTGATCAATCCCCGACCAATCTTGAGCATAGCATTTTTTTGGGATCCAAGTCAATTTAGATAGTTTTCCAATGGTAAACTCCTATCCCATCCACCTAAGTCAGCATTGAACACCCCATAAAGACAATGGTTTTTCACGGGGGATCTTTCAACACTGGGACGGGCTCAGAGCCTGAGGTAGGTGGTCCATGACACCCTGCAAGAGAGCCTGGCAGTGAAGGCAGCACCACTCACTTCCGACTGTCCTGTTTTTTGGGGGTGAAGTGGGGTGGGAGGGGTGGGGTGGGGCAATAATGTTCACTGGAACTTCACCCGGGTTGGTAGTTTGCACTCACTTCACTCGACTAGTCGTTACAATTCGTCATGACATGTATGATAAGAAGCACGGTCATGATGATCAGAAGGATCATGAAAGCCATGATGATGACAGTGCTACTGAGGATGATGATGATGATGATGATGACGATGATGGTGATGATGATGATGATGATGACGATGATGGTGATGATGATGATGATGATGATGATATGATGCTGATGGTGATGGTGATGATGATGATGATGATGTTGGTGATGGTGATGGTGATGATGATGGTGATGATGATGATGATGATGATGATGATACTGGCGAATATAGTGAAGTTGACACTCACAGTGATGCTGGTGATGAAGAAGAATAAAAATAAGAATGAGGGGTTGATGTTAAGGGTGCAAGCGATTTTGACGGCGATGATGAAAATGATGACACTGAAGGTGCTGATTCATGGTGGTGATGAGAATGATGGTGATGATGTATCTACTGATCATGATGATGACGGTATGAAAGATGCGAATCATTAGAATTCTGTCGATGGTTTGAGAAAGTCACAAGGGAGCGGATCCGACAGTCACACGCGAGTCATAGTTGGGATGATTATTCCATTCCCAACTGAATGGAAAATCATAAGATTCATTTTCCAAACCCAGACCTCCATTTATAGGGGATATCCATTTATAGGGGAGATTCCATGGTTCCAAATACCAACCAGACAGAAATGTTGTTGGAAAAATCCCAGCGAAAGGTGCCAGCGGATCCGACCTCAATCAGCTGGAAGGCAGCAGACCACATCTCTTCGCCAACGTCGATGGCCATCTTCCATCTGAGCCACTGTTGCTCCCATTCCTTCGGTGAAATCAGGGCGGGTGATTCACCAACCAATGGACTGGTTGGTGGTTGAATAACCAGCTTGAAAAATGATGGAGTCAATGGGGTTGGGATGACATCCCATATATGAAATGGAAAATAAAACAGGTTTGAAACCATCAACCAATGGATGAATCACCAATGGATTTTATGGACAAACCAGAATTTTATGGACAAACTACCAGATATCCATAGGCTGAATGTGAAAATGTGAAAATCTCTGGGAATCCTCTCCTTTTTTCGCCCTGTTTTCCTGGTGCCTTTTCGCCTTGCATCCTCGAAGCAGTTGCCACTGGTTGCTGCCAAAAAAACTGGTTCGAATCAAATGTGTTACAAACAAAAAGATAATCACACAACATATGCGATTGGTGGATTTGGATTTTCCGACATTATTCCATTTAGCTTTGTCTGGAATTGGCTGATTCCCTTCAAATTTCCATGCTTTCCATCATGGCGAATTTTCCCTATCATGGCCGGTCCAATGTTCAAACCGCTGTCCTCATCATCCAGTGAACTATCGAAGGAATACTCCGCTGCTGCTTCCCGTACCTCCGGTGGCAGGGCGTTCCCACTGTGGCAACCCCACAACCGCCATCCAGCGCACTAAGGTCGCGCCCAAACAGCCAAAGGACTCGAGTTGCTCCAGAAGGATCTCCTAAGACAATCCAAAAAACAACATCAAAAACCTCCAAAAGTGATTTCCAAAAAAAAACCAACCCAACACTTTTCCAATTTTCCAACACTTTTCCAGCGGGATACAGATCACTTGGGAGAAAGGAGATATCTCACCGTGTCGCCCGTGTCGCTCCTGCCCGTCTTTGCCATCCGTCTCCTGAAAACACAACCGATGTCACAGTTTCTCAAGATCAGGTGAAATGTTACACATTTCGACATTATTTTTGGTAAATTTTGACATATTTCCGTTTCATCCAATTTTGAGAAACTATGAGATGATACATTCATGCACATTTGGGATGTTCAAATGATTGCATGCATCCAACTGGTATGAATACCATTGGCATCTTCGAAAAAAAGAAAGCAAACTTAGCCACAATCATCATGGACAAATAGAGCTTCTGCAAATTCTCAAGACATCCTGGAGGAATGAGTGATAGCTAATGTATATGTCGTCTGTGAAACTTCCCCACTCAAGGGCCGCTGCTACAAACCTTAATCCATCAGGAACTATTCCAGGTCCCACAAACACTGCAACTTGGCACTGAAAAGGCTTTGATGCTCTGTCTTGTTGAGTCTCACCCCTGAAAAGCTGCTAGCTTCATTGTTGCTTCATCACCTTGGGGAAATCATCTGCCAGTTTTAGAAGTAACCTGAAATGAGATATCAACATATATCAATTACTATTCACACTATCAACCAAGATTTCTGATGACCAACAGAGTTGAGATTCCCACGATACAACCGACACAACCGACACCTTTGGAGCAGCTCTGGGCGAAGGACTCCAAAGATTGAAACCGCATGGGTAGCATTGACCCATGCCCGAAACTGTAACTGTCAGAGAATCTGAGAGGACTTTCGGACTGAGTAGCTTCTAAACCCTGGTTTATTCGTTTCGCAAATCAACCATCGTACACACAAATACGTTGCTTCCTGAATCCTTGTCTCACGAAGCCATTGCTGTTGATAGTGCTTATGTTGGGTGTCATGGTTGATCATCCTTTGGCTCAAACGGCCGGTTTGCATATCTACCATTTCTGGAAAAACCCAACTATTCCTTCCGAATGAAGCGGTGGGAGGGTTCGCACTGAACCCACTTGGCAGTCTGTTTCATGCTGCGGTACTATCTACTGTAGCACTTTAGACTTTGGAAAACCTTGAGAAAGCTGCAGGAGAAATCACCAATGAAATTGCTGCGACCCAAAACAAGGCGGCAAACCAGCGAGTTTTTCTGGTTGAAGGAACCAAGTATGTGGCACAGTGGACAACAAATTTCTTGTCGAAGCTTTTTTGCTGAGAAAATCCACCGTCAAACATCTAAAGCCTCAGACTTTTCATGGGCCTCGGAATCCACGAGAGGTAAGGCTTGGGGAGGGATGGCACTGATTCTGCCAAGATTTTCTCGCTGAGCTGGAAACCACGCGTTTCTTGGGCTTGTTCCAGGGCACATAGCCGTACTGAACCATATGCATGATCTGACACGGAGCCGTGTCAGTCCGTTTTGGCCTTGCTTCAACATCTTCAACATCAACATAGATTGACACCCTTGGAATCCTACTATTCACAGCAAAATGCAATGGGTTCTAGTGGATGTTCATCCCACCCTTCACATCGATTGTCTGATGAGGAAAAAACATCCATCCCATGGAGTTTGCAATCTTTTGGCACTTTTGACGTCAATGCATTGGGGTGTTCCTACATTTTTTTGGTCGAAAATCGGTTTTGACGCATAGTTATATCATGTTATATCGCTGGCATCGTGTGTTCCATCCCATTGGAAGGCACCTGTTGCTTCATGGTGTACACGAAGAGCAGCACGAAATAAACCAACAAAGCACGACCTAAAAGCTGTGTGACAACTGGAGTCGCAAACTTCCCGAGTCGTTGGGTGTTCGTTGGGTGTTCGTTGGAGGGATAGAACATCTCTTTATCTTTTAAACATATGGTTTTTCACTAAAGAAAACCCCCGGCTTTGTGGAAATATGGATCCCAAATAAGTGAACCACCATGTTGGATAGCTATGGAGCAGCACCCCCCTGTATTCTGCTTGTGTGTACAATCGTACTGTTGGTGGACACAAAGAAGCTAAATCCTGAAATTCACTGTTAGAATCCATCAGCGTATTGTCAGAATACCAAGAAGCACCATTCATCAGCCATTCAACAGCAACTATGCACCCATTAAATGAGTTTGTGCAGTTGAACACTCGAATTCTCAAATTCAAATGTTGTTTTCTAAGAGGAAATCAACACATTCAACTATCAGTGGATTGGGTTTGTTGGAAAAAAACTCCAAGCAATCGTAAATCATGGGGTTTTATCAACCAATAAAAAACAGGGTTTCCACTTAAGATTACCACATCCAATCCAATTCCAGAATTCCAGAATTCCAGAATTCTATTCAATTAGTCCACCATTTTTCCTGGTTCACTCCATCTACCCTCTGGTAAACTCTCACAAAAAACCTATGGAAAGATCCACCACTTTAATTGGGTAAATCAACGAACTTTCTATGGCCATTTTCAATAGCTTTTTGTATGTTTACCAGAGGCTATACCATCATATATCCCATCAAATCCTATTGAATCCCATTGAAGCACCATCATATATGCCATTAAAACATAATTTTCATGGGTAAATAGCAATGTTTGTTTACCAGAGGGATCCAACAGAGGAAGAGGATAATGACTGTAATGGTTTGATAATGTTGGATAATTGGATGATATTCATTTATTACCATTCTCCAACCACTATTATCCATTTATAATCTTATAATTTTAACTACATTATTTAATTTAACATATAACCTATATCGATTATATAACACTATTTATACATTTATAATAAATAATCTATGGATATTATCCATTATATATTATAGATTACCCTCTGGTAAATTAACATAGACCCTGGCAGATAGGGGTTGGAAGACTAGTTTCCATTAAAAATTGCTGATTTTCAGGGTCGAACTGTTTATTTACCAGAGGGTAATGATGTTTAAAAATTCCATTCACCGTCTCCGTTTTTTTAAGCGCACCATCCACATCCAGGTCCAAGTCATCGATAAAGGTGACAATGAAGGCTGCCATGGTCGCCAAGGTTCCTGTGGGCTCGGCATACTGGCGATATATTTGGGGTATATATAGTATAATATATATATATATATGTGATATATAAAATTATATATATATGTTTTTATATATGGGCTCAGAAATATGGGATATGATTGGTACTTACCGCTTAACATGGGGATATAGTGTTTACGGGTTGAAAAAGGGGGCTCCCAAATCCAGGGCGTATCATCATTTTCCATATTGACATGCTGCTTTTTTGGGAGGCCCATCTTCAGACACACCCATGTGTAATTGTATAGAAATAAGGGATATAATTTGGATTTACCCCTCACTGGGGACTAAACCAACCAGTTTATTGAAATGCAATTGGATATCATGCGATACACAAGCACCAATATGAAATAGGTTGGTTCAAAATGGGGTGCACCCCAAGAGTCCAGTGATTAAGTATCAAGTTCCATAATCAATAGGGGTTTTAGCCAGGCCACAAATTGGCAAACATGAGTCTCTTCAACGAATTGCATATTTGGCCAACTGATTTTCAGTACTTGCATAGAACCATTTTTGAACCTTGAGAAAGCATGTGAAAATGAACATGAACAGTTGATCCCTTTTAACCTTGAAAATGAACATCAAAAACGATCCCTCAGTGTATTTTTTCAGAGATCCTGGCAGAAAAAAAAGGTGCTTTGGTACCAAAAGTTCCGGAAAAGTCACCTGAAAAGTTACCACTGGTAAAAATGACCACTGCTGGAAACGAATTGCTGTCCTCGGCACCAGAGTCGAAACTCTGAAAGGGCTCGAACAAAGGGACGATACCTGGCAAGTTCAGTGATCACTGGAGTTGGGAAAATCGAAACCGGAGACCATGATTTTCCCCATGAAATTTAGGGGCTTCCCGTGAACATTTCCCTGTAACCAATCCAATGAAAGCTGCAAGGTTGAGATTAAAGCAGACTAAGTAGACAAAACATTGAGGGGCAAGACACATGTGCGTTTTCTGTCAAGTAACGTACAGATCAAATACGAAAATGAGGATAAAACCAGATACCACTCAAGGATTTGATTCAATCCTCAAATCAAAATAACTTCCTTTTGAACTCCAAAATAATGAGATTCAATACATTCTCATGACTAGGTTTTTGGGACTGTTAATGATTCTGGAAAGGGATCGTTCCTTCGGTAAGACTTAATTTATGGAAAAACATCCCAAGACACTGGCAATGTTGGCCAAGTGGGGCAACATGTCTTCTCATTGGCTGGTTTTTGTTCATCCCGGCATATCAAATTCTTTCTGGTTCGAAAATCCCCCATGATCTCATTCTTCTCCCATTTTCCAGACTATATATATATGTATATGGGTTTGTCTGAAAATAGGGTTAATCTTCCCAATGAAATAGCCATTTAAAAACGGGATAATGATCAGCAAAACCATTGGGTAAAAAGAGGTTTAGCCAACATTTTCAGACACACCCATATTTATCCGCCATTTTCAATGGTGAAACATCCGCCATTTTCGACCATCCCGACACCCCGCTTCGGAGCGATTCGGGTCACTCACTGCTCTTGCTTCGAGCTGGGAGATGGTCGTCCTGGAGAGCCGGGATGGAGCCACCAACCTATGGAATGGGATGGAGCCATTAGGGATATCTTCCTAATGTCAATGGGAATTCCAGGATCCTAAAATGGAGGTACGTTAGTACCATGTAAGGCCATATTTTGTGGGGATATTTCCTTACATAGGCCTGAAAAATAGGCCTTATATATGGTAGGTACCTCCAATTTAGGTTCCTGAGATGGCCAGTGATAATGGGTTGTGTCATGTTCTGTGCACATGTTAAACCATAGGGTTTTACCAAAAACCAATTTCTCAATGATATCTTAGAATTTTAAAATGTCAATAGGGTTTTACCAAAAACCAATGGATATTCCATGTTCATCCTAATGTCTATTTTTTTTTGAGTTGAATGGGCTACTAATGGGATATCAGAAAGGAGATTAGGAAAATTCTAATTGGATCTTACAATGGAGAGTAGGATATTTCAATATTTTTCCTCATGGGGTCTTAGAATAAGATACTGGCGGGATATTCCAAGAGGATATTTTAATAGGGATGTTAATAGGAATAATTGGATCTTGCAAAGGGATATTATCGTAGGATATTTCTAGGATATTCTAAAAGAATACTACAAAAGGATATGCTATTTTTTTTTGAGATATTAATAGGGACTCATCGGGTATACGGGTGATTTAATGAAAGACTTGTGGGGATAGGGAGGTATAATATACATATATATATACATACATATACCCTCTGGTTATTTAACATAGGGTATAGATGGCCCTAATCGAAATAGATGGTTTACCAATTAATAGCATGGTGGATCTTTCCAGTTCGCAAACTGTTAGTCATAACCAGAGGGTAAAAAATATGATATGATATGATATATATCTGGCATATTCATAGCATATTATAATAGGACTATTTTCAACATATAGGGATATATATATATATATTGTGGGTTTGTTGGGACCAACGTTTTCCATCCACATCTCGACTCAAGGACGAGAGAGGACGCAAGGCCGCTCCTCTGTAGCTGGTGACAAGAAAAGAAGTACCTCACCGGCGACTTGCTCGACTTGCGACTTGCTCGTATGAAAAAATATCGATATGTCGATATGTTTGAAAATAATTAATATATTGCTAATAGAGATTGATTGATATAGATAATGATTACTGTAATACATATGATCATTAATATATAGATTGATAATGATTATAGATGGATTATAGATTGATTATAGATTGATTAATGATCCTATTGAATATAGATGCTGATTATATCATATTATCTGATTCGCCAAGTTATCTTCATGCTATCTTCATTGAATATAGATATTGAATCTTGATAGTATCATTGAAGATAACGTGAAGATGAAATAAATATCTGGATAACATTTTTTTTTTTAAAATGTAATGACCAATATCATAATGACAATGGGATATGTATATATATATATGTATAAATACAAAGATACTGATACGGATCAATGTCATTTTTTTTGATATAGCAGACATATCATCAAGATTTTGATAATGATATGTATATATATATATGTATCTTGACTTAGGGCCACCAAACTGATGTTTCCTCCAACATTGTGCACCGCAACGGTGAGGCCATTTGGGGTCCGGAGAAGCTATTTTTGGATGCTCCAGAAACAGAGGAATGGTTCATGGTTTTCAATCAACCAGGAGGTATAACCGCCACTCAACAAGGATTCTTTCGATGCTGCACCTGGTTCAAAACGTAGATCGCCAAGACATAGACCGCAAAGTAGTGGCGCTGCGCAACATCGCGGGCTCCCAGGGATTGGTTAGAATGATCGCAAGCAATCAATTTTTTCCAAATCAAGATTAGCTCCTTTATTTTCCATCCGTTCACTTTGTTTCTCTTAGTGAAATCAGCATCGCTTCCTACTAAACTACCAAATTCTTGCAAGGTTCAAATTTCTTTCTGGCTTGGGTCACCAGCAGAATTCAGACCGGTTAGTCTACATCACCTTGGTGCAAAAATACAATCCAAGGTTTCCCTGCATTCATAGATCTCTGATACGCTTTGGTTGAATCATCACCTGGTCATCCCCATCCCACAAATTGAGGAGGATGACCAACCCTTTTTGATGGGACAAAAATCATCAATAGTCATCCCAATCATCACCTGGTCATCCCCATCCCATAGTTCTTTTTTATGGTATCTTGGTCTTGGGTCAACAAGTGACCATAATTCAAGTCCCAAAAAAGATCACCTTCTCCTCCAGGAATCCCATCCTATTGGGGGATGATCATCCTTTTTGAGTGATGGGAAAATTGATGCCGTTGAAAAAACCATTGGTTTCCAGATCAAACATGACCAGTAACTTGGATCTTGCGGGATCATCATTTTGAAATTGCTGCAGCTGTTTTTTTTTCCGACTTTGATGTTGGGCAAACACCATATGCTTTGGGGTAAAGTGACCAGCATCATATTGTAAATAGTTGGTTTTATCTATCCCATGATGATCCCATGATATCAAACCATTGCTTTAATCACCTGGTCATCCCCCATTTTTCCGGATCCCCCTGATGGAATTATCATTTTCCCAGCATTTTGGCTCATTTTTCCATGGAAATTCGCCATCTTGCCTAGGCCTTTCCCATGGTTAACGGCACCACGGGTTAAGCCTCCAGGGCGTAGATCCGCCAGGCGAAGGCCAACTCCAAAAGGAGGAAGAAGAGCCAGCGGCAGCGGAGCCATGGCACCTGGCTGTAGGTTTTCATAGGTTTCTCTACATGGCTGAGGTTTACTTCTGACATATACTGTCTACATTAAGTTATCATTTGTATGTTAATAGATATTTGAGTTTCTATGGTTTCTATGGTTGTGCCTTTCATGTGGATATTTGATATTTAGATGTAGATATAGATATGTGTCGTATACTATGGTTGATGTCATTTGTACTATTTACAGTAATGATACATTTATAGTGCACATATAGTTAAAGTTAAAGACATACATGTATATATATATATATATACATACTTAAAGGCTAGTTAAAGGCAGTATATAAAGATATTATATATATACATATCGTATACTATTGTTATGATATATAGTACATATAGCTATAGATATACTATGGTTTATATCAGTTGCACTACTTATATATGTATATCGCATATTCGTGCCATGATGTATATATATAATATTATATGTATATATTCATAGTACATGTAGATGTATCTATTGTTGCGACTTTTATAGTTCATTTCTATAGTATACGCAAATATGTGTATGATGTATGTATATGATATATTGACTGCATGATTCTAAAAAGGCTGGTATACATATATATATATAAATATATATATATATATATATATAAATGGTTGTATTTGTAATGCAAACACGCTTATTTGATCATATCGCAGTCAAACAAAATAGCCTACGGATATCATTTTATTTGATGATATTCATCTATGATACACTGATGAAATGTAGTTGTACTCGTTTATAATATATATTTTTAAAATCCAGATGACATGCATATAATTACGTATATATATATACATATATATATACATATATATACATATATATATAAATATCTAAACATATGTATATATATATATATATATGTAGAATGTATTTACCTGAAGGACCTGACTCCATATTCTGATACCCGAACTATGTTGATGAACAAGGGTAAATGGCTGGCATACTTACCAATATCCAACCAAGACAATGACAGTTTTGATGTGAATGGTTCAAATAATTACACATGAGAGTATACCATAAGCATATATCCAACTTCCCGTTATCCTCCAATTTCCTTTCACAGTTTGTGGCATCTAACAACCGGTCAAGAGGATATCATGGAAAACTCAAATGATCACCTCAAATTAATTCGTGGATTATTTATGGTTAATGGAGGCTATCAAGATTTGATACATGTTGATACACATGTCTAGTCCGCTGAATAATCATCATACCACAGTTTCCACTAATCCATTCTATCCATCATTTTTGATGGATAATCCATCCGTTCTAACAATCATTGATCCATAAATGGATGGTTGTGTGCCCATTATGGATGATTAGATAGATCATGATAGGTTATGATAGATCATAACCTATGATAATCTATCAATGGATTTCAATCATCCTATTATGTTGTGTGCCCATTCTACCACCATTTTTCACGACGAACGGCCGGTCTGAGTTCCGGTCCAAAGGGTCTGAGAACTGCAGAATGATCCTGTGCCGAAATGGGGTAGCAATACATATCTGGTTGGTGGATGACCTACTTGGTTAATGGTGATTAATGGTGGTTAATGGTGATTAATGATGGTAATGATGGTTAAATGGTGATTAATGATGGTAATGATGGTTTCAGATACATGGCTTTAATATGGCTTTAATATGGATAATAATGGGATAATAATGGGATAACATATCTGGTTGGTGGTTGACCTACCCCTCGGAAAAATGATGGAGTGAAAGTCAGTTGGGATGATTATTCCCAGCTGAATGGAAAGTCATAAAATTCCATGGTTCCAAACCACCAACCAGATATTACGTGGGGTTCGATTTATAATCCCATCCCCCTAATATTAAACACCCCAATTGCATGGTTCCAATGGAATGTGGAAATTCCCTACATCCACCATGGTTTGTTTCGTTTAGGGGGTGTTTAATATTAGGGGGGATGGGATTGGCTGAGTTATAGCTGGTTACAAGATGATAAGCAATGAACACATAGAAACTCTGATGCGCATCCAAGCAAGAGAGCTGCAAACTGTTCTGGAAATTTGGGAGAACCCAGCCTGTCGATGCGCTTCCAATCGCACAACCTCAAAGAAACTGTGATTAAGGGTTCCAGACTGTTCCAGATCATCACTCAGAAGAAGCATTTCAGCAGATGTTCAGAACCACAGTTGAAATTCATGAAACCTCATTTTTCTCCATGAACAAAAACCATCATTTTTCCATTCAGAAGCAGCTGATGTTTCACCTTTTTTCAGGACACACTGAGGCACCAACTCGGTATCGTCTGCAGGGCCTGGAGATTTGGAAGATCCCCTGAGTTCGTTGGGATTTTCCAAGGGGAAACTTCTGAACCAATCATAACCAAAAAGGGGCATCCCGTTAACAAAGCCACAAATCAGCAGATACTCGAGTTTCATGTATAACAGATAGATGGAACATCATAGAACCAGATTGAAAGCCTGGAAAACACTGCAGTTGGGTATTGGGGGTATGATATTTAGCTGATTGACGGTGGATGATTGATGGTTTACCCTCTGGTTTTGACCAAACAAAAATGACCAAACATAAGGAACTTAGCATCAAAAATCATCAAACACGATGAAGCATAAGAAACAAATACCATCAAAATGGAGATTTTACTGGTGATACCCCGCGATTCATCAAGCAGGTGCTCAAGCTGTGGGGGAAGAAGCAACAGCAATGCATTTCGAATGGGTAAAATGATGATAGACATTATCTGAGGGAAGCATGTGGCTGTTTCCTATGGGGAAACACCCCCAGAAACATCCATTTTAGATTGGGATTTTCCATGAAATAAACCATCCAGCTATTGAGGTACCCACATGACTATGGAAACCACCATTGGTTCAAATCATTGGTTCTCAACCTTCTCAACCATCCCCCAAGTTCCAGGAATTGCTTTCTGATCTGGTGCTTTGGAAGGAAAATAAGACATAAGAATCTTGGATTTGCGGCTTCAAGGTCCCAAGAAAGAACAACTACCCTGGTAGATTCCCCCCAGTGGGAAACCACCAGATCACTGGCTGCTGCGCCTATCGGCAGGGGCTTTGAAGATCGAATGATTGCCTGAGATGGCTGGAGTTTTCAATGGTGAGAAACGAGAAGATGATTGCTGAAAAAACATCATCTTACCTCATTATTGTAGAGACTCATTTGTAATAATATGCCTACAAGGTGGTGCCCCCCCAGTTATAAGTTGGTTTATAATCCCATTAACTATAGATATATCACCTATAAACCATAGTTATTGGAGTTATGTTCACCTACTTAGCTATCGTTTGGGGGCCCCACTTTGTACATATCTTATTTGATGAGTCTTTTATCTCATGATCGTCTTACATCATCCTATGTAATTCAAACGACTGTCATGATCACAAGATGAGTGATTTGAGACATTACAGTATATTATAATGGTCATCCAGGTACGCAACATGGATACAGAGATACACATCTCCACCCACTTGTAAGTCGTGCAAAACTGATAAGCATGTCTAGACAAACAAGTTTATCATCCAGATACCTGACAAAAAATCAACAATTGCACCATAAAAATGTAATGCTAAAGCAAGAAACCAGCTCCTAAATCAGCATTTTCATGGGTGGTAACCATCCATATGGGAAAAGGTGAGGCCTCCATGATCGCTTCGGACTGCGGTAGTTTTACCTCGGCGAAACGACCCTGGATTCGAGCTGGGATTGAGGTTTAGTGAACAAGATATGGTAACTTGAGAGGTTTTCAACATTTTTCACCCATCCAATCTTAAAAAACATGTTCTTTTTCGCGCCGATCTTTTTCGACAGAAATCAAACTCACTGGATAGTTCAAAAAATGGTGAACTCGTGAAAGAAATCCCTGAAATGGACAGACATCCAACCGTTTGCGGATCCAAAAAGTCTTCCCATTCTTTGGTGGCTGACAATCCATTTCCAGGAGAAATCCAATCCGGTCATATCAATGTTCTCAGTCATATCCCCCTGTCAATTATTGTAGTCATATCTTGAGGATGATGACCATTTATTGCAAACCAAAGTGTTTGTTGACCTAACTTTAAATCTATATCGCATGGTTGATTCATGCTGAATCAGAAAATGATGTGGTAATCCGAAGCATAGAAACCAAAATCCAAGATAAATCGTCGGATGTCATGGTGGTAAACCATGTATTGCCATCAATAATCCCTGTACCACAACTATTTTTTCGGAAATGCCATGCAGGAAGTGGTATATTTGTTCTTCCACCATATATTTATCGATCCATAAAGAAACATCTCATTGTTAGTTGCATACACCCTTCATATTGCATTCACCATAAAATTACCACACATCATTCCTATCCCGGCTGTCTGAGCTCTCTGCGGCATTCTCCGCAGGCACCTGTTCTTCCTCCTGGGCGAGAGGTTTTGACACCAGTGCCACATGATTACATCAATGAAAAAACATATCATCAGGTCAATAAACGCATGAATACACAAACAAACCATAGCTATATATCTATAATATAGCTATAATATAGCTATAATATAGCTATAATATAGCTATAGATATCTATAAATACATATATTAACTATATGATATGTCATAATCCAATCACAGGCCCAAATGAAGCGTCACCGGTCAATCCAGCCACACCTCCTCGGGAGACATGGCCATGGCTCCAGATTTCTGATACGTTGCAAGTCTTCTAAGAGATCTTAGTTATTTGCAACAGTTTCAATTCTATTTTGCGGTTTTTGAGACTTTTATGAGACTTTTATTCTATGGTTTAAAAAGAAAACAAATTCATAGTCGATGTTATGATGGAAAGCATACGACAGTTCTTCAATTGGCTATGGATCAATACCTATGAAAATACCATTTTTAATGGGTTATTCACATCCATTTATTTACCAGCTATGACTTGGGGTTCACGGCAAGGTCTTGGGACGTCCAGGGTGGATTTGAGCCGAGAGCTCCGACAGCTGAAAAATGATGGAGTTCGTCAGTTGGGATGATTATTAAATAGATAATATATAGTATATATATATGGGGATGATATATAGATGATATAATGGATGATGAACTAGTTGGGGTTACTGATTTGGATATATACCATATGGATCCAAGTGCCTTCTCAGGAAGTATTTGGGGTATAATTTACTATAATTTGGAGGGTTAAGTACCTTCTCAGACAGTGTTTGGATCCATAGCGATATATATATATATGGATGATATATAGATGATATAATGGATGATGAAATAGTTGAGGTTACTATTCCCATTATGATGGGACAAATAATCCATTCAGTCCATTCATGTTCCAAACCACCAAGCAGTGGTAATCTTTCTACCTCAGCCCCTCTTTTGGCAACCACCGCGAGACGTGGGTTTCGCGGCGACGATCAGCCGGCTTCGTGCTTCGCTCAGCCCTGGAGAACTTCCAAGACATCTTTCAGGGACTCGATCTCCTGGATGTTTCATCGATCCACACATGGCACATTGAAAACTATTGAAAATTGCCATTTATAGTGGATTTACCCATTGATAGCATGGTGATTTTCCATAGTTATGTTAGTTTACCAGAGGGTACCATGGCCATCAGAAAAAAGACATCTCAAAGTTCCCATGATATCCAAAATTTTATCCCAGATCTCAGCATTTTTGTCAAGTATGTATGCTATGTGACATTGTGGCTTTTCCCATGGTTGGTTGCTTTGATTCTCTGTTGCCCCTATTGGGGCACTCCTGCTTTCGCTTCTCCATCTTTTCTTCTCTGGTCATCACAGGTTTCATGCATTGCCCCTTAAGCTCCTGGCGCGCAGGTCGCAGTTGCAGCATGATCAAATGAAATCAGCCTGACTGGGCATATATTGAGCACTGGCAAGTTGTGTCTCCTCAAAGTACTCTGTGGCGGCTTTCAAAGCCTGCTTTGAGCTGGAACTCAAAATCTCTTCATCTCCGGAGTGGATATTCGACTGTGAACCAGTTCAGGTAGACTCTCCATACAAATCAAGTGCAAACTTTCTTTCATCCACAACCCAACAATGAAATATCATGAAATATCGACATGTACCCTCTGGTAAACTAACATAACTATGGAAAATCACCATTTTTAATGGGAAAACTCACAAGAAATGGCAATTTTCAATAGCTTTTTGTATGTTTACCAGAGGGTACATGAATACAATATCTTCATTGACTTCACATGAAAATATCCAACTTAAAAGACTTAACCTGACCTGACGTAACACACGGGGCAGGCAGGGCCGTCTTCCGGGGCCTTCTGGGCATCTTTCAAGTCGATCTTCTTCGTGGTCAAACCGTTGGTCTTCTCAGTCTTTGATGCCTTCGTCCATCCATGGTATCACTATGTTGGGCTTGGCTCAATGGTTATAATAACTAGAAATTATAGATGGTCATACCCATTAATAAAATTTAATAAGCACATCGTATATTATTCAACCATGAAATTTCAGGTCAATATGTTCAATCCCAAATTGGAGAAATGGAGAGATATGGAGCACTTGGGCGAATCTCGGTATCCGCTTGGTGGGGGGCGGTGTTTGTTGGTGGTTCTGCTTGGTTCCAATCAGCTGGGTGTAGCCACCCAAAACCATGATATGAACATCTTTCCATGATTTTCGATGTATATCCATATCCCTATCTATATCTATATCTAATATCTATATCTATATCTATATCCCCATCTATATCGAATCTATCTGTATCTATCTCTATCTCTATATCCATCTGTATACATTTGACGACTCATTTTGGTGACCTGAATCAGGCTCCTGGCGACGTGACTGTGGTGTGGGACCCTTAAGGGGACCCCCAGTGGCAGTATGTTCAAATGAGGCTTTGAAACCAATGGATGGGGCATATGTAAGGGAATATCCCCTATTAATGGTTAATAATGATCCATAATTGATAATAATGGTTAATAATGATATGGCCCACAAAATATGGCCTTAGATGGTAGGTACCTCCAATCAATCGGATCCTGGAATGGCCATTGAAATGGGGCACTTTCTTTCACCAAAGTATCAGAATCGTTTTTCATATTTTTCCCATCAAAAAAGTGAACAGTTTTTGGTGCTACCGGTGCTACCGCAATGTTGGACATTGGGCCGCATTTTCTTCTCCCCAGTAAACCAACATAGCTATGGAAAATGGTCCATTTCGATGATTTACCTCTTGAGGCTGGGTCAAGTCAAGTTACCAAAAAACCGAATGAGAGAATTTTCTAAACATCCAAAATCACGATTTAAAGTTCCCATCTGCCAGGCTTTTGACCCATAACCATTAGCTGATGATTTCCCATCACAAAAATTGATTTTCGAAGCCCGGGCACAGTCTTCAACTCGACCTCCTTCTCTTTGGACGCCTGGGACAAGTCGTGATTGGGGTCAACCAATTGGAAGTCATGGGTTAAACGTGATATTCATGGCAGAATGAGATGATCACTGTGGGAAATAGCTTGAAGGGAATCAATGGAATCAATGAAGATCCCATTTTTATGGTGGATGAACATCAAGTAAATGATGATTATCATTAGATATCATGAGATATCATGAGATATTGTGATATATTTTGATATAGAGGTTTCCGAAAATGGGGGGTACTTTCTGGTAAACTAATATAACCATGGAAAGATCCACCATTTTTGATGGGAAAACCCCCGATGTGGTTTGATCTCAAAAAGGGGCAGCGGACCACCCAAGGTGCTTCCCCAGTGATCAATGGATGATCCCAGAAGGAACCAGATATATCATCTATAGATGATATATCTATATAAATGGATAATGAATAATATACTTTGGGTATCTATAGAATATTAGAATTTCTGAATGGTTTATTCATCTATAGATATATCATCTATAGATATATAATCTATATACCAGCCTGTGACATTGGACTTATAAACGCACCAACGAATCGCGTTCACGAACTGAGGCACCACCCTGTTGAATTCCATCCTACCCACCGAAATCCAATGGTTTCAGTGGGGGTTTCATGAACTTCGGCACCTTATCCACAGCCGAATCGGACATGAACTTCGTGTATTCACCAAGGCTCTGAGCCTCCGGAAAATGGTTGGAAGGTTTTTGGGGTGGGTGTTTGGGGGAAAATCCTCGAAAAATCAGAAACATCACTAAAATCTAGTAAAATAAGGAGAGGAATCATTTTGTCATTTCTCTTTCTTTTCATGTTTATAGTTTTCTTGTTTGTATTTGGTTGAAAACCGGGTCACCAAGCTCAAGGAAGAAATGTTATTTTCATGATTTTTCATGGTTCATCTTCGATACGAAGGCTAAGCAAGAGGGATCACAATTTTGTTACTGGAGTTGGTAAAAACATGTCAAACAACTTCAACTAAGTTAGGATTATCGGAATATCTTATCTAAACAATCTATTTGGCTAAGACATATTTCCAGGTTTGGATGTCAAAGCCAAAGTATGATTATCAGAAAACGACACTTTGAAAGGCTGCCTATACGTTTGTTGATGGTTATACAGCGTGGTTCAAGTGGGCACGTCTAATCACGTCCCAATATCAACAACCCCCCTGAAAAAACCCTGGTTGGAATACTGGATCTATTCATTTGCAATAGATTTTCTTACAGAAAACGAATTAGATATGGAGGTGTCCTAAGTCATGGAGGTATCCCGAAATCATTAAGTCATGGTCATCATCCATGACTTAGTGAAACAACCATGGTGACGACTAGCGATCCCCCATGACTTACGGCTTTTGGCCCACCTCGGCCGTTTCAGTTTCACTCTCCATACGGACGAAATCTGCTTGTAGCACCTGCCGGGACCCATGAAGTATATTGGAATCTGGGTGAAAGGAATCGGAATATGAATATTATGGTAAATTCATGGTAAATTTACTATCATGAAGTATATGGTGTATATAATCATGATAAAATGTGATACACCAATTTACTATCATGGGAAATCATGGTAAATTGGTTGTTACATGTTGTTACATCACTCCAAAGCAATCATAGCAATTTGTCAATGCGATATGGAGAATTTCATCGACATTTTCTGGGGCATTTTGGGATCCGCGATTGCCGTGCAACAAATGGGCGCCTCCAAAAGGGCAGTGACACCACCACTGTCCATGCCAGTGTAGCTATCCTCAAAGATCTCTGGAGCTCCTTCAACCTCCAGTGCCCCATGAATTTCCAGCTAGAAAGACAGGGCGCGTCCGAACTGAGGAGGCGACGGGTTTTTGCAGAAGAGATGCCTGCAAATCGTGGAAGTCTTAGCAGTTCCACCATCTTTATCAACTGATTGACGGATTGGTAATCATGGCAATCTTAATCTGGTTGGTGGTATATACCTACCCCTCTGAAAAATGATGGAGTTCGTCAGTTGGGATGATGAAATTCCCAACTGAATGGAAAGTCATAAAAAATGTTCCAAACCACCAACCAGTAATTGATTTAGAGTTTTTCGTAATCTTAATTGCTAAAGCATCCCAAGAATCAAAAACTCTGACTCAAATCCTCGACCCTCAGCTAATCTTAGATAATCGAAAATGGTGAATCTTTAGTTGGTGAGACACAAGAAATGATTATCATGAGATATCATGAGATATTCTGATATATATATATAGGTTTCCGAAAATGGGGGGCACCCCTAGTAAATCATCGATTTTCATCGGATTGAATCCCAGCTGGCCCAGGCACCTTCGCTTTGGCACCTGAGTAGAAACTATCCAATGCAGCAGTGGCCTCGACACGGAGTTTCTGAGATGTACCGACTATGGTACAAATTTCATGGGGATTTTATAGGATTTCATCACTCATTTCATGGTGATTTCATGGGGATTTGCCCTCTGGTGATGATTTTCCCATTCAAAACCTCCATGTTTATAGTGGACCTCCTATGGCCACGTTTGATTACTGGACTGCGACGAATACCAAACGATTACAGTTTGCTCGATTAGGTGTGGGCTTAGCAGCCTTTCAAACAATGTTCATTCCGATAAGTGCGTGTCTGAAAATAGGGTATCGCCAAATTGAATGCTTTTGACAAGCCTTTCCCTCCCTGTTTGATAGCGTAAGTTGGGCACTCAAGGTTTAGACCCATCATATCCAATTCTTGACAAAACATCCCACTAGAAATTATCACCCCATGATTATCCAAGTACCATTCCGTTGTCATTCCCACTATTTTTCCATTAATATCACCTTAATCGTTAGTTTGCCGACATTTCGTTGGTTGTCCCACTATAAATACTCATCATCCTGTCATTATCCAGCCGTGTTACCATATTCCATTCTAGTTCCCAGCATAAACTCACTAGAACCCCATTTATTCCCATGGAATTTACCCTCTGGTTATTTAACAGTTCGCCATGGTTTTTCGATGGCCCTAATCGAAATAGATGGTTTACCGAACTTAAAAATGGTGGATCTTTCCAGTTCGCAAACTGTTACCATCTGGTTATTTAACATAGCCATGGAAAATCACCATTTTTAATAGGTAAACCATCTATAAATGGGCCATTTTCCATGGCTATGTTAAATAACCAGATGCTACCCCATCATCCCGCCTGGGCAATGGCCTTCTGCGCATCCTGGGCATCTTTGATGGTGGCCTTATTCTCCACCTGGCGGAGTTACCAAGACATATTGGGAGATGTTTTTTTTTTTTAAAAGGATTATACCATGATGAACCAATTTTAACCATGAAAAATAGGGATTTAACCATCAAACATGATTCAAGATGCATAAATCATCATTCTATACCAGTAAGATTGCATATAACTCATCAGTTGATGATATTTTATCACTATCGGTCTTTATCACTATCGGTCTTTAATTTATCATCATTATTCCATATAATGTGGGTAAAACTATGTCATAAACAATCCCCCAGTCATCGTCATTTTTTAAAGGTGGTATATATAAACCATTCCCATGGGTGGTTTATTAAACCAATGTTTTACTCACATTATACCATGATTCACCATGAAAAATAGGGATTTCACCATGAACACCTTGGCTTTGAACACTGAAAAATGACGATTCAGATTGCCATCCTGGTCTTCAATGGCAATGGAAACGCGACAAGTCGCGCTCGCTACCCGAGATATGGTGAAAACCATCAGGTTTTGCCCATTTTTTTCAGGAGTCCTATGATTCCAAATAGCACCATACGCATCCACCATTGATCCCACCATGGCCTCCCATCGCCCTCCTTTTTTTTTGGGGAAAAACCACCATTTGTTGAACAAAATCCTACCCTCCAGTAAATTAACATGACGACCCTGCCAGTCATCGGGGGTGGAAGATGAGTTTCCATTAAAAATGGGTGATTTTCAGGGTCAACAAGTTTATTTGCTAGGTAAATTATCCCAGGTTTCCACATCGGTACTGTAAAAAAACCTATAAAAACCATCCCATGAATCCCTCGGTAGTGGAGACCTTCTCATTCTCGCGGAGTTTCGTCGCAGATTCACGATCTTTCGCCAGGCTGGCAATGTCCTGCGGCTGGTGGGCGATGGAACCTTGAAAATTGCTGGCGAATGGATGGCAATCATAGGTACCCTCTGGTTATGTCAAAATAGCTATTGAAAATGGCCATTTATAGTGGATTTTCCCATTAAAAATGGTGATTTTCCATAGCTATGTTAAATTACCAGAGGGTAACTTGACCCATCAACCAAGAGAAACAAAACACCAGAAAATCCACAGTGGTAAATCACCAGATGCCCCCCAAATCTCATCGTTTTGCCTGCCAAAAGTGATAACTTTGTTGGTGAAGTCACTAATGCTGTCAATGAAATCTCCATTCTTCATAGTTTCATCCTACATTTCGGTCACTTTAAATCATAGTACATCCTTAATTTCTTTGGTAAAACAACCACATTTTTCATGTTTATGTTGAAAAATCCTACTTGTTGATGCTAAAATCAACAAATTTTGATCGTGAAATCCACATTTTCATGCTTAAATCCACATTTTTCATGGTTACGCTCCGGTCCCATCAGCATTTTTGTCACCCCGGTCCTTCTGTAAGCTTTCCAAGTCATCACCCAGCTCGGTGATGTCGATTTTCAACTGGTTCACCCTGGGCATTGCCGATACGTTTGAACCACGGCCATCCATGGGGGGTTTCTTAACACGGGGGATCCCCAAAACCATAGGTTTCAATACTGTAATGGTCTGACTTGGATGATTTGGAAGGTACCAGCCATTTTAGGAAACCTCCATATACATATACATGTATTTACATATATATATATATGTATGATTTTGTATGTATATGCATATGGATATCAATTTATCAATATCGTTTTTTTTGCTTTTGCTTTTTCATGTTCGCTTGACATTAAGATACGCTACATATGCGTATGTATATATATATATATATTTATGGTCATATATGTCTATATGTATGTATATGTATATATGGCAATGATCTTGTACATAGCAATTTAATGTAGATAAACATTTATGCAAATCTCTTCATATGCATAACAGTTATCCCTGATGATCATCCCATATAGAGAGAGGAAATTGTATCGCACCCGACCCATAAAACATGGTTGTTCATCCATGAATCCCTAAGGAAAAGCCCCACAGCAGACAGCAATTTTCCGAATCGGCGATGCATGATGATCTAAAGAAATAACCATTGGATTTATGGGAATGTTGGATGGGTTTATGGGAATTGAATCTAGAAATCTGGATTTGGGAGAGGATCAAGCCATAGTAATCCACTGTTCACACAGGCTTTCAGTGGTGCTTCTTGGTTCACATCCTAAAAACCAGAGGCTATACCATCATATATCCCATCGAATCCCATTGAATCCCATTGAATCACCATCATATATCCCATTAAAACACCATGTTTTGTGTGTAAAAAACCAGAGGTTTTTACCATTCAAAACCGTGGGATTCACCATTTTCTGATGCAGCCGGCGATGATCCTCTGCCAAGAATTTTGAACGAAGCGGCGCAGAAAAATGCGATGATCAGAGGGTACATTGATCACCCAAAAATCAGAGATTTTTCCTGCAGTTGGGTATACTATTGATCTATTGATCTGACTGAGTTCGAATAATTCATCAACGCTCGCTGAAAATTTTGGGATGCACTCAATCCAAATTCCATCATTGTAACGTTCCGGTGAGGTTGTTATATTTAATTCAGATAACCCCATATCGTCCCCATTCATCCTCATTCAGCATGTTTGTTGCTTACACCAACATTTTTGCTGGAACAAAGTATTAGTGTTGATGAAACCACAACAATTGTTGGTCCAATCACCATTTTTCATGGCTAGTTGGCACCACTTTTCTTGGTGAAATCACAGCTGCTTGGTGCAATGTGCCCATCTTGAAAGATGATGGAGTTCGTCAATGGGTTTCGGATGACATCCCATATATGACATGGAAAATAAACAATCAGGTTTGAAATCACCAGCCAGCTATAGAAAATTCACCCACATCCTACCTCCCATATAATATAATATGGAAACTCATCCAGTCATGTTTGAAACCACCAAAACCATCAACCAGACAGATTGTGATGGTGAAATCGGTGAAATCCCGCCATGTCTTCAGGTCCAATTCATGGCCAATCAGCCAGATGCCCTGCAAAAAATGGACCAAATTCTTTGCTGGTGAACGTAGTAGTAGATATTCCCAGCCAGATACCAAAAGACTAGTTAGATTAACGGTTAGTAGGTCAAGCTACTAATACCGAAAGACTAGTTAGGATCAGTTTGTACCCATCCAGCAGATTGACCTAGCAACCAGTATTAATCATTAACCATGATTAACCCATTCAAAATGGTGATATTACCATTCAACCAACCATTTTACAAACAGTTTCCAGTTTATTTTTTTAATCATCCATTAACCCTGATATACCAGCAACATATATACCATATATAGCCTATATAGCTATGATTGACCTAGAGATTCAGGTGTATATACCATCCATTAACCATCCATTAACCATCCATTGACCTACAAGGTGGGCCCCCCCAGTTATAAGATGGTTTATAAACCCCATGAATACTATAGTTATAGGTACCATAAACCATAGTGACATTGGAGTTATTTGCACCAACTTAGCTAAGAATAGGGGGGCCCCACATTGTAGAAATCACCAGATTGAGGACGGGACTCGCTCTGCACCGTGTCCACCAGGTCCTTCTTACTGCTCCGAGTCTGACCCTGTGCGAGCTGGCGAGCTGTTAACACCAGAGGCTAACGGATATAAGATAACATTGCCAGTTAATGACATTACATAGTTATGATATATATATATTATATATATACACACATATTATATATAGATATATATATATTATAGAAATATATGTATATATAGAAATATATGTATATATATATATATTTCTATATAATATATATATACATATTTTTTAGAGCTTTTGACCTGCAGCACCTGCAGCTTGATTCCCCAGAATTGATGCAGAGCAGAGTTGGTTTTCATCCAAGCGAAGAACCATCTACCGAGTCAGAAATGGGGTAACATTTTTGTCCGAAACACAGGCTTTTCTACATCTAAAGCATTGGGTTTAGTAGGGCTGCCCTATTTTTGGACATCCTTTGAGATCCCACAGATTGCAGCAAGAAATGCCTACAGCAGCCAGTATAAACATTGGAAAAACCACACACTGGGTATAAGCCAAGCCACGTTTGTGGCAAGCTCCTTCTTGCACCAACCGTCCTGCTGATTTGGTCAGCATCAGCTGTTTTTCATCCACATTGGTTGCTACCCCACCCTAGAATGTTGAGGGATGTTTTTATTGGACAACCACGTATTTGGGGAAAAAGAACCTGCTCTGTAGTTCCTGCAGTTCTTTACTCCAACTGAAACAATCACTTAGATGATTCTTCCATAGTTTCCCATGAAAATCACTATATTTTCTTGGTTTAGTTATCATTTTCCTATGGATTTTAAAGGTTTTTAAAGGTTTTTACACCAGCCATTGTTGTGGAGACCAATGGCAGCTCCCAGGTCCTTCTCCGCATCCGCAGCTGCCTCTTGCTGCAAACGTGTCACCAAGTCCTCAGATCTCCCATATCTTGGGCGAAGGACCATGTGGAAACTAGGTAAAGAAAACACCGAATTTTCAGCTGCAGAAATATAAGGCTTATATCATGTGAAATATACTGTTTTCCATAGATGAAATATACCATTTCTTTTGGATGGCGGAAAAAATCCTCACAAAGCCGACAGCCCGCCACGTGATGAGGCCAAGGGCCGAAATCATTTTGCGAATCTTGGACAAACTGTCGCCTTCCTTAGCACGGAGCATGAATACCATCAGCACCCCAAAGGTATCAGGGTGTTGAGATGTTGAATTCACGGTGGTCAGGATATTGTAGATATTCAACTCTGTTTTTTTGTGTTGAACATGCGAAGTTTGAGAACCGCGATTTTCATCTTCGCTGCTCGTGGGCCAATCATGATCAATCTTAGATTCCAATCAAACATGGTTAGTAATGGTTAATAATGATTAATAATCATTGCTACCCTCTGGTAAACTAACATAGCTATGGAAAATCACCATCTTTCATGGGAAAACTCACTATAAATGGTGATTTTCCATAGCTTTTTGTATGTTTACCAGGCCGGCTAATTCATGTGCGAATGGTAAACCTAATACTAAACCATCCCTAAGGTGCAGGTTTATGATTGGGCCTCCTATGGCTGAGATGACGGTGCCACGGAACCTCTTATGGCAGGTTTACTCATCTCATCCCCCCATAATTTTAAACACCCGCCACCCCAAAAAGACCATCATGGTTTAGTAGGGAATTTCCACATCAAACTGGCACCATACACCTGGGGTGTTTCACATTGATGGGATTCTTACCAGCAATGATTAGGACAACCATTATTAACCATTACCAACCATCATTAAACCACTAGTATGCAGTATTAACTATTATTAACCAACCATTCATCACCATCAATAACCATTCTGACAACTATCATAACTATTAACATCTATTAACCATTAATAACCATTATTAACCATTAACCGACTCATCAAACCAGCGTCATTCACCATCCATTTTTCAACCCAAAAAACATCTGAGCCTGGCACGGCACGCAAGACCAGGGCCGAAAGCATGTTGCTGTCCAGCTCCTGGTGTCGGTGAATAATGCTGGTGAATGATGAGTCGGTTAATGGTTAATACTGGTGAATGGTTAATGGTTATTAATGGTTATTAATGGTTAAATTAATGGTTATATTAATGGTTTATAGTCATGATAGTTTTCATAATAGTTATTGATGGTTTGATGATTGTCTGAATTCTACATTTTCATTGATGTAATTCTAAAAGATCAGATAAAACCCATCGATTTTCACCATTTTGAAGTGCCATTCTTTTTGGAGATACCATGAAACATGGGGGGTTTTCGAAACACGGCACATCCGACCTCGGCCTTTTCTCTCAGCAGGGAAATGGCCTGCTCTCTTTTGGCACCTCAGGTGGGCTGATGGGAAAATCTATGGGAAAATGGTGTTTTTTCCAGGTAATGAAAGTCTGCTTGCTTCCACAGTAGATCGGAGACCTAACCATATTATTGGAATGCCGGCTGTATTTTTTTGTACTGAAAAGCATGATCACATCCCATGTTCAGAGATGCAAAACAAGAAGATTTGGAACTGCCGAGGAAGTCCGAAGCTTAAGGTGACAGACCTATGATGCTAACTGACACAAGAAAAATCACGGAGATTATTCAACCATAATCTGCGCGTAAACAAAGACACATCGAAATAAAAACAATTGAGGTGAGGAATTTCTTCAAGAAATCACATCAGACATTATGTCAAAAGTTGCGAAATTTGTTCAGCAATTTTGTTTTACCAGGTCACCTATGTTGAATCGAATGAGACGGACAGCGCTTTAGTACATAGCTAACCGAGTTTATCCTTGGAAGTGTGACTTGTCATTCTTTACAGACATGACATCTAATTTCCCCTTCACCAAGATTCATGCGATAAACTCAATGCAATCAACATGAACCAACCATATTCCCCAGTTTTACCATGTGGTGGGAATAAAGAACCCTTCCCAAAAAACACATCGCTAGGTTTTCACGATTGATGACATCCCCATCTATCCATTGGTCGTCACAAAGGTGATACATGGGGATACCCACTAAAATAGCCATTCCTAAGGCAGGGAAAGATGATGAAAATCCATTGTGAATTGAGGCTACCCTGTGGTCAAAATGATACAAGGCGATGCCCTTAGTTATAAGTTGGTTTATTATTAACATTAACACCCATTAACTAACTAGTTCCAGCTCTACCATAAACCATGGAATTCACCCACCGCAGCAACTTAACTATCATAAATCAGCGAGGAATCCCATGAGAACTCCCAATGTTTCTTGCTCGATTTTTCTATATCTATCATAAACCATAGTTGACCTAGTAACCATTTTTCTATATCTATATCTATCACAAACCATTTTTCTACATCTATCATACCCTCTGGTAAACGTTTACAAAAAACAATGGAAAGATCCACCATTTTTTATTAATGGCTAAATCAACTATTTCTATGACCATTTTGTATGTTTGGAGGGTAAATCGTATACCACCTGATGGGACCAAATTGCTGAGCTATGAACCACCACTGTCAGAGCGCAAGGCCGCCAGCGATGTGCCCTGACAGAGGTGAAAATGGGATCCAAAACACATCAACATTGACGGGTATGGATCAAATGGATCAACATGACATGAAAAACCAGAGATTTCAATCTATTTTTTTAGTATTAGACTTTTTAGGATTAACATGTATTAACCATCCAATAGTTGGGGTACCCAATTTTGACCCATACCCAGGGCATCATCGGTGACAATGATCCCATGGGACAGGCCAAACAGCTGGGGGTCACAGTTTTTTGACCAGTTGAGTCAGTTGAGTTCGGCATGGATCATGTTGATCACTTTTCTGGGATATCCCTGAAAAAAGTGCATGACCTGTAAAAAAAATAGATTTTTTACCATCCTTTTATTTAACATAGCCATGGTATAGATGGCCCATAGAAATTGATGGTTTACCCATTAATAGCATGGTGGATCTGTCCATGGCGAACTGTTAGTCATAACCAGATGGTAGTTCGATGATTTTCCCAGTAAAACCTCCATTTTGAGGGAAATTCCTATGGGTAAACCATCTATTTCTATGGAAATAACCATAGCCATGATGGTAACTCAAAATAGCCATCCTAATCTCAAATACTGGTGAACTCGTACATCAAGCTGTCGGCCAGCTTGAAATTACCATTGGGTTCACCGTTTCTGCTTGATTGACCTGGGGAAAACCTTCAAAACATGAAACGAATTGGCAGATTCAGGGGTTGAATGTGTTCAAATTCACCTGAACTGCCACAATTTTCACATTATGAAAATTGATGTGGATGGAGGTAGACACCAATGCATCAAGTATCCCAAGGATGGGATTTCCCTTCCCACTGCCCAACTTCAAAATTCATTGGACAACTGATGAACATTGACCAACTATTCATCTTCAATCTGAAGGAAACTGAGTCCTCAACATTTTTCACCTCCATCGTCACAATTTCCGCATCCAACATCGATATCAGTTCCAGACAAAGGAGGGGGTGCTTCCAACATCTCTGACACATGTCTTTGCAGCACACCTAATGGGTTTGTTTTATTCCGCATCAAATATTCCGTTGATTAGCCACATATCCCATGAAATATCCCAAGTACCCCCTGGTAAACTAACATAACTATGGAAAGATCCACCATTTTTAATAGGTAAACCATCCATAAATGGACCATTTTCCATGACTATGTTAAATTACCAGAGGGTATTCCCGGTTTTGTCAAAGGATAGACCACTGCACGATTCGTTTGGTCGTTTCGTCACCTTGGACGAACTTTTCTTGTCCGCGACCTTCAACACCGTTCCCTGAGCGCTGGGTCTGGGGGATGTATCTGGAGCATGGCTCATCCAAGGAAATTGTCGGGTGATTTGACATGCGAAAATCACCAACGACCAAGGTACAGAAATTCGGAGTTGACCAGAAATTCTGTGGTGAATTCACCGATTTCTGTGATGACCATGCAACTGAAGTGATGATTTAGTCTCATATGCCTTTGGTTTTCTTTTTGTCTTACTCAACATGCAAATTGTCCCCAGCATCCAACAAAGACCATCACTATACCAAAACCGGGCACCGGACCAAGATTGAGTAGCATAAACCAACGGTAGTCTTAGGATGGTTTTGGTGAGACATTGAATTGAGCATGATGTGTCGTTGACAAGTTACATAAAACGGTAAACGGTGTGTTTTGGTCTCGCATCCTGAATCACCTGTAAACTCTGCAAACCTCACTCGGACAGAAAACAATGTAGCGAAAATAAGAGCACCAAACCAGCTGTTCTTAGTTCATTACATATCATGTTATATGTGTATACATATAGATATATGTATATGTATGCATATATATATGTACATATACATATGTATATATATATATATGTATATGTATATATATATGTATGTATATATATATATGTATATATATATATGTATATGTATATGTATATATGATTTGGCATGAGTAGACAGTGTTTCTTCGTGGGAACATTAACAGCCGCGACCTGGATGGCTTCGGAGGCTTTGTCGATGGCTGCAAGCTCCTTCCAGTGAGGATTTTTAGCCAACGAAGATGAGAATTCACCCGGCAAAATAGGGATTTATATAGGAATTATTCACATTACACCACTTAATATAGGAATTGGATTATTAAATATGTTCATATAGGAATTACACCACTTAATTACACCAATTATTCACCCTTTTAAACATATTTAACCATGAAAAGTGGTGTAAGGATGAACATATGAGCCTTCACCGATGTAGTCTGTCTAAATCCTGGGGACTCGAAGCCACTCGAAGCAAAAAGCCATCTGCAGTCGGAACCATTGCTGATCATATCCATGATGGCATCTTTATATAAGGTTGATAATGCTGGTAAACCATGGATCATTTAGTGAATGATAATGCTGGATCATATATTATTCACTAAATATCAATATATATCATCCATATCATCCATCTCAAAGATGGTTGAAACATGGGTAAACCATGCTTGAAACATTGAAACATGATTCAAGATGCTATAGCATCTTTCTGCAGCAGTAACATTGCATATAACTAATCAGTTATATTGATATAATCACTATCAGTCTATGAGTTATCATCATTAATGTAGGCAAAACAATAATAAACCATCCCCCAGTCATCGCCGTTTTTATAGGTGGTATGTTTACAGTTCCCAGTCATCGGTGGTAAAAATGACATTGTTTTACCTACATTAATCTATTAAATTAAACACCCAAAAATTGGCTCCTAATCACTATTCATGGATTATCATCACTATTCACATCTATTAACCACTATTAACCATTACTATCCCATGGTTTTCCCATTGTTATCCACTATCATTATCCAATGATGGTTATCACCATTTAACCACCATCAACCGCCATTATAATCACTATTAATCACTATAAAGCACTATTCATGGCTTATAATCACCATTAACCAATATTCAACCACCATTTAACCACCATTGACTACCATTAAATGACCATAATCACTATAATTAACCATTTAATTAATGGTCATGAATTGGTACAAAGTGGGGCCCCCTAGATAGCTAAGTTGGTTTATAACTCCAATGTCACTATGGTTTATGGTACTTATAACGAACTAGTTATTGGGGCTTTTGTTAACCAACTTATAACTAGGGGGCCCCACATTGTAGTTATTAATTAATCACCATTAACCACCATTTAACCATCATTTAACCACCATTAATCACCAGTAATGGTTTACCCTGCCCCTCACCAGCTGCAAAAACTTCGACCATCCGCTCGGCTCAGCTCTCCTCGCCCCGCAGCCGTTGACGTTCCTTGAAATCGCTGGCCTCGGCGGGGAAAGACATGGGAAACCGTGGGAGAACCATGGGAAAACCCATGGGGTAGTGATGGTTCATAGTGATTCATAGTGGTTAATGGTGGTTAAATGGTGGTTAAATATTGGTTACGGGTGGTTAATGGTGATTATAAGCCATGAATAGTGTAATCTATAGTGTTTTATAGTGGTTAATAGTGATTATAATGGTGGTTGCTGGTGTTGAAGTTGTGTTCTTTGTTCCCAATTTGGCGACTTGGAATCAGCTCGAACAGCCTGTTGAATGCGATGCACCCAATAGTATGCCATCCCCAATATCACGATAGATGCTTAAACTAACCAACTTATCTCCAATTAGTGGCGTATTATTATTATTTTTTTTAAATCATTATTATTACCAGTTGGTTATTTAACATAGCCATGGAAAATGGCCCATTTATAGATGGTTTACCTATTAAACATGGTGATTTTCCATGGCTATGTTAGTCATAACCAGATGGTATTTGGGCTAACACATCTTACACACATGGGGGTTTCTCAACATGGGGGTCCCCACCCTCATCCAGCATGGCCTCCCGTTTGAGTATTGAAACCCATGGTTTAGGGAAACCCCATTGTAAGAGAAACCTCCATGTTGTGGTATGTAGTACCATCTGGGAAACTCACATTACTATGTAAACTACTCATTTAAAATAGGTAAATCAACTATTTCTATGGCAATGTTCAATAGCTATGTTAAATTGCCAGAGGGTAATTCATATCCCATTAGAAATGGCCATAGAAATAGTTGATTTACCTATTCAAAAATGGTGTTTTTCCATCGTTTTTTCTATGTTTACCAGGCCGGGTAAGACAACTGTGGTTGGCAACCCCGCCTTCTGATCACAGGTCTGCTTCAGATCTGCCAGGTACTTCTTGTCATCCTGCGGATTTCTTTTGTCTCATCTGGGAGAAACGTGAAACACAAATGGCCAGAAAATATCAACATTTTTCTGATATGATCATTTATCATCATGTATACTTAATCTACATTCTATGCCTATGTCATACCCATGATTTGCCCATATGCACATAACCATATTAGTCCATGTCATAACCACATGGTCAATCTTTGCGACGCTTATGGTTATTCTTCCAAGGATGAAATTACCCATCCATCATCGGATTGGTTTGAGGGAAAATGTTACATCAATAATTTCTAAAGGATTTCTAAGATCTGGCTTACCTGTACCATATTTTTCCATAGCTTCTTTATAAGATAATTGAAACCGGACACCCCCTCCGTATTATTCCATATTTCAGGGTAAAAACAATGGTGTCCGGTGAAGATTTTCCCCACAAAACCAATCCACAATCAGACGTGTCAGTGGAACATCCACTAGAAATGGTGTCTTCATGAGAAAATCACCTACAAATAGTACATTTAATAATGGTACATTGAATATAATTTGTATTTCCCATATAAAATATACCCTCTGGTTATTTAACATAGCCATGGAAAATTGCCCATAGAAATAGACGATTTTCCCAGCTAGAATCCTCCATTTATTTTTGGGATTTTCCATGGCTATGTTAGTTATAACCAGATGGTACCGCAATAAACTCGTCATGTTTGAATTATAATTTTTTAATGTTTACCACTATAATATACCATATAAAATATACCATTTACCCTCCAGTAAATCAACATAGACCTGGCAGTCATCGGGGTTGGAGGATTAGTGAAACCACTAAAAATTGGGGATTTTCAGGGTCAAACTGTTAATTTACCAGGGGGTTATCCCATTATCCATATCATATTTTCCCATTATAATCCCATATCACTAACTAATATATATCCATAACCATAGATTAACCATAGTAACTTACCATTCCAGGGGGTAATAGGTACTATAAACCATGGATGGGTCGATTTTCCAAGGTTCCGGATGCCTCGTTCAACTTGGAGACTTCCACTAAGGCAGCGGACTTCTCAGCCTTGCGGAGCTTGTTGAAGGGGGCAATAGAACTATGATGTATGGGAGATATCAGTGATATATATATATATATGTATATATATATGTATATATATATATGCAGAATATGTATAGGATTATATATGTATAGTGATATATCTAGAGTATCTATAGTTCATGAGGTCATTTTGGACTCTGGTTGATTTTAAAATGGATAGAAGTGATATTTCATGCGTATTCACAAAGTCACCAACAAAGATCACTTCGTTGGTGACATGATCAGGTGGGTGAGGTCGTGGTTGGCCATGGAGAAGCTGTTACTCCCATCCCTTGGACTTTTACATACTTGATACTTCTTGTAACACTTCTGAATATAGACAATAACCATGATTTTTGATCATGTTCATGGACATTGCTGGAAAATCTCATCATATGTGTAAATGTATATGTATATATATATATATTTACATATATATCTATCTATCTATCTATCTAGATAGATAGATAGGTAGATAGATAGATAGATAGATAGGATCAGATTAGATTAGATTAGATTAGATTATATTATTTTAGATCAGATCAGATCAGATCAGATAGATAGATAGATAGAATGAATGAAAGAATGATAGAATGATACGCGTATATATATATATCTACATAGATAGATAGATAGGATCAGATCAGATCAGATCAGATTAGATTAGATCAGATAGATAGATAGATAGATAGATTGAATGAATGAATGAATGAAAGAATGATATATATATATACATATCTATCCAACAATACACCCTCTGCTACCTTCACCGCGCCTTCACTTGATCCTTCCGCAGCTTGGCCGCCAACTTGTCCTCCTTGGTCTTCTTTCCAGTGGCCAGCTGTGCCTTCCAGTCCTGCAATGGGAAGCGACCAGGTTGGATGGGAAAAGGGATCATTTTATGATACCCTCTGGTAAACTAACATAGCTATTGAAAATGGCCATTTATAGTGGATTTATCCATCAACAATGGTGATTTTCCATAGCTATGTTAAATTACCAGAGGGTAGGAACATAGGGAAAACACCTGAGAAATGAATGGACGTGCAGGTTTTGATAGGGATTGATCATCGAAATTCCAATTTTCGCCCTTGGCTTGAGATTGCAGATCTGCAAATATCTCAGGAAAAACAACACGCCACTATAAACTATTGCAATCTTCAACCTGCTGGGAGCCTCCCCTTGGCACTTTTAGAGGGAAAAAACCGTCAAAGTACCCTCTGGTAAACATAGAAAAAACTATTGAAAATGGCCCAGTCGAAATAGTGGATGTGTTCCCATTTTCATAGCATGGTGGATCTTTCCAGTTCGTTTTTTCTGAGAGTTCACCAGGCCGGGTACCCAGGAAACGAAGCAGGTCCCTCATCAGCATCTCGTAGGCATGTTTCTTCTCTGTCTCACTCTTTTCCAAAGCAACACCTTGGCCGGAGAAACTGGGATGTACCCGGCCTGGTCAACGTTTACAAAAAACAATGGAAAGATCCACCATGCTATGAAAATGGGTAAATCAACTATTTCGACTGGGCCATGGCTATGGCAATTTTCAATAGCTTTTTCTATGTTTACCAGAGGCTACTTCCATCATATATCCCATGAAAAATCTCATCATATATCCATTAAAACACCGTGAATTAAATGGTAAATAGCCATGTTAGTCATTACCAAATCAACTGTTTTTAATGGGAAAACTCACTATTTCAATACCATTTTTCTATGTCAAAACCAGGCCGGCTACCTACCTCGATCTGCCCCTGGCCGCACGAGATCGCTCGGTTCCCAGGCGTTCGGTCTGAAATTTCTCCTCCAACTGATCCAACCTGAGACGTCGACACGACACCGTTGGGGATGAAAATGGCCATAGAAATAGCCTCTGGAAATCCATGTCCCAAGAAATGTGTGGTCAACTTAAGGTATCAATGTTAGTAAGTGTTAGTAAAACAATCAAAAACCACGCATATTTTGATGGTCTAGACATTTCTAGACCACCCATTTATGGTAAACTTGGGGATGGTTGACCATTGCTGTTCCCCGCATTAATTCAACCATGTCCCGTTTACGAAGCATTTCTGGGTCATGGAAAAAACCCATCCCAAAAAATGGGAATCATCCCATTGGGGGAAATCCACCTCTATTGGGAATGGTTTATGATTAGGAAATCACATGTGGTTGGGAAACTCTTGGTAGCTCCAAATCGCTCCCCGTGAAAAATAGGGAATATGAATAGCCATAGCTCCAAATCGCTCCCTCCTAACCAATGGATAGTTGGGAAATCGCATTACACTTGTTCTGAAAATATGCCGTTGGTTCACCAATGACAAGTCACGGCATATTCAAAAAGAACTCTCTGAATGTGAGAAGACTGGCCTCCATTTCTACACTGGCTTGCAACAGAACAGAACATGTGGTCTTACTTCACCATGGTAACACCCAAAAATGCCATCAGGACAGTCGGGGTTTCAAACGATTTGACTTGGCAGTAGCCCAAGCAGGATCAACGGCGCAAAAAACAGCTCGATCACCTTTGTGGACTGGAAGCTGTAGGCACCCTGCGAAGCATCGAAGAGGGATATGTCAATCCTTCAGTTGATAAATGTGCCAATCTCAAAAAAAACAAACAAACAACTGATAATGGCCATTGATTTTTTGAGTAAATGGCCATTGGTAAATGGCCAATCTTCAGTTGATAAATGGCCATTGAGTAAATGTGCCAATCTAAAAGAAAACCGAACAAATAGGATTTTCTTTCCAAAGATTTTCGACGTGGTCTTCGAAATATTCCAGATGAGACATTTACTACGCCCTGTCCAATTCTTGAGTTTCACCAATCCAAGTTTTGTCCGAAACTGCAAACATGGGGTATGTCGGCTACCCCACCAAGAAACCCTGCAGCACGATCAGCTGCACCTTTTGCCAGATGGCTGTCGGTATGACAACCTGGGTTAGATTTGCACCCCCTGTGTCCGCAGTGCCTGTTTTGCACGTAGGACATTCAAAGGGTAGCGG
>Ga0126342_10000235_pt1 | contig 50364 bp, 47 predicted proteins | sample Cyp1metagenome_FD_92528 | JGI IMG/M metagenome (GOLD analysis project Ga0126342, IMG submission 92528) | Coral microbial communities from Lord Howe Island, Old Settlement Bay, Australia - Cyphastrea 1 metagenome | ecosystem: Host-associated > Invertebrates > Cnidaria > Coral ...
CCTCCTTCCTTCCTTCCTTCCTTCCTTCCTTTCCTCCTGTATGGTCATTTATTTTTTTTTTGATGCATTTATATTTTTTTTTTGATGCATTTTTATTTTTTTTTTGATGCATTTTTATTTTTTTTGATGCGTCTCCCACCACACATTACCACATTGCAACAATTTTTAGGCTCAATCAGTCAAATAGCCCCACCCATTGGCCTTACAAAAAAAAATGGAAACAAAGAACCTCAAATAAAATGGAAACAAAGAACCTCAAATATCCTCTTATCCTCTTACATTTGCCGCAATACTTTGCACATTGGCACAAAATTGGCAACCTGCAAAAACACGTCGAAACATGTGAAAACATGTTTATCCAAAGAACCATATTTTTCTTTCCACAATGTGGTTTCAATTTCTCCTGCGGCTTGACCTGCGTGACCGTATCTTCATTGTCCTGAATCTCATCTTGGATGCAGAAAGATCTTCAAAAAGTGTGTCTCTCTAGCTGATGTTTGCCGACGTTCGCTGCGATCTTTTATTATCTTCACCGTAATCATGATGTTGCAATGAACAGTAGTGACAATGAAATCACTGAAATCAATAGACAACTTGCCATGCACTGGACACAGCAAATGGTCAAACATGCTACGTGTAGTAGGCATGAGCGGACTATCAGAAGCAAAGTACTGCGAAATTGTGTCCAAGCCCAAGCGGTGCATGGATCCTTGGAGGGCCGCCACTGCGCTTCAACACCGACAAATCTGTCCTTTCCCTCAACATCTTTTAGCATCTGCTTCTCTGCTTGAACCGATGGCACATCATTCTTTGATGCACCCTGGCAACGATCCCCTTATTCCCCTTTCTACAAGCTATTTGGATGCGTGGTTGGGATAGAACACAACCAACAAATTGCAAATCAAATAGCAAGGCCCAGCAAGAACACGTGGACGTACAGTAATTGTGCATTTCACAGCTATGGAAAACTCGTTGCCTGTGTTCCACCTTGCTCTTTCCGCTTGTGCTTCTTGTGTTTTCCTTTGCCAGTCCGGTGCCTGCAAGGAAGCGGGACCCACAGAATCCTGCAGTGCTTCACAACCAGTTCATCAGCTAGGCATAAATAATATCAGTCTCAGCTGCGCCTAGCTTCCGGAACCACATCAACTTCTGCCTCCTCGCTCATGGGGAAAATCTTGCAAATCAGACCGAGCACTAAGCACTGACAAATTGTGTAACAAACGAGTGTCAGGAGCTGCGAAGCTCCTATTAGCCACATGCATCTAATAATGATTTTCCCTCCGCAATATCAGTACAGTAGGACTCTTGCGGCGTTGAAGATGTGAGATGTATGGCTTTTTTCTCGCGGTCAAATATTCAAAGCGGGGCCGCATCTGGGCTTTTGCGAAATCATTATTGCCAAACATCGTGCACGAACACGCAGAAGGTTCGACATGTGTACATAAACATATATATAATTATATATATATATACAAACTTGGCGCACACACACACACGGAGTATATGTGGGTAAGTATAATGTCATGTCCATTACTTCATATCTACTGTGGCCATCTGTGGGCATCTGTGGGCTGGAAGTTGTTCAAATGGCTCTTGCACCTCTCCTGCACCTGTGGCCAGGTGAAACTGAAGATTGCCACGAGCAACAAAGCTGACACTGCCAGAAGCGCCTTCTGAGCTGTACCTGCCGAAGATGTGCGAAGAATCTCGGAACCCAAAAGATCCAAAAGTTCCAAAAGCCACTTGCCATGAACCGAATCCGTACATATATACAAATGGGGAATAAGATTGACTACTGTAGTTTTGGGCCAAAGGCAAAGCCTCCTAACCTCTTAAAATGAAAAGCATGCAACATTGAACATTTTAAGTCTCCAATAGTTTCCATACGTTTCACATCATTGCACCTGGTCCGCCTTTGCCTTTACTCCTCTTGGCAGCCATTGCAGCTCCATGGGTACAAAAAGAAGCTTGTGTTGCAAAGCCCAGGAGGGTTGGTTTGGATCTCTGCAAAATGTGACACTGGCGTGGTGTGTCGTACGTGTTCATGGCGATTACATACAATTACAGTACATCATAGTACATCCATGTAACGTACATCCTCTAAACATCCCAAAACCATGGATACCGTACTTGAAAATGCTTGGATCATCTGACAAGTGCTTGCCTAACGGGCCATATGGCTGAGGCGGCAAACGGTGATTTGGGTGACATATGGTGACATGTGACACAGGGGAATCATGCTCAACTTCCCAACTTCCCAACTGTTTGGAAGCACACCAAGCAGCCAAGCAATGACCCTCAGCTCCAGTGACTCGACTAGAAAGGCTGCCACGTGTTCAGCAAACAAGCAGGACATGACCTCTCGGCAGCTCCTGAGTTCGCAGTTATACATTGCCATAAACACTCACCATCCACCTGTATCCCTGGTCACCTTTAATTTTGATGCGTGATGTCTGCAAGCTTGAACACTTGGAAAATCCCAGAAGAGTCAACATATAAAAAGGGATTTGAACTGGCACAACTCGTCACATGGGCCACATGGGCATCCGCGGTATGGGTGACTGCCTGTGGTGGGTTGAACACTATACTGACTTGACATGACTTGACTGCTGGAGATCCATAGGAACGTATGTCAGTACAGCATCATGCCTTGGTCGTTTTCCCATCCAAGGACTGAAACACAAACGAATACACAAGGACTTTATCATGTCCGTTCCCTTTTCACCCTTTTCACCTGCAGTATTCTGGGTCATGAGAGAAGGATATCTTCCTTTATTTCTCCCGCCTGTGGAGAAATTACATGAAATTACCTTTAGAATGCAGAATGCTGTGATATGCTGTAGATAACTTATTGTAATGATTGATGTCATTTAATGCCAACGGATCCACATCTCCAACCCTATCCAGGTCACCTTGGTGTGGTTGCGCGTCCAAACAAATCTGGTCGCCGAGGTGAGCCCAACCTGGGAAGTGTGCAGAGAGGGTTTCAGATCACACATTCTTACGCTCGAAATTCAGTTTTTTTTTTCTTCGTCACAGGTCAAATATGTCAACACACTTCTTAGATCTTCATAGATTCAACATGATTCAACCCTAGGTTGGTTAATTATGGTTAATTCTAATGCGCTAACTGCCGCATTTTTCACCCTACGCATCCGCAACGTCCATCTGTGAAGTGCAACCTGATGGTGTCAGCATCTTTTGATGCTTCTGCTGCTTCTAACGGCACTGGAAAGGCAACGGAGAGTCCATCAGACTCCCCGAAGGACCATGACATTTCTTGAGCTGAAACCCCGTGCCCCACCACGAGTTCACAGCTGGCTGCTGCTCGTTGAGATCCTAGAGCGAAGGGTGATGCAACAGTTACGGGACCCAGCTTTGCAGCAACTTCTGATGGCAAGCGTTGAGGATCCCGCGGCCGATGGCCACGCCAAATATTGACCAGCAAAGTGCTGCGAGCTGACCTCTTCTTGCCAGTTCTTGGCACACAACCAAACACATTGCGCAGCTCAACAGGGGCTCCATGCAGCAGGGTCCCATCAAAGCAAATATGTTTACCTGGGACTGGCAAACTCAAATGGGCTGAGTGTATCACAGCACCGTTGCCAGCCATGATAGACTCTTCTCTACAAGCCTCAACGATTGCTGTTGGTGCCACGCTGCCACCAGCCTCTAAGTAGGTCACAGTAGCAAGGAAGGGGTGTTTCACATCACCTCTGTCTCGGGCCTCGTAGTCTGCATCCCAATGCCATCCCACATCATCCTCCTCGCCGTCCATCCAAAGAGTCCACCATTCAGCTCCAGTTGCATCGTGTATGCTTAGTCTGTGCTGATGCCATTGAAGTATCTCCTGTACTATCTGCTCCAGGGCACAAGCTGGACTCGTGCCAATTGGAAGCCAATACGTCTTCCCCGAACTTTCGCTCTCCTCTTTCTCGACTGTGTGGGCAGTAAACACACGACGACAGTCGGCGACAAGATCAGCTCCTTAGCCAAGTGCTATCGAAACTGAGGCAACATTCAATGCTTTAACATGTTTTAAGATGCTAGTATGCTCAATGGCTCAATGATATCAGTATGTATATATATAAATATACATGCGTGTGTGTAATAATGTTACCAAAAAAATCGGACATGACAAACACATGCACTGCTGCGGTATTCGTTCAGTATTTCGCAGATCGCTGTAGAGCAATTTGTTGGGAATATGACTTCACAGTGATCGTAAACGATGGCCGTTGAAATCACTTTCCCATCTTGTTTCCTCGGAAACAATAGGGCTCCGTGCTGTTTCGGTCGCTGCAGAAGCTCAAACGCTCTGGGAAAGATTCAACAGCGGCAAGTGAGCCACACATGCTGGAATGTCTTTATCAGCTGTCTTGGTCATTCTCATCTTGCCAAAACTGGGACCTTGCACTTCATCTGAAACTTTAAAGTAGCTCTGCCAAACTTGGCCAAGAATCGCAATCAGCAAACAAATATGCGTTAAAACTCATTGTCCCACAATTCTTGACAAGTGCAGGGATGTTTTCAATGACATGTGGCACGGCATCATCAATCTTGAACCGAAGCTGACTGCTGGCGTCCATCAACACAGCAAATGACCAACATGCTGCTGATGCTGCTGAACCCAGTGCGCCATATTGCGCCTCAATCGGCGCGTGCCATCTACGCCCTTGGCCTGCAAGCAGGCAAGTGGCAAAGCCAGTGTTGAGATTTTGCGATTGAAAGTGGGTCTCTGGAATTTGATTTCTTCGATGGATCCATATTTTTGCAGATTGTTTGGCATTGAACCATTGGATTTGTTTTCCACTTTGTTTTTCTTCACTAAGTTGCAAATTAGTTATTCTGATGGCCCAAACAGGTTGAAAGAGACCTGAGCTTGGGTGATCTGGTCGCTGATCTGGTCGCCCTTATTATAGTCATTATTCAAAAGCAAGGGAGAGTAGGGAGAGGTGCCAAAGTCTGCCAAAGTCTGCTGCAAGCTTCTGTTGCCGACAGTTTCTGAATTCTGAACACAAGGCCTACTGTTTGATGTGAAGGCTGTGGAAGTTGAAAACAACTTCTGCATCCCTTTGGATGCTTGAAACGGCTTCCTGCTCTCCTTTTCGAACCCAGCGCTCTGTCTCGGACCACAAGTCCATATGAACATGTAGAGAAACACCCGGAAACAATCCTCGGATCAGTCAGCAAAGCTTCCGCTGAAGACCCGACGCTGTCGCTGCTGGTCATGGCATGTGAAACCCATTGAAAAATCCAATGGCTGCTGAACAGCAACATCTTTTGCATCGACCTGAGGACTGAATGAGAAACCAGAGTTCGCATCTCCAATTTTTGAAATGATGAGCCTTTGCCAAGCAGCCGCGAAACTGGCAGCAAACAGCCAAGCAAGAGATGCAAAGGGTGTGGCTCGCGTACAGGATGACTCTGCCGCTTGCACAGTCAGCATCCTCACCAAACTGACTTCTCAACAGCAAACAGTGCAAGTGGAGGGCTTATATGGTTACAAAGATTTAAAACGCCTGTATGTGATTAATATTGATCACAGGAACGACACAACACATCATGGCTGGCATCGCACCGGGACTACCACTCAAGCAAATAACAATGACAAAGCAAAACCATAGCAAAACTCACAGCAACTTGAAGACCTGTTTCCTTTCAGTGTCATCTTTAGTATACAGCCTGCCCGTTTTCCAAAGTCATCTTCTGTCCTCGCCCAAGCTTGCTGCTACGGCTAACAAGGCCTTGCGTTCTGCATGTTGCGACCTCGCAGCTGACATGTCTAAGCACCTTCATCCAGCCCTCAGCTCTTGTGCAAAATGAGATAACATATGTACTAGGCAATTAAAATATGTGTATATGTATATATATATATTATATTATATATATGTATCTATTTAATTCTATTTATCTATTGATGTTTATGTTATGCTAAAACCTTTCAATATGTCTCAAGATGTTTCAATTGGCCGAGCATGATGGCATGGTAGACCATCTGACATTCTTTGATGCCATCCTTCTGAGCCCTTGTGCCTGTCATGCTCTCGAAGTACTGGCACCAAGCGCTGCTCTAAATCACTTGGAGCTGTGGACATGGTATCCTGGGCGGTGCGGAAGCAGGCTGAATTTGGACCCAGCTTTGCTCCTTTGAACTTGATATCTGCACAACGAAACTTGAGGCCCAAGGGTAGGTGAACGAAAGCTAAGGTTCATATGAACCTGGAAACATGATGGGATTTTGATGGGATGTTGATATGCTGGAATATAGATTGCCTAGAGACCTGGCAGGATTTGAGCCCGTGACCATCTGCTTCCAACACCGCTTCAAAGTGCCCCGGGAGCTTGGGGGGGGGGGTTCGAGTGAAAAATCACTCTGTTGGACTCAGACCTGCCCCTCCCCTTGCTGAAGCAAGAGTAACTCCAGCTAGCTACCGCTAGCTTTCGCGACTTGTGAACAATTCAAACTAATGATAGAAAGTGGTCCTGAACCCACCAACGCTCACTGTCCATGGAAGCAAATTTCACCTTCCAAAACTCTACAAATACTATCAAATACATTTCAAATACTGTATATAACAGATTGACACTAGCTTAGACAGTTGAAACATCTTGAAACCGCCAACCGGGCATCATGATTGTGACAAAGTTGCCCAGGCAGCTCCAAAGGCTACACAACGATTCATGCTCTCATGACATAAACCTCCCAGGATGGAGGCAGTTCATGGCAGTTCACTGTCCAAATTTCGCCATTGTACAAGAGGAAATGAGGCATGTGCGATTCAGTAAATTAGATGCAATATGGTGTAATCAAGTCCACCTACATGAAAAAGGCAACAACTTGCATTTTTTGCCACTTAGCAAGTTTGAGGTGGCATCTCATCAAAAGCGAAACGCACATAAAATCATACAACACTATCAAATACTGACGGGATCCTGACGGGAAGATAGGTCAAAACATGTCAGAAGTAACGAGGCATGGGGCGCATCGAGTCCAGGCCTGTTGTCCGTACTTGAAAGGCCAACCACACGGTGATGGCTTGACTTCCGACCTCCTGAGCAGATCAGCCAAAGAGGTGACAATGCGCTGGGGAAACACCCGTTTTTCCACCGGGCCATCACCGGCCTCTGGAACGTCCGTTGCACCCAAAAGCCGCCGAACATTCAGGCGAGCATGACCCAGATGACCCAGGGATCGCAAGGTTCCGTCGATTGGCAAGAGGTTGAGGTGTTTCAAGGCCTGGCTCAGCACTCAACAAGATGAAGGTGAAACTCCTCGGCCACCCTGACAATTCTTTTGGAAGAGGTTCAGAAACATGCAACACATACTTTGCCACTTGCCCCTTCCCGACGCCCTTCCATGTTTGCCTCCATGGTAAACACCCAACCTCAGGCAATTAGGCAATTGATATCAATTGATATCAATTGATGTTCATTCCCAAGTGGTTTCACATGTTCTCAATCTGCTGCCTCAGTCTGTGACCCAATGTCGGCTGTTCCTCTAGCAGTGGCTCCTGAAGGCGCCACGTAGATCCTGGGTCACAGCCCATAGAGCTGCCCCATGCTGCCCCCATGTCATTTCCCACGTGCTCCAGCCTCGGGAACTTCGCCCTCCTGGTGCTGGTGCGCAGCAGGGAAGCAGCCATTTCTTGGAGTAAGGCAAGGCAGGCAAGGGGTATCTTGGCTAATTTTCGAACATCTTGAATATATTGTGAGTTGCAAGGCAACCTTGACGTTTCCTTCTACAAGTCCGTTGAGGACTTTCTGCGAAATCCTTCCACCTCCGCCTTGATGTTGAAAACTACATAAAAGATCATAAAACTACGGTGAAGGATGTTGAAGGGGTACCCTAGCATTTCATGCATTTCATACCGTTTCATACCGTTTCCACCGATTGAAGAGTCTGACTCTGAGACTCAAAGGTATCAGGACATTCACCTAGGAAAGCACTTTGTCTGTCCTGCAAGATTCATCAACCGTCGAAGTGGTGGATAGTAGCGTGATGCGACTGCCATGAACGTACGCATGTCCAAAAAAGAGTGCCTTGATCACATGGACGGAAGACAACTGTCCAGGGGTGAAATGACATCACGCAGTTCCAACCGATGCAACCCACAGGGACACGCAAGATCTCTTATCCTACTGACTGTTCACAGCATGAACAAGTTTGGCTGTAGGAATTTGGATCAGACTGCTTGCAAGCTACTTGTCGAGCTCATCAATCCCGTTGAATGCCTGCAATAAGCACTGCGCCGCCTGCCTGGGCCTCCCCTAGTTCTTCCTGCTTCCAGGGGGATACATCATGATGCATCGACACATCCTGAACTTACCAAAATGTGCCAATATGGCAATATGTGAGCCATGGTCAATACTCATGGTTGATGGTCATCCCTATGAACCATTGGATGACTAGCCCCCATTAATGGTTATTAACCATGAGTATTTACCATAGCTCATGTGGCAATGCAAACGGTCAGCAAATTGTGAAGCCTGGTAGAGCTCCGCAGGTCCAGCCACGCGCTGACGCAACGTCGATGCGAAACTTACAGTAGCGATGCTTTGAAACCCACGCTCGCAAGCCTCAACGAATGAAATGCACGTGTTCAAACAGTATAAGTGAACACAGGGATACACCTACACAGGGTACAAATGACATGAAATGACATGAAATGACATGAAATGACATGAAATAACATGAAACAACGTGAAATGACAGACACAAATGATAAATGACATAACCTGTTTCAACCCCTCCAGCGCTCAGGCCTGCATAGTGAAAATGCCTGCAACTACTTCTGGACAAAGCTCTGCAAGATGCAGAGCATTTTGCCAGTGGCTGCCACGCCTTCCAAATTCGTTCACATCTCACGAAAAGCGGGTGCCATGCTCCAGCAAGGCGAAAGTGGGCACCCGGGGCTGCAAACTTTGTCGCAGCCAATTGTTGCCAATTCTCAAGCTGGCAAAGAGTCTGAGTCCATGTCATGATTGTCATGTAGATTAATTGATAATGATCCATAGAGTGCTTTCATGCGCCAAGGGTTGTCCGATGTTGTCCGCATCCCACCTGCATGCTGACAAGGCGACTCCGTAGAAGGTTGCATCAGGCTCAAGTGTTTTCAGTGTATGCTGCCTTAACAAAGATTAACAAAGTGTTCCAGGCACCCAACAAGTGGCCAGTGCGGCAGTTCCATCATGTTCCATCCGGATTCCATCCCTTCGTGCAGCCAACTGGCACGTCCTCAAGGAGAAGCAAGGCGAGATCGCCACGTGCTCCTGCCATGGCCCAAGGTGGTTCACCACTCACTGACTCAGCAGAGAGGAACTTTGTTGAACTTGTCAAGTTGTCGAAAGAGACCCGGCACATTGTGGACCCACTTTCGAACCATTTCGGATCAGAGCCAACATTTCTGCAGTTGGAGAGCTAACTGTTGCTTCCTCAGTTGTTACATAATTGCTGTAATCTCCAAAGTGCTGTATATGGTCCTCTCTCGCAAGCGTTCATCGCGGCATTGTAGCCTGGAGTCATGGTCGCCCATTAATTACTCCAGGATGTGCGGGCAGCTTTCAATGTTTCGGATTCTTTCGGTACATTTCCCTGACAGCGGGATCACTGGAAACAATGCAAACGATGGAAACAATACTCGTCTATGAAGCCTGCAAACGTCTGCATACAATTCTCATCAATTCTCAAGCTTGTTCAATTCGTTTTAACCTATTGCCCCAAGTCATCAACCTGATCTTGCACCCGATCTTCCCAGAGCCTTACAGAAGCCTCTTGCAGGCGAGAAACTGATAAGGTTAGGTGTAACTCTGCATCCATTCATCCTTAGCTGAGCTGGAGAGTTGCTTCTGATGTTTATGTATCATTATGTATCTATGTATGTATGTGTGATGTTTTTGGACCTGCTTTAACTTCAACGAGTCAAACGAGTTATTGATAGTTACCAGTTATTGTTTGTTGAGGGTGACCAGTTGTCGTGTGCCCACCGGCATGAACATCCGGGTTCTTCTAGAAACCCATGGCTTCGGATGGTGGCCTTGCATGGCCGAGATACGCTGATAAAAGATGAAGGGCTTTGCCCCACTGATGTCCCGCCACACAGGCGGCCAAATGGCTCCCAAAGCTAATGACCTAAGATATCGATCAGCTTGACTCTTTTGGCCAATACTCGGCACTTAAGCAAAGGAAAAGCTTTGCGGCTTGGCTGGAGCTATAATAGTAATGGTTGACTGAGGTTGGCCTTCACTTCAGCTTACAAGATCTGTTCTGCTGCTGGCTGGCTGGCTAGTTTTCAGCAGCCTGGATCTCTCTCTCTCTCTCACTCTCTATCTCCCTCCCTCAGTGACTTTGCATCTAAGATACATACCGGAAGAGTCTTTAGATACAGATCCTTCCACCCTCAAGTGAAGAGAAGTACGACTGCAAGACAAACATGAGACACAAACAAGCCTAGTTATATTAGGTATATAAACATATGAACATGAACAAACCAACATCAATGCACAATGTGGATACATGCATGCACGGCTATAGATCATTTTAGATGCAGGATATGCACATATACACACAAGCAAACATACATACTCTAGCAGCTACTATTAGCATACCCTCACAACATGACCCATTGATGCCTTCAGTCAGAATAGAACAGAAGGTGCCGTGAGTGCCATCAAACTGCAGTGGTTGAGTACATATATGAATGCGTTTGTGTTGCCCAAAGGGTAGCCAGCTACCGGAAGCTCCGACAGCAGTGCGCATGAAGAGACACAAACTGATGCTGGCTTACATTAAAATTGTTTCTCATTTAAGGATGTAATCCTGTCCAATTGTTCGGTGCTTCTGCTTTTGCTGAGGCAGTTGCATTTCTTTCTACTCCATCTTCTTGCATTCTCACGTGTAATTGAAGAGCAGCAGACCAAGCGCCTCCCTTCCTGCAACCGCATCATTTTTGCACACGTAGCCATCACACATCAATATACGGGTGTCTCTGAAAAAGTGGTACACCACCCAAAATAGATCGTTAATTAATGAGAAAATTTGGATTAACCAGAGCATTTCGGGACACCCTATTTTAAGACAAACACGTATCACGTATCATCATGGAATATCATGGATGATTAATTGACAAGGCGCAGCAACTCATTGCAGGCTGTTCTAAGGATAGGGCTCGCAGGCAGATGCCGCACTACTAAAAGAGAATACGTCTCGCTCTGAGCTCTTTGACCTGCCGAGTTCCACTTGCAGCGAATCTGGGATTTGGACCTGCTTGGACCATAATAGTATCATTCTGGCAAAACTTAAATCTAAAGATCTCAAAGATCTAAACGGGGGAAAAAGAGTAAAGTGATTTTTATGTGCCTGTTTTTCTCAAAACAGATGTCAACAGAACCCTCGTTGCTGATCCAGGTTATGCCGGTTATGCAGCCAGGTCACTGCATTTGCTGCAAGAGATCTAAGGCTGTGATCCATTGCCCCCCTGACAGAAGCTGAACCATGTGCCGTTGAGGATCGTTGAGGATATGGATGGATATATTAATAATATATATATATACATATGTATTATGATATATATATATAATTATACAATGGATATGGTTCAGAGATGTTCAGACTAAGTCTGCCTCAACCTTACTGAGGGGGAATGCTGAATTTCGTGCTAAAACCGCATGTACCCAACATTGACATGAACATATATGAAAAACATTCACTGTGCACTGCATTCTCTCCTGACTCATAACTATTAAAGTAAGTTATTAAATGGCAGCTTACTCCTTCATGTTCCCTTCCGTCTGCAGCCCTTTGTGGCTCACGTGTCTCTCTGAAACATCTTCCGCCTGGCCTTTCTCACAGGCACTTATGGCGGCATTGTAGCAGTAACCTGGGGAAAGGCTTGTGGTGAACTGGGCGATCCAAGGACGAGAAAGCTGTCAACTAAAAATGGGAATGAAACGAGACAAGTGAATCATATTTAAATCTTTTCAAATCCAGTCATGACATGTCATGATCAACTCTAAAACATGTTGAAGCTTTCATCTGCACGAGAATCAGTTGGCGTCTGTGTCTCGGCAAATCACAAGTGGCAAGCAATCAATTCCCTGTGGCCTGTGGCCCAAGAACTGCCAACACCTGCCTTGATATCACATCGAAACACAAGAAAATCGTGGCAATAGTGCACATCTTCTGAGCATAGGACTGTTTGCTTTCCTCTGTTCTTGTGCTTCTGTCAGCAAAGCCAAGGCCATTGGCCATTGCCGAGCCTGAGGGCGAATGGTTTGAGCAGCAAGATGTGGGTGACTTAGGGCATAATTGCTATATAATTGGATATTCATCATTTGACAATATATATCAATATATTTACGTGTGTGTGTGTGTTTGGATATATTTGGTACCTTTTGGGACCCATCCTTGTGATTCCTTGTGTGCATTCATCAGCATGCAGTTGCACAATAGTCTATTTGGATCTATTTGGTACTCAAGCGAGACAGGTAGAAGAGGTATGAAGCAGAATTGCACTTTGGCGTTGTTGGAGCATTCACCGCGCCGGTAAGTGGCCTTCTCGCATCCGCTGATTGCAGCCCCATATGTCCTCCAATCGCAGCCCAGACTGAAAAGCACGTCCGAGCACAGAGCGGGTCAAGGTGATCAAGGGACATCAATCGAGTCGAATTTCATGTCATTTCATGATCATTTCAATAGATTGCAGCGAATTCCAGCAACCCCACAGCATCTCTACTCACAACATCTCGTGGGAATCATGGACGTCGATTGAGTGTTCATAGTGAAAGATGGGAAGGGCGGGAAGGGCAAACAAAAGCAGCAACTCATCGGAAAGGCATATGCACGCAGGCACGCGATAGCTCCGCAGCTGACCTTCAGGCTTCGAATTCCCATCCATCCATCCTTCCCGCTGGTGTCCTTTCATTTGCCTCAACCTTGTCATTCTGCATGCCTGAGATTGGAAAATGTCAGAATCCTGAGTGTAAGCTTGGACCTAACATGATTGAACCGATGCTGTCTCCTAAAACATCGACTCTGATCTCTTCTTGCCGCCGCAGCGTCATTGCAAAAGTGCCAGTCCCTCCAACCAGCGGCCAGCTCCTGCAGTTGGGAAGAAGTGACTGCGCCGAGTTCAATCTACTTCGTAGGGACACAAAAGACGCACTTTGGCTCAGGTCTCCTGCACAAGCAGCCACTGCCTGTGATGGTCTACTGCAAGATTTCGATTGTGAGGGATGACCAAGGGTATGCAAACTTTCATTCCATGAACACTCATGAGCGACGTATACAATATATTACAATAATATATTATGTTTGTATACATTGTGTGTGCACGTGTGTCGCCCTTGCAATTCACGAAAGGGATAAGATTGCCTGAGGGCTCTTCATGACATGGTACCGGTTTGCGCCAGGGATTTTTTCGCTCTTCCCGGGGATTTTCTTCCACCCTCAATGCCGCATCAATTCCCTTGCTATTTGCAGCATTTTAAACCTTGAACCTGCCATTTTGACAGTATTTGCAACGTTTAGGGAACGACTTCTATGGCATTTGCTGCATTTTGAGGCTAGAAACTGGCCGTAAATGCATCCCTGGGAGCTAGAAACTCCTTTTGCTGTCGGGATCGGATATTCTTGGAGCTAGCAGCTGCCACTTCTACATTGCCTGCATCAGTTTGGCGTTTTGGGGTTGGTTCAGCTAGAATTTTTGTTGGGTCGCTGTGGTGTGTGTTTAGGGTTGGTGGATGGTATCTTGGGTTGGGTAAATGATCTCAGGTTGGTTTAGGGTTGGTTTATGAATGGTTTCGGGGTTTGTGTAGCGTTTGTTTAAGGTGCTATTCAGTGTTGGTTCAAAATTTGGTTCATACAGAATTTTGTTGGGGTTGCTGTAACGGCTTGGCTCATAGTATGTTGGATTATGTTTTACTATTTAATATCTGTTTAGGGTTGGTTTAGGGTTGGTGTAAGGTTTTATTTCGGCTTAGTTTAGGGTTGTATTCAGGCACGTTTAGAGTGCTATTGACACTTGATTTAAGGTTTAGTTTGGTTTGGTTTAGTGTGAACTTATGGTTTACTTCGGATTTGTTTAATGTCGGTGCAATGTAATGTATATTCAGCACATATTTCAGGTTTTATTTCGGGCGTGTTTGGGGTTTAATTTAAGATTTGTTTGAATTTTCTTTGGGGTCGGTGTAGGGTTGATTCAGGGTTTGGTCAGTCTTTTATTGCTGGTTGGCTTAGGGTTGGTGTGAGGCGTTATTTGAAACGTGTTTAGGGTTTTATTTGGGGTTGGTTTTTGGTTCAAGGCTTGTCGAAAGTTTATTTATGCTCTAGTAGGTTTGTTTGGATTTGGGTTCATTTAGGGCTAGTCCAAAGTCTATTTGGCATTCGTCTCAAGGTTTATCTAAGGTTGGTTGACAAGTACAGTTGGTTTGGGGGTTGGTTTTAGGCCTGTTTGCAAATTCCTGCCTGGTAGTTTTAATTCAATTACATATATCTATATATACATATTTATATAGAGGCTAGGTTTCATTTGAGGTCGATGTGGGGTTGGAGTTGGATTAATGTTGTCTGAAGGGTTGGTCTAGCTTAGGGCCTTGAGGGTTAACTTGGGGGTGCAGGGTTTGGTTAAGGATGGTTTAGGGATTCTTGAAGTTTGGTTTAAGATGGTTTAAGGCTTTATTGAATGTTGGTTGGAAAATGATTTACACTTGTTTTGGGTTTAGTTAAGGTTGGTTTAAGGGCCAATTCAAGTTGGTTCAGGTTTGATTTAGCGCCGGTTTACGGTCTTATTTCAAGTTGGTTTACAATTCGGCTTAAGGTTGGCTTGGGGGTTTTATTTGTTGCTGGCTTAAGACCTTGGTTGATTTTCAATTTCTTTAGGGTTGGTTTTAGGGTTTATTGAACATTTGGTTGAGGGTTATTTGATGTTCGTTAAAGACTTTATTTCAGGTTGGTTGGTGCTTTATCGCGCTTTATCTAGGGTCAATGTACAGTATGCTTTTGTTTAAGGTTGGTTAACGGTTTTCTTTAAGTTTGGTTTACCATTTATTCACGATTGAATTAAAATTTATCTAAAATTCAATCGTGCTTTTATTTAGGATTGGTTTAAGACTGGTTGAAGGCCTGATGTAGTGTTTAGTTGGGGTTAGTTTAAAAGTTAAAGTGGTTGAGTAAACTTGGATTTGGATTACGGTTGGTTTAGAATTTTGTTTAACATTGGTTTGAGATGGCTTGAGGGTTTATCTACGCTTGGTTTCAGGTTTTTGTTTTCAACTGTTAATATCTGATATTGTTTGAATGCAAATGAAAAGCTTGCTGACAATACTTCGCAAACTTTTGGAAGTAGCAGTCAAATGGGAAAAACATCGCTGGCTCGCTTGCTTGCTGGCTGACTGGCTGGCTTGCTTCCTTGCTTGCTTCCTGCCTTCCTTGCTTGCTTTCTGGCTTGCTTGCCTGCGGAAATCCCGGGGAGCGCTTGCTTGCTTGCTTGCTGGCTGGCTGGCTGGCTGTCCTGCCTGCTGAATGGGTACAAACTGGGATGGGAAAAAATCCTGGAGAGAAGTGAAAAAATCGCGTAATGACAGTCCAAAACATTGGTTGCCGTTCTCTTCTGATCAATTGAGGCCAGCTCCGCGCTATAGCAAATCTGATCGGGGACAAAAGACCTACAGGTGCAAAGGGCAAAGGGAACTGCACAGAACAGCTACAGTATCGAGATGTACTACTAGATGTATTACTCGAATTTACTATAATTAGCTAATAGCTGTATTACTATATATATAAATGTATAATATATACATATATATAGATAGATAGATAGATAGATAGATAGATAGATAGATTAGATAGATAGATAGATTAGATAGATAGATAGATAGACAGACAGACAGACAGACAGATGCATTTAGGATCATTTAGGTGCAAAATAGCGCAGCATGTGCAGCTTGTTTTGGGGCACAGCCGGGGCCTGGCCTAGTCTGAAGGTCGTCCAACGTGGCCAAGGCAACGCGCCAACCCCGCATGGCAGTACGAGTAGCTGCCCTGACACCTGGGGCGTCTGGTTGTGCCCCTGCTGCGCTTCCAGGTAATCATGTTGCTCAAAATGAAGCAGCAATAGGTCACATTGTTTGACCTCACTTTCGCTGAGAAGTCAGCTGCTTAAATTTAGTCAATTTAGTGCTGCCAAATCACATGCTGCATTCGCTTCTGCCATTGCGCTGCAGGCGACGTAGCATTGGGAGCTCCCAAAGTGCCCAAAGGCTACTCCCAGTGAGACCCCAAACGGCAGCAATCTGGTTCGAACAACATATTCAATTAATTTCAATCATCTATATATACAATGTTTGTGACCGTTTTTGGCTTTGTTGCAGGTAGGATCTGTATGTTGGATTGGGATACTGCCAGCATACTGCCAGCATACAGTAAATGGGTCTTGTTCTCGAGAGCGCTGGGGCCATGCAGGAGCTGGCCATGCTGCCCCAAAGTTCAAACATGAAGTCGAAAAGGATCACGCAAACACAGAAACAAATCGTTCACATTTAACATGTTTTTTTTTTACATTTTTAAATATTTTTTCACATATATTCAGTGTCTGATCTGAAATAATCATTCTCACAAGAACACCACAAGCCTGTCAGCACTTTCCCACAGCTCGACCCCGCCTCCTGTTGCTGCTTTATATGCTGCTCCACCCTGGCACTAGCATCCCCGAACTGCCAGATATCTTAATTAAAGTTTATTGCTTTTTTTTTCAGACATCGCTTGCCCGCAGGATGAAGCTTGATCCATCTTGATCCGAGCCACTCAGCAATGATCTGTTGCCGCAGCGCTTCTGTCATTCACCTGCGCGCAGAAAGTCTAAGACTTTCAATCCAGACCGCAGAAAACCTTTAACAATGAGGATTTCAGAGTGTGCATTCAAAATTTCAAAAAAATCAGGAGACATGAAGAACACAATACATAAACATTCATAAACATTCATAAACAATCTTAAAGAGAAAGAGAAAACACTGGCTCCGGCAACTCATGTGCACAAACATCCCGCCCAATTCATTGCAAACATCCAGAAACAATCAGAAACGCGACATTTGTTGAGGAGAGCGAAATCTGAAGGAAAACAATAGGAGAATCCATAGTGGAGATGGTGCAGTAGGTCTTGGACATAAAGTAGAATTGAATTTCTACCAGGTGCATCTGGACTTCTTTGGCAGAGCTCACTCCTGACGAGGTGGGTGTTCCACTGCATTATGGAAGATGTATGACAGAACCACCAGCCATACGAAGGAGACGCACGCGATCAAGCTGATTCGAAGTTCCGGGGGTGTCACCGTGAGGTAGAATTGAATGAGGACTTATCAAGAGTTCGAGAATGCGTGCATAAATGAAACATGATCACCCTGCTTTTTTATGCATTTGCTATCATTTGCTTTACGCTCCTTCCAGTCGTGCTGCACATGGTTGCAACAAAGAGGCCCAGCACATGTTTGACAGGGCGCGGGGCCCGCAACATTATACATTCCAACATCGAATTCTTCAGACTTATCAGAATTACATTTGTTTACCAGGTGGAGACTGGTCAAGGTGAACTTGCTGGTCTGGTAAGTGCGATTGTAATCCCGACACTGATTGATTTCTCAAACATACGAACCATGTCAAAAACACATCGAGCGTCTGTGCACACACGCACACACGCACACACACACACGCATGCACGCACAGCACAAAACAAACAAACACTGAAGCAGTGGAGAGGTAAATGTACCTAAATCATCCTAAATCTAGGAACTCGTTTACTCGTTTAGTCATGTTTAGTCTAAGGTAAAACGAGCCATTTTTTTTACACATACTGTATCAATTCAAGCATGTTTGTAGGCTCATCAGACTCATTCAGACTCCATGCCTGGCCATCTTCTTGATCTTCCGTCTGAATACGTTGGAATGCTCACTTCAAGTTTCACAGCTGTATCGCCCCCAATAATTTCCGAAAGGCTAACCATTGAGCACAAACCATTGCGCGTGGTATCAGGTCCCCACAACGATCTCACTTGCGATCGTACAAGTGAATAGAATTTCAACATATATTTTAAACATTTAATAAACATATTCCGTCTTAAATTTAGCACATGTAGGTTTAAACATATTATGGTTTAACATCTTTTGGATTCTTTTGGCAGCATGCCCCAACTCTGGGCACCAGGCCTTGGAGGTGCTCTGCGAAAGTGAGCTGATATGAAAACACTTGTTTAATTTGTAAAGCAATTATGCCTATGTAACGTATGCCTGGCATGCGGCATGCAAACATAATAAGATATAAATAGATATATACATATATAATAAGTCCAAGCCATTGTAAGATATTGTATATAAGTCTGGAATAGTCTGGATGAGATGAATCGACACCATCTCCAAACACTACAGTCACTACTGTTCTCCATGGTCATTGACGGAAATCTTTCAGGCAAGGCTTCTGCGTGTCTAGTGAGTCTAGCCACGCTTGAGCTCTGGATCTCAAAGCCATGCAACATTCTTGATAAGCGTAGCCTTCCCATCATTTCACCTCTACCCTGCTACAGTAGTGCTGCTACAGTAGTACTCTGTTGGAATCAACATCTCACGTCCGAACTTCTGGCCCTCTGGCCAATGAGCTCGGCAGCTGTGACGTGCTGTGACATGCTGTGACATGCTGTGACATGCTGTGACTGGAAGTTCGCTCCACCTTTTATCCAAAGATGATTCTGCCTCCCGTACAGCAATGGGGCAAATCTGACCGCAAGCATCTGAGTCTAGAAAACCTGCACTCTGCCGAATGCAAGTCCAAGCTGTACAAGCACACATGGCATGGTGTCCTGCGCCAACATTTGCAAGTACTGGGACCATGTAGCCAGATAAAAAATACGGCGATCACTGAACATCTGAAATATGCTTACATACAAGCACTCATACTATATGAGTGAACCGTGAACCAACCGTGAACCGTGAGCACGAGTGAACCGTGAACCATTTTCTGTCTCAAACACCTCAACCTGGTATGTTGATCACTCTGCCACAGTATGGCATGGGTCTTAGATGTTGCCCTGCTCCCAGAAGCATGTTGTGATGTTGCTGGAGCTGCATCTTTCACGTATCATACAGTGTGCTCGTGCTTTACTGCTGGCAGCCTTGCCTCAGTCCTAGGATTCTCGCAGCTACAGTGCAGGCCCACATTCATGATGAACATCTTGCAATCCATTTACCTCAAATCTATTCAAATCTTATATGCGCATAAAATCTTATTATAAATTATAAGTCATCAGCACCCGTCAGAAGCTGCTAGATTGCATGTTCTCCGTACTTCAATCAGCTCAGGTATCATTCCTACATGTTAATACATGTTATATCTATTTATATCTACACATTTGAGCGACACATGGCGACGCATAGTGACGTTGTGAGTAGCAAATGCTGGCACAACCCTGCTGCAACCCTTCCACCACAGGCTTCTCAAACCTCTTTGCATCTCTTTGCACTCGTGGACCGCTGCATACCGCTGCAAATCGTGGGGAACAAATGGATGATATTGGCTGAATGCAAAGAGGTGTAGGCATTGCAGATGCCATGAGTCAGACTCGGTGAATTGGCACCCAGCAAACTTAGCTTAGATGGCTGAGGCGTTGATATAAAATGGATTGCCGAAGTTGAAGTGTGGGTGCGGGATGTGCGGGATGTGCGGTTGACCTCGGATGATATGTGGCAATGTGGCAATCCACTCTGAACAATCCGAGTATGTACAATTGGGTTGGCACTGCCTGAACTCCGGACAGCCCTCCCAGTGACGAATCCACCTGACCTGCGACCGCTGTGGCCGGTTGGCCTGGCTATCCTGGCTCCTTAATGTGAGGGGGTCAGAAGCCGCGCCGTTCTTGGCATTTCTTATTGGACTCCCATTACCCAAATCAAATGCATGATCATGCAAGCATCTTGATTCATCTTCATTCACTAGACTAGACTCGACTTTGCAATTGTTGGCATGGCAGAGTATGGACAGTAATTTGCAGCATCTCCGACTCTTTTAGCGACACCATGCGACACCCTTCTCTGGGCACATTGGCCTCAATGCCAGGACTTTTGACTTTCACCCCTAGGCAGCTGATGCAGGGTGGCCTGACAGGGGAAAACTTGGTAAGAAACAACACCTTGAAGTAGCATTCTTTGCGAATATTTGCACCGTCTTGCACGTCTGTCATCTACCTGATGAATCTTCTCATGCTTTCCTCGTGTCATGTTCATGTATGTATGTGTATGCGCATATATTTGCGCCACTTTCTTTGTCCTTCGTCTGTCTGCTTAGAATTCATGCCACGCCAGCTACACAGAAGTGGCTGTTTTGATCCTGAAGCTGCACCCTATATTGCGTGTATACTGTATATATACCTCCGCAACCAACAACAACACAGCAATTGTGAGTCTCCATTGGAAGTGGTTTGACATTGTGGCTTTGCTGTGCAACCTACATTAATCTACAGCATTATACAGCATTCACCGTATATTAGTCGTATATTCGTGTGATTTCATGTGTACTCATTAGAGTCGTACAGTAACCTTTGCCTGAGGTGTCATGCCGTACGTCGTATTAGTCTCTTGGTGACTGCCGCTCTCAGGCCAAACTGTCACGCCGTGCACGGATATCACGGTCTGTGGCCGTCTTGGCACGAACCACTCTGCGGCTTCCTTCCTCTACACTGCACGTTCGCAAAGGAGTGTGAGTGCGTTGAAAGCCCCAGTGGGGCCTCGAAGATGCTGAATATGCTGAAAAAAGTCTGAAGATGCACTCACATGCCGATTCCGCGCTCCGGCATTTCGTTGCAAGACCATAGAAGGGAACTTGCAAGCTGCCTCTCCTCGGGATACAACGATGAAAAGCTTAAAAGGGCCAGCGTTGAATCCTAGCATGTTCCGTCCCCGATTGGATGACCTTCAGCCAGCACTCTCTTCACTGTGTTCTGGAGCCTTCCCAGGTAACGCAGTGAAACACGCGTGCAAAATTTTGAAATCGTCCTTCTTGGAAAGGCACGCCAAGAACACAGCGAAAAGGGAACACCACTGAGACAAGTGAGGGTTGTAGCTCACAAGGTCAAAAGAGATATTATGAGATATTGATATATATTGATAGATACTGCATACATTTGTCTCCCTCCTCACTCTGTCAACAGATCGCATAGCCCATTTACTATATTCAATCGAAGGGTTGCCTTGAAGCATGGCAATAAGCAATGTCATTGACATTCATTAATTAATTATTAACATTTCAACATGAACACACTCCAAATATCTCCAAATGACCTGACCACCAATCGATAACGACTGGTTGGGAACAGACACCTCCCCAACAACTTGCTGACCTCTCGTTGCCAGTTCCCCAGCTGCTGGATTCAGAGGTTGCAAGTAAGTTCGAAACCTACCGGTAAATGACATGCTTTGAACATGTTTGGACACATCGTACACTTGGCATGTGTGGACTTGCAATCACAAGTGCCTACTCAAGTTAAATTCCGACTTGTTTTTGCTCTTCAAACAGCTACTGACAAAGAGTAATTGAACATTTTGCCCTCCTCAACACTGCGGAAATCTGGGCAAAGTGAAGCCATGGATTGACGCTTGTGCATACACATCTTTGTCAATCTTCGCAACTTGTGGTAAAAATTGTAAAGACAGCAGCTACATGTCTTTCAGGTCAGTGCGTCTATTTAAATGATGCAAGGAGTATGTTTGAGCGTGTCATGCCTGATTCAGCACTTCGTCTTGGTTGCCCATTTGCCCCAGGGCCAGGGACCTGTCAAACATACTGGCGGTAGTCCAACCTACAGAACAGCGACACTTTGTACACTGGTCTGGGATGAGACCTCGGTGACCTGGAGGCTTTGTCTTCCACATGAGTTCAAGGTGTACAAATGCCTTTGGAATTCCTCACGCCTGTGGAACAGAAACAAGTGCAAGATCGTGCAATATGACTATGACATTTTTTTCGAAACCAGGTCTCATCCAAGATCTTTCGGGATGTCATTTGCTTTGCAACAGCTCTGGCCCTACCAGCGATTCTTGGGCACGTTCACAACAACTGCTTATTTGCAGTTTTCCTGTCCAAACCTGTTGGTCATATGCTTGGTTCCTGCCATGACCGAGCAGCAAAGCATTGACAAGAGGGGTTAAAATTCCACCATGCTGGCCGAGCCTTTTTTTTACCCTCTGGGTCCCTGGCAAGGCAGGGGTCTTCTTTCAGTGGGCCCTTGAACGGGCAGGAAAAGATGTGGCAATTGTGCATCAAACTTTTGCTCCAGAGACAGCAGCCAAACTCCTTCCCAAATATGGCCGTATTGCTGAGTGTTGACGGACGAGCCACTGAGCCTCACTGAATTTTCTGATCTTTCTGTTGATCTCAAAATATGTGGTATGGCTTTGGCATGCTGTGGCTATCTGTGGCTGCTGTCTCCCTTGGACCATTGAATTTGCGATGCTTCCTACACACTTCTGGCTTTGGCGATCATGAATTCTGCCCTGGATCGGCATTGTCTCTGGAGTCTGGCAATCAACATCGTCTTGAGCAGATATCCTTTTCCACTATTTCTTCATATCAAACTATATGAAGATATTTCAACTCCTATAGTTTTGAAAGCTTCTTGAAAATGAGACTCCTTGGCAATATCGCTAAAATCCAACTGGCTTCTGAACAGGGCACGGGCCCCCTCACGTTGCCGCCGAATTCGCCTTTGCAAGCCTTCAGCGTTTGGGTGCAGTCCCCGGTTAAAATCTCAACCAAACACTTTCCTGGGCTGCACCAAAGATAAAGGTCAGGCCATGTGGATATTAAAAAAACGAAACCACCCCATTACTGTACTATTCAGTTTGTGAATGGTTTTGAGCATTTTTGCACATATTGCGAACTCATGAGCTCACACTGTTTTGGATGGGTTCAAATCTCCAGGTGCCATGAATGTAGCATGCACTGGCTTCAATGGCAGTTTCAACATCATCGGGGCTATCCATTTTTTTTCCTGTCGTTTGAGTTGTTAGCCAGGAAATCCATCCGCACAAACCAGTTACATCCAGTTACATCCAGTTACTGTATCTAAAGTATTCTAAAGTACCAAATTCCGGTTGCCCAGCGGGCCCAGCACGCACGTCTACCCATGTCAATGTCGCCTGTCGCCTACTAAGGCACCCAACCGCGGGTTGCACCATCACCAAGCATCTTCGCCTCAACCGGGCACCAGTTGGGCGAGTATCCACCACTTGTTATTCTTCATCCTGCAATCTGCAGCAGCAGAGGTCCCAAGAATTTGTGCATGAAATATGCAAACAACATGAATGTACACAACACATACACACACACATATATATATATATATATAGATAGATATATAGATATATAATATGTACATAAACTAACAATGATGATAATGGGATAGTGGTGATGATAATGATGATGTTAAAACTAATGAAAACGATGAGGATGAGGATGAGGATAAGGATGGTGATGATGATGATGATTATGATGATGATGATGATGACGACGACGACGACGACGAGGAGGACGATGAGGATGAGGATGAGGATGAGGATGAGGATGAGGATGAGGATGAGGATGATGATGATGATGATGGTAATGATAATGACAATGATAATAACAGTACTGATAAACATATGATTACAACAACAGCAATAACTAAAACCATAACAATCATAGACTTCGAATTATCTCAAGCAAAAGCTTGCATGAATGACATAACATGTTTTTTTTTTAATTTTTTGGCACACCACCTATATATTCCTTTTGCACCATTGGATTCTTCTGGGGCTGTCTGGCCTGGGGAGGTGCAGGAATACGTGTCATGTATATCAATGCGTGTGTACACTGATAATGTGCACAAATGATGATTCATACTCATATTCATCTATATCAATATATATGTATATATGATTATATATGTATATAATATCCACCTGTTGTGGCTGTGTGTGTGTGTGTTTGTGTCGATGTTTGTGTTTGGATACCGCAAGTAGATGTAGCCTTCTGTCTGTCTCGCTTCTAATTCTAACTTCCACACCTCAGCATTCAATCGCCTTTGCCCATTCATTCTCGCTTCGTCTTGGACTGGTGTCGTTCGCCGTCTCTCTATTCTTCTCTCAGTGTTTGCTGAACCTGCCCTGTGTGTGTGTCTGGGTCTTGAGATGTCTTAGACGGGTGGGTGTGTGTGTGTGTGCGTGTGTGTGCGTGTACACATGATCCATTGGAACGATGGAACGTCAAGCTCTTAAAGTTTTGGAGTATGAGTGTGTCAACAAAGAAGGCTTGGACTTTCTTGCCCCTACATCAATTGCAGTGGGCTTTGTACAACCTACCGTAGTGAAGGTGAAGCCTTTCCCATGGCGGCCTCTGTGTCCACGTCGCCCTGAGCGCCCTGGGCCTGGCGCAGGGCGCCAAAGCAGCCATGTTGGACTTATGGAAAAATCCATGACACCCCGGCACCCCATTACACATAACTATAGATTATAATTATAATCAAATATGTTATATATATATAATTATATAATATTATATACATATAAATATATATATATATGTATATGTAATATCACCACGTTTTTTGACGTACCTCAAATGTATAAGCTAATTACATTGTTCAAGGTCCTTTTGAGGGGGTCTTGAAAATGTAAGCTTACATTTTGAAGGTGTTTTGAAGACCCTCCACACAAAAACGACACCTGGGGGACGTTCAGCGACCAATTTTTCATTTAAGGGGGAGTCCCCAAAAATGTATCTTACATTTTGAAATGGTCCCCCCTAAGAGTAGCCTTAAAGGGGTGGTGATTATATAATATCAATATGTTCCTATTCTTTCTCACTTAGTCACTAATCATCATTCTACGTACATCGATGCACTTCCCATGGAGGAGCAAATACGACTGATTGCATAGGGAATTTGCCGGGACGAATTCAATTGCTGCGAAGTTCTTGGCATCCCCGGAAAACAATTCTTTAGGTATCTTTAATTTGGGTCATGTTCAAAATGTTTACAAAATCTAGGTGTCAAGACATGTCAAGACTCTTCCCCCGGTGTCAAAACAGAGCCAGGGATTCGACGGGTGTCCTCTTCATCCTGGCGGATCTCGGAACCCACATGTTACATTGTCCAAAAATGTCCAAAATGTGGTCCACTGTTTCTATATGTTTCTGACATTTTCGTTGTTTCTCTTCAGCTCGAAGGCGATCGAAGGCTGCCAGCGATAGATGCATAACTTACAACCGCAAGACCGACTATGTGTTTGAAAAAGAAAATTAAGTGTAACACACACACATATATATTATATATATATTATTTATATATATAATATATATATAATAATATATATCATATGTTCACTCGATAGGGGTGCGTTCTTCCAAGTTTGTACCCATTTCATAAGTGCCTCTTTCCACATACCATTCCGTTCCTGGAGCATTATGAACACTAAAGAGAGAAGAACCATGCTGGCGCAACTTGGAACTGAGACAACTGTGCTGCAAAGGCCTGGTCGAGGTCAAATTGCACCAGAGGGCATTGTGTCCTGCAATTTTCATTCCGCAGCAAGCCAACTCGAAAGAAAAAACGTCTGCAGCACCTGGTTTCAGTCAGGGTTGTCCAAATCAATGATGGGGTATGCCGCGGTATACTTGAGACTTACAACTTTCAGTCAAAACATGATGGTGTATGAATTCTCCCCCCTGTGTGTGTGATATCATGTAACATGATTGATTGAAAAATGATTGAAAACTTATCCCAGCAAGAGAACCCAAACAGTGCTGCAAGGAACAGAAAGGTAGATTCTGCACGTTTTCCTTTATGAAGATCTCTGATGTCTATAGAAGATTGTATTCAACTAACTGACGGGATCTCTGTAGAAACTGCTGTGCAAGATCCCTTTGCAAAGATATGTAGAAGGTCCTGTGCAAAGAGATGCAGTGTAGGTTCCCTTCGTTGAGATCTTTGTGGTGAGTCTCTTTCATTATCTTTCATTGATCTCTGTGCAAGGTCACTGTACAAGGTGTCTATAAGAGACCTCCACGCAAGATCTCTGAAAGAGATCTCTCAAAAAGATCGCTGTTCAACTCTCTGCAACAAATCTCTTAGCGAGACCTCTGTACAAGCTCCAGAAAAGAAAACATTTCCTGGCAAGATCTTTGCAAGAGACCTCTATACAAGATCTTCGTACGAGGTCTCTATCAGAAATTTCCATGCAAGATCTCCCTGTAATCAAAGATCCCTGTTCCAGCTCTCTATAAGAGATCTCTTAGCAAGATCTCTGTAAGAGACCTCTTGGCAAGATCTGTCAAGGTCTCTGTGCAATCTGAAGGAATTCGTTGCGGGGTTGACCAGGGTTCCCCATTTCCGTCCCTAGCAACGCACCTTGCCTGGTGCATCCACTGCCCTGCCGTGCTCCGCACCAGGAGATACCTTCAACCTCAGGCGGAGGCTGCAGTTGGGCCAACCCAAAGTATCCAAGTCATCGAAATGACTCAGGTTGTAGATTCTCAGCCCAGTGCAGACAGAGACTTCAGAAGAGCTGCTGCATTTATCTGCAGGGATAGAGAGAGGCGAGATTGAACCAGTTTATGCAAAACCAGGGTTGGAATTGGGTTTATGCCAGAATTCCATGGAATTCCTAACAGCTTTACCAAAACACGACCACAAATGTGTCGGCGGGACGAACACCGTTGACGAGGACATGCCATCCATTGGTGCCTTGTTCCTTGCCAGTTGCAGCCAAACTGGAACCAGCTGAAGTCCTTGGTGCAGCTTGGTTTGTGCTGCCGTGCGTGTCTGCCTAACAATCCTCACATTCTCAAATCGTGTCAAATATATTGAATACTGTTGTCAAATTTGTCACATATCAATACTATAGTTACTATACCATGAACATGTGGGCAAACGTCGTCTTCTCTGGACTTATTTCATAATGTTTGCAATTTTGTGGTGTCGAGGTGGTGTTTGTTGTTGTCGTAGGTCGAGTGGGAGTAGAAACGAACAAACAAACAAGTACGTTCGGGTTTCCACTGACTTTTGCCAGACCTTTGAACTTCATCCAATTATTATATCACATACTTTATGCCAATTTCGTAGCGGACCTATCAGCGCCAAAGTGCAGCAGTTCATTCACAGCCCTCTGCAGTTCAAAATCTATATTGTCATTGCCAGTGTCATTGTAGAGAACTTCTGCAATTCAAATGTTTCCCGCAAAGTCATTACAGCAAAGAATGGCAAAGGTAGAATCACGACATGGACGGTTATATATAGTTACAATATATATATATAAGGAGTTTGTGTGCAACATTTGAATGTTAGAATGACATTCCATGACATGATGGGTTTTGTGATATGGGCCGAAACACAAACACGACTTGCAGTAGCTGTGTGCAAGCCATGTGGCTAGCCTTGCGGAGCGCGACGTTCGAGTTGACCGCATCATACATCATCATACATCATCATACATCGTACACACTGAGCTCCCAACCACTTTTACCGTAGATTTCGCGCTTCGGAGGATACCTGCTAACAACTCTGAAACAGCAGCTCTGTGGAAATATTTTGCTGGGGTCACTAGGTGGGATGCTGCGATATGCTGCATGCGGCTTCATGGGGCAAATCAAATAATTCTGAAGCATAGGATAAGCTCCACCAACAGCACCGAACAATGAACGGCCTCAAACATCTCGAACTATTCAACGCAGCAAGCCTGTGTTTCAGCTCCTTCATCGTTTGCATTAGTTCCAATGCCCCATCATCGTCGATCTGCACATCCGTGACGTGTCTTGCAACTCAAGGATGACACATCTGGATCTATTTCATTCCATTTCATTCCTTCTTATCCTTCTAGCCTGGTGGTACGGAGCCCTGAAATATGCTGAAATGATCAAAGTCTTGCCAGAAAGGCCGTAACGTCAAGAGATATCAAGAGGACCAATAGATTCATGGCCTGATTCTCTGCCAAATGCATCTCATAGATCTGTCCCGCACCTAGGCTTCTGGACCGCTGTACTTCCTATGGTTGGGCCTCTCCTTTCGGACTAGTCGTTTCGAGTTCCAATAATGCAACAGCGCATTTCCGCGCAAATTGCAACGGCTGGACTGCAGTAATTGAACGCCTTCATATATTAACATGTATAATTATGGTTAATTATGTATATATATATACAATAGTCTAATGGAATTCTAATACTGTATAATAGTGTAAGTGAGCGTCCAGATCGTCATGATCGTCCAGGCTGTTAACGTTAAAAATGGATAGAACATGATGGAACTGGGTAACCAGTCTCCAACAGCACTGGGATCTACTGGGATCTACTGCGCACAGGTCCCTGTCACTGGCAGCCTGTCACCTGCTCCTCGAAGTCCGAGGATCGATTGTCGGCACTCGCACTTCGATCGAGGCGAATAAGGAAGCTCCCAAAAGCGCGGCTTTTTTGATCATGGAGAATGTCCAAAAGCCAAGGCATGTGATCACAGCCAATCCATCTGAGTCATTTGAGTATTTGAGCTTGTCATTGAAGAATGATGTCCAAGTTGGAAGCCCCGATGTTCTCAATGGTTTGCTTTCTGAACAATCAGGCATGAAGCGGGGAGGAATGCTGCAGCCGCCGTTGCCACCGCATAGGCCCAGCCAAGTCCTTGCCAACCCATGTTTCTCACTGGCCCCAGAAATGTTTCCGAGCGTGGCTCTGAAATTCGTCCTTCCTTGGCTGATATGTGAGCTTGCAACCGGACCTGAACCTAACAATTATTAAACATTTATGAATATACAATTATATATACATTAACAATACATTAACCATAATTGCATTAAATAAATGGTAGTCTACATTGATTCGATTCTCATTACAATTAAAGTCCTTGGATTTATAATTGCAAGGCACAAGGGCTGAAGCAAAATCACCAAAAGGGATGCTGATTGCACATGACCAAAATTTCAAAATTACCGGCGCCTGAGCATTGGGTGAGTTGGGACTGAGGAGCCGTGCGTTTGTTGTTCCTGATAAACTCACCTGCCACATTTTTTGGTCAGAAAACATCATACAAACTCTTGAGCTTGTCAAAGTGGCAGCAGGTGTCAAGCAAGCCAGGCATTCACAACGACTGGACACCAGCTCTTGTGATCCTTCAAGGCAAGCTCAATCATAGCTTTCAGCCCTCCAGTAGTTCAAGGATGGGTCTGGCAAAAGATATGTTGATCATGTTGGCATGTACAGTACCTGCACCGATTTTTCCGATTGAATTGTCCCCTGCCCTCCTAGTTCTCCGAGTCGCGGCGGTGCCGCCCCATTGATATTATGTATATATATATATATATCATTAATATGGCCAAGTCAACAAACCTGACCGTTTTTTCCCAGCCTGGTGTAGCAACCATTAGCAAACCCCACCATCACCACCACCACCATCATCATCGTCATCGTCATCATCATCATCATCATCATCACCACCACCACCATCATCATCGTCATCATCATCATCATCATCATCATCACCACCATCATCATCATCATCACCATCATCATCATCATCACCATCATCATCATCACCACCATCATCATCATCATCATCATGATCATCATGTACACTGTATGACAACCGTGCTTCCTCGCTACACAAGGGGAAAACGAACGTAAGAAAACTGGTTGCATCAAACCTTTAAGATTCCATACCCGATCATATAGCTGTGAGTTGGAGCTGATTCCATGTGCAGGAAGGAAGACGAATCCCATCTCTTGGTGCTCAGCACATGTTCATAAGAGCTGCACAGTCCTATTGTGTGTCAACTTCAGGAACGCTGCTTGCACCTGCCATCAGTTTTGCAGAAATATGCTGGAATTGTATATATATATATATATTAATCATTCAGCAAATACAGTGTCATGGCAGTGCCCCTTCCATGCATCTGAGTTCTGTTGAACTTGCAAGACCTCCAAAACATACATACTTGCACGAGGAGATGCTAGAACCCGGTTTCCACTCCATGTCTTTCAAGCTCAACATGCCTCAAACTGGCTCAAGCAGTCCAAGAGCAACCAAAAGCCGTGGTCACTCAAGCCCGAGTAGCTGAAATCCACCTGTCCATGTCAGGACCATGATGTGATTGCTGTATATTGCTGTATGCGCTGCATGGACATGTCGGATATTGTCGGATACTCTTGGAAGTCGGCTGACAGCTTCTCATGCTGCATTCTGCTCCACATGCTCCGCGTATTTGTGGATTATATAGCTCTGATGGCAAACAATTAAGCATGATTGATTAACCCTATATATTATATATATATCCATATATATTAATTATATATCCATCAATATCCGGTCACAGTCCCACCACAGAGAAGCTGCAGCTCTGCCAAATGTATCCAAATATCAGAATGATATGGGAGTTTGGCAACTGATAGGGGTCCGATCCAATTGGCCACAAGATTCCGCAATGAACAGCCTCTCCCTGGCATTGACGTAACACCTTTGCGCCATGGGTGTCCTTAGCACATTCGCAAGACATTGACATCAAAAAGGAATTCCTGACTGGGTCCATTTTACAGGATACCGTACTGTAAGTTTTACCATGTTATACCCATCAAATAGTCAAACAACTTCATTTTTGTCTCTGCCATTTTTTCCTGTCATGTGGCACATGAGTGACACCGTGGTTACCTGCCTTGAAGTCTGCCAGCCGCCGTCGCAGCCAAGCACAAAAGCGTTCCATCGCTACATCACACCTTGGTGCCACATGGCATGGTGCCACATGGTGCCACATGGTGTCACATGGTGCCACATGGTGCCACATGGTGAAGCGATTAACTGCACCTTTGCACCTTACTCCTTTGCTATTACTTCTATGCACGAAGAAAAACACACACACACGCACGTGTGTGTGTATTATATATAATATATAATTGTAAAATAATTGTATACACACACATATATATATATATATATCATAACGTGCGTGTAGTGGTGGGATTAGTTGGAATGGAATGTGATACTCCTTCCTCACCCATTGTCTGTCAATTTTCACGAGATAGCTGGTTCCTCTAAGCAAAACCGTCCAGCCCTTCCAACTGGAATGGGTGATTTATGGTGATTTTCCTTGCTCTCATGACACATGATGACACATGTATTTCAACATATTTCAACAATAAATCTTTATATATAATAGTATTCTTTAGTACTCTTTAGTAGGCTTGTTCTAAACACTCAAGAGGGCGAAAACTGCTACCTGCTGAGGTGTCATGACAATTCCGACAATTCCATGATGTTTTCGCAGCACCCGACAGATCAGGGCGTCTCCGGGCTACCGGGCGATGCGAGGTCAGATCCTGCAGATTCGCACAGGCTGCGGCATGGTGCGCCATGGTGCGGCAACTTCATGCTGGTCATGGCTCTCACAACAAAAATCTTCGCTTGGTCAACTTAAAGTGGACACTGGCGGCAGAAAAACAGGTTGAGTGCAAACGAAGAAAAGTTGCACGCCTGACATTGAAAGCTTCAGCCGCCACCGGTCAGCTTCATACCATGTTTCGAAGCATTGCCTCTAGGGCAGAAGGCCGAGCGACAAAACAGCTCAAGGACAGCTGAAGCATACTTCCAAAAGATCGGTGAGATATAGGAAGATAGTGGAATCATGAAAGTTCTCCCATACTAAATAGCGCAAGGAATAGTACTAACATCGCTGCCAAACTCACAATCATGGCTTCTGGCACCGACAATTGTTTCTTGAACGTAGCTTTGCCATCTGATCACACATTTCAATGCATTTAGTTACTTTGAGATTCGAACTCTGCGATTCTTTCGATTCGTTTTACCTCGGAATCACTTCTGGGCACTGTGCACCTGTCAATGCATACCAACAGTCTTTCGACGTGAGCAACTGATCAAGGCGTAGGGCCTTTCCTATGGGACTGCAAAATGTTTGCGTTGCCTTCTTTCCCTTCAACACCCAAACCACCCCCCATCAGTGTCTTTTTGAAATGCTGTGTTTGAGCCGCTGGCTGTCCAGTACTCCTCCTTCCCTGAAGTAACGACGATTGCGACAAAGCCAATGTATGCCGATGGCTGGTCGTAAGAACTTCCAACAAAAAACACCTGACATAAAGCTGCTGGCCACAAGCATGTCTGTGGATGGGGAGTTTCACGCCCGGGGCTTCGCACCATCATCTTGCTTGTGCTTCCTTTCACATTGCGAAAACGGAGAGAAGGAACTAAGGAACATAATGTCAAGAAATTACAAGGCCATAGTATGCGCACATCTAACTTGTTTCAGGTTTGCCCTGCTCTGATTCTCTGACACGTACCAGTAGTTCTATGCAGGAATAAAAACATGATTCAATGACAACGTGGCGGGGAAGAAGGTGAAAGAAGGAACCCAACACTAAACAACAAGCTAACTTTCACTCCGAACTCACAGCTCTGTTCATGCTTCACTGCCTCGCAGCATCGTCGCCCGCTTCACCCTGGCGCTCTGTACTGGTCGCGTCGCTACTACATACTTCTTTTGCAAAAGATCGACACCGGTATTTGCAGCAAGGCAAGCTTCTTCTCACGAATAAACAAACATGATGAATGTTTCAGGCACGTTTTACTGCCTTTTAGGCTGCGTTGGTTTCAGGGAAGTCGGATAATTCTGCAATCTTAGCATGTACTAAGGCAGAACATTCTAAGGCACAAAAGGCGACGGAAAAGAGCGCAAACATAAAATTCCAAGAGTTGACTACACGCGTCTGACAATATAATATACTGTATAGATCGCAGCAGTCGCAACCTTGGAAATTCAGTGTGCTTCAATTGACTGTAGGGAGCTTCAGTGATCTAGACCCCATGATACTCCCAATCCCCGTGCAGCCTCAGCGGCCTTCGCCTCCAAAAGGATCCAAAAGGAACATAGACGTGATATATCTAACATCACTTCATCTCAAGCCACCAGGTCCTTCCCATTGCTACCACTATCACATGAGAACACATACCCACTTGTTTGATCTTGTTTCTTAAACAAATCCGCCTTTGCATCGGCAATCATTTTTCGCTCCATTTTTCGGCAAACCTCGGTTCAAAGCATTGACACATTTGGTGGCACGATTCCTGAGCGAAATGATGACGTTGAATGATGTTGAATGCGACCTACTTCGCAGTAGATAAAATGAACGCCGATTATGTTTGAATGTCCACGCTTCCTGATCAAATGCTCTCCGATACTACCTTGATTCGATCTTCATGACAGATCAATTTTGCTCTGACCCAGAGCATCGCAGAAAATGCCAAGGGCCGAGCTGATTGAAGCATTGATGACAGGTTTCTGCCTGAGAAGCTGAACATTGGATGTCGTCATTGCAGCCATCTTCGATCATCCAGTGGGCCACGGCATCATCATCGCATACTTTCACCATGTCGTCAAGAATCCATCAACAATTTTTGGTGACACAACGCAATATGATATATATATAATCTATAATAGTCTAACAGTAACAATAGATCTTAAATTATTGTAATGTAGCAATCATATTCATAATATTTGCTGATTGTGTAAAGTTAGACTTAAACAATAATGATCAGGAACGACAACTCAGCTGCTCTCAGCTGTCTTGTGACCATGGCTGAGCTCCCAGCAAGCTCCACCTTGCGCCTCAACCAGCTCTTCCACTCGCTGGAGAACCTTCGGCTGGTGACACGCTTTTTGCTCGAAATCTTCCCGTGGACAGTCCGTCCCATTTCTTTAAAGCGAAATTCATGGAACATCTCCAGAAAACATCGGGAAACCTAATCTATTTACATTATATATATATATATATATTTACAAGAGTTTACATCTATTTACCATCCAAATATGGGTGTTTCATGTTGTTTCCAATGTGCTTCCTGTAAATCATCCCTCCATTTCTGGGGCTGTGCTTTGTAGATAGAAGCAATGGCTCTATGGATAATATTGGATAATCAGGTGTAGTGCAGCATGGTCCAAGCAAATGCATGAATGGTTCTTCGTGCCATCTTTTAGCCACCTTTCAACTTCCAAACATGGGGCACATCGAGGAATATGGCCTCCATTGCTTTGGATGCCGAAAGGCTCCAGAGCGAGGAAAGGGCTCGCTCATCAATCTCACTCCTCTGCTGTTTCATGTGCTTCCAGTCAGTCAGGCTGTATAAAAAAAGAAAAATCACCTCAGCAGAAGGAGGCTGCCAGACTAAGAGGCACAATCCCATCGAATTCCAACACATCACGAAGGGAAGAACTCCCTGAATACTGGAGATAACACTGTCACATCATAGTCAAGTAATTGTAAGTCTGTCCTGGGCACCCGGAATGACAAAACGTTTTGAACATTGAACTCCCCCCAGTACTCCCCGGTCATGTAGCTCTGAGGCATCCGGCTGTGTGCTTTCCTGCAGGAGTTGCACCCGCTTCTCTACCTAACACCAGATTTTCACTGTCTGAATTGCAGTGATGTACAGTTGATAGCTGTGGTCTCTGATGCTGCACGACTGGATAAAAAGGCGGCACCTCCTCTTTTTCAGGGCCTAGGGGCCGAATATGGCCGAATGCTTCTGGGAAAGGGTGAGCCATCTGGCTTCTAGTGCCCAAGGTTGCTGTGCCAACATGTATCTACCACAAGTCGCCTTATCCAGGCCTAAGTGCCTGACCAGCGGCCGCATCATCCTGCCAACAGTCACCAATGGGGACAGGATGTGATTGGAGGACCTGATTTGATTTCCAAGAGCTCTGTGCGTCCGAGTGTGCATCCCCCAAATTGAAACAGAAAGGGCCTGTTGTCATTGGCAAACTAAGGGTATCATCGGGCCTGTTTGCCACCTTCAGCCTTGCTTATACTGTTAAATGACAAATGATTATCACTGATAGCTACTGTGTGCATTCCTTCGAATCAGTTCAAGTTGTGACCAGCTGTGTCGTCTTCAACATCACAAGGAGCTCCTCTGATCCAGCTCTCACTTTCGCGTGAGGAAACAGTGCCTGGACATCAACACTGCCATTGGCAGCGGTGGCAAAGACCAAATCAGATTTCCGTCGTGATCCTGGGTCTACTGGTTTACTGTACGTCACATCACTCCTGCCCTGATCCTTCATCCCTCGGATCTGTTTGAACTCGATTTAATTTGGGGATACATATGCCGTCACTCACTCTTCGAAGCGAACTAATTACATATGTCTCAAGCGTCTCAAGGTTGTCTATAGTCCATTCTTCTTCGTTTCAATCGCTCACCCCTGCTCTCCAACCAGTTGCCCACTTTCATCATCCGTCCTTCAATGTACAAGCAATGGTTTCTGCACACCCGCCTTGGCCGGCTCTCTGGCAATCCAGCGGGTGATTTTTGGGGCTGGAATGAAAAGTGTAAATTTTAAATATGTATATTTTCATTTGGAACATTGAATCATCAAATCTTCTGGGGGTACTTTGGGCGTTTATTTTTCAGCCCGGCCCAAAATCGCCTCATTGTTTGGCAAAGTACAGCTCCATTACAAAAAGCAGCACATGGGTCTGAGCTAAAAGCCGGCATCGGTTTCCTGGCAAGACATCCCCATCCCGCATCATCCCGCTACAAAACTGTGACAAATGATGGAAACCATGAGAGTTGTCCAGTTTGTAATCTCCAGCACAATGGCAAAACTATATGCAAAACTGGGATCCACACGATGCCAGGAGGCCTCCCTATGTCGGCATTCCTTGGCTCGCACATGTTTGAATAAAGAAGCAACAAACCTAGAAGTGATTGCATCTAGGCACATCAGTCTTTCCATTCCTGGTCTTCCCGGTTAAAATCTGTGGAAATCACACAGCATTCATAGGTCTCCGCGGCTTTGCTTCCAGTTGCTTTCTGGCTTGGAGCAGTCAGCAGCTGAGTGCAAAGCATATCCATGCCGTCCGACTTAGCCGGTCGCGCATGCAACACGTGAGCGGACAAGCCCATGTCATACCGCTATACCATCCGTTATACCATAGCATAGCCATGCATAGCAGGCATAGCACTATTGCATACCCTACACTAGCAGCAGCTTGTCAAATAACTTTCAACGCAGACTATCAGACTAAATTAGGAACACTGCCTTCCACCGGAATCCCTAAAAACAGTCACTGTAGGCAATCGCTTCAATTGCCTTTGCCTTCTGACGCTGCCCTTGCAAAGAAAGAAAGAGAGAGAATAGATGGAGCCTGAAGTCTAAGAGCCAAACTAGAAGCCCTGTGCAGGTGTCATTTTTTTCGGAAGCACTGACAGGATGCTCAAACATCTCAAACCATGCCAAGTCCATCTAGTCTATGTCGAGTCAAGTATGACTGCACGAGGTCAACAAATCATGTTGCACTGCAGCAAACCACATCCACAGCAGCACATAGAGAGAGAGAGATAGGGGAGGTATGCAGTATATGATACGGTATATGATACGGTATATGATGTACATGTACATGTGTATATATATAATATAATTATATATATATATGGCAAGGCATGTGTATATGCAGCAAGTACTATATACATCACATGTCCAGCAGGTACATTGTGTACATGCGCATATTCACATTGAAAGGGATCGACCGACCCTGGTTCCTTTTCGTAAAACACCGGGGATCTTGTGTGACGTGCCTCCATCTGGCAACCAGGCAGGTTCATGCCTCCACGCCTGGGAATGTCAAAGCATTGCAGTCAGCAAAATTGACGGTAAGGTGAAGGACATGCAACAGCAAATCTAACAGTCATGCAAAAACCAGAGCGGTCAAATTGAGCTCAGTAGAATCAGAGGGTGATTCAAGGAACTTCCAACTTAGAAACCCGAAGCCTTGAGACGGCACACATATGAAAAATACGCATGCAGCATTGCAGCTACCTTTTTCCATTACAACAACTCGCCATGCCACGCAGTATCTTTGTCATCTAAGAGCCCTTTCGGGAGCAACGTGCACAACAGCTGCGTGTCTTCCGCTGCTTGCTAAATGATGAATTCGAACGATTTGGGTAGCACTCCTGGGAATTTCGAGTGCTGATTGCCTGATTGCTGGATGTATATACAATTATCTTAAGATTCTTTTGGCGTGAAACTTAATCTGACAGGGTTGGCATGGCGCACAATGCGCGACTTCAGCCTTTTCTTGCCACATGAGCCCCAAGCACATTGAGTGCGATGTCTTTCACATGGCGGTTAGCAGCTGGTACAAAGCGCATCGGCAAGTAGTCAGGAGCCTGAAAAGTAGCAGCAGCCAAAGGGATGTCCCGAAACTGATCTGTGTAGGTGCTTCGAAAGCGCTCCTCCGATGAAATGTCAGCTGCTTCCACAGCATACGTAGCAACAGCGCAAGGTGGTAAAGGCTTCAATACTGCAGGGATGCCATAACCGAAACTTGGTGGCTCACTGGTGGCCACTGGTACGATGCCTCCTTGGACTCTGCCAAGCTTATCATGCTTTCTCCCCATGTCATTGCCCACGGCTGGTCTTTGTCTCTGAGACAAGGACCGACGTTGACTCTGCACTTTCTGTGCTTTCTGCAGGTTCTGGTTGGTTGAACCGCCCTCTGCAGCCTCCGCATGCCTTGCTTGTGCTGCTTGTGTCACTTGAGCTTTTGGTGTTCGGGGCGTTTCAGGGGGGGGAGTGGGCCTTCTCTGGACAGGTGTTTCGAGTGCCTCGAGCCTCTCGGCTTCGTGATCGACCAAGGCAAAGTCTGTCCAGTCTTCCGCCACTCCCGGCAATGGAGGAGTTGGTATCCGTGGTATGTCTTCTCTAGCGGTACTTGGTCTGATGGGCTTCTTGTTCTTCTTTCGAAACTCTACAGCAGTTTTGGGTGGACCTTCCAGGAAGCGATTGCGCCAAAGAGCAAAGTGGCCAATTCCAACTGCCGGTTTATCTCGGAAATTCGGACCCCAGTGCCTGTAGTAGCGAGGCCCACTCGGTGGTTTGGCCTGCTTTGCAGGACGAAATCTTGCCCAGCTCTCAGTCTCAGTTGTCTCCATCGTGGGCGCTCTTCACCCTTGCGGTGGCTAAGCCTGAGCTTGAGCAGAAAGGCTCCTGCTGCACTCATTTAGCCTGGGGCCCCACCAACGATGAACAAGAATTGCACGAACAAATCAATGCCCCCCTCTTAGCAACTTCTCCAATAGGACTGGACAGAACAAAGCTAGAACATGACATAAAACTGCTGCGGAAGCATGCGTGATCATGTGCAGTCCACAAGCTGGAAGAATCTTTGGACATGTTAAGACTAGGCCGGCACCTCCTCGTTCCACGATTGATTGGTCCACATCTCCCTAAGAAGCAAAAGGAGAGGGATGGAGAGGGGAAGCATATGAAACATTCGGAAACCGCTTGGACCACCTTGAATAATGTTCTTTTGGAGTTGTTAGTTGAGGCTGAACAGGGTCGAGTGGCGGGAGTGACATGGAGCATTTGTGAGCCCTGGGGTCCTAATGGTCCTAATGCAAGGGTACCTATTCAGAAAATTGACCTTGACTTGAAAATTATGTGACATGGAGAAAAATCTGCCGGTTAATTGTGAACCCCTTACAAAAACTGTGGATGTTTTTTTCTGTTTTCCCATTTTTCCCTTTTTTTTGCTGCACCGACCAAACTTGGGATATTTTTTGTTATTATGTTTTTTAAATACAATGTTTATATACATATACGTATATATATAATATATAAAAATATTATATATATATATATAGTCCCATTTCCCCTTTACTTTTCCCGTATTTGTCATGCCCCGGCCTTTCATGTTTTTCGTACATTATTTCCGTATGTGCGTTTATGTTTAACATTGTTTAACTATTCATTTGCATTTATCTGGGTGATTTTGTGTTCTATGGTTTTATTAACTTTTATTTGTTGTTCCTGTTCTTTATCTGTATATATTTGTTGGCACCTCCCATTAGGCCCCCTTCAAGTAGGCCCCCAGTTCTGTCGAAAGAATGGAGTGACGAATGACCGTATACTGACATCCAACACCTCTCTCTCTCTCTCTCTCTCCCTCTCTCCCTCCCTGCAAAGCATAGCCATACTCAACCTAGTCTTTGTCATTTCTATCTGTTTCTATTTGTTCCATTCTGTTTCTAATATTTCCTAAATTTTCCTAATACTAGTATGTGTTATTATGTGTTCATAAGTTTTCATTCGCAAAGCGCTCCGGAGTGCGGTTCTCAGCTCCCAGCTCTTCGGCCGATGCTTTGGCACAGAGCTTCTTGACCATGGCATCCGCCTGGAGCATGGCATTGGCACATCGAGATGCATCGCATGATGTAAAACATTATGATACATTATGTATATTTATGTATAACGTGGTGTAATAATGTGTAATACACCGTGTGAACCAAACCTGGAGTCTGACTCTGGACACAAAAAATATAGTGGAGAGGAGGGAACTCTGAATCCACAGATCTGTTTGCATCTACCTGTGTTTCCTTTTGAGCCACTTCGACTCGACTTTCTTGCAAGCTCAACCTTCTGATCCGTACAATGTGATCAGTACAAAGCAGCATTGGACTCGACAAATGTTGCTTTACCCTAGATTGGCAGGGCCATTCGCGTCAAACGCACTCGTTTGATCCTGTTTGCACGCATAATTGCGCTGGTGGAACTTCAGACTCAAGAGGCATTGATACATATAGACATGCATAGACTATAGGTCGCGCGGCGCAGCTACATCGAATTGACAGCCAGAACACACAATTTCATACACAACTATCAGCGTCCCTGGATTGACAATGTTGTCAGCAGTTTGAGTTGCTGTCATTTCAGCAACCAGTAAAGCTTGATTGCTTGATGATCAATGAGCACAATGAGCGGTTTGAGGCAAGTGCATCACTTGCGCACCGAAAAAAAGTCTTGCCTCTTCCAGAGGGACGGAGTAGCGTTGAAGCACTGCCTCGGAAGGTTGTCCAGGGATGTCCAGGGACATTCTGATGGTGAAGGATGGTGTGTAAATGTCTGCCCTTCAACAACCCCAGCATCATCAGCATCTCTCATCTACCAGTAGTTTGAAGAACTTAGCCTTTTAAAGGGCAGTCACACGGGCACACACAGCTCTACTGACTCTACTCATCACAAGGATGTGAAAGGAAAGCACACCGCTAGAACTGTGGATCCAGCACGACAACAAGCAATGTGAGTGATGAATTGCTTCCTCTCCATCTCCCACTGGGCCTCAACAAGAATGCTTTTGCTCCTGCTTGATTCTGCCATAGGGATAGATACAAAAGGGCTGACAAGATCTGACAAGCCGTGACCCACCTGCATCTGCTCCCTCTTCTGCTCCAAGCCTTGCAAAACGCCGCCCACAAAAACATTCTAAGCAAGAGGCACTGAACGCCAAGCAAATCCAAGCAACAAAATCAAACAGCGAAAAGAATCCAAACGCATAGTACCACTGGGATGCAACTGGACTATATCCCACTTCCTGATATTTTTGAGGTCCAATGCAGATTTGTCCAGTTCTTCTTTTTTGGCCCAGCTGTGCACAGCCTTTGCCAAAGTCTTGGATAGTCTTGGCCAGGCCAGGGCTGTCGATAAGGTGCCGCGACATTTGGACAACTAGTTAAAGTAACCATGAGAAGCCAACACATTTCACCTCATCTCACATATTATGTAATCGAATCATATGTATCACATGTTTTCACCAGAACAGGTTCTGAAAACAACTCAGAGATGGTTCACACTCAACAGTTTCTCAGCTGGACCTCAGGACGTGCCCATCTTTGGGCCGTTGGATTCAAGTGCCATCTACATCCATCTACTACATCTCCTACCAACCTCCCAGATCTCGCAGCACAATTGCCCCCATCAGAAGTACTTCACGGTGAGACCCGGCACTCCCAACTCAGGATGCACCTCTACAGGTGAAACCAGTGCAGCATTGAAAAAAAGACGTCGAAATGGTCAGTTTCCCTCTTGAGCAGTCCAGTTTTCTGCATCCAAACAGAATCAAATATATAATATCAAAGACTTGGAGATATTTGGAGTGCACATTGTGGTGTCTTTGTCGTTACTATGAGCGACTAGTCGCGGTGATAAAGTTATTGTACTAGTTCTTGTTATGGTAATTTAATAATGGTATGGGCAAATGGGCATACGCTACATATACTGCTAATTACAGTATATAATTATGCATAATCTGCGTATTTGTACATGAGTTATATAAATGACTCCACGCGGGTCTTTGCCTGCCATCCGGCCGTCTCATCTTTGGAGCCAAGCCGATCGCAGGGAAAGTCCGGCTCTTTGCAGGAGCCAGACTTGGCGACACTTGCCTCGTCAGTGTGCCAAGTGCGAAAGCCAGACGCTAATATAGAATGATAATGAACCAATGAATGAATGAATGAACGACATGGTCTACAAAGCATGAAATGATTATGTTATATAATGTGCTACATGACATACATACAAATAATTTCAAATATGCACATAGAATGGACTGTGCACAAATGTAGATATACAATGTATGTAAAATACTACAAATATGTAAATATATTCAAATGTGTGATTGTGTGATTGTGTGGTTGTGCATAGGTGTGATGTAGCTATGTAATTATGTGTGTGTGTTGCTGAAACATTGGAGTTGAAGTATCAGTACAACCCTATAGATGCCCTATAGTCTATAGTCCAATGGGCTGTAGCTCTGGGGTCTCCACTTTCAGGATCATAGACAGAATGCTTTGATCGTGGCGATTCTCCTTTCTCTTGAACCAGGGCCCATCCAGAGCTTTGTTCCTGGCGCGCCAAATCCCGTTTGGATGCCGTAGGTAAGATCACCCCTTCACGGCATGTGACGAAAATACATGACATGAACATCATGAACATCATGAACATCATGAACATCGTGAACATCGTGAACATCATGAACATATCCCAAAAATGATCCCAAATGACCGCTGGCCAGTCCTGGACGGCTCGTCTGATACCAAGTGAAAGTCCTTAACAGTTCTCGACTGCAAGATACTGCAAGACTAAGCAACATGACTAAGAAATGCCTGGAAAACGCAAAGTCTGCGAAAGAAATCACACTTGTCTTCTTACTGAAACTTGCGTTTCTTTTGCGCAGCTGAAGCCGTCTTGGCTCTTGGCACCACCACTATCATCACTGCACCTACCAGTTTAATATAGTTTAATATAGTTTAATCATGTTTCATCGATTCATAATTCAAAGGAAGAATTCGGTCATACTAGGCATCGGATTATGTCCTAGTCATAGTCATAGTATGTCATAGTCATAGTCATCATGATCATCACAATCACCATGATCATCATCAATCCGTATCATCACCCGTCACCACCAGCATCAGAATTACCACCATCACCACCATCACCACCATCACCACCATCACCACCATCACCACCATCATCACCACCACCATCAGCATATAATCACCACCATCATCATGATGTCATCCATCATGCTCATCAGCAATCAGCAGCAGCACCACCACAAGCATCACGACAAGCATATCTCCATAATAACCATCACTGGACCATCACCATTACTGTCGTAATCACCACCATGAGCACGACCACGACACTGACCATCAACTGAAGTACTATCCGATCGCCTTATGACCGACACGACTTCATCCTCATCAACAAAGGACGGAAGGATACAAAAGGCCAACAGCTGCTGTCGCTGTTTCGAAATTGGTACCTGAAACAATTTGAGACCAAGATGCTGTCATCAAACCTTCCCAAATCTGAAGCAATTTCAGGGTTCGCTCGTTCAACCGCATTAGCCAGGCCTGGCTTCGTTGCAATCTCTCGAATTTTCAAGGCTCAAACGTGGCTTCTAGGAACTTGAAAGGTGCGTGGAGACTGACTTGATCTGTATTGTTTTGCACTAGCAACTGGCCTGCGCCTTTGGCTGCTGAGTTAGGCCATAATGCAGGCTGTCCCATGTTGTGCCAAAGCGTTGAAATATGTCACCCTTTGTCCAGACCTTGGAGAGCACATGGATGAGCGACGAATGACATCCATTTTGGGGAATAGACCGTATTTTATATATATATATACATATATTGCACGCAGGCACGCAGCCCACCTTATCATGCGCCCTTTCATGTTGTTTTGCAAATGGATCAACTGGTTACTTTCAAGGAAGACCCCACAAAGAGCCGGACCCCAGTTGGGTTGGCTGTAGCTAATCTGGGCCCTTTACATGCTCGCAATGGGGCTGTGCCGCAAGGATCACGTCCTGTCAAGAAGGAAGTTCTCTTGCAGTCTTACGGAAAAATGTACCGTATGTGTCAATGTAAACATGGCGTAATTTTGAAGCTACAAGTAGGAAGGTGCCCAATCAATCTGGGTCAAACACCCGTCTGCCCAGCACAAACACTACACTATACAGCGGTACTAGGTACAATAAGGACACAAAGCTGAACAATGGACCAATAAGACACAGACTCACCTGGTTGTGACATGTAATGTAGCGAAATAGAATGTCCGGTTCCGTGGTTCTGCTTGGACCATTCCACTGGTCACCCCGAGTTCTCTTGGCCCTTTGACCCCATGAGCACCTCTAAAGCAAACTCATTAGGAGACAAGTGCTAAGCTAATGTGACTTGGCACATCATGGCCAACAAAACAATCTACAGATAGCCATTATACGAAAAAGTTTCACCAAATATACCTAAAGCTACAGAAGGGAATTGAGATGAATGCAAAAGGCGGAGCCAGGCCATCGTTTTGCATCTAATCGTAGGGTCTAATCGGAAAGTATTTTCCACCCGAAGACTTATGTTTCCTACTATACATTGTGCACACTTAAAAACTGCTGCTCCAAAGACGTCGCAGCATCTGTCCTCCTTGTGATTGCCGCGCATTCTGATGATGTGCTTCATCATGCCCATGGAGTCCGCATCTACCTGCTCTCACCATCCCCACTTGCATTCACCCACAGTCTGTGCATGTGAACCTCTCTCTATATATATTATATATATTATAATTATATATACACACATATGTATGTAAGTGCTCGCCTACGTATATAATGTCATTGTATCATAGATGCAGGACTTATACATGACATATGTAATGAAATACTTCATCATTTTATCCAGTGATAGGGACACGTATAGCCTTTAGATATAGCACATGCAGTTGCCCGCTTGTGCATGTAACAAAGCAATTCCCTCTGCAAGACCTACCTGTGCAGGCAAACCGTGCAAATAGGCAAACGTGTACGCACTTGCTTCAATTATCTTGAATTTGCTGAGTCAAAGTCAAATGTTGCCTGGGGATCCCAACCCAAGAGGCAATACAAAGATATTATACACACATATACACACATGCGCCAAAAAAAAAAACTTGTGAAACATGATTATAAAATCGATTGCATCATATCGCATTGATCAACATCTACAGGACAGTGGTACCGCAACAATCCGCAACATATGAGCAAAGCTACGTACAGCAACTCGTCGCCGAGTTGAAGTACCTGAGCACAAGCGGGATCACCCTTTTAAACTTATTAAACATGTTGTCCGCAACCTTAACGTTCGCCCAGACTCATCATTGTGACATAGCAGAGACAATTCTGTGTTGCTGGGAAATTGCGAATCCAAGCAAGGCCAAGGGGGCCAATTAGGCCACGGTGGCATGTGAAAGATGCCTTGAATACAGTTATCTTCATGAGGAAACAATATCACCTGATCACCATGAGGGAACAAAATCCGCCACCCCCTATGACCAATATGCTGAACATCAACTTTATCTCCATGATGGATCAAAATTAGCCACCCCCTCTGAACAATACGTTGATTGCGGGACATCAACTCCGGGCAAACGTCCAGGTTGCAGCGAACATGTTTAAATTACCCCGTGGACCCGAATGGAGTCATGAAATGCAGTCGTATAGTCAAACATGTTGAACACTAGGTGCTCGCTGAGGAATCGCCAGAGATGTGGATGGAAATAGCCCGAATCTCACATTGACACACTCTAAACTCTAAATGGACCAAACTTGGGCAAAACTCATCTCAACTCTAGCCAATGTACTGGAACATACTGGAACTATGCGGAACTTCTACCTCCACTTGATCGGAGGTGACACACAAGATCTGAGCTCAAATGCAGCCGAATGCAGCCAGGCGTCGCCCTGTGACAACAACATCCTTGAGAGCGCAGCCTGAAACGTGTCTTGCTGGGTGTCACTGGCAAGGCAGGGGATCTGCTCATAAAATTCTATGAATTGCATGCAGTTATGACTCAAATTACAATTCTGCCGAATATCAACTCAAGGCCCCCTTCGCCAGTGTTCCATGTGCTGGCCTTCCAGAACCAATAACCACGTCCACGAACGCCTGGCCTGACGTGAGACTTTAACACCAAAATGCAGTGGTGCACACCAGCACCTGCTACCACATTATAACTGGCTGAACGACCCCATTGCCAAGCCAGCTTCTGCTTTCATGTCTCCAAGTTGCGAGAGCATCCACCGACATATACCGACATCCATCATGTGAAATTTCAGTGTTGCCATGAGGAGCGGACTTCACGTGCGTCTGCCAACGTGGGTCATTCATGAGCTCATCGGGGAGACTGCCGAGCAGTGGTTACCAACAATTCAAAGCAATGCCGCAGAGATCCACGGAGATTGTGCTGCTAAAACTGGGATTGCAGCAACAAACAAAAAGAAAGTGAATTTAAAATATCCGCTGGCGTCAAATCGTGAATCGTGGACGCTGCCGGGCTAATACTTCTTCAAGCCTGCCTTGTGTACAGGTGTCGTTCATCAATCTCTGGCGCTGTGTTCGCCTCCTTGTCCATGCTTGCCATCTCCTGCTCTCCAAGATTGAAGGCGCTGAACACATCGGAATACCACAAGTCATTACCAGTAGTGCCGCACAAGGCGGTGGCGGAAGTTTCAAAGATAGGAAACTATAGGAGAGGTGAGTTGTTGTGATGCATGGATGGCAGAGCGGATCCATGGATGGACCGAAAGGCGGTTGTGATTTTTGGAGTGGTTGAAGTATGTTGAAGTGGTCACCTCACACACAACTGCAGGATGTAGTGTGGCGTGGCAAAGTGCAATGTTATTGTAGTTGCAGTGGTAGTTATAGTTGTGGTGGGGTGGTAGTTGTAGCTGCAGCTGTAGTTGTAGTTAAAGTCTAGTGTGGTGTAGTGTAGTGGTAGTTGTAGTTCTAGTGTGGTTGTAGTAGTAGTTGTTGTGTATTTGAGGCTGTAGTTGTAATTGTGGCCGCAGCTGTAGTTGCAGTTGCAGTTGTCGTGTGGTTGTAGTTAATGTAGTTGTAGTAGTTATTCTAGTTGTAGATGAAGTGCAGTTGAAATTGAAGCTGCAGGTGTGGTTGTAGTTGAAGTTGTAGCTGTAGTTGTTGTAGTTGAAGAGAGTTGAAGTTGAAGTTGTAGTTGTAGTGTAGTTGAAGTGTAGTTGAAGTTCAAGTTGAAGTTGTAGTTGTAGTTGTAGTGTAGTGTTGTTGGTGTAGCGTAGCGTTGTGTAACGCAGTGTAAGTTGCAGTTGTAGTTGTAGTTGTAGTTGTAGTTGTAGTTGTAGTTGTAGTTGTAGTTGTAGTGTGGTGTTGTTGGTGTAGCGTGGTGTTGTGTAATATAGTGTAAGTTGTAGTTGTAGCTGCAGTTGCAGCGGTAGTCTAGTGTAGTGTAGTCTAGTGTAGTGTAGCCTAGTGTAGTGTAGTCTAGTGTAGTGTAGTCTAGTGTAGTGTAGTCTAGTGTAGTGTAGCAGAGGGTAGTGTAATATAACTTGTGTAATGTAGAGTAGATTGCTGCAATTTGTTTAGAGTAGTGTAATTAGTGTAGTGTAGTGTAATTAGCGTATTGTAGTGTAATTAATGTATTGTAGCGTAGTATATTTGTTTTTGCATTTGTAGTTCCGGTGGTAGTGTGGTGTGGTTGTAGCTGCAGTTGTAGTTGACTATCTATCTGTCTGTCGGTCTGCCTGCCTGTCTGTCTGCAAGTTTGAAAACGAAGGAATTCGGCGAGACTTCCTCAATGTTCGAAGTTGACAACATCAAAAACGAAACAATTCTGCGAGACTTCCTCAATGTTCGAAGTTGAGAACGTCAAAGACGAAGCAATTCTGCGAGACTTCCTTCAAAAATGGGAAGTTCAGTGCAGAGCTAACGGCCTCACACCTGTACCAATGCGTTTTGCGATTTTTCCACTCCATCTGTCTAAAGCACTGCGCCTGCCACGAAAGAGTGATGCCAGGTCATACGAAGTGCTGCACCTGTCACGCAAAATCATCTTAGATGCGCCAAAATGCAACCCCTCTCAGGAAATCAGCGCCCTGACCTCCTAACATCTCTGATGAACATGTCTCTTGTCCTGCACCTGCCACGCGAAATGCATCTTTCCAGATCCTCTTCAAATGTCCAACGCCTACCAACGCTTTTGAAACTGCTACAAAACCTTCACGTTTTGCTCACTTTTGGCAAGGTGCAGAATCCCATGCGCCTGCCACACAAAACCACATCTGAACCTTCAAAAGTGGTCCGAGCATGTTTTTTCTAAACATTTTGACTTGGAAACATGCTTCGCACCACAACGGCGTGCACTTTTTCAACATTTCCAAAAGTGGTCCAAACATGGTGTTTTGTAATTTGTACATTTTGACTTCCAAACGTGCTTTGCGCCACAACGGCGTGCAACTTGTCGACACTCACTCGCCAGCTGGCTCCGCACCCGCCCCGCCGCTTTAGCGAGCCTACTTTTCGATCCTCCGGAGCCACAAATCATTGAAAAAACGCGGTGTTTCGCAGCTTTTCTACATTGTCGCGCACCTGCATCTTGTTTCGTCTCACTCTTTCTCTTCTCTGATCTTCTCTCTTCTGCTCTTCTCTTCTCTGACTCTTCCCACCTCTGCTTTTCATCTGTCCATATTGTCGGATATTGTCGGAAGTTTGACTTCTAAACTTCCTCCGGTAAGATATGATATAGGCTATAAATTATGTCATTTCCTATCATTACCATTCATTACCAATAGTATCGCACGAGGCGGTGGTGGAAGTTTCAAAAATAGGAAACCTATACGAGATGTTGGTTGTTGTGAATCACGGATGGCAGAGCGAACCCACTGATGGAGTGAAAGGTGGTTGGTGTTGTGAATTTGGAGTGGTTACAATGGTTGCAGTGGTCGCCTGGTCGGTCACCTCACCCACAACTGCTGGATGTAGTGTGGTCGGGTGCAGCTGTAGCTGTAGTGTAGTGGAGTTGTAGTTCTGGTGTAGTGTAATTAGCGTAGCGTAGTTGCAGCTGCATTTGTGGTGGTGTAAGAAGTGTAGCGTACTGTAATGTAGGATAGTGTAGTGTAGTCTAGTGTAGTGTAGTGTAAAGTAGCGTAGTTGTAGTTGTAGTTGTAGTGAGTGTAGTGTAGTGTAGTGTATTGTAGTGTAGTGTGGTGTAGTGTAGTGTAGCGTAGCTTAGCGTAGCGTAGTGTAGTGTAGTAGAGATCCCCCATGTACAGCTCGCTAGATGCTTTGCGGCCGACTTTATACAGAATAGCCTGGTATAAACTGGAATGGCCACATGATTGGAGCCTATGAAGTGGAAATCCAACATGTTTTGGCTATAAAGTCAAAATCCAACGTTGTATAAAGTCGCCTGGCCACGTAAAAACATAAAATTCGATGTGGGTTTTTGAGGGTAGTTGAGAGCATTTCCCATGTCTATAAAGTGAGATGCTGAACATCCAGATAGTAGTACTTGCGTCGAACAGTGGTAGGTACTATAATGTGGGTTTCCTACTGAACAACGATCGTGGTAATATCGATGGTTTTCTTAATCACGTCGATGGAAACATCCTTTATAAAATGGCTTGCTAGAAAGTTCAGCTGTATAAAATGGTTTGATGACGTCATTTCTGGCTGCCCCACCCTCTGCATAAACTGGACCGGTTCATGCCCATCCTTCATAAAATGGCTTGCTAGAAGTTCAGCTGTGTAAAATGGATTGATCACGTCATTTCTGGCTGCCCCACCTTTGTAAAATGGCTTGCTAGAAAGTTCAGGTCTATGAAGTGGTTTGGATGATTAATCTCATGACTTTATAACATGCTCTGCAGCAATTTTCTTTCTATAAAATGCCGTGGCTGCAGCGAAAATTCCCTTCTTAAAGGGCAAGTTTCACTCTATAAAAAGCCCCAACAGAAAAATATTGGTTCGACATCATTGGGGAGACATGTTTCTCTAAAGTGGATGGTGTGACATGTTATGGCCATTCCTTGAAGTGCCGCATATACTGAGTCATTTCCTTGTGGGAAACCAGCCGGGTATAAACTGGAAAGCCAGCGTTGTATAAAGTCATCTTCCAGGTCCAAGGGCATGCTTCTCCGCAAAACACGGCTTTTTCATGCTTTTTCCCCCATTTCCCCCATGGTCGGCGTATAAACTGGCGACCGGAAGCCCACTTTATAAGCGCAAAGGAAGTCAACTTCATAGACAGCTATACATGGGGGATGTGTAGTGTAGTGTGGTGTGGTGTGGTGTGGCGTGGTGTAGTGTAGTGTAGCGTAGCGTAATGTAGCGTAGTGTAGCGTAGTGTAGCGTAGTGTAGCGTAGTGTAGCATAGCAAAGTGCAGTATAGCGCAGTGTAATTGAGTGTAGTGTAGTGTAGTGGAGTGTAGTGGAGTGTAGCGCAGTGTAGTGGAGTGTAATGTAAGTAGTGTAGTGTAGTGTAGGTTGTAGTTGTGGTTGTAATTGTAGATTAATTGTAGTTGTAGTTCTAGTTGTAGTTAGTGTACTGTAATGTAGTGTAGTGTGGTGTCGTGTAGTGTAATGTAATCAGTGTAGTGTAATGTAATTCGTGTAGTGTAGTGTAATGTACAGCAATCGTAGTTGTAGTTGTAGTGTAGTGTTGTTAGTGTAGTGTAAGTGAGTGCAGTGTAGTGTAGTGAAGCGAGGCGGAGTGTAATGTAGTGTAGTGTAATTAGTGTAGCGTAGTGGAATGTAATGTAGTTGTAGTTGTAGACTAAGTTAGTGTAGTCTAGTATAATTGCGTGTAGTGTAGTCTAGTGGAGTGTAGTGTAGTGTACTGTAATGTAATTAGCGCTCCGTAGCGGAGTGTAATGTAGTGTAGTGTAGTTGTAGTTGTAGCTGTAGTTGTAGTGTAATGTAGTGGAGTGGAGTTTAGTGTAGTGGCGGTTGTAGTTGAAAATGCTACAAACTAGACGACGGATGGCCCGAGAGCGTAGAGGAGCAGGGTCTTCTCTTGTTAGTATGGAGATGCAATTTTAGAAACGGTATATGAAAGCTGTGGTTTAGGCAGTCGAGAAGAGGAGTATCAAGACAAAATAGTGAGAAGTGCAAGACAATAGTTTGCATCGCAAACACTTTTACACACAGACGCTTTTACACAGACGCTTTTACACACAAAGCTTTTAC
>Ga0126342_10000236_pt1 | contig 50300 bp, 47 predicted proteins | sample Cyp1metagenome_FD_92528 | JGI IMG/M metagenome (GOLD analysis project Ga0126342, IMG submission 92528) | Coral microbial communities from Lord Howe Island, Old Settlement Bay, Australia - Cyphastrea 1 metagenome | ecosystem: Host-associated > Invertebrates > Cnidaria > Coral ...
AAAGGGTTGCGTTTCGTGCCGTCTCGTTGGCACTGCCCCGCGCCTTCAAGAGAGAAATAGAAAAGAAGGAGAGGGCAAGAGGGCAAGAGGAGAAGATGTGAAGATGTGAGGGCAAGAGGGCAAAAGGGCAAGAGGAGAAGGTGTGAAGGTGTGAAGATGTGAGGATGTGAAGATGTGAAGATGTGAGGATGAGAAAATGTGAAGATGAGTAGATGTGAAGATGTGAAGATGTGACGATGAGCAGATGTGAAGATGAGAAGATGTGAAGATGTGAAGATGAGAAGATGTGAAGATGAGAAGATGTGAAGATGTGAAGATGTGAGGATGAGAAGATGTGAAGATGAGAAGATGTGAGGATGAGAAGAGAAGATGTGAAGAGGAGAAGATGTGAGGATGAGAAAATGTGAAGATGAGAAGATGTGAAGATGAGAAGATGTGAGGATAAGAAGATGTGAAGATGAGAAGACGTGAAGATGGGAAGATGAGATACAGACCTTCACTATTGGAAGAACCCTGCGCTCAGACGCTCTCGGGAAAAAAATCGAAAGCTAAAATCTTAGGAAATTAGAACCAAAAAACGCATCCATTGTCGCTTGCCATCCTGCAGGCGCATTAATTTTTTAATCCTATAGGCCTTGTAATTTTGAAGCTTCCGCCCGCGGCTTGCAAATAATTTACAAAGTCATAAGAAGGAGCAGGCCGGATCTGGTTTTATATTCCACGGATTATATTTTTCAATCTTTGCATATAAATAATATTTATTCAAGATCAATATATTTTGTTCGAGACTTCTCCTTGCACCTGCTTTTCAAAGAAGTTCCGAAAGGAAACCTGGCCAGGTGCTCAAACCTAAACAACTGCAGTGGCTAAGAAACTTCACCTTTCCCGCCTTTGTCGCAATCATGTCTGAGATCTCCAGGTGCTGCACCTAAGGTTGAACCTATTGCAACCTGATGCCTTACCGGCTTTTCAGCATCTGGTTTTAATCTTGACATTCAGAACATAGTTACTGGTGAGATTTTAACTAACAGGGCCACTCGAGTTGCAACGCAGTCGAACGAGGATCTTTGAGAATTGCACCAAGATCCCTCGCTTCTTGCAAGGTTCTCGCTGCCTGTCTTCATTGAAAGAGCAGAGGTTCTGATAAGCTTCCCAGCGACAAATAAGCAATTGGGCACTGGTTCACCGGCAAAACACGATTGCAAGGGAACTAACATCTAGGAAATCTTAAGCTTCAACGCGAAGAAGAAAGCGATGCGGGCTGTGCACAAATTCTTTTGCTTCCAGATGAATTTTGAAATCAGGAATTGCTGGCTTCAAAACCCTTCAAAGCAGTGGTATGACAATTGCCGAAAATACGACGAGTGGAAAGTTGATTTGTAAGGTGTGTGAAATGAAGCTAGATGATCTTCGACATTTTTTGTGCAGTAGACTGTCATGCCACAAACGTGCATTTTGACAACTAGGCCGTTGGACTGGTGATCCACTTGGATCTTAATGGCAAGTAAAAAATTGCTGTACAACGAAATTCCATGCATTCAATCGTAGATGTTCACCACGCCTTATGCAAAGCCAAAACCAAATTGACTCCTCGCTGATTATTGAATGGCCTGAAGGTTTGATGCCCATATGCCCATTTTTGAGCAAAATGGCTGCAACCCAGAAAACCACAGTTTCAAGCTGCCGGACGCCGAATACTATGTCGGGCTGAATGCATTTGAGGCGCGTCAATAGTTCCAACGCCCGTGCCAGGCGGAGTGTAAATCCAACATTCGCTATCAGGCCTTGGATTCTGCTATCTCACAGTTGCACAACCTCCGAACCAACATGAGGCAACCATTAATCAACAATTACTATAATTCTTCATGTTGTTATGGAAGCTTTCAGAAAAGCCTCAACCTCTTTCCTCCAAGTAGCGAAACTTTCACCGCCTGGATCCCCTCGGCGCGTGTCCAGACTTCGCAGCGTCCAAAGGAAGAGGCGTACTCGATCCCTGAAAGGGGAACAAAAATGAACCAAAATTAAAACCAGTTTCCCTGTGCATCCCCAGTTCAACTGTTTTCACCAACACCCTATGAAAACAGATCTACCCATGAACAATCTCACAAGGCTTTTAAATGGCTACAAGGGATTTGAGGCATGAAGGGACTTCAAGAATCGGACTCCAAACCAGGCCTTTGCAGTCGGATATTTCCACACATTGTGATTTGCAGCCCTCCAGTGTTGATGTCCAATACACAGAAAAATACTCAGCACGATTGTCGTAGATGGTGCCACCTCGACACACCCTATCTTGTGTCGGGCCACCATCAAGCCCTTCAAAATACATCCTGGTGGGTTCAAGAAATCAAGAAATCTGGCCATCTTATGCCATCTTCAAATGTCTTTGGCCTTGGACAAGAAACGTCAATGGAAATACATAAAACTTGAGATGGCAGGGTTTTCAAGGCCCAGCGTCAGTCGATGCGGCATCAAGGTGGTCGTGATGTTCGGAAGAGTGGAGCCACCACTGGGATCCACATATCGCCAGCACTCGAAACCATCCATTGAGTTGCTAGCAAGAATTCCACCCTCGCGAAGCCAGATTTCACAACGCCCAGAGGCGATGGCAAATTCGATGCCTGTGTCAGGGTGCGGCTGCGGATTTTTATGATCTATCTGCCTTACTCATGAGCACTGGTTAATGATGTTCAGGAATGGACATGTTGACACAATCGCATGCAAAAAGAACATAAAAGAACGGCATTAAGAGTATATGCAAGAAAGAGTTCGATCTGAAAGCCACGCCTTTACATCCAGGATAGTCGCGGCAAAGCTGCTTGCATTGATCCGTGGAGTTTGCCACTCGAACGGTGAAATAGATATTGGCGTTGTCAGTGGGGGTGAGGCCCCGACACACTCGGCCTATGGCACCATCCACTGCCTGAAAATGAGGTTCATTGGTGCAGGGTGGTGGGCAACTTCCCAGCACTGTATGGAGCAATGCCTGAAACTCATCCTTGGCAGTTCGCAAAGTTGCTCTTCACATCTCTCCGCTAAATATTTTGAAAGAAGTGGCGCACCCATCATATGAGATGTGTGTGTGTGCCCGCCATGACCAGCGTCTAAGGTGAACCCGGCGCACAGTTCTGACGCGAAACTTTCATGATACCCAAGCTTAAGCAGACCTCTTGGTTTGTCTATTGGGAAAAGTTGGGAAAGAAAATGGCAACATCTTTTCGTTGCCATGTGGCAGCGGAAGAGTTGTGAGAAAGCCCAGGGTACCACGCAGGTTCTTGAAAGATTCCAACTTGCATCGCCCATTTCAGATCTTCCATGCACGTATCACCTTAGAATGGGGAATCAGCAGGTTTTCTGACAAATCAAATCCCAAGAAGCAAGCATAAACATCAGCATCCAGTGAATGTTTCGTTTACAAACACGACATTTCAACAAATCACAGATTGGTTGAAAAATACTGACACCTCGGACGAAGAAATTTAAATGCGGCTTAGGTCGCTTAAATTCTGACATGTAGTTTGGATCCCGCCGCTGTAGTTCGGGACTGGAGGAGGATCAATCTCACCATCTGGACATGACACGACCTGGCCGGGACCAGGATGATGCCAACCCCGCAGCTGAGGTGGGCTGTTGGAAGAATGCCTTATGAAACAGAAGGTACCAAATGAACCTCTCTTGTCTCCTGGTGATCATCGCAAGATCTACAGCAAGAAAGATTCTAACACATGATGAGCATTCTGATTCTGAATTTGCGCTGAACTTTGCTATGAATGTGGTTGTTTCTGTCTTTCATTTTTTCTGTCTACTTCTTCTTTATTTGCCACCCGTTCATTTCCGATAGCCCGTCCTGCCAAACTCCTAACTCGTCTGGCAAACTCTTTGGATCATAGCCATCGCAAATGGGGAAACCCTCGGGGCCTGAGTTGCAGCTGAAAAAATGACTATGAACCTGTCTGACCTGGCCGGCCTCACAGTTTTATCCTGGTTTTCAGTGGGCACGGCTCATCCAAACATATCGAACCACTTGTGGTTTGTGGTTAGAACACTCGGCACACTGGGCGATTGGCAGCATAACCTGAGCCACGCTGTCACCAAGTGGCCAGTTTGGAAGTCCCAGCATTCAAAGGTGGCAGACCATTGCTGACCACCTTCCCTGCACAGCCAGAATAATTTCTCGCACAGGTTATGTCAAGTATATCACGGCTTTGCGGCTTTCCGCTCTGTGGGTTAGGCAAAGTTCCAATGCACGTGGCGCCCCCTCTTTTCTTCAAATGATGAAGATCAATGGAGCAGTGACAAAACATATTCAAAAACAAATCGATGCGAAAACGACTTGGCGGACTTTAGTGAGAATCTCCGTATCCAGGTCTGATGAAGAATGAGCACATCCAAGATCTTCCCCACCTCACAAACTGGTCAACAGTCGCAGGGCTTGGCATCCACTGCCCCTGTTTCCAGGCCAAAGAGCGATGTGAAATATACCTCACTTGATGAAAAAAACATGAAAAAAGCGACCCCCACTGACGAAGATCCTGGACTCTTGACTGTTGACATATGCAAAGGAACAATGCCACTCCAATTTGCCACCCTGAAGCTCACAATAAATCATCTGGTTGGTTGGGCATTGGCACGTCTGTTGGAATGGTGGGGTTGGAACAACGCTGTATACAAACACAGACATGTGGCCACAAGCGGATGAAGCTACTTTGAGAAGGGTAATCCCTTTGCAAGGAATTGTCAAACCGAGAAACACATGCGCCAAAACCATCCAAAACCATCCCAAACTTACAATTCTTGCAAGACTGTGAGTGCATGGCATATTTCGATTCCAAGATGCTCCGGGTACTTCAAAGGAACACCTGGTTCCACAAAGCAACTTGTTTCACATGGCGCTTCGCTTGCCTCAAGGCCCATGAGTGACTGGAGGGCAGGTGCATATTCTTCAAGGATTAGGAACCAAATCATGCGCATTAGCAATCATCAGCGGCATTACATGTCATTACTATCCACACAGTGGATTTAGCTGCTGAAAACAGCGATGCCCCTCAACTGGTGACCTTGAAGAGGGCTGACATAAAACTCGTCATTGCATACGATGCCAGCTTGAAGCGAAAGCATGATGAAAGTGAAGTCTTGAACGTTCTCAAACACCTCACATTTAAACACCAAGGCCAAACATCATTTTTTTCGGAGCCGATTCAAGCGTTCTCCTCGGACGTGGCGCCTCCCCGGTATCAGGGCACACTGGCATGCACAATTCGCCCCAAGTGCGTGAAATCACCTGCGCGGAAGACGTTTTTCCAGGCCTAGGAATGGATGATCAAATCTGGCAGTAAGACATGAATGATGACGGGCTTCAACATGAGGCAATGCATCATGTTCAGTTTTTGTTCAATGGCTTGTCGAAGTTTGTTTTGCGCATCTCATGAATGGTTGACATATTACCTTCAGAAACATCCCCAGATCTTGACTGAAACATCGGCCTTAGCGCTGCCGTCAGAGAAGTTACACTCCGAAACGTTGAATGCCGTCTTCCTGGTGCATCCCACATGGGGGGATCCATGCCATGGGGGAAGTCTGAATCAACAGGCTTCTCCCGGTCAAAAGTACACACCCAAATCTGAAAACATCAAAGACGCACGGGGTAATATTCAAGAACACTCAGACCCAGAGTGCTTTAAAATAACAATGTGGGCTGGTTTTGAACTATCGGAGCCCTGCCACCACTTCTGGTTTCCCTCTTTGCATAGCCAAGCTTCGCCCGTGAAAAGCATGCAGGATTCGCTGGTGTTTCCACAGCCAAAGTACCATTGATTCCTTGGACCAGGGTACTATCGCAACCCTCAGGGAATCATTGGGTCAAAGCTGGAAATCCACTGGGCATGATGGTACTGATGGTACTGATGGTACAATGTGACACAAAACCTCGTGCTTTCTGCTGAAATCGGCAAGTGACGATCTAGCCACAAGGCCAGTTCCAGGTTCAAATTGCTGAATCCCAGCTGTCCCAGAAAACCTGCAACGGTGGAACGCTCCAAATCCATTGGCCTACCTTGCGTTGTACCCATCGCAAAACATGTTTTCTTATTGTGGGAGTTTGAGACTGGTCTACCAATCTCAGACGCTGTGAATGCGTGGTTACGTGCTACCATTCCTTGACGATCACGGAGCTGATAAGCCCCTAGTGACGCTCAATTTGCAGCCAAGGACTGATGTGGCTTTTGGGCACAACCCAACTCAAGTAATCTGCGTTCAGCTCGATGACTGCCGCGTCTAGGTTGGTTGGCCTTGCAGGTGTTGTGGCAAAAATCCCATATGACTCAGGAAAATGAGCTAATGCTGCAATAACTTCATAGACAGAAGACATGTATTTCTACTCAATGTTTACCAACAGTTACCGGCTTTGAGATTCGATACCAAAATGAAGCGACGCACAAACAGCCAAATCCCACCAATCGCACGTAGTGGCATGAGTCAGTTTACATTTATCAGGCAAGCTACAAATGAACGATATTTGAAAGACCAAAGTTGCGACCGCAAGAGAAAAACTATCAACATCAGCAGATATTATTAAGATATGTTATATAAGATATTGTAAAGATATTAATAGTTTTGCCATGTTCCTGCCAAATCTTGCCCTGCCTGAGAAGACCATCAAAGAAAATGCCATAGGACAAGGTGATCCGTTGCTCGCGCCAAGGAAGAAAGCCGCGCTCTTCGACGAATTCCTCTGGCCGTGATAACAAGGAGCAAGCGCACACCGGGGAACCCTGTACAGTAATTTTGGTGCAGCGTTGGAAGTGATTTACTAATACGGAATTTGTGTTCAATCTTCGATCTATCTGATCCACTGAAGGATTCGACTTTACATCCTTTCTCCATGCAGAAACATTTCACAAGTCAACTGACGAATCGCCACCAAAAGGATTGGCATCTTCTCGTGCCACCGCACCTCTGTAGCACGCGGCTCTATCTTGACATAAGTCGGATCTGAATCTTGGTAACCATAAAGATACACCTGGGCATCGCATTGTTTTTTTGGTTCATGTTGGGCAAGGGTCGTTACCAGTCGTAGTGATTGCCTTCCGAACCACAAGCAGATTGGCCACTTTGGGAAGCATCAGGGAATTTCAAGACACAGGTAGAAAGACTAAGTCAAAGGATCTTTGGGCATCTTCCATCGGATCCACAACATCTTCTCTCCAACACCCTGGTTCGCTCACCACAAAGATAGAAATACTCAAGGCACAGCGTTCTGGCGTTCTGCTTGCTTTTGTTTGTTTCGACTCAATAATGATATTGATGATTTTAGGGTTTAGAGTGGGATTTCAAGGTCTGAAGGTTCAGGGTTTAAAGTTTCCTTTGACGGTTTGTGAAAACTGAAGGCAAATTCAAAGTATGCAAACATTAGCCGGATGACTGGCAGGCAAACTGAGGGGTTGGTGTCCGGTTGGAGCGAAAAGTCTTTTCTTTTCTTACAGATCATCTAAGTGTGGTATCTTTGCACAAAATTAGAGATGTTCCAGGCCCAGATTGGCTTTCTTGTCCACTCTGCTGGCCGGCATGTCTTTGGGCACCGGACAGGGTGCTCGCATCGATTTTCGAAGATTGCTTTCTTCACCCTGGTCCACATGAATTCTTTGGCTACAGGTCACAAGCTCTACAATGCAATTCCCATACTCCCTACCCTTTTTGCAAATGGCACTGTTGCCCCTGGAAATTGTGTACCCAGTGACAGATACAAATAGCAGCAGAACTTCTCCAGTTTGTCCCGCCTCATCATGCCATCTGGAACGGACTTGGATCTTGATAACTGCACGCCGCTACCAGCCTTCTGCCTGAGCGTTACAGGCCAGTGAGCCACTGCAACTTCTTTGAACTTTGACCATTGTATGATGTTGGACAGGTTTGCATCAATCTTAGAAGACTACCTCCAACAGTTGCAACGGTTCAATAGTTCAGGGTAGATTTAACGGATGGAAAATCGCCAACTTTTGTCGCCGAGGACCAGCAGCTAGCACCTGATGGCTGATGGGTCTAAGATCTCTCGGCTATCTATCTAGCTTTTCAACGCGCTGCAAGCTCCGACACAGGTGAATGTGACCAAAATCCAGCTCACTTGAAACCCGGCTCGTTTCCAGCCTAGCATGACCGAAAGCCATCATGTTAGTTGGAGGTTCATTGGGGTCGCGGTACACCAAGCTGCAGCAGACAGTTCTCCTTCGCTGTCTTTACTCGGTGGTTTTCACCTGCAGCCTGAGATGGCATGACATCGATCGCTGCAGGCCGTGCTAGGTGGGGTAAAGTATTCAAACATATCCAAACATGTTGCATCATTCCGAATTATTCCTGGAACTTCAGAGGATTTGATTTGTTTGACGCAGAAGATGAGAAAAAAATAGATAAGAGCTGTCATGTCACCAGCTGCCAAGAGACGATGTGAACATGAAAGGCCAAAACGAACAGCTTCCAGTGCAACATGGCGCGGGTCACAGCGTTTTGTTCTTTGGGTCGGGCAAATCTGACTCACGAGATGTTATTGGATGCTCAGTTTAGCTTACATTTGGCCACCTTGACGTGAGTGGTTCAACGATTGAATGCTCAGGTACTATCTTTTTGGGTGAAATCAGAAGCGCATGTGCTGTGAAATTCAGGCGTTTGGGCAATCTTCCCTGGTCATGGATGCATTTTTTTGATTCCGGCCCTCCGCAAATGGCACCGGCAGTCAGCAATGCAGTTCTTTTGAACGCAACAAGAACACCAGAAAAAGGGAAATAAAAGAGAGACAAACAATACTTAACTACAGAGAAAGTTCTAGCCAAGGTAAAGGAGAAAAATGGTGTAGAAGCAGCTAACTATTTCATCATACTAGGGGATAAGAGCAATTACCTTGTGCCATGCTGAATCTTTTGTGAAGTTCAGTATCAGTCACCACCTTCACCAGCCTTGTACTTTTCGTACCTCAACCACGGCTTGGAATTGATCTTCTTGGGATTCTCCTGTTGGAACTCGATAGTAGCACCTTCTCCTGGGACACGACTTCCGTTTGGGTGGTCTTTAGCCAGGATATAACCGGAAAGGAATCCTTCGAGTCTTGGGAGCTCCTAGGAGATCTGGAAAGATCAATGTGGAGGAATGGATTCGACTACATTCGACTACCCAAGGGACTCAAGTGAGGGATTTCATCTGGGCTGAAAAAGCCATTTCAATCCGTTTCAACCATCGGCTCAAAAGAGATGCCAGTAATGCAGTAATGCTACAGTGATATCCAGTGACATGCTCAGTTGGGTTCCTTAGGTCACCTCCAAAGTTTCGGATCCCGCAGGTCGCACCTGGCATAGGGTTACCACCGACTCTGTTGCTCTTCAGAGTGGTCTTGCGCACCTTGCCGAATATATGAAACCAACCAAGTTCGAACAAATTCTAATAGTGATGATGGTGATGCTGATGAGGCTACTCATGATCATCATGATCACCATCCGCAGGACACACCGCTATCAATGACATGAGATCATACTTCATAGAGCTGGGTGCTACAAAACCCATTGCACTTGACAACAAATACATCCGAGGTAGATGTGTTGGGCGCCAGACAGGTTTGGGCTTGGTGACTGACTCCACCAACTGGACCTGATAACTTGAGACATTTATCATTTATTGAATAATTATTGGCAATCTTTCCCGGAATTTACCGGAATTCCTTGGGATGAAGACTGTGGTTTATAAAGAATTGCAGATATTCAGCCAAGACAAGTTGTGGCGATTGCTCACTAGTACAGGATCAAAACAAGCGAACAAATAGTAGTAGTGTGTCTGGAGTCTGGATTGCCAAGATTTTCCACTTCATTCAGTTTCTACAGTGATTCCATGCGCAATAGCTTTTAAACATAGCCAGCAACTTGCAAGCGGTCATGGCTTGGGATATTCTCTTGCACACTGATTCTGACCAAAAAAACTGTGGCAAAACTTGGCAACTCGACAAAATATAGCGATTATCTGGGATAATATCAATATGAGATAACTTCATAACTCCATGCGTGGAACCTTGCAAAGTTCCAAACAAGCGAAAAAAAGTCACCATTGGTTGGGCTTCCCACTTTCAGTGACATCTTACCACCTGCGCAGTCCTCAACAAACTGTTTCTTGGTCACGAAGCGTTACTTTACGCACTGTCCCGCCTCAGGTGTCGGAAAGTCCCGGACATCTGGGTGCGAAAATGCTGTGGCTTCCGACCTGCGGCACGCTCCATGGAAGCTTCACAATTTCTTTGTGGTCACCTAAGCTTCTCCAAAAAACTCAAGTTTCACCATGAAGGGTGGCCGGGCAAACTCTTGTAGCGTATGTGAAATGTGACAAGTATCCTCTCATCACTCAGGAAATTTTCACAGCGGGCTCCGGATGATCCTTGGGGCGTATCGGTGCTGAAGCATGGGAGCTCCTTCTTATTAGAACTCATCTGTGACAACCGAATATTTGGAGATGATTGTTGTGGCTTCAAGCCTATGGAATTGCAGGACTGTGGCTGTAGGTGCGAAAATCTTCTAGCAAAATTTGATGGGTTTTCCCAGATTTAAGATCTGAGCTGATGGAAATTATGGACCTATGGGCCAAATTTTTGCCAAAGACATGTGGCTCGAGCGCTGGGCGCAGCTACGCCACAAAGACTTCGTCCACAGGGTATGCAAGGAACCTGGATTCGATGAAAATGTTCGACTCAAATGACTGAAACCAGTTTAGCATAGTTTAGCTGTTTGATAATCCAATCATCCTACAATCTTCGGTGTTGACTTTGACAAATGTGACAAATCATCTTCCATAGCTTCAAGCCAAATCCATTTCATCAATTTTCGCCTTAGTGTGCAAACCCAACTGACCCAGGGGCAGGATTTCCTCCCAAAGCTCCAAGTCCCCAGCCGCAAAGGTTGTGCTCCGGTCCAACCCAGGTCCTATGTGATTGTTGGTCCCAGGGTGACTGAATGACAAGTAGAAACCAAGGTACAAATTTGGTGGGTATAGTCATCAAAATAAGGAAATTTCCTAAGAAATCATAAGCTTCTTCTATTCTAGCTGGTTTCAAGGGACTCTGCTATCTGGGGCACAAAGCCTCTGTTCAGAATCTTCTAGAAACAAGTTGGGGTAGGGACCAGCGGCAAGGGCAATGACACTCATGAGTGCCAAAGACATCTTTAAAGTATCATTTGTTTGGTGTAGCAAGCGTCCTCTGCACAGGACTGCTCCAATGGAACCCAGTTTTCATTGACCAACCTCAGGTGAAGTGTACCATGACCTGGATCTCATGGGCATCTTTACAGCTGCTTAGACTGTTGATGCACATCTTGATGCAGCTGCACTATCCAAAGATATCTGCTTTTTCATGAAGTCTGTTTGATATGAATGATGGGGATCTAAAGTCTACAGCAAAGCAGTCCTTCGAAAGGTCCATAGAATCACTACATTCACTACATACTGTAGGTACTAAATGCATCTGCCAAGTGTGAGATCCCTTGGATCCACTCGAAACTTCCTGGTACCACGCCAGGAGACACATCGAAGTCCACAGCTGAGGCGGAGATCCCGGGATGCCTGGAAGGGCTTGGCTGGAGAAGCTGGGCTAATGCACCGGCACGCCATGGCACGCCATGGCACGCCATGGCACGCCATGGCACGCCATCTTGGGCTCCAACACTTCCGAAAAACACTTCGATAGCATGGGCCTGCCAGCCGAAGGGGCGTGGAAATTGAAATCTCTTCTGCATTAAAACTTCTTCATACTTCTTCTATTTATTCTTGATGGGATCAAGTGCAGGGCACCTCAAAAGTAGGCCCCAACCCCACTTTTGTGTTTCGTTTAGGGGACACCACAGGGGAGATGCAATCAAGTGGATCTGGGAAAGCACAGTCTTCTCGTCTTCTCAGTCCAAAGCAGCACCCTCCGACTCGCTTTTGGAACAGTGCTGGCACAAACTCACGACGCATCCAGGAGTTCAGCCATGCCGCGTTCATGCAAATCACAACAAACATTGCTGTCGACATGCCCGGACACTGATGCTGCTGTGTCCGCGTGTCGCTCTGTTGTGGGAGATGCTGCACAGCAAACCCGAAGGCCTGGGTTGTCTAAGGGTAAAGAAGAGGGCAAACAAAGAAGTCACTAGGATGAATCAACTGCCCAACCGTGCGGCCGGGACTTCTAGGAGCCATCTGGGCAGGAATGCTTCAAGAATCTGTGAGCCATTTTTGGGCCTCCATTTCTCGTTCTTCATTTGTCATTTATCAAATCTATCATTCATCCTGAGTCTCCGAAACCTCTCAGCATAAATAACTCGATTGGTTTTACCAAGAGTGAGACGAGCTGGGCTGCAGAGTTGCGGATCTGAGCAATCTAAGCAACATGTCCTGCTGCTTGGCATCCCGCATCAGCAAATGATTCACTTCGGGGATTGCAATGTTAAGCTTTTCACTACAGTGATTGCCACCACTACTTTTTGGCCTTAAACCTCTATATGCAAAGCTTGGTTGTCATCTAATTCCCATACGCTGCATGCGAGATGCCATGCAAATCAGCAACCACCCGTCAACGTTTTCATCGGTGTCAACCGAAATTTTGCCGGTTGCAAACAGCGATTCCTGCTGGTTGGTGGTTTTGAAGCTACAAGCACATCATCGAAGTAACTTGATGTTTCCCAAAAAGGGCAAGGTTAAAAACCTTCTCCGTTCCTACCATCCAGCAATATACTTTCAGTGTCAATTGGCTACAGCTGTGATGGCGCTTCTGCAAGCTGGTAAATCGTTGGCGTCCAGTGAAATTGGTGCAAGTTTGAGAAAACAGCTTTGTAAAACATTGATCTTGTTCTTCATGATGAATGATTCTGAAAATGATGAATGATGCACTTTTCGAGAAGGTAACACAATTCTGATAAATCTCTCACACCTGCAGAATCTCCGGTGGGGATGATCCTCTGGCCTCTCGCCATGGAAGAAACCCACTTCTGTGTCCGTCTCCGTGCAGTTCTTGCATGACACGGTGCACGGCACGGTGCGATCTGGTGCAGATAGATTTCCTTGAGGATTTCAAGATCCGCAGCCTGGATGGCGAATGGCAATGAGGGATTCCAAACATGATTATATTATATTATATTATATATGATTATTCCATGCGCAGGGCTCAATATTTAGCAATAGTGTCAGGTGTGGTCAGAAATTCAACCCAATGGATCCCAATGGAATAAGCCACAGGGCTGCTGGGAGAAGCTCCGTACCCAGCAATGAAACCTCTGATGTCGGCAGCTAATGAAGATATGGTTTCAAAACAAAATCCATAGCATACAAAAAAACATCCTGAACATCTCTACAAATCTTGCTGGGTGGACCCTGAGTAACGCCAGCAATTTCTCTGCCAAGGAGCTGTTTTCATAGGCCTGGGGACCGAAATCCCCTCCTCGGCGATTCTTATGCCCGGCATTTTGGTGCTTTGATCGCCTCAAAGGACCGCCGAAAGCGATGATTGTGAGTGTTGCATGGTGTTGCATGGTGTTGCATGGTGTTGCATCCATCATGGGCTGCACATGAGTTTTTCTGTGCCTGTGTGGGTGGCGGAAATGGAATCTGCTTGCCATCCTCCGCGGTGGGTTTTGCAGCAGGAAACTTGGGCCCGGACACCAAATTTGATGGGACCCAACCCAAATTCAGCGAGCGCTGGGCCACACGAAAATGCCGGACCTTTTGATTTTAAACTGCTCAATGCTAGTCTAGCAAGGTGGCAAGACACCCACTGTTTCATTGCTCCACTGAGCACCTAAAAGCATGGTTAGCGATGGCCCCATAGGGACCGTCCTGGAAGAGAAGTGGTTTGCACTGTGCAGAGACGGAGGGATGCATCACCGGACTGTTGCGATAACCTCAAGGGACGAGGACGAAACCATCGAGGTCGACATCAGAAAACCATTGAGGTGGTCCATGAATGATATGGAGGCTTCCTGAAATGGGGGTACCCCCAAATCATCCCATTTTGGAAGGATTTTCCAGTATAAACCATCCATTTGGGGTATCCACATTCATCGAAACCTCCACATGAATGGAAGATTCTTTTGCCTTCACCCTTTGTGCGCCACTCAGGCCCATGCCCATTGGAGATTTCGTGAGTAATCTGATTTACCAAGTGACTTTTGATGCTTTCCCCCGTAATGCTTAAAGGTAAACTACTCTAAGATGAACTATGATTTCCTGCATAACCATCAGCTTGTATGGGGGCTTGGGCATTTCAGGTCGTTTTACATTTACCAGCCACTCTGGTAGAACTTGAGTTGAAGCTTAATTGGTCGAACGTGCAAAGGTCAGTCTTATCAAAAATCCCAAGAATTGCAAATCGATTGCCTCAGTTTTTTTTCGTCCCGGATTGTGGTTATGGCATTCATGATTGGCTTTTCATATCTTTTCATCATACCACTTGCAGCCGGCATTGGTCATATCCAGTCACATCCTCCGATCATCCCACCGTGGAGCGATGAGCCAAGTCACGTGCAACGTGCTCATCCAGGCCTTGAATGTCGGTGGACCAAGACCTAAGCCACGACTTCGAAGTGGGATGATCCAAGTGAAGTTTGGAAAAGATGAAGTTCTTTAGGCTACAAGCATTACAAGTCACTAGAAGTATCTACAAGTGGGATATCTTGCTAGATCTTGGGATACATTGGCATATGTATTGGGATCTGTTGGGATTTGGGAAAAAGGCCCAGTTATGAAATTTTTCTAGGGACCATCCCAGTAGGATATCTGTGGCTTCACAGCCCAAAGCTAGGTGAACGGAGGAAACCTTTGGTCGCGCATGCGAACTTCCTAGACACTTGAAACTTTAAAGAAGCTGATTTCATAGCTGAATTCATATATATATATATATGTATATGTATATGTATATATATGGGATATATATGGGGTTCATGGGGGTCTTGGGCACACAAATGCTGATGGAAAAGTGTTTCAGCAAAGAAAATGATGTTGGATAAATCCACCCTGAAATCCTCCCTTTTGCTACACTGCTACGGTACATCTGCGTTTGTCCCATAACAGGGTACCCCCCCAAAAAAACATGGTTTATCAATGACTTTAAAATCACCTAGTATCGCAACTAAATAGCAACTTTTGGGTACACCAAGCAACAAAACACCCCGGCCTTTTTTCTCCCCAAAACTTCACCGAGCAACATCGCCAGGCAGGAAGGCTCATCCCCAAAGCAACAGGTGTAGCCATCAAAGTGAACCCAAAATTCTCCTCAGAGCCCGGTCCAAGGGTCAGAAACTGAAGGATATCATTACTAAAAATAGGGAAGCAAAAACGGGAACGTCATTATCAAGTAAAAGAATGTGGATATGGTTACGCCATATGGGGTTACGAAGAATTTACAGGGGAGTTCACCCAAAGTTGGGTGATTTTGATGCTTCGAGTCAACCATGGCTTGGATATCTTGGATATACTAACCTCAATGTATCCGGGTATGGCTCAAGGCAATAAATCTGAGGACGGGGTTCCCAAAAGAGGATCAAAATGACTACAGTGACTACAGCTATGCCAAGTCTCGAGTCACCTCTGCATTGACCAAGTTCACAAAGGCGTAGCCTCAGAGGCAGGGGCTTTTGTGTCCTTGGATGTAACCTGGGAATCCAAAACCACAGGATTTCCATTTTCAAGTTGATGGATCAATTTCCTGATACACTTTAAACATCATTATTTTGGGGTTTCCGTGTTTGATCCATGACCACTTTGCAACATCTACGAGAATCATCCACATGAATGGACAGGTGCAAGTCTCTTCCAAAGCATTGCTGACTGGTTGAATGTGTGTTGGGGTATGACCCCATTTTACTCTCCTTTGACACTGACACTGATTGTATAGGGCTGACAACAGGATGTCCAGTTGCGTATCTAAAACCTAGGATGGTCCAAAAGGTCAGTCTGCAAACTGGGGAATGACATCCTTGTTGATACCTGATTTGTTGATCGGTTTTTTGCCACGGACCAGTGCCAGTGCTGTGGGAATTTTTTCGAGTGACCAAAAGGCAACTTGCTGATGAACTTCATGGGCAGGTAGAGGAAGTCATAGGATCCACTGAATCCGGCATCATCGAGAAGCTTCTGGAGGTGCTCCTTTTTGGGTTGAAAATCATCGGACTGGGATTTTCCAGCCATGTTTGATCGTAGGAAAACAAGCTGTCTTCGAACACCAGGAAATTGCTCTGGCCATGACAGAAATGACCCTGAATTTCTCGGCCAAGCTTCAATGGTGCAGCTCTGGGGCAAGTTTTTGATCATCACACTGGTCCTGGCGCTGCATAATTGGGCTGCTGGTTTTCCGAAAAGTGCAGCTTCTCGGATACAATAAGCACATAGCCATGGATATTCCCATCCATTTGGAAGGGTAGTAGTGCTTCTTCTAGGGCTACTTCTAGCATTTTCAAGAGACCAAAAGGACCCTAATCACTGGAATTCCGAAAATCTGATCATTTTCCCCCACACCATCCCCCCACATCGTTTCTAAATCATCTTGAACAAATTCGGAAATACCACGACTACGATGATTCAATGTATCTTCCCTACTCACCCCCACATAAAATAGCCACCTCACAAGAGCAATATACGTAATCTATCTACATCGATATATGATCTATATCTACATCGATATGTCTATGTCCCCCCAACGGTGCAACGCGGTGCAACGGAGCACCTGTGCTCATCCACATCCCACCACTCCATGGATTGGGAGGCGGTGGTGCTGGAGAGAATGTCTTCTGTGGAGATCCTCCTGCACGATTCATGGAGGTTTCACCGGGGAAGTTTCACGTGCAATGAATATGGGATGAATATGGGATTCTCAGCAGGAACGATTGGGAAAACAGGGATGCAGACAGAGCATCAACCTGGAAACAGCTGAAAAGCCGACAAAACGGGTCCCTTTTTCCAATTGCACCAATTCGATGTTCGTTGATCACGCTGGGTCATCCGGATAGAAATCTCAGAGCCACTAAAAGTTCAGATATGGATTTTTGTCAAATGAATTTGACATAAATTCAGCATGTGCGGAGGATTCTTGTCGCCTGGTGGGCTTGGGGCCATCTTCCAGGAAGGGAAAGTCCACCTTGTTGCCTGCAAAGGGCACATCACCCAGAGGGATGTGCATCCCAGTTGAGTCGTGTTTTTTATCATTGTCTTTTGACCAGTAACATACAACCTACGCAACTGTCTATGCCGAGCCTACGCCATTGCATGACGTAGCCTACGCGGGGTATGGTTTTTAAGGGGTGTCTACGCGAGCCTACGCGGTGTAGGCTTTGCCTACGCGGCCATGCCTTCTTTTTGTTTCCAATTGTGGCATGAGGCTTTGGAACCACACACAACTAACCAAGGCAAAATGAATGAGTTCTAACTCTTGCGAACGCGTGTCTATACACAAAGTCTACACGGTGTAGGCCAAAACGAGCCTACGCCAATGCCTACGCAACCTACGCCGTCTGCATGGGAGCCTGCGCCTGGGGCATAATATGTCTTGTGGAGTTCCCACTTTATCTATTTTTCTGGATCCAGAAAAAAACGCTACTCAGTTGATACGTGGTATATAATTTGTAACCCATATATCACTGGGGTACACCCTATAAATAACTGAGTGAAATGATTGAATTGATCTAATCGACCAGAAGAATATGGGACCCAGTCAGCTTCCGATGAGAAATTCGGATGAGGGTTCAAGGCTATTCATACAGATGAACAACATGGGTGTTAGAACACTTGCAACTGTCAAGCAAAACTGTCAAGCAAAACAGCCTTACTCACACGCAACGGGTCCGTTCACCGTAAATCATCTGAACATCTAGGAACATCTCGGAAAAATTGACCATTGATTTCCATGGATTTCCATTGGGCCATTCTTGCTGTAGATTTCTCCATTTTCCAACGGATGTCATGACAACATAAGGGCGGCCTTTGCTGCATCGCCGTCCAAACATCGCCGGGGAGGACTCTTGACGACGCAGGCCACCGGGCGACATCGGGGAGCCGGGACCGGAGTCCTGGGGATCATTGGATGATTTGGATAGGGATCATGGCCCATAGATTTTTTGACAGTTATAAATAGTTATAAATAGCTAGAAATAGGTTTTTTGTTAGATTTCTATAAGATTTCTAAGATATCTGATATTGGATGATTGGATATTGGGTGTTGGGATGGACTTCTACATTTTTGTGGTTGAGTGTCACTTTTATTGGGAGGCTTCACATGGCTAGAGCATCCACTATTGGCAGACGGGTCTGTAATTCTGAAGTTGGGCGTTTGGTATTTCAGATGGCTTGTGATTCAAGTCACAGCAGTTTTCCTGGTTGAGGCGATTCAGATGGAGAAAACCGATACAAAACCATACAAAACCTATAGTTTTGCATGGGATGGGGATGCAGGGAGTTCTACATGGGTTTGTCTGACAAAAGGGTACCCTTGAATCTAGTGATTAATATGATTAATCATCATTTTCATTCATTTTCCTGATTAACATGGGGATTTGGTGAGCATATCCCATTAAAGACACAGCCAAATGGTTGCAGTCCTCTTCCTCCTCAATTGGAACGGTGTAGAAGGTGTTCTTCACGATCAGATCAAAGCCGTGCCTCGGCTCCGCTCCAAGGGCATCTGACATAGACATAGACAGGGCTTGAAATTGGCCACAAAAAAAGGGTAGTTTACTATTGACATCTATTGTCTAATAGATGGTTTAAATATGTTTAAATACTTGCAATTTTGAAGATTAAAGATAACCAAGAACTCTTTCTCCAGGGTCTTGAAATCCTGATGTCTTGATAGTTGATGTGGTAATCACCACAAAAACTCATGGTATCCATCAGCAGAACTGCCCTAGGCCCTAGGCCATGACCATCCCCAGCATCCCGTCGCCCAGATGCGTGTTCATGGCCATGATGAAGATTGGTCTCGAATCGGTCCGCTGCACGCAGGGAACGCCGCGGGGCCTTTTGCGTAACGGTTGCACTTTCCTCCAGCCAAGCGTCTGCGAAGTGTCAAATTTGAGAAGGTTGGCACCTGAAAAACTTTGGGAGTCAACACTTCTCTTCCTTTTCCGATGTCAACTTTCGACCACGATTAGGGTATCTATTGATCCTGAAAAAATGTGTCCCAGCTGGATTATTGTAACAATGGAGTTTAATCCCAACAAAACTGGAGACTTTGAAGTCCAGAAGGTCCACGAGTCACAGGGGTTGTCATTTAATACGTAGCTATGTAGCTATGTAGCTATGTAGCTATGGAGCCTAATCTATATCTATATCTATATCTATATCTGTATCTATCCATCCATCCATAAGAAGTATATGTTTATTTACTTTTATTTATATAATATCGCATGCACAGCCACTTTTATCTAATCAACAACTGGGGATACGATTTTGGGACACCGACAAGTAAGCCCGAGTTGGTTTTTGTGGCCTAAAGATATCTAAAGATACCTCCAAATGTGGGTTTGTCTGAAAATAGGGTATATTCCCAATTATAGCCATTTAATAGGGATAATGATCATTAACCATTGGGTTTAGGGGTACACTATTTTCAGACACACCCATGTAGTCAAAGTATGTCAAAGTTGGGTATACATTGGGCAGCCCACAGCTGCCACAGCTCGCCGGAGCCTCAAGGGCTGCTGTCGGCGTTCCGCCTTCAAACTCCAGCGCCTGACGAAATGCCAACCTTGGTAGCGAGCGGTGTGTGGTGTCGAGGTTCTTGGGGAAGATTACAAGCCAACAACTGGGGCTGAAGAAGGTCAAAACCCGTGCTTCATTGTCTTCATTGGAAAGGAACATGTTGAGAAAAAACGAAGATCATGTTTTGACTTCCAAATCTACAGCTTTCAGGATTTCCCTGCAATATTCTCTCAAATCAACACTGAAAGTGTTGCAGATTACCTTTGGAATAGCACTTCAGGCTTGAACCTTGGAAATGTTTCCGAAGATGTCAACAGCGCCAAGCATGGACGAACATCTTCCCCATATGATATAGCACTATAGTCAGGATTCAAAGTCACTGTTCTGGTCATTGGTTGCAACCCTCATTGCAAAATACTGCTGGTACTCAATGGGAAATCAGCAACCGGTACAACTGCAGTTGGTCAAAACCCAAGGAGCTCTGGAGAGTCCGCCGCACGATCATCCAATGCCAAGTATGAGCATATCATATCTGAGATTCTAAATCAAACACACAAAATTTCCTAGAGGTAGTCGGAACTAGCAACCCTCAAAATAGATGGTTTCATGTTTTTTTCGATTCAAACAGCTCCACTTTGATCCAAGCTCTGTTTCTGGGGAGCGCTGCCATCAGCTTCTTCGGCCTGGACCTGAGCCGATCGAAAAAAAGAAAAAGTGGAAACTATGCTTTGACTGATTTGACTAACATTTGATGTTTTTTTGGAAAACGTCTGATGAAGCTGTAAGCACCTGATGACCGGACACATAGATATTGGGGGTTCCTAGGACCGTCACCTGCTGAGCTTTAGACTCGCTAAGAAGCAGACTTGGAGTGGTCAAGCCCTTCAGTGTCCCCCCCTTTTTTGTTCAGCAAAAATCACCCATCTTCCGCAAGGTGATCGCACGTCGAACGACCCCATCACCCATCATTTTTCCTGTTCCGAGACCTCTGAGACCTCCGAGACCCCAAACCTCGAGCTCAATGAGATCAGCCGGTCTCTCCTGCCATCGCAGGTCACCGACACACTGTGGATCCCAGGATCTCGGACGTCGACTAGTGTTCTGCTAGATTCGTCCCTACAAATTGCAGATAGTCATAGATAGTCTATGTAGGAATTGCATGTAATTGCAAAGTACTTAGCTATATGATGCTATATGCTATATGCTATGTGAACTCCATGAAAGTCCTTATACTTATACCCATCACTCTCCATGCCGAATTCCTAGATCTTTCTGACCCGCCTTGGCATCTTTCTGAGCCCAAAAGTCCTGAACCAATCGATTCACCAGCTCCTCACCAGGGAGATGGGAAACCAGAAATCACACAAAAAATCCCCAATGGGGTCAAAATGGGTCAAACCTCTTCACCTGCCAACTACTGGGACATGTTGGGGACCAAATAAATTTAGGCACTCATCTGATTGAAATGCTGTTGAGAAATTATGGGCCTGAAAGGAGAACAGCAGCGATGTCAATGAAAAGAAAAGGATCTGTTTGGATCGGAAGTAGATTGACTGTGACCTAACTTTGCTGCTTGCAATCGTTGTTTGCATGTTTGTTTTGGAAATCTCAGTCCAGCGTGGGTTTGCTTCTCTTCAAGAACATCAGCATATAGTTTTTGTTTTGGGTCAGTTTCTGTTTGGGTCAAGTGCACCAAAATTTGAAGATGCACTCATCTGGCGCTCTATGATTTGCCAAGAATTCAGGATACCCTGGCAATTTTCTCTGGGAAATATGATGGAAAATCCACTTGGGAAGGTCATTTGGGTCGTTGCTGACATGTTGACCTCAATGTGCTTCACAACTCCCCCAAAATCCAAAACATCCCCAATGATGGCCAGAAAAAACATAAATAAACCACATCACCATTTCTAACAACCAATTTCACAACATCTATATTTTCCGGGTGTCATTGCACGTTGGGATATTGCCATGGAACCTTTTTTTGTGCGTCCCATGATGTCCCAATGTTGTCCCATGTCCGCGAGGCCTTGTCGTTTTCCAAGGCGCCGTCCTCCAAACAAAGGACCTGGCAGAGCGTCTGCGACTGGTTCAACCTGCAAAAAAACCCAATGGCGTTGGAAAAAAAGAATAGATTCCAAGACATTGATCAAATAGTTTTTTTTTGGATTTCCACTTCCAATCTTTTCCTAGGATCACCATATACAACATATCCATTTTTGCCATGTCCAAGTGATTCGGTTTCAATGGAATCGCCCAGAGATGTCTGACTTGCCAAGGCCGCTTGGATCCCTATGGAATTTCGCAGGTCTGTTCCACAGAACCTGATTCCTCCCAGAATCCATTTTCTGAGATTTTTGGCTCCAGTTCCCTTCCCAGATCCACAGCTTGGTCCAGTTTGTCCAGTTTGCAGAAATTCCTCATCCGACACCTGCTCCAGCTTGTTGCGGAACTCCCTTTGACTCCTATGCCGTTGGACATCTCAAGATACTTCAGTGCAAATCGCTGGATTCGCCACTGAGCTGCTGACAATTGATCTGGATCATTCCCTGAAAGCTGTGCGTTGGAAGGTCGGGTGGGATGTTCCACCTGAATGTTGAGCCAACCTGGAAAAACACATGAAGTTACCGTTGGAATCTTGGAAACTGTTCAAGATCTTTCTTTGGGTCGGAAACTGCCTAGCAGCAAATTTGCTGCACCTGCCTGCGCTTGATGCATGTTTTGCAGAATGGTACTTGGAAGAAATGACTGTTGCTTCTGTGGAACTGGGTCCATCGTGAGGTATGAAGCAGGTGGCTCACAATGATGGGACTCCCAAAACTGGACCACTGAACTGACTCTACTTGGATGAGGTGTTAAGTCCTGTTAAGTTGTAATCCAATCCATTTGGATTGAAGCAACCAAGTTGCTCAACTGCTTGACAACTATGCTGAAATGAACTCCTAAAAAATCGCTCAGCCACTGAGGTCACTCTGGTATTTTTAACTGGTATAAAACATGCCCTAAAATTCTCACATACTCCTCCGTTCAGTGTCACAAAAATCAGCACATTGACCATTCACCGGTCCGTCAGAGGATCATCGCTGGGACTTCCCCACGGCTCAACAGGAACTCAATCTCGGGTCTCAAACGATCCGCCTGGAGGAAACTGGAAAAAAGCGGCTAAGTTTGTTTTTTGTGAAGTGGAAGGGGCCTTGATTAGCCTTGATATGGTATCATGTATATAATTGTATATATCTATATAATTATATAATAATTATTAATATACGATATGTATCAATATAGTATCATGATATACCTGTTGTGCTGTTGATATCGAGGTTACTCTGAGTTCGCAACAAAATGTCTGTGAGGGAGCAGTTCCCAGTGACCAACTACAGAGCTAGTGTGACGGGCAAAACTAAGCTATAACCGCTGCAACATGTCTAAAATGATTGGAAATCCTGGAGTCTAATGAGTCTAATGAGTCTAATGAGTCTAATGGCCCAAAAATGTCCAAAATGTTGTTGAGAAATCCTTTCATCTATATCTTCTCTCGACATGCCAAAGCTCAGCCGGATCTGGGCTCTCTTGCACTTACAGGAGGCATTGGTGGGCGCAATGGCCCTTTTCAAATGTCTGTAGCTTTGGATGAGGCTTGTAGCCCCGTGTAGCCCTGCAATCTGTTGCTGTTGGTTGGATGGCTCTGTTTTCCACTGTTCGAAAGACATCAATGGGTTGAGGCTTGCATCCACAAAAGACATACGGATATGAGTCGAAATTTGAGGCCCAGGGGACCGCAGAGTTTGTTTATTTTCACTATTAACATCCAATTTTAGGGATACTCAGTTTTGACCTATATCTATATAGTCAAAGTCGTGCAATCTTATCGTTTTAGCCTTTCATGCCTCCAACAACTTGAGGCCCTTGGATCAATGGCTTTGCATGTCTGCAGCTGGAGCCAAGTGGGCTCCACCGTTACAAGTGGGCAAAACTTGGGATGCACCAAATGCACGTCCGCACGTGAGAGTAACAAGTGGGGGAATCCAAACCTTACCATCACGCTGTTGTGTTCTTATGCATTATGTTGTATACATCACAATTCAAATCATTCCATTGCCTTTGAATTTGCCGGGGGGCAGTCAAACCATTCCCTTTTGTGCTAGGACCTGGTAGGATATTCACCATGTTTTGTTCGTCCGGAGCTTAGGCTCCAACAAAAAGGCACCGTTTTGCCGGGCGACGTGTCCGAAGGTTTCCAAAAAGGCAGACTCCAAGAGCAATCCGCGGCAGTCTTTGGCATGGTTTTTTGAAGGGAAGGAACATCCCAATAAAACCGTAGTGGTCTTACCCCAGAAATACATTCAACTAGGAACAGCATCCCATGGCAAAATTGACTAGCTGGAAGGGCTCGCTTGGAAGCTTTTGACGCTGATGGACACCAGTCCAAGCTTCAAACCATCATCGATCATCATGGATCAGAGTGCTCTCATCAAGTCGTGGATTCTCACGGTGCTTAGCATGGTGAATGGGCAATGTCCCAAAGTATCCAAATGTCTGTAGAACCACAAGCACAGACTGTTTTCACGCACTGGTTGATTGTTCCAACACCTTGATGTGTTTCCATAACAATGGGGTCCTGAATTCTCCAAAGTCTTGACACACAAAATCCCTAAGCAAACCTCCTTCAGATGTCTTTTCTTCCTGAGATTGAACAAAATTGTTTCCGCCGTAACTTTTGAGACGTCCATCCACCTCTGCAACGGCAGACTGCCAAGCACAGCGTGGCGGCCAAGCTTTGTGGCTCCGATTGCTAAACTCAATTGGCTTTGTGATCATGAAAACTTATGAAACCCATCAAGCTTCAGAGGGAATTAGTAATGTCAAAAATCAATTTCTGAGGCAGGGAAATGGTGTCCAAATGCAGTAAAGTTGGTGATTGATAAGCATTGATAAGCATTGATAAGCCACATACCGGGAATTCTGGGAGGTAGTGGTAACATTTCCCCAAAAATCCCAACGGGGTCCCAAGCATTTGACCGGATCATCTCCATAACAGATTGTTGGAAGAAAATCCTCAACGACTTCGTAGTCGTCTTCTCAGCCGTTCCTCTTCGGCCTGTCGGTGACCGGAGCCAAGGACGTGGTCTCTTTGAACTTCAAAGACAGGAAAGACAAAGTAAACATCTTGGGATTTCCATGAAATGAATTTACGGAGTATCAATGAGATTCAGAAAAAACTATGAATATCTATGAATATCTATGAATATCTTCATCATCTTCCAATCCAGCTGGTCCATCTCGCCTGATGTAGGACTTGCTTGGCATGCTCAACAAGACGCATGCGCTTCTGCTCCGCTTCCTGAGGATCCAACTCATGGGGGGTAGCCTACGGGGTACCATAGTAGCCCGGTAGCCGTGGTAACCTACATTTTGACCATGGATTTTGCAGTGATAAATGGTGGATAATGGTGGATAATGGTGGATAATGCTGGATCATGGTGCTCAAGTTGCCTGATTTTCATGATTTTGTGACTTGGCACTGCGCAACTTTGCACATGTCTGGTAGATATACATACGTAGGATGATGGCACTTTTGACTGGGGTGTGATTGGGAACTTGGCCTTGGCTCTCATGCCGCCTGAGAATGGATAGTGTGACTATAGTGTGACTATCTGTCGGAAAAAACATCTCTGAACATCAATTGATACCATCTTCCCATCGATGTGTGTCCAGAACTGATGGCTGAAACCAGCGAAACCACCCTGCAGGCGACTTTTGGGTAACTTTTGGGTAACCACCAAGCGCCCCAACAGCACGCTGCTGGAGGTCAAAGTTGGCAGCCTCGCTAGATGTGAGGTGTCCTGAAGTCCTGAAGTCATTTCAGTCCTATTAGAGTGGATTAACTATGGATAATGGTAGATATAACGAACTAGCTCATCTGGGTTATAAACCAACTTATAACTGGGGGGCACCATCCTGTAGTTTTGGCATTCACAGCTGGGGGCAGCTGGGATTGGCAGCGACTCCGCCTGGCTTTCCATCTCTTGTCGCTCCTGCTGCTGCTCCAAGAGCTCTTGATGGCGCTGCTCCTCTCGCTGCCTTAGGGCGAGAGGATTCCCCATGGATGATGCCAATGAATCTCCAAGATATTGGACAGTATAATAGTATAACACTTACAATCAACCAGGGGTTGGTAAAAGCCAATGCTCATCTGGGCTTATTTCACGGATGTACAAACTGAAACATGAGTTTATTTGCGGTAACTCAGGGGAAGCTGTCTTTGTTGTATTTCCATTAGGCTCTCCATTACATGAAAGCTGTGCAAAGAAACCCTGGAGCTAAAGATGCTAAAGTTAGGGGTGTCTGACTTGAGCAACAGGCTATCCAACGTCCTTCATCCCAACCAACCATGGCAGTAGCTATGGTTACCATTCTCAATCATCCACAGAATCCACAGCGCTGTTTAACGCCAAGCCCCAAGGGCCGGGCCCCCAGACCTCATTTGCTCCCGTGCGGATTCCATGACCTCCCGAATTTTCTGCTGCTGCTCTGCCTCCTGGGACATCTGTGATCGGGATGAAATGAACAGAATCAACTTGCCCAAGCTTCACTTGAAGATTCCGAACCAATTCCCAGGTAATTCTTCCGGAATTCTGAGATAATTCCCAGGTATTCTTCATGATCCTTGAAGATGTTGATTCTTCACCCTCATCTCCTCCTGGCGCATCTTCTGCAGCAGTTTCTGCGCGTGTTGCTTGCGCAAGACCTCTGCCTTGGCGGGGATGGTCGAATGAGGACGTGGTTGAAACTCAACTGGTCAACTGGCGGTTTCAACAAAAGGAACCTCATTTTGGGAAAACATCTCAATATCATTTTACTGGTTGGTGGTTTCGAAAAATATGAGTTCGTCAGTTGGGATCATTATTCCCAGTATATGGACAAATAAAAAAGGTTTCAGACCACCAACCAGATTTTAAAATTTGGAGGATCCCTTTTGAACTATTTTCCCCTCCTGGGGAGGTCACTATGCCAATGGGAAACACAGACACACACACACACACATTTTTTTAACCACCTGGTTATTTTGAACCAACAAAAAACCTGCTCAAAGTTCATGCTTTGACAGTGGCGGTATCAATGTGAAAAAATCCACTTTCTGTATCTTTAAATGGTGGTGCAAATCTTGTGCAGCCATCAACTATTGGTTGAACTATGGGTTGGTGACGGGGATGTGCCAACAGGTACTCCTTTCTTCATGCCATGGCTGGAAGCTAATCGCTATCTGTCGTGGAGCACTGATACTCGGGCTTTGATCTATTGAGACAAAACAAGCCTATGCTTCAAAATTGGCTTGTCCAGCGAAATTTCAAATGGCGATCTCGAAATCAACTACTTCCTGTGCATGTCGTCACAATCTTCACCAAATGATTTTCCTTTTCATGTGTGGAGCACTTTGGAAAACAACAAATGAGACGTCGCTTGGTTGGTTTCCACTTGTATCCCCCCACGCCTGCGCTTGAAACTCTGCACTGGTGGGTCGATGCCGAGGTTTGTGCCGGCCTGCCACCATTCAACTGGCATCTCGGTCACATTGGGGGCCACCGAATATGATACCAAGACATACCAAGTAGGTTCTGAAGCTCAACACATACCATGAAGCAGTGAAATAGCAGCGAAATACCCGGTGAAGTCCCTTCTTAAAGTCATCTGATTTCCAATTTCCCTTTTCAGATCCTGAAAACATCCCATCCCGACACCACGACATGCGCTTCCACATCGCCTGCCTGTTGGAATTCCACCTCCGCGTTTCTCCATCTGTTCGCCCCGCAAGACTTTGGCACCTTGGCGCTGACACAATGACAGCTACATCTGGGATGTGCGGTAGAGATTTAAGACAGGGAACCGCAGCTTTTGGTTATTTGTTGTACAAACAAGGGAATCCGTGTATTTAAAGAGCACAACAAAAAAACTCGGCTGACTAGGCTCATTTGACAGAATCATGGATTCTTTATCCAAAAATCGACCTGTGAGATGCTTTCCGTTGAACCAGGTGGGATCGTTGCAACCCCCCTGCAGTGTCAATAAACCCATCAATCTTCCCCCCGCTAAGTAGATTGCATGTATTGTACACATTCACCTCACCAGATAAGTTGCTTGTGCCCACAGAAGCTGCTGGGTCTTTCGCCTTTTTTTTTTTTCGGGAGCGCCGTGTCACAGGGCACGTCGTGTGGCGGCAGCTGGCAGCAGTCGTTGGCTGCACGCGCCGGAAATTCTTTGGCCCCATGGCAGCTGGCCTCCAGCCCTAAATCGTCTGTGCTGGGTACTATGACTGAGCAATTTTTGGGACAAAAATTGTGGCTTCACTTTTTTTTGGAAAGTCTTTGTGCTTCTCTTGAATGATCAAACATCCAGAATATCTGCTGGCTGTGCTGGCTGTCCTACTCTTCTCTGGAACATTTGCTCTGCAAAATCTCACCTTACTCTGTCCTTGTTGATAGTAATGTGATATCCCTTGCAACTGCTTCACCAAACATCTTCCTATCAGAATTTCTGGGCATGTCCCAAGAAGGAGGCCCCCCATGACAAAGAAGTCTCATTTTTCGCAAACAGATGGGTTTAAGGCCAAGTTTTTGACTCATTTGTGACATCATTGAGCTCATCCAATGTGGAACTTTGGAGAACAGCTCCCATGGAGCAACATGGAGCTCACGTCGCAAGAGTTTTGTTGGCAGCTTCACTCGTTGGGCCATCAGCCGTGATCTCGTGTGATTAGTTTCTCTTTTTCCTGGGGAACATCTCTGCATGGGCAAGACTCATGTCTGTTGTAGCTTCGTAAGTAGTCAAAGGCACTAAGTGCTCTCCCTGTAATACCAAAGGGAGTCTTCCACATGTAGTCAAAACATGTATCAGTTTTCTTCTGTGCATACAGCCCATTCAAAACCCAGATAATTCCAAACAAGAATCTATATCTGTGTACGGGCTATGAGTTTTGGTAAATGGTTTATTTGCCAAAATCTCTCTAGCCTTCAGTTTCACTGGGTGTGAAAGAGACTCAAATCCTTCGGGATCAAGGCTGTGAAATAGCGAAACCATGTCATTTCGGATTCCGCAGTGCCCAAGGAAGCCAACAGGTAATGACGTGATGTGGACTGGTCCTCCACGATTTCAACTCAACACGTTAGAGTGGAATCTGAATCCCCTTATGACTTGGGATATTGGGTTTGGAATTTTCCACACACAACTTGAAAGACACACCAGTGTCCTCAAGAACCAGCCATGATCTCACCACTTTTGGTAAGTTTCACATCTCCTGCCGCTTGGAAAACCGGTCGGAGCAGCTCGGCTCAACCGCCAAGCGCACCAGCAACAGGAGATGTGCTGTGCGGAAAACTCAAAGCCGAGCCTGTGGGAAACTTTGCTCTAACCTGAGTTCTGCGGAAACACATGTCATGCACCGAATGGAGGGATCATGGAACATGAACTTCAACATATGAACCATGGCAGCATCCCAACCACGCCTCCTATTTCCAACAAGAAAACATCATTCAAAGATAGCAATTGAATCCACTATGGCCTTTTTCAGTCAATTTCACATGGTTTTTCCGACGGTCTGTCATTTTTTTCCATGTTTCCATAGATTTATCACGATTTTCCACAAGTTCTCCATCGATTTTTCCCCATGGTTTTTGCCTCCGCCATTGCAGCCATGGCACCTGCCGGGCGTGACCCGGGGCCCCTCCACCAGGACCATCGGCTCCAGTCCCCAGAGCTCCTTGCCACAGCGCGCGATGTCGCAGAGGGAGTGGTAGTCGTCCTCGATCCGACGATGATTGGATATCTGTTGGATATCTGTTGGATATCTGAGATCCAATTTTGAGAATCATTGGTGATGACTTATGATGATTTGAAGATATTTTCCATGTGAATCTGACTATATGTGATGATTGGATATTCCTTGAATTGGCTTGACTTAATGTTGGTAAAGCAATGCCACCATCCATATATTCATGGTTTGAGAGCTTCAAAACATGTGCAAACATGTTTAAGAATTGGTTGATGAATTCCTGTCAGCCTAATTGGTGCAGAATTGCCATATGATGTATATGATGTATATATATATACATGATATAATGTATGATGTATATATGATATATAATGTAAATATACTTGTGATATGATGTATGCCATCCCTGACACATTCGGAAACCATCTGGATTTCATGGGCCAAGCTTCCAAGCTGTTGATCAAAATGCCACCCAAGAGTTTTCGACTTCCACCTGCCCAGCCGTGGGCTCGGGGATAAGCAGAGCAGCTGAAAGCGGGATGTCCATTGGACCCATATCATCTGAGCCGTGGTCACGTGGTCGATTTTTGATCTACCCTCCTGGAATCATGGCAATGGACAATTTTCCATTGGTGGTTGATATATGGAAATTCTTTCATTCGGAAACGGCCATTCTTTGCGAAACAACATTTACTTTTGCGAAATTTGTGCAAACTCCAACTTTATCTTTCGCGGGACCCATGTGGGGCAACGTTGCTTTTTATCAAGTCTCAGTCACTACCTGCCAGATTCTCATAGATTACCTAATGACAGCCTTGGGAAGATGCAGCTAAACCCTTCTCACAACAGATTGTTGCTTATTAGGTGTAATTATGTTAGCAAGGCTTATTGGTACTTCAAAATGCACTTTCACTTTCGCCCGCTCCTCTTGTAACTTTCGTGGAACTCTTGTGAAAATCTCCCTTCAAGTTGTCTATCTGTAACCTGTATAATGATGACTCATCATATCTAACTTCCGCAAAAATAACACCTTATTTCGCTAACTCGAAGAAAAACGTTCGCGAGGGTTCGAAACATCATATCAATGGTCATCGCAGTCATAACTCATTACAAAGACCTTTGGATCAACCGATGATTTTCACATTAAAACCTTTATACGAGATCTCTCAGCACATCGATTACCAAAGGGGCAAAAACAAACAAACTTTCCCAAGCGGAACAAGTTTCTTTTGTTCGGGCTTCCTGTGCCAAAGTCCGCTTGCGAACTTCTGACTGAAGTTCCGACACGACGGATGGTGGTTGAGCCACCAAGACATATCAAAAAAGGTAAGGTAGGGATGCAACTTTTTTGAATCATAAACAGCAACTCTGAAATAGACAAGTTGGAACAGTTGGAAATTACAGGGAACACACTGACTTTGAAACCATCCATCAACCCACTTCCCCATTTCTGCCCACCTGGCATCCTTTTGAAGATCAACTTTCGGTATGTTCCAGATGAGGCATCAAGCACCGAACGCACACCTCAAGACTCCGTTGTGGTTATGGGATTAACTTTTTTGTTTGCCGAGATTTCTATGGCAGATATTTATCCGGGTAAATTTGATATTATCCATAAATGATCATAAATGTTTATCTATGGAACCTGACCTCAGTCATTCTTCCACTTCTTTCCGTTTGGCCCCATGGTTCGTTTTGATAGTGGCAGATTCAATCACTATGCCACTGGCCACAGGCAATCCGTTCCAATTTGCAACAACCAACATTTTTCAATCCTATCGTAGCCTAGTATCCATTCTGAATTACTTCATTTATATATTTGGAAATACATATATGTATAATATACATATATTATATATACACACATACATTGACAACAAAAACCACCAGGTGTATCATACACAAAGCATCGTCCAGCCGCCAGCAGGATCCGAGATGCACATGGGGGGCTTCTCATCATCCCGCAGCAGTTGATAGGTGCGGCCCTGCCAAAAGGCGGCCGATTCGCCGAAGGACGCCACGTTCACCTGACCAGGTTGGTCGGTAGCGACGTGGAGAATGGGGGAGTTGATGAGTTCATGTGGCCTGTTGAAACAGTGTGGGAAGTTGATGGTTTTGGAACACTGGGTGTTTGGAGACTTTAAATAGAGTTTATCTTGGACTCGGATGCAAATGAAAGGAAAAGAAAGCTGGATACATATCGAAGTTGACAAAGACTTTGTGAGAAAGCAAAAACAATCGTCGAAGCAACTATAGCTTCACTATCGTTTCAGTCCATTGTAAATTCCCCGCTGCTTGGCGAGCTACAAATTCATGGGATCACCAGCTTTTCGATCCATGGGATCCACGGGATTCTCATGGGATTTCAGGAGGATGTCCCCATACCGGTGCGCCCAAGGTACGCCCAACAACTTCAACTTGGTCGAGAGATCGCTGCCATGGTAACGCAGCCCTGCTGATGGACTGCCCAGGGTTGCTGCTAATACCTGGAAACGTGAGAAACATGGGATATACCTGGGTACATATATTCCCCCTAGGTAAGAAATATGGGAAATGTATCCGTGTCCACTTTCTTGGTCTCTGACAGGAGATATTCTTCCAACAAGACATGCTTCTTTTGGTGGACTCGTGTGGGTGTCGACCTTGAGAAGCCACACGAAGCCGCTACAACACGCAATTCTTCACCTCCAACTTTCTCAGCAAGATCCGTGAGTTTCATCAACCATGCAGAATGGCTTTCTGAATCTTGGATGTCCAACATATTATCAAAACATCAACTGGACTTTGTTGTTTCAACAGATTTGATATTACCAATTTCCATTCATCATTTGGAAATCCAAAACACAGAACCAGATCTTTGGGTTGTCAAGCTATTTTCCCAATATTTTCCAAGGATTCCTCAATGCCCCAGCGATTTTCCATGGCAATTCCCATGGCATATTCCCGGCCTCCGCCTGTTCAGAGCCTGGCTTCCACAGGCCGTAGACCATTCCGTCGTGGCTGGCCACTTCCCCCACGGCGTAGATGTTGGGATCGCTGGTGCGGAGGCAGCCGTCCACCTTGATTCCGCCTCGACGGTGACAAAACCATGAGGGAGTTGACATATGTCGACATATCATGGATTTGTTGAACATATATCCTATGTATATCCTATGTATATTCTATGTATGTCCTATGTATATCCTATGTATATCCATTGCCTTTCTTAGGAGTTTTCAGAACATCATCGATTTTCGTTTCGCGTACGGATCTCGGATCTCGGCCTCGCTGGCCCAGTTCCAGGTCGCAGGCTCGGGCCAAGTCATCGCGCGGGCGGATGCCGCAGGAGACGATCAAAAGATCCAGATCCAGGTGGAACGGGGCGCCATCCTGGAGATTTTCGGAGTTTGATGGATTTTTGGCGAAAAGAAATGGCAACTTGGGAGACTGGGTCAGAATTGGAGGATTTAGGTCATTTAACCATTAAAGACTTGGGATTTACTTTGTTATGATATATCTTGATATATATATATATTATATCAATAAACACTTGGGATTTAATGTGTAGGGTTTGTCCAACAATTTCCTGTGATTGACACCCCAAAATTTGGACATTTGAGTGGAACCACGATGATAGACGCTTGCGTTGCTACGTGTACCCCAGTACAAGTGGTGTGGACAACAACTAGGGGGGCGTAAGTTGTAGGTTCCGTCGGGATCAATCACCTCTTAGAGTCTGAACCTGAAAAGTGGGGTCACAAACTTTTCAGTGCGATTCAAATTACCCTTGAGATTCCTGGATATATCCGGTTTCATTGCGGGTCGTAGACATCCCGAAATCTCACTGGGGTGCCTTTTTTCGCACTGGATGAGGATCGGTTCCACACGGTTCCACTTTGAGCCCCATTTCCCTGGATGGCAACAAACTCTGTAGCGGCGATTTGATCTGTCATGACATTTCGAAACCTGCATAAAAAGATGTCTACCCTCTGGGAAACTCACCATTTTCAATGGGTAAATCCACTATAAATGGCCATTTTCAATAGCTATGTTAAATAACCAGATGGTAATGCTAAGGGGTCCCGGCTTCCCATTCTTTCCTTGGCCCCAAGGCGCCTGCAGAAATCTCATAGCTTGCACCTTGAAGCGCGGGACATGGCTGGTCCATTCATGGAGGGCTTGACACCATGGGGAAGCCTACAAGGTGACCATTCACGAGTATCACCTGATGGGCATGCGATTTCATCCCCCCAAAAAAACATGTTGATCAGAAATTCGTCATCGGCAGTAAAATGGATAAGAACTTAAGGACAATCCACAAATGCTGGGTGGATGGTTGTATATTGATAATCCATATGTTTTTAGATGTTTTTAGCACATATTTCTAGACAGGTATAGTGTCTGATTTTCGGCCTCCTCCAATGGGCAATTCGGGACCTGGGATACAGTAATCCAATACCATCCATAGCTGGACAGAAACTGAAACGTTGGTTTTGGGAAATCTAGGTATAGGACATTTATGACATTTATGCGAATTCCCGAATTTCAATTCTACAATCGAAGAGCCAGTCAGTGGGAAGGATTTTCAAAAGGTTTCGGGCCATTCTTCCCTGCACTTTAGATCTGAAAGCCTGAAAGCTATTTTTCAAACATCATTTAGGGTGTTTGTCTCCAAATTTGGGAAACTCGCCAGATTTTTCCATTTTTTTCCCAAAAAAATGTGGGATTTCCCGTTCTTTTTCCTCAACGGGGGAAGCCCCCCAGTGGCAGAGGCGCCCCAGTCTCGTCCGAGAAGATCTCGGAGATCTCAACCTTCACGTGCACCACGCAGCCCAGCGACTCCACCTGAGGGTAGAGAACTTGATATATCAATGTATATATATATAGTATATATATATATATTCCCCAGTATATATACATATATATATATGTATATATATATATTAGTAAATGAATATGTAGTCATGATAAATGAATAGAGCAGGAGATATAGAATGATAGCTGCTGGAAACACTTTACACAGATTGTCAACGCCGTTCGACGCCTGGCGCTTCAGCAAATCACCCGCCACCGTGTCCAGCTGCGAAGGCATCAGGTGCGGTGCGCTCTCGATGATGTGCGTCTCCTTAGGCACTTGGGCAGTTGGGTAGACATGCATAGCATTTCCCATCATTTTTTCCATCAAAAGTCCCATACCAAACCATGGGTTCCAATTCTAGCTTCAACCCCAGCTGGTTGGTGGTATACCTACCCCTCTGAAAAATGATGGAGCTCGTCAGTTAGGATTTTCTGAAATTCCCAACTGAATGGAAAGTCATAAGGTTCCATGGTTCTCCACCAACCAGCCAGTAGTTTAGTTATGTTTATAAACCATTATAATCCGCATTAACTATAGTTATATCTACCATAAACCATAGTTAATGTCAACCCCGGATTAATAAACCATGGTTTATTAATTAGGGGGGTACTCCTCCAATAGTCATAATCTGATACTTTTTTATGGTACCCTCCCAACTAAACAGCCGTTTGGGGTTTATTAATCCAGGGTTGACATTACATCTGAAACATTGGGGTATATACCCTCTGGTAACCATTATAATCCCCATGAAGTATAGTTATATCTACCATAAACCATAGTTAATTAATGCACATTTCCAACCAGCCAGACTTTGTCATCAACTTTTCCTATGGTTCCCTGCCGAGGTGCCATCCCCAACTCCATCAGCGCCTTCGCCGCCTCCAGGCCCAGCAAGCCGCCGCCGAGGACGGCGGCGCGACGGGAGGTTTGGGCACGCGCGATGATGGCATCCTTGGGGAAGCGGGAAAACCTCTGAGTTCGCCAAGGTCTGGGATGATTTGGGTTTGAACATGGGGGCATAGCCTCGAAATGGCCAGAAAAAAAGGGGAACATGTTGATTAACCGATGGATTTAGAGGTCCCATATTCAGACAAACCCATTTGAAGATACTGGAGCATACCCCAAGTCCCTCCACCCCAAACGAAAGGAATCCGTTAGACCCTCTTTAAGTGGCAATGGCTCTTTTTTCTGAGCCAACAGCATTTGGGGATTGTCTGTAGGGCAGTACCGATGAAACACTAGTAATCTTGGAGGACTTTGAGAGGGAATTTGAAGCAGTGAAGATTGGAGATTGAAGTTACAAATGGACGGATAGAAGCATCTATCACTATCAATAAACAAATCCTCATCGTAGAAAACAAGAAGAAACCAACAAAAAGGAAAATAAGGATCAATGCCATGCGAAAGAAGGTAGAAACGTTGGTAATTCTCGTGCCGCGTGCCCGTTTGGCGCAAATGGACAAGGGGCGGTGATCACAATGTAGCAAATCGGTGTTATGCGGTTGATCTTAATCAATCTACATGGATGTATAGGTCTGTGGATTAAGTTGATAGGTAATTGTGAGCGCATAGATCTTTGGATTGGGTGGTTCAAAAAGTCCGGAAGACGATTGTTGTCGGGGTTTTCCGTTTTTCCACGCCATTCCGCGCGACTTTGGTCAAATCAATCCCTGTTGGTTAATAGGTATCCCCATTATGGGTCACAATCATCCCTGATAAACCAGTTAGTATAATCATGTATAATCCCCTCCCCCTAATATTAAACACCCCCCAAATGGTCCCAATTATGTGGAATTTCCCTATTAAATCATGCTTTCTAAGGGGGTGTTTAATATTAGGGGATGGGATTAATTCTATTGTCGCCCATCAACCGGGCTATTTCCTCGAAGTTGGCACGCGTCCATATCCTCGATGGTGCGATAGAGGAAGATGCCGGGAATGGAAGTCTTCAATCCAGAAATTGGAGGCACAAACGGAGAACTGCCGGTGGCCAAGACCAACTCATCGTATTCCTGTCATGTGGTGCAAATGGCAATAGTAGTGACTAGTGGTGATTGATTTTGATTCATAGGTGATCATAGGTAGTTTTTAATGGTAAATTTAGCCGAATTTTATAATGATTAATGCTGAAAGGCATGAAGATAGGCTGTTCCAAACACGAAAATGTACGGACCTGTAAAGATTTCCAGGAAGTTTTAGGCTGCTAAAGCCTGAGAGCCATTTAGTGGTGACTGCTGGAACTTATTCGTAACCCATTGGGTTGAAACATCCCTAAACTGTATTTCCCGATGTCTAGGTCACAACATCCACCACCCTTGAAGAGACAAAGTGGCAGTCTGTCTTACAGCATGGATTAAATGCATCATTCTCCCATGGCTTTAATGTCTTTGCAAGGTGATTGAAAAACCTTTAAGGTTCCAGAAACTTTTTGTATTGATCACTTGGAGCCCCACGCATATTAGCCATGCCCAGATTCCAGCTCTCCAGATGTATTTGGCCCTTGGTATGTGACTCGCTTATGTGATCGCTTGATGGAAGTGGCTCGCGCAAAGATCAATTGGACATTCCTCGCATGGAGGCAGTGGGTGGAGTCTCTATCTCCATAACTAGTGGTTCTCTCTATCCGTAACCAGAGGAGAACCAGTGGATAGAGAACCATGGCATCGTCGCCATAGTCTGCAATCCTGTATGAATTGCTGGTGCAGCCTGAATCAGCTCATTGAGTCCTGGAGCTCCTAATTGTTGAAAAAACAACTTGCATACAGAGTTCAATCCCCATTCCAAGTTCAACTTAGTAGTTTTTCATGGCCAACTCCTCCATGTATCTGTTCTTTGGATCCTGGTTCATAAATGTCACAACTCTTTCACTGACAGCTTGGCGGCTTGGCGCAACCACTCTACGTATCCACGTTTTCTCCTGCCATGGTACCACGCTAGTCGGTTCTCGTCCCGGTGGGCTTGGCTACGGGATCCCAACATGTCTAACACAGGTCCCGAAAAAAAAAACATCGCTGAAATCGCCGTTGCGTTGAACCAAAGATACCATAGTTTAACCACAGTCAAAGCTTTAGAGCAGGACATATTGATTTCTGTAAAATTTCGTCCCTTGGGGGTCCATCCTCCATTTTTGACAGCAGTTCCGAGGTCGCACCAAGCGTCTTTTCTTGGAGCCATTCCATGTTGACCATAGACAACTCGGCAGCGGAACGATGTTGGAAATAGCTGGTCATGGCCACTCGGTTGTAAGCCAAGCGAGGTTCCTCACACCTCAACTGGGGAGTTTTGGAGCCGACACAACCGGCTTGGATGAGTTGACATGGACATCACTCAAACATGCGTAACCACATGATTTAATTACTTGAAGCCACCTGTCTCTTTCTCTCTCTGACTGGAACACATCATATTAATTGCATATCACCATTCACCATTAAATCACCATTAAATCAGCATTAAATCACCCCATATTGGTGGAATATAGTGCAATTATACGGTGACCAGATATGACCAAATCCCAAATCGGATCCACAACTCAGCGACGTGGCAAGGCACAAGACAGTGATGGCCACATTCCGTTCGCGCTCCTCCAGCAAGTTTTCAATCAACGTGTTGCCCACTGGACCGTGTCCAACCTGAGTTGCTGAGGATGGTCGAGATGCCACCTTTGACCGCTCAGCGTCCAATATCTTGAGCACCCTTGAAAAAAAAGCAAACTAACTAGCCATTGTAACCGAATCCGACTTTTTTTGATGACATCCCTAATTTTGCTTGATCTATCCAATGCACATCTTATTTTTGTCGACTTTCTCCCCATGTTCATTGGATTCTAGCTGATTTATGATGATTCACCAACTTGAAAGGAGGTGATTTTTTGGGCATTCCAAAATATCAACCATAATTTCTGTTGATGTTGGCCAGTGAGGTTGTGATTTTGTCACCCAGATAGGATATCACCAGCAATATAAAACACCTTTCAAATAGATAGAAGAATTGGACACCTGGAAATTGTTAGGTAAAGACCTGGGTATCCTATATTATTTCAACAACCTAAAAAGTTCTGCCATGGCTGATTCCCATCCGACTATAATCTATGACAATCGTCACTTGTTGGAATATCTTGGGCTGTTTACAGATGATTTTTCCTCGATGTCAATGTCCATGTCTCGGCACTTCTTCTAAAGCTCACGCTTTTCCAGCGTGTTCCTCCTCGGTCATTATGCGGTCAGCCTTGCTCCTGACTCTGAAGACCGGCATCAGGAAAGCCACGACATGCAAAAACATGTGCCTTTTTTTCAATCCCTGAGTTTGACGTCGTCCTTGCATCTTGACCTTGAGTCACTGAGTTCATCTTCGTCTTATCTCTGTCTGGTCATAAGTATCTGGAACCACCTGTAAACCCAAATTACTGAGCTTATAGTTGTACTGCTTGTAAATGTACAGGAAATTGGCTTTATCAATGGATACCACATAAAAGGACTGAAGCGCACAAACACAACAAAACTGGTACTTTTCAGGATTGTACAAAGTAAATTTTACTGCACCATTTTAAAGAGTAAACTAGAATACTGCTTCAACTTATGCTATGCTTCTTTTTGGGAGTAGTAATTTGGGCAACATGTTGGTTTCGAAACTGATTGTGGCATGCTCATCTACATAACACAAAATACTGGTGACGATTATTTATGATGGAATGAATGAAGTGCCTGTCAGGCACGGCAGACAAACGATAGGCACTCCCAAAAAGATACGCACATTTCTAGCTTGTCATAGATGATGTCTCCCCCATGATTTCCAGGTTTCCAACTTTTCTCTATTTGGGAGTTGCTATATATATACATATGTATGTGTGTATATATATATATATGTATGTATATATATATATGTATATATACATAGATATCATATATCTACATGTACAAATATCATATGTATATGTCTATGTTTAAAGATCATTCAAAAACTAACAGAAACCATCCAGGATCTGCCGGGCTGCAATGACAACACGCAGTGCGGTGCCCATCTCCAGCATTCCAGGCGTCGTCGGAAGGTGCTTGGGATAGACCATGTCTTCCTGGGGATCTACCCATTACCGGCAGATTTTTTGAAGGTGGGTATAGGATGGTATAGGTGGGTGAAAATCCATAATTTAGTGGATCGCAGGGACCATAGGGAATCAGCCATGACTGGGATGTCACCACAAGTTAGCAGGCAATCTTCAGCACCTGAAGGGCACGTGACCTGGCAATTTCCTGGTCACCAAGGATAACCATCACTGAGGTTAGACAGAATCTTGGAAGCTTTACTGATTCACCTGTCCGTTTTTTTAAGTGTTGCTTAGCCACTCAAGTTTGCCAATGACAGGATGATTCTTCCAGACTTCTACGAAAGGCAGAACCATCTTTTGCTGGATCCTTCCCGAATTGCTCCAAGGGCATCATTTTTCTGGAGATATACCTATGGCAGGTATGTATACATACATATATATATATGTATATATCTATATATATATATATATATATCTATACATAGATAGCCGCTATCCAATACAGACTAGTAATACATCCAATGGTTGTAGGGGTCCAACATAGTCCAACCCTTAGCTCAGCTTCGATCTGTCCCGGATTGGCGCGTGGGCCGTGGGTCATGACCACCGTCTCCAAGCCCCAAAGCTCTCGGCCGCAACGGGCCAAATCGCAGAGGGACTGATAATCTTCCACGCTTTCCACCAAGATTCCTCACCAAGAAAAGGAGCTCAGCCAGTCCCGGAAAAAAATATGAGATGATTTGGATCAAGTATATTCAAGTATATTGAACTCGGAAAGGACTGGATATGACAAGACATTGTACAAAGTCCGCAGAGATGATGGTTGATTAATTCTGGGGGTATCCTTCAAATAGTGATAATATGATACTACATTACTTAATTGGTACCCCCCAATCAAACAGCCGTTAGGGGTTTATGAATCCAGGGTTGACATGATTCCAAAAGTCACCCTCAAAGATGGTCAGTTTCGAGAGAAACTTTCTCAGTTGATCTACAATCTTGATTTTTGCCTCTAAAAATCAACCATTCTCATTCTTTTGGGCCAATGAAAAACCGCTTGTGAAACTCCGGTGGATCTCCAGGGTGAAACGTGAAACACCGATCCGTCCTCCGAGCAGGCGCCGAGACCCCCCCGGCAGGCGCCGGAAGACCAGCTTGCGATATCGGCCGCTGTCCAAGGTGCTCTGCACGCAGATCCCGGCCTCGGCCCGGTAGAGAGGGGGGAGAAGATGTGTAATTGTAGGCTTAATGATGTAGCACCAATCATAGCTATTTTTTCAGATTGGAGGTGTATCTGATATCTAGTGTTCAAGTGTTCATCTGTGTGATGACAGCCCAACCAAGTACTCGTTGGTTTTGTGAAACACTCCTCCCATGGATGAAACATCTCACAAGTTTGAAACCCAATGGGAGTTGAAAGCTGGAGCCCAAACTCCTCCCAAATCTGGATTGAAGTGGTCGTTTTTAGTGACGGGGATGTCCCACGTTGCACAGGGTGCTGTTCCGATTGCGACTTCACCAGGTTGTCTGGCCCAAATTGCTACCGTGGCAGTTTTCATGTTTTCATCACTTTCCATGGAGCTGTGAAAAAATAACAATTCTGTCAGATTCATCAAAACATCATCTCAAAATATCCATGGTGGTTTTCCCAATTCTTTCAACCCCACCCCCAGCCATCCAGACCTGGCCATCCTGGAAGTCGTACATGCGATGTTTCCAAAATTCCGCATTGGCGCCAAAGGAGGCCACGTTGACGCCCAGCAGCTTCAGCTTGGTGGACAAATCACCTGGGCGATTTTGGCGGCACAGCGGCAGGGTTAAAACAGGCGGCCCATCGTTGGGTTTTTAGGGTTGCATCTGCGGTCTTGTGGCGGAAATAGCTCTTGAATGGTTTTTGTTGGGAAAAAAAATGCACAGGACAGCATTTTGAAGGGAGATGTTTTCCTGCCACAATATGTAGGTGAGGCAATTGCTTTGGGCACCGCGAAGACAAGGTAACAATGAAATGAAACGAGGTTTATGAGTAGGTCGTACAAATCACTGGAAATGAACAAACCCTCTTTGGAGCCTCAACATGCGTCTGGCTTGAATTTCACAACTCCAAAATGGACCACCTGCTTGATTTCTGGATATACATGCCTCTTGCAATTTGAATCCTTCAAAGTGGGCATGCCCACCACCTCTCAGCGCCGTTTTTCAGCCGCAGCTTGGGAACTCCCATGATATCGCAAGCCAGCAGAAGGGCTGCCCAGCGTAGCAGCCAACACCTCCGCCTGTTCCGCGCCCGGCTTCTAGAGGCCGTAGACCATGCCGCCCTCGTAGCTGGCCACTTCCCCCACGGCGTAGATGGTGGGATCGCTGGAGCGAAGGCAGCAGTCCACCTTAACACCACCTGGAAATAGCTGGGATTGGACCAGTTACTGAGGCTTGGAGGTTGTTTGAATGGTTGGAATACATCAAACATAGTTTTTATTTTTTTTTAAATGTCAGAACACCATGGGGTCAACAGGGATTCTGCCAAGAATATGTGACAGGTTGGTACGCATATCTGTTGGAGAATGGCACTTGTCAATGATCGCAGCCTACAAGAAACCATCAAGAATTTGGTCCAACATTTTTAAATACACACATCACACACACACACACTTGCCATGGCAAATGAAATGGACCTGGGAATATTTGCGGATTGAGTGCAGAAGGGTTGCATTTTTGGTGCTTAACTACTCCCAATTTTTTGGGGGGATCGCTTCGCTATCCCCTCAACTCTTCAAAATCCACTGCTTCATCATGTATTTTCTCGAAAAAAACCTTGCCATACCTGGGGCAAGGAACCTCATTTCCAGACACACACACACACACAAACAACATCCATGATTCAGTATTGAACTCCACAGTTTTGATAGTTAACACTCGTATTTTGGCTTCAATTTGGTTAAATCCCAATTTTGGCTGGTGAACGAACTCACCGTCTTTTCGTTGAAATCTCCATTAAAAATGGCCACTTCAGCCTCGCGCCTCGCTCGCCCAAGTCCAGCTGGCAGTTCCTCGCCAGCTCGTCGCGTGGGCGGATGCCGCAAGAGATGATCAACAGATCGACTTCCAGGAAGGACTCTACGCCATTCCTGGTTGGATGAAGCTTTCAGAGGACTACAATGGTGTTTTTTGAATATCATGGTTGATAGAATCATAGTTTCTCATGAAAACTGTTTCCATGGATTATCATAGCTGATAAGTTGATGACAAGTTGATGATTGTGATTTTTAGGCATTTCATGGCATTTCTATACATTTGGCGGTTTCTGAAGCTATGGGGGATCCCCAAGTCACCATGGGTTTCAATACTAAAGTAATAATAGTCATCCATGACTTGGATGATTTGGGGTACCACATTTTTGGACACCTCCAGATGCTACGTTTGGTTTTGGAGCACTCATCGAACGGAGTCATCATAGTTTCATGACAAGAATAATGTTGATGACAGTGATGATGACAGTGATGAAGATGAATATGAAGATGAAGAAGAAAATTATGATGATGATGATGATGATCATGATCATGATCCTGGTGGTGGTGGTGATGATGATGATGAAAATGATGGGGGATTGGATGATTGGAGTTGGACTAGGTTGATACAGTTGAGATGGTTCGAGGTCTGGTTGCTTATTGTGAACCGTCGCCTGCTCGGACGATGTGTGGGTGACTTGAACACAAGACATGATATGGTAGGAAACGGAAAACTGGGTGGCTACCCTTTGGTAAACTAACATAGCTATTGAAAATGGCAATTTATAGTTGATTTACCCAATAAAAAATGTGATTTTCCATAGTTATGTTAGTTTACCAGAGGGTAACCAACCTGATAGAATGCCTTGATGTAACAGTTTGGTCCTATTAGGCCTCAATTCTTCGTGGGGGTTCAAGCCACCTGCAGTACTGATCCCACTCTGACAACAAAGGACTCCAGCTAATGTAGTAGCGACAATATCTTGGAAAACCTCCATCTGAAACAAGCCCATATGCAAATTATGCAAAAGGGATCAAAAAAGCCAGCTTCATCCCAGCAAAACCTGAAAAACCCCATCCACCTTTTGTTTCTTACCAACTCCATCCTTTGTAGCTTTGGTGCCTCATCCATCCCCCAACCATCCACATCCACTCCAGGGGCTTTTTGAGGCGCACGAAGCGCACGCCCTGGTTGCAGAGCACTTCCTGTAGCTCGACCGCTGTGTGGATCGAGAGACCCAACTTACTGAGGCGCTTCTCCAACAGCTCCCCGGCCACCTCGCAGTGGGCAGGGCGAATGGGGCTGGAAGATGGTACCGGAACAGAAGGACCTTGTTCTGAAATGAGGATCTGGAGTTTGGAGAGTTCGGAATTTCAGAAGAATTTGAACCAAAAAAAAAGAATTTGGGATGGTGATGGAAAGGGAATGCTACCACCAGAGCAGTTTGGGGTTTCATGAACATGGGAATGCCACCAATCAGAAGAGAATTCTGATATACCCTCTGGTAATTTAACATAGCTATTGAAAATCACCATTTTTCATGGGAAAATCCACTATTTCTATGGTCATTTTCAATAGCTATTTTGACATAACCAGAGGGTATTCTGATTGGAGTCCATTGGATCCTCCATTTTCCCCACCTGGTCCAACTGAGCAGACATCAGGAAGGGTGCCACTTCCAGCACTGAGACATTCATCTGGAGGTCCAGCAAGGCCTTGACATGGAGGCTTCACCAGCGGAAAATCAGGGGGTTGTGAAGATTGCTTCAGGAACCATGGGTCATGACTGATGTCCCCATGGGTCACATCACCCAACCATGAATGGTATATGGTCTACTAGATGGCTACTTTTTTAGGTGATGTCCAATATTCCCAAAATGGGACAGTTACCAACCCCTGGGAACTAACCGTTGGTTTCCAAACATCAAATGTGTGGATCCTAAACGAGGTCGCTGTACTTTGACCAAACACCTCACAGTTACATTGTCATTTTTGCTCCTTTTATCCCTGCCTGGTTGTTAGCTAAAACACATATCAAACGCCGCTTGTTTTTTTCCTTAGAAATGATAATCCACCAATGTTGGGTTTTACGCATATACGTTATATAGTATCCTGGAGGCTAAACAAATAACTAGTTTGCCACAAAAGATGGGAACAATTGCTGATATTAAGAATTCCAAACAAATCATTATAAACCATCACACACTATATCATATACATATACATATACATATACATACACATATACATATACATACACATATACATGTACATACACATATACATATACATATAGATATAGATATAGATATAGATATACATATACAATATACATACATACATTATACATGTATATACGTATATATATATATGTATATATCCATATAACACATTTATTCATTAACCATGTGAAGCCTCCCGACTTTTTGCCGGTCCGGCACCCCATCTCTGCTTTCCCTCCGGCACCTTCGCCGCCTCCAGGCCCAGCAAGCCGCCGCCGATGACCGCGGCACGACGGCTGGTTGCTGCGCGTGCGATGATGGCGTCCTCAGAGGGACCGAGAACCGGCGGTTTCTGGGTGAAAGATGAGCGACGAGAACCGGATATACTGGGGATTATAATAATCCAATAGGGGAATCCCTATAAACCAACCAGTATACACTCTGGTAAACTAACAGTTTGCTATTGAACATGACTATTTATAGTGGATTTACCAATAAAACATGGTGATTTTCTATAGCTATGTTAGTTTACCAGAGGGTAAGTGAAATATAACTCCAATAATCTGAAAAACCCATAAGCTCCGAGGCTGTTGATCCTAAAATGACTTTTTTAGTTTTTACAAGAATAGGGGAATACCCATCAATATGGGTATATGATATAACATGATATAACTATATAAACGGAAATATCCACAAAGAAATGGGAATTATTCCATCCCACTGATGTCACACACACAACCCCTTTATGGAACCCTAAATTGGAACAGCTCCAGTACGAAGCCATGCCTTTTCTTGGGTAAGTGGGGGAAAGGATGCATCCCAACAATTCTGCAGGAGTGATCCTGGCGCCATGGCTTTTTTCGCTGCCAATTCTACGGTGAAATCGCCAAAATCGCCTTTGTGAATCCCATCGGCAACTGGGGTGGCCCACCCAATCGTTGCAGAGCATCCATATCCTCAATGGTCCGATAGACGAAGATTCCTGGAGTTGACGTCTTCAATCCAGCCAGTGGCGGGACAAACGGACTGCTGCCAGTTGCCAAGACCAACCTTGCTGTGGAATCGGCAAAAAGGATGATGATCCAAGCCAGAGGACTTGAAGCAGAAAACACATACCAACCAAACCTCAGTGTATATATATATATATATTACATACGTGATTATATCTTTTGGTTATATCAGTTATATCCCTATACATCTTCCTTACAGTACCATCTTGTTTTTGCCCAGTTGTCGAAGATTCCTGCAGTGCAGCAAGGAACTCATCATACTCCATCTCGCCTGAAACATTGGCACCTTCATAGACCACTCGCTTCTGAGCTCGTTTGATGCAGGTGGCCCGGGCGAAAATCAGCTGGACATTCCTGGTGCTTGACGCCAAGTGAAAGGGTGGCTACCCTTTGGTAAACTAACAGTTTGCTATTGAAAATGGCCATTTATAGTGGATTTTCCCATTAAGAATGGTGATTTTCCATAGCTATGTTAAATTACCAGAGGGTAGACCCACTTTTGTTTGATTCAAACAACTACAGCGGAATCAGGAATGAATCAGGATCGATGGAGCCGCACATTTCAGTCCTGTTGATTCAGAGAATGAATCATCCCGAAATTTTTCGAGGTACCCAATGTGACACATACCCAACTGTTGGGTCCAGGCAAATCATTTTTCCCATTGGACATGGTTCACCTTGCGATCCGCGATCCGCTGTCTTCGTTCGCCAAACTGAGAAATCGTCATGTCCCAACCATCCCGTACCACTGATAAAAAAACACCTAGCAATCAGCCAAATAAGTCCAAATGAATCACCGGACATACCAAATCCTTGCCCAAACATGCTGTACCCTTCCTAAAATCCACAAGTCGAATACATCGTTTTCCTTATGATTTGATGGCTTTAACTTGGAGGTCCCATACCCCAGGTTTGAATTATACAGTAATCATGGCAAATCTTAGAGATGCTGCGTCACAACTCCAGTTCTTGGATGGTTAGTGCATATCCCTATTCATGGTAAACGATTGAAGTACTAAACTATCCCATACCCAGTTCAAGCCAGAAGTACTCATCCAATTTCATCCCAGCTCATCGAAGCCTTATTGTTTATGCTTCCCCGTTTATGGCAGGTTAAATCACCAGCCAGATGATACCCTCTGGTAATTTAACATAGCTATTGAACATGGCCATTTATAGTGAGTTTTCCCAATAAAAATGACAATTTTCAATAGCTATGTTAAATTACCAGAGGGTAACTACCATTGGAGGAGTTCACCAGAATTCATCCGCAGTGATGACTCCAAACTGAGTTGCTTCTCTTCCAACCATTCCAGACTTGCCATAGCCAACTCCTCCGGCGAACGATGCTGGAAGTAGCTGGTCATGGCCACTCGGTTGTAGGCCAACCGTGGCTCTTCACCTGAAATGGCGCGTTCATGGCGCTGGATCAAAGAAAAAGATCAGGTGTTACATCAGGTACATCATCCATTTTCATCAAGGTTGGGCTTTCATCAAGGATATCTCTCTATCAGCTGGCTTCGAAAATCAGTGTGTTTCATGGGGTTGGGTTTCTGGCAAATATGAAGGATCTATTGGGGAGGCCACCTTTGTGTAAAATGATGCCCACCAAATAAGTGACAGAACTTGCTACAAAAAGTGAGAGAATTCATGATATGAACTAGGGGGAATAGCTGCAAAAGTGATGATGTAATCACGGTGGGACTTCATAGTGATAGTGATGGCTACTTGATTCTTGAGACTGGGAACTGGAACGGAGATGCCCTTGTTGCCATCAGCTGTAAGAGATTCCGAGCCTTAATTGGGCATAGCCCTTCCAGGATTCCAGCCAGATTTAATTCATTTCAAGTATTGACGCATAGCATTTGGCGTTAAACATCGTTAAACATCGTTAAACAAGTTTGATCCCAGATCCATGAAACCGTTTCCTGCGAGCTTCGCAGGAAATCCGAGCGACAAATCACGGTGATCTCCAAGGCCACTTCCGTGCCCTCCACCAGGTGCTCCAAGAGGATGTGCCCTACGGGTCCATAGCCTACGATCACCTGGCGAGGCACTTGAAATCTCCTCTTTTGAATCTCTGGTTATGACTAACATAGCTATTGAAAATGGCCATTTATAGTGGATTTTCCCATAAAAAAAAGTGATTTTCCATAGCTATGTTAAATTACCAGAGGGTAATCTTTTATGGGCATGTAAAAATGAAGATCAAATTCATCAAATGCTTGGATTTTGGGCTTCGCGGCTTCCCACTTTTGTTGTAAAGATATGGTCACCATTGGACGGTTCAGCTGTGGAGGTTGGGCATTCCGATCGGCCCATGTGGACTTCTAAATCTGCCATAGCACCAGGGCAATTGCTGCGGTTCAAACCAAGTCACGACACGTTTGGGCAAGGACATCAAGCTCAAGGTATTCATGGCTCTAGAGCGATCAGTAGTGCCTGGTAGTGTAAAACTTACGCTGCTTGGTGCTCCCGAAATTCAACCGATACTGACAGTAATGCAAAAGATCAGGTGGTTTTGCTGGTTTTGCTGTCTGTTTCTCTTTTTTGGGGTGCTTTATGAGTGGTGCAAACATGTACCGTGAATTTTCAAAGCGGTGCCAGTACCTTTCTTAGTCGATGAAGTGGTTCTGGCTTCGAATCCCGGCGTTGTTCGGAAGTTCTTGCTGTTTTTAGCTCCAGGAGCTGACCGACTGGGGTATGACTATCAAAGCTGACCGGCCAAAGGCTGGTTGAACATGTTGAAGATTGGTGCAGGATGGGGGCCCCCAGTGATGTGAACGTTGGTTTATAAACCATTATATATAATCCCCATGAACTAGTTCGTTATATATACCATTGTTGAAGATCGGTACCCAATTCGGCATAGCCGCGGATCATGGGAGGGACCTCTGGAGTGGATACGGAAGATGATCTGTGAACCTTCTAGTAGACCCCAGACCCTTACAGATCTCTGAGAAACAAACATGGAAGCACACGCAAACCTTAGAATAAGAAAGATGCCTGTCCTATTCGACATAGCCATTCTTGGCTTCTATTGTTGTGAGAGCTAGTTCAGACACTTCCTGCATCCGATTTCCATCTCCCATCCAGCTGAGGGCCAACATTGCTTAGCAAGGCAACTCTGACGCCTGCAAAATGTCACCCGGTTTTTTAGTTTGAATCTGGATTACCAGGGACATGTGTTATAAAATTTGAAGTGGAACCACCACTTCAAGGATATCTGAACAATGAAAGCACGCTGATTTGGGCCGCGTGTTGCTGGGTTTGTCGAACTCTCTTGCTATCTTGATCCTGGTGTCAGTGGTGCATTGCGACTTGTAATCCTGCAAGAGTCTTGGCTCCCCGTCCCCAAGGTTTGACAATATGTACATACACATATCACCATATATCACCAACCCCCCCAACATACTGGTTCCCCATCTTTGGTGGCAATTCCCAGCATCCACGCCTGGCGATACGATGGGCGTGATGTGCATTCGCATGTGCCAACATCATCTCTGCCTGGCGGCGTCGCAGACTTTCCATGAGACCAAATCATCCAAATAGGATAAGCACTGGTAGAGAAAATGGTTATCATGGGAAATAGACACATTAAACCTGGTAGATCACCTCATTTTCATAGCCTAGAAACATTCAAACATATCAAAACCATCAGCAAAAACATGCTGTTTTTCATCGTTTTCCCAGCATTCTCCACATCGAAAAAGCCCCTGGAAGCAGGTCGGAACGGCAGCTGCTTGATCCTCCTCCTTGGCGTCTCGAGCCTCCTGGCGATAACCACAAAAAACATGGAGATGTCAGCAAGAAATATCAACAAACCAGGAAAAGAATGGGAATATTAAATATTATTAGCAGTAAACACCAAGGGATTTCAGCCATTTTCACTACGGGTAAAACTAGCCAACATCATTATAAATGGGGGAAATTGCCACAGAAAGAGGCAGCCCCTAGCCATCATTTCAAAAGCTTGGTGCAACCCTGTACTGGGATTTTTATTCGGAACTATGCAACAATTCTTGAACATATCCATGCACATCCCAGTTCTGAAGGGGTTACCTGATTACCTGGTTATGTACCCAACTGTCCAACCATGGCTAGCAATTAATGATGGAGCAATCTGCAGCTTTCTTAGATTTTCTTAGGGGACCTTGGAATAAACCCATCATCCCATTTCCAGAACCACAAAAGCCAGGATGGTTAGTATCCAGCCGGACGGAGGACGATGCGAATCCAACAGTGACCCTTGTCAAACAAACTGACCAGACCCATGCATTTCTCGAGCAGCCATGAACCAAAGAGTTTCTTCAAGAAATCTATCTATCTATCTATCTACCTATCTATCTATCTATCTATCTACCTATCTATCTATCTACCTATCTATCTATCTATCTACCTATCTATCTATCTATCTACCTATCTATCTATCTATCTACCTATCTATCTATCTACCTACCTATCTATCTATCTATCTACCTATCTATCTATCTATCTACCTATCTATCTATCTATCTACCTATCTATCTATCTATCTATCTACCTATCTATCTATCTACCTATCTATCTATCTATCTATCATAGATTCTATCTATCTATCTATCTATCATAGATTCTATCTATCTATCTATCTACCTATCTATCTATCTATCTACCTATCTATCTATCTATCTACCTATCTATCTATCTACCTATCTATCTATCTATCTACCTATCTATCTATCTATCTACCTATCTA
>Ga0126342_10000237_pt1 | contig 50293 bp, 40 predicted proteins | sample Cyp1metagenome_FD_92528 | JGI IMG/M metagenome (GOLD analysis project Ga0126342, IMG submission 92528) | Coral microbial communities from Lord Howe Island, Old Settlement Bay, Australia - Cyphastrea 1 metagenome | ecosystem: Host-associated > Invertebrates > Cnidaria > Coral ...
TACCCTTGACGAGTTGATTTGGGATTGATTTTGGATAATTTTGAATAAAGGTTTTGAATAGAAAAGAGCAACCATTATTTTTGAAAATTTGAAGTTATCAAGGTAAGATCTAATGAGCTGGCACTATGAATTAGTACATGAAAGCCACCTCAAATAAAGCATGGACATTTTTTTTTCAGCCACATCTGGGCAAATCTGGGTTTGGGGCCAAAAAAAAATAGCTTTATTTATTTAGGGGTAGTTTATTATTTGGTTTGGGAGTTTGGTTAGCTTTATTCAGGGGTAGTTTACAAATCGTAGGTGAACATTATGTTTAGATTTATATATATATATATCTATATCATGAATGGAAGTGACCTCGGATTGCCCAGGCGAATGCATCTTAGTGGCTCTCCTTTGCTGCATTTTCCTGATCTTCGTCTTGCAGGTGAGATCAGCAAATTTAGTTGGTGGGCTCACCTTTCATCCTAAAAAAATGGCGTTGAAATGAGTCGGATACGGTACTTGTTTATATAATGATCCTGAAATGGAGATTATATAGCCACCAATGAAGTATATTGTTAGAAAACAATGTGGCCCCCCGAAATGAGTAGGGCAAGTAGTATTTCAGCGTGGGTTTCGAGAAGGGCGATCCAGGGGAGAGTTTTGCCAGGTCACTCGCGTGGTGGATTCCTATAGTCTGGGCCGCATTCATCGAATTGCCCTATTGGACAAGGAATGGTGTCTCGGACGAGTTTCTCCTCGATCTACATATCTACTGTACATCACCATTTTCTGGAAGACTCGGGGGTTGTTGGTTTTTGTGAGAAAGCCACCAAGGTCAGGCCTTAGAACCGCATTTTCTCTATCAACACTTGGCCGTATCTTTGGGTGTAAATCCACATTTCCTTTCCCTTTTTATGCCCGATGATCATGGCTGATGCGACTTTTCTGATACATTGTGTTTCATTTATGCTGCTGCACTTGAAGCTGGGATGTAACTCCCTAGGTTTCAGCAGGGTGTTCATGGCTTCCATCGTCTGGTTGGCCATGGCCATGCTTAGCCATCCCCTCCTGCCTGCACATTAACATAGATGTGGAAAACAAACCATTTGTAGAGGATTTTCCTGGGCAAACCATTGGTTTCCACATCTATGTTACCCTAGGATAGGCCTTACCTCAGATTTTCTCATGAGAGAGAGAGAGAGAGAATAGGCATATGGATGCATATGGCAGTTTGGCTAGATCCAGATTGGTGCTGGGTAAAACGATCTGGAAGCGCTGGAAGTGGATGGCTTGAATGCCAGAAATGGGTTTGTTTGAAAGTAACGTAGCTCTAATTCCAAACGGGTCATCATCGTTTGTACCACTTCAAATTGCGATAAGATTGCATAAATCCATCATTTCTGGACAAACCATGACAAACCAAAGCTCATATTATTGTTGGCTATAATATATATATATTATTCATTTATGTTCATATATTCCATTACATGCCATGATATCCCAATTATAGCTAGTGAAATTCCCCTTCTCCCTGTTCTTTGCGACTGGCTTTGTGCCGAGTCACCGGTCTGCCGAGGTATGAATACCACCCCACGCGCATCATGGACTTCAGGCGGGAGCCCGATGGTGACTAGGGGGCTGCGAGCCTGTGACTAGGGGATGGTGCTGCAGAGGAAAAAAATGCTGAGTGAACCGAAAATAATTTCAGGTAAACCCAATGTCATAAACAACTACCATTTGGGGATTGGCTTTATTGCCCATTAAAATTGCTGATGTGGCGGGTGGTTTACTATTGTCACATTACCCATGAATCAACACATGAGCAACATAAGTTTTTTCTGCAACAATAGGATTGTTTGGGCAAGATAGCATGGCAAATCAAGCATGATGTATACGATCATCCCAGGTATTTGTTGGTTGCATGTTAAATAATCCCATCCCCGCTAATATTAATAGAACAAACACCCCCAGAATTCATGCTTCTATAGCGGATGAGATAACATATTAGGGACCAGACAACAGGTGTGTTTACCCTCCGGTACTCACACATGGCAAGTGAAAATCCCTTGTCACTTGAGGTTTTAGTGGGACATTCATTTGTACATGGTGGATTCTCAATGGCCATTTTTGATTACCAGATATTACCAGAAGGTAAATTTCAGATGGGACTAGTTGTCGTGGTAGATTACCCTCTGGTAAGCTAACATAGCTATTGAAAATCACCATCTTCAATAGGTAAATCAACTATAAATGGGCAATTTTCAATAGCTATGTTAAATTACCAGAGGGTACCATCCGCACTGAGTGATTTGTTGAAGCACCGTGCCAGGAACATGTCGCTGACAAGGAAGAGTTTCTCATCCTGGATGAAGGAGCGCGTTCGATAGACGGGACTGGGTGTTGTGAATTGCTGGGTAAAGACGTGGGCACTTTTGGGTAAAATTGTTGGGAATTACTGGGCAATCATCCAAGTTGATTTTCCGATTTGACCCAACGTTGGGCTATTTGGATCTATTTGACTAGGTTTAGAATTACCCTGCAGCAAACTAGATAGACATGGAAAACCAATGCTTTCCGGCTGGGACATGATCTAGAAATACAAATGATGGGTTTTTTATGTTTTTTTTAGATATCTCTATTGACTTTATGCAGGGTATCGTTTTCACAATTGGCCCAGTGTAAATCCTGGCCGCCAGGAAGCTGTCTTTGAAGGTGAACTGGGCTGTGTAGGGACGGACGAATTCAGGCACACGGGTGAAGGGAGTACGAAACCAATCACCACAAGGGGTGGAAGAACTTGTGACATATATACATATATGATATATATATATATATATGTGTGTGTGATATTGTATTATATGTGTGTGTGTGCGTGTGTGTGTGTGTTACTGTATATATTTTCACTAACGGATATAGTAATCAGACAATTTCTTCAACAGAAGTGTCAAAATGAAGATCATGAAGCTTAGCCACAGAGATCCGCTCAAAACATGCTATTCACACCAGCATTAGATCAGCCACCAGATTTGCAGCATGGGGACCTGGGGGACGTGGGGAACCTGGGGGACCTGCCAGTCAATTTGCCGGTGAAAGTTCCAGCACTGCGAATTTGTTGCGTGAGAACTGGCTTCTTGGCTTTTTTGAAATGGAGTCGGAGGCATCAACGTGGCAACAAAAAAGTCGCATGATATAACTCTCAAGATTTCTGGCCGGTGATTTTATGATATTTATTGATGTTTTATGTTCCCATAAATGAAATTCTGACATAGGGGTGCTTCGGACTGTGATTGCTACACCTGCATCCGGAGGCATTCAACTCATGTGTTCCTTCACTTCTATTATTCACCTTAAGGTTAGCTACCGAGTGGGTACGAGTCAACATTCTTGGCCAACATTTCAGAACGTTTCGAAAAGACACGACTTTGAGTCCTAATGGCTAAAAGATGCTGTTCACGTCGGGTTGACCTTCAATTTTGGTCCCTTTTTTCACCAGATTTCGGTTCTGTTTCAGGTACCCCTCAGGTTTCACCTTGTGTTTTCCCATGGTTTTCCCAGCGGCAAGGCAGCTTTATGTGCATAGCACCAGTCCAGAGACCTTCTTGAAGCTCAGATCGCTGCCAGAACTCTCTGGACTCTCGAAAGCACATGGATGGTACCCTCTGGTAAACTAACAGTTTGCTATGGAAAATGGCCATTTATAGTGAGTTTTCCCATTAAAAATTGTGATTTTCCATACTTATTGTGATTTTCTATAGAAAATGGCCCATTTATAGTTGATTTACCTATAAAAAATGGTGGATCTTTCCATGGCTATGTAAACGTTTACCAGAGGGTATTATTGTGTTTTTTCGGGTGTCAATAGTTGTACAGGATGGTGCCCCCCAGTGATGTTAGTTGGTTTATAAACCCCATGAACTATAGTTATATCTACCATAAACCATAGTTATGGGAGTTATAAACCAACTTAGCTAACTATGGGGCACCACCTTGTAATATCAGCAGACATCAGCAGTGATTTTTGCGATCCCACCTGACTCCGCGAAGATATGGAGTGGAATGGGTTGAAGCCGAGGACTTGACATGGTCAATACCGCTCCAGATACAGAAGGCACGGTGCGGCAACGGTGTATCTCTCCACGTGCCAAGCATGGTGTCGTGGGCAGAAAAGAATTTGAAGTTGAGAAAATTCAAAGGAGAGATCTGACCGGTGGTTTGCATTCTAAATAGTTTAAATAAGTTAAATAATTGTATTATTCTAAGAGGCTGGAATCTAGGGCCTGACCTATATGTGGTGGCCAATAATATGTATATATATATATAGTCATAAAGCAAGCCTCAGTTTCAATGCCATTGGCCAGGAATGGTGGCCGGATTTGTGCCGAAGTTGCTCGGATGGAAGTTGTGGCGAATCAAGCCGGGTGTTTCTGACTAAACCTTTGTTATCCATATGGATACACATGGATAAATTACTTATATGGATATAATCTCTGAGTTTGTTATCCATATGGATATGATTTTTGAAGTTGCTGTAACATTGTAGCGATTTTTAAAGTGAAACCCAACGGTCAACTTTAGCCACGAGTTCTGGAGAAGCGCTTCCAAGTACCAGTGCCCACGTCCCAAAATGAATTTTCCCCTGTAGTTCTAGCGAGTTACCAGGGGGAAAGGATATGTTTATTTGTGCATATATTATTTAGACACATGAATGATATATATATATATATATATATATTATAATATATAATGATAGAGAGGGGGGGATATATATATATATCATATCAATATATATATATATATGTATCGGACATGGTTATTGATACATGTGTGTGTGTGTTTGTGTGTGACATTGTATGCCTAAAAGCTATCTTTTATGTATACAAACACACACACACATATATATATATATATATACACCTATAATATGCAGCCTTTCTGCTGTCCCAGAAGCAGGGGGGACATCCCATTCTTTTGAACGCAAGGGTGCTCACATACAGGGTGGCACCACAGGACTCAACTTCCCCTGCAATTTGGCGGCATGCCGATGTTTCCCCCCTTGACCTATCTCTAGAGATATCAGCTGCAGGGGCAGTTCGCAAAAGGATGTGGGGGTCCGCTTGCGGCAATGGAATGTCGCTGGGTTGCACGGGGCAGGTTTTCTGTGATGACGGCAATGTGTGGTTGCTACAAGCAATGGTAAATTTTTCATGTTCTTTATTTGCGAAGTTTCCCACCCTTGTACCTGGGTTGCTGGACACAACCTTGTGAAGGTGGAAATTGATGATGCATTCTAGGAACCCCTGGGGCTATTGGGGTATCCTATGTTCAAATGACAACCCTCCCAATCAACCACAACCAACGGGGGCCCCAAAAATCTTTCTGGGCTCGCGCCGCTCGGCCAGGTAGCGGTCATGCCCAACAATCAGATGAGGATGATCCTACAGACTGGCTGCTTCCGCAAAGCAACTTGCTGCCTATGGCTACGACGTGGGTCTGAAATCGTGGTATACCCCCAAAAAAAGCCAGCTGAATGAGGAACATGAATGAACAGGATAGTTGTTTAAAGCAGCGTTTTGATTTGGAGGGTATGCTAGTTTCCGACAAACCCATGTGCTGACTACAGTTCTTCATTGATTGACCAATGATTAATTAACTGGTGGCTGGTGGTTTTCAAATCCTGGGAATGCCGATAATATGCGCATATAAATATATACATATATAAATGTATGTGTGATAATTCCCTTTATCAGGGATACCAAAAGCACCGACTATATCATCATTGGTTGACTTGGGGAGTCTCCAGTGGTATTCCCCACATGGTCGACTGTGATTCATTGCAATTGAGATAAAGTTTGATCACGGCTCACCACCAATGATGGATGGTGTCCTGTGATACTCGTACTGCCCTTTGGAAATCAATTATGGCAATTGAAGCTTCTGTATTTCCTGGGCTATATATATATGTATATGTGTAATATGTATATGTATATGTATATATGTATATGTATATGTATATGTATATGTATATTTCCTGGGCTTTGAATGCGAAAATGGTGTACAATTCCACTGGCTTTTCCGACCCGCCAAAAAATTGAGTACCAGAAAAAGTCATATCGATCATCCCGTTCAGACTCGGCAAGAGAGAGCCAGACTCCCCACTGAATGAGCGCCGAGGTGACGAATGAGCGCTTCAACATTGATTATCCCTACAGTTTCTTGGGCGGATCCCTGGATGTTTGGACATCATATCATGGCAAGATATGGCAAGGCTGGCAAGGACATAAAAAGATATAAAAAGTGACAATTTAAGGGGAATGATATGGTTGATGATAGTTTCCACCCATCATCATTAATCATCATTGATCATCATTGATCATCATTAAGCCATAATGTGTATATGTGGCCCGTATGATGTGAGCCATGCAGTGACTTTGATTGGTCTTGGGTGAGGTGCTGAGACTACTCCACTCAGCTTCCAGATTCAAGGTGTGTAGGGATGCTTTAGGTAGAATTTTCGCGGAAAGCCAAAATATTAGTGAACATTTAAGGAGAAAAAAACAACTCTGGCCCCATTGATTTAGTAAATCCACTATTCATTTTGCAGTCAGTTTGCGAATTCTCTTACTTTATGATGCGGAAAAAAACACGATGGTCTTGGAAATATCATCATAATATCCAGATAAAAATGCCACCGTTGCAATGTTGTTTCCCATAAAATGTTTGGTATCGACATGTTCGATGGTCAAATCCTAAGGTTTTTTCTTGGATAAATCCGCCCTGGCATTAGTACCGAAAAACCCTGCGGGATACCAAAAAGTGTGCCGGAAAAAAAAAAGAACAACTTGTTTTTTGGCTGGTTCAATCCCTATTTTTGCTGTTGAACTCCTACGAGGCTTAGACCCCTTGGTTTCGGGTTGCGCCTCGTCTGACTGCATGGGTCGCGTCATCAACGCTGGTCGTAGCTGCTACACCTTTGATGGCGATCACTTGGATGAACGACGCTTGGACATGACATGTCCTACCCTCTGGTAAACTAACATAGCAATGGAAAATCACCATTTTTCATGGGAAAATCCACTATTTCTATGGCCATGTTCAATAGCTATTTTGACATAACCAAAGGGTATATTTGTTTAATGTTTGGACTTGGCTTTCATATTGGTTTTGCGCGGCTGTATCGGCCGGTGTGCATGAAAATTCAGCTTGAGGCAGATGCCAGCAACGACCACAAGCATCAAGGTTACTCTTCAAAGTTTGAACATCTCTTCGGCTGTCATCTCCTGTGATAAAATTTGATATGAGCTTGTCCGAAATAGATCTTATATGATCTTATACATGTATATATACATCTACACACACACTATATATATATATATACATGTATATATATATGATTATATATGTGCATATGCATCAACTCCTCCAAGAAAAAACCAGGGAATTATCCCAAGCCTTCAGGACCCATGCGCCCCCTCACCATTCGTATAGTATTCAGTGTGATGGCAGTCAAGGAGAGCAGACGGGTGCCTACACCGGATTGAAGTATGGCTACACCAAAGACAAAGGCATTCTACTGGGCCTTGGGAGTACGCCAGCCGAAGCCAGGACGGTTCCACGCCTGGATAGGGAGAGCATGGGAGAGGTGGGTTTGACTAGGTCCAGCCACTTTCTAGTTTAGCGGACAGGCGGACTGAAAAATGGTTTTGCTTATTGTTTCTAGGGATAGTTAGGTACTAATCTTACTAATCTATTTTGTGAACAGCGTGCCCAAGATTTGCCACACGCTTGATAGCACCCCCCAAAAAAGATAAAACAAATGCTGCATGCTAAAACCGCCATGTCGGAAAATAATTATATGTATTATTAAATTTAGTGCACTAAATTTAAAACATTATTAAATTATTAATTAACCGATTTACATCATGTTTCACCAATTTTCTATATCCCATGACGGATGCATGGTGCTGCTATATATGGTGTGCCATGGATCCCATCAATATACCCCCTATGAATGTTAGCATATATACCAGCACCATGGATCCTATATGGCTATGGATCAATACCTATACATACCATTTTTAGGGGGATGAACATCCATTTACCAGCTATTTTGATGTGAACTACAGGGGGATAGGGTTTTGACCCATCCCCATATGGGTATGTTTCTATCCTTTTTTCTAATAGAACTTCCAGGTTCAATGTCGGTCCCCCGTCGCTGAGGTGTGGGAGATGGTTTCCCAGGACCAGTTAGGGGCAGCTGCTCGACCCGTGATGGTGGATTCAACCATCAGGAATGGTGGGAAAAAGCCTCAGGCAATCTATAGCGAACTGGGAAAATCACCATGTTGTTTTTGTAATAGCTATATTAAAATCAACTGTAGATGATGGCTAACTTTCCATAGCAGTTTCTGTTAGTTTACTGGAGGCTAATATGAATTGATGAAGGGATTTAACAGTTTTAAACCATTGAACCATGGATTTTGGTGGCCAATGAACAGTGAACGCTACATAAGTTGATCCATAACTCGCTCAACTGTTGGGTTTTTGATGATATGATTGGTCATCTATATATCGTTAGGATTCGTTAGGTTCGTAGGCAAACTTATTACTTCTTGGGGGGCACACGGGCACCTTATGGTTCAGCATGGATAACTTTTACGGTGAACATTGGGAACACCATGAACAACTAAGGAGCGAACTTTGATTTGCAATGCAGCAAGTTAAAATTAGTGGCTACGTATTGGATGATCCTGTCCCCAAGCACGAAGTTTCACACCATAAGGATCCATAAGGAATTCCTGAATTCCTGGGGATGACACAATCGCCTCACCGTGCGACACCTGAGATGGCCATGACCTTGGAGTTTGTCACCTACAATGGCAATATGGACATGTTCACACATGCCCGGGTGAAATTTGAGTTGCAGCCGACCGGGTTCCTTGACACAACTGTGCGCTTGGGGCGGGAAATGGCGGGAAGCAGACATGCGATTCGGCGATTCCATGTCAGCTTCAATGCATTGTCTAGGCAACTTCGGATACCTTACTACCTGATTGGTTGTTTGGAACATTGTTTATTTTCTCCATATATTTGGAATAATCATCCCAACTGACTAATATTTTCCAGAGGGGTTGAAACCACCAACCAGCTACATGTTTGGTTGACCCACAGTTGCACTAGTTCTTTTTCCATCGTTGCTTCCATCCTTCGCTCAGAAAGCCACGAAAGGTTACTGCAGCGCAACATCGAAGTTGTGGTTTTTCCACTGTCCCTGATCTCAGTTCCAGGGCCGGTGGTTTGATGGCAAGATCCAAAAATAGCCATGTGGGTCCGGGTAAAATGGTTTAGCCGGTTTACCCCTTCAACTAGATGGTTTGTCGGCCCACTAGTGCCCCCCAATTTTCGGTTTTTGATCTACAACCTTATGAGTATGGAAAAACATTCCAAGCAGTACCTCATTTTGACTCATACCATGCAAAGATATACAACCCCTAAAAAGATAGAAGCTAGTAGGACAGAAATTCTTGGATACTGCAGCTGCATCCCAAGACATCTTGAGAAATTTTGCTGAAAGGCTCCTCAGATTCATTAGGTGGCTTTGATAAAGCAGGAAATTAACGCGGCAATTCCCAACCCTCCCCAAACTGTAGACCATACCCATGTTTACCAGTCCGATGTTCATGAACCTCAGACGATTGGGGTTTATGATTGGCTTGCCACAGTCCATTAGTTATATATATATATATATATATATATACATTTATGCATTGTATATATATATATATGTATAATTATATATGTATATATATATATATAGTTATTTGCAGTACCATTGGCAGTCACCCTACCTTTCTTTATGCAGGAAGGAACATCAGAATGTTTCTTTTTGGGTTGTGTTGTTCAGAAATTCAACCCCTCAAAAACGGCATTTCTTCGGAGCATTTCAACTCTGTCAATCATTGTGCTGCGCAGGTAGTAACAACCTCAGCCCCGCATGACTGTCATGTCCAGCCTTGAATTACTACAAGGGCCCAGGGTCAAACATATCCAAAAATGGGCTACACGGAACCCACTGGTTACTCAATTGTCTATAGTCTATAACCCTAAAAAGATCGAAGTCCGTATATCCAAACCCAAAAATGTGATAAATTAGTGAGAAAAGTCACCTTTCTTATCCTTTTCTTCTATGTTTGTGGTTGCTATGGGTGTCATTTGCACCATTTTCAGACCAAAAACGGCGCTGCCCAGCCAGGAATGTCTTCAACATGGGACTCACCGATTACAGGGATCAGATCCTTGGCATGATTGTGCAGCTCCGAAAAATGATAATTTAGTTACTTAGTTTGTTATGTTTGTTGATTTAGCCATTGACAATGGTGACTTTCCATAGCTGTGTTGGTCTGCCAGAGGGTACATCTGCAACATATCTATATCCATTGTAAATAAATATATATATATATATACATACCCGTAAATGTATACGTATAATAAAATACTAAAGTCAATAATGGGACAAATTGTATTCCCTGCCAGTGTGACAAAGAGACCGGATATTTGCCGTAGATTATGTTACATTTTGCAGTAAAGAAAAACATAATGCAAAGAAAGCTACAATGAACAGTAGAGGTAGAACCGACAAATACATGAAACATGACAAAAGGAAGAACAGTGATACATATAAACTTAATCAAAATTGCATTTTCAAATGGCAAGAACGAACATGCTTTCAAAAAAAAAAACATGACTGCCCCAAAAACAAGTCACCAACTTGGTGTTCTATAATGGTGGTGGAGGGAACCAACAGTATATATACAATTGCCACGTAGCAAATTCTGATCTTGACAACAGATTGGAGATGGAGCGGAACATCTATTTTGGCTCTCATTGGTGGTTCTGCCCGATTGCAAATTTACACTTGCAGCGCATGCGTTCCGCACTCAGGAGAACGCAAACCAATCGTGCCTGGGTGCAGATCACTGGGAGCTAAATGGTCATAGCTATGGTATTGATGGCCATGTATAGATGATTTACCTAATAACAGATGTGATGTTTCCATGACTAACTTAAATTACCACTAACTCAAAAACCGATGGGTGGATGCATCGATGCTGACATAGTGACTCAGAGGCTTAGCTGAAGTTTGGGAGCATTGTTGGAGCAAACCTTGGTGTTTCCCAGTCAGTTGTTTGTTTCCTTCCAGCCCTGCCACTTCAAGGAGAATGAGGATGAGGATGAGGATGTGATGATGATGATGATGATGATGATGATGATGATGATGATGACGATGATGATGATGATGATGATGATGATGATGATGATGATGATGACGACGATGACGATGAGGATGAGGATGATGATGATGATGATGATGATGATGATGATGATGAGGATGAGGATGAGGATGACGATGACGATGACGATGATGATGATGATGATGATGCTTCTGCTTCTGCTTCTGCTTCTGCTTCTGCTTCTGCTTCTGCTGCTGATGCTGATGCTGATGCTGATGCTGGTGCTGGTGGTGGTGGCGGTGGTGATGGTGGTGATGGTGATGGTGATGGTGATGATGACCATAATGTTGATGATTCTGACGATGCTGTTGCTGTGGCGATGCTGTTCCTATGCTGATGACGTGGTAGTCCAAATTACCAAAGTCTGCGCTTTTCTCCGTGCGATGCCTTGCTTAGTCCAGTTCTTTCACTGGGGGGAACCCACAGGGCAACGACTGCTAAGGGTCTCCACCACCAAGTGATGACCAGCCCAGGTGTACTTTTCATTGTCTACCTGGTGGTGACGCTGTTTTTCTTCTGCTGGGTGCTCCGGGATTTGCTGATTCAGTTGCACTTGACCTTTGGATCCCAAAGGGCACGCATGGTTTTCCCATGGTAAAACTAATCATATTCCCTGGTCAAAGAGTGGCCATTTGGGTGGGATACACCATTTCAGACACAGCCGCATCGCATGAGAAAACATGTGGCCGTTTTGGCAGCTGCGTGCCAATGTTCATCGTTGTCATTGGATTTGTTTGATTGCCTTCACTCCAATGTGGTTTCCTGGAAACTTCCTCCAGACTATAATAGATTATCATAGGTTCCTATTATCATAGAACTGGATGATGGGAAAATTTACAGGAAACCCCATGAAATTTGATGGTAAAAACCCATGGGTTTCCGGTTAAGATTTTCCCTTAAACCAATCCATTGATATTAAGGATTCTCCCTATGTTTCCAGATTTTTCGATCATTCCACTGGGCTCCCTCCACTTACGCAGATAGCCTTGGAAAAAAAAATACCGTGGCACTGTGGCACTGGGAAATCCATTTTTTTCATAGTTTACACGAGAAAATCATCTATGAATGGTGGATTTGGAATTCCCATGCGCAATTGATTACCCGAGAGTAAGCTTCCTATTGACTTTTCTATTCCCAGCATTATTGGATTACCAATGGGCGTGAAATTTATAGTGGTAAAAACAATAAGCTTAAATCGTTAAACATAAACCCAATCATAAAACAGTTATATAATTAGGGGTACACCCTAGAAAAGGGTTTATGATTGGGTTTGCCACCGTATCGTGGCTGACTTATGTTTTCTATTAGATTCTATCATGTTGAGTCATGTAGCGGCTAAAGCGCCTATAGAGAATCATCCTACTCACCGTTTCATCCAACAGCTCATGATGGTGGGATGACCTTCATTGATCTCCCCCAATCGAATACAAAGAAAATCTCATTGGACCGTGGGATGCTGAGGACCAGCATGGAAAAGCCTTGGTACATGTTCATGCCCGACTACTTCATGGATGATCTGTGGAACACTGTAGATGTGGCCTGTTTGGTCATCAATGGCTTTGTGATCAACAGCATTTTCAGGCCCGCAGGGCGTGCTTGGTGGATTTGGTGGCCAACCGCAGGAATCCTTGGGAAACACCCCTGTGAAATAACTGCACTAAGTCCAGTTGCCCTACCCTCTGGTAAACTAACATAGCTATGGAAAATCACCATTTTCAATGGGTAAATCCACTATAAATCACCATTTTCAATAGCTATGTTAGTTTACCAAGAAGGATATTTACAACTGGGGTCATAAACCACTTACTGGGGTGAGCCACCAAGTAGGCGGCACAGAAAGATCGGGCATGGCTGAGAGCTGCAATTGATGGTTGTGCATGGTGTTACACAACCCTCTACCTTCCAGTCATCAAAGATGAAGAATGGGAACTACTTTTTTGGTTGATGCAACACCACCTGTGAACAGATATATACAGGCAATATGTTCCCATTGTTACGTTGGTGCGGAGGATACCCTTAAGCATATTTAACTGCAAGTTCATGGTGCTATGGTGTTATGTTCACCACACAGGTTGGACACATGTGTTCATGTAATATATAAATATAAACTTAACGATGTGGTTGAAACAAACACAACATGCTTTATTCCCAACCCCTATTTCTGATGATCATACCTGACAAACGGTATTTTCCCATAGGATCCATGTATGGTATATATGCTAACATGTGGGGTATATGGATGGGATCCATGTTACCATATATGGCAGCACCATGGATCCGTCATGGGTTTTGTTAAGGTTGAAGCCATTCCCCACCGGACCAGGTACATCCTTATTGATGGCAGCTTCAGTCTCAAGGACTCCTTTAGTGCTATCCCGGATGAGTCTTGACACGCCATGCTTTACCAGGCTTTGACTCACATATCTCAATGGATTGGTTTGTTGGGGAAAATTTACAGGAAACACACCATATTTGATGGGAAATTCCATGGTTTCCGGTTAAGATTTTCCCTTAAACCAATCCATTGAATATCACATGTCATTTGGATGAATCATGATGACCTCACTGTGACGTCACTGGAAAGATGATTAGTAAGGAGAATCATCCACATGGCCCTTTTCAATTATTTTTAGGTTAGTGAATTATTGTCATTCAGCCAGCTGTCATGCTGTGTTGAAAGGGTTGCCAAGGCCAAACCACAAATCCACCCAAAATCAGCGCATGTGGCAGAGGATTCGGTGTTTACCGTTCTTCTCATGGCAAATGTTTTGACAGTGTCCATCCATGGCCTTATCATCCCCTCTGTTTCTGCCTAAATTGCATGAATTTGCCGTGTCTATTTCTGCAAATCCCCATGTTTCTCGGTTAAATCATTCAACAACCCCGATGTGTCTTGCATCAAATCCTTATATTATGTTGGCCAAATGATTGAAACAACCGGCATGGTTGTCACTTGAAACCATAGTTTTCTATGAACTTCTCTGCGAACCACTTCAAGGATCCCATGTTTCTCCAAAACAAACCCACCATTCATATCATTTGCACGTCAAATATCCCAACACATCCCAGCTGGTAAGTGGCTTATACCGTACAATTACCCCATTATAAATCTAACTGATTTATATACACCAGTGATTTTAAATTCCATAAACTAATAAACTACAAGGTGGTGCCAAAATCGTTACAAATTAGTTTTAAAATCCAGTTGACAACTTTGATATAGCACCAATCCCAATCGTTAGTTATGTATACCAAGTAGCCCAACACCACCTTGATTAGCTAGCACCCATTCATCCCCCAAATCCCCCACGCATACTTGGAGGATCAGCCCAGGAATCCGAACTGGTTATCCCATGCGTTGCATAACCAGTTACCCTCTGATCAACCATGACGTTGCCGGAAAATCATGGGGAACATCCATGAATCGCTGGATGTTCCTAGCTAGAAACCTGGCGAATCATGGCTACTTGGTGGATTTTTCCAGCGATTTTCCCATCTGTGATTTTCCAGCCACGCCCCTGGAACCCCTCGGCTTCCAGGAGGGTTTCCGCTCCTGGACGCTCGACTTCAGCGTCAGCGACTGGGTGACGGTGCAAACCACGGACAGCTACGAGGAGTTCGGCCGTGCTGCGGACCTGTGCCTTGGAGCTGGGGTGAGGTCAATGGATTTCAATGGATTGGAGTCAAATTATCATGGGGATTCATGGGATATTCATACATATTAATTATATTATATTATATTATATTATATATTATATATTATATTATATTATATTATATATTTTATTATATTACATTATATTATATATTATATATTATATATTATATATTATATTATATTATATTATATATTATATATTATATAGTATATATTATATATTATATAGTATATATTATATATTATATAGTATATATTAAACATTATATATTATATATGTTTTTATACTATATATATATTATACATATTGTAAACTATATTATATATATATATTATATTCATATTTAAATATATATATATATATAAGATATAATTTGGAATGGGATCCAAATTTTAATGGGATCTAGTTAAAGTATATGGTGATTTCATGGGGATTACTGGGGGAGTATAGTGATATAATGGGTATATGATGTGATTTCATGGATAATCTGGCTGAATTATAGTGACTTCACGTGGTGACCTACCTGGAATCATGGTTTATATTCATGGGGAAACATCCGCAAATGGCCGAACTTTTCAACTTGTCAAGTGGGATTTCAATGGCTTTGAGTCTTGCATTGAGTGGGGATTTTCGGTGGATGGAAAGAATTGGAAAGTTGAAAGTTAGGCAGATGTTTGAAACTATTTAAGAATATGTTGCCATCCACAACTACAGTTTCAAATGATTACACGAGAAGCTGATGTACACATCATTAGTGACTTGATTGGGGAAAGCCAGGCGCTTTGGGGTCAAACCACTATAGGGGTATGTCAAACAAAAAAGTAAGCAGATAAACCAATACCAACATATATTCACATTTATACATAATAACATGCAGTAATGTTTCACATGCCAGCACATGTACGGACTATCAACATACAGTAGGTTGATGGGAAAATGGAATTGTATAGATAAACTGATTGATGCTGTAGCTGTGATACGGATAGATCATCGGCATATCATCACCACTTTGGACATTTGTTCTATGTGTCGGTTTAGTTTTAGATGATACATTATCCACTCCTTTGTAAATTATTGAGCATGATTTGATGTATAAACACATTTGTATCCATACTATATAGATATAGATTATATACTAGTTTGATAGTTAAACATATCATACTTAGGATGTTGATGTTGCATTTTTTCTCAAAAACTTGCTCCCCAATACTCATGGCCGGGCGGCAACCGCCACCAGTTTTTCAGAGAATGTGAGATGAATGGAGGAAGTAGAACTCATTGGTCCTGGTTGGTGGTTTGGAACATGAATTTTATTTTCCATTTCATATATGGGATGTCATCCTTCCCATTGACTTTCACTCCATCATTTTTCAAGATGGTCAAAACCACCAACTCATTGGTCAGTTTTTTGCCCCGTCACATTGACTTACCCTCTGGTTATTTAACATAGCCATGGAAAATGGCCCATTTATAGATGATTTACCTCTTAAAAATGGTGATTTTCCATGGCTGTGTTAGTCATAACCAGGGGGTATGTTTGAATTTCAGTGAAATCAAAGGCCTTCTGAACCCCCTGGCACTCCGTCGAGATCGGCAGGTACTCGTCCTTTCAGATCCTCTCTTCTTTGAATGGCCTGTTCTTGGTCCTTCGCTTTGCCGCTGGACGGCCATTGGTTGTATCCTTTTGGGGGCCACAATTTATTAGGGGCCATTGTTTTTTTTTCCAATTTTTGCTTATTGTTTAATTGTCAGGTTTTTGCTCCAGTTTGTTTCCTAGACTGTATAGATCTCATGTTTGTTTACGCACAACATGTGTTCCTCGTGTATGCTTGCAAAGTTCTATTTGTGATGGTCCACGTTTGTTTGATGTTGTGATCCCTGTTGTTTTTTTGTTTTTTCCCTCACGTATGCAAAAAAGGGAATGATTTGCCATGGACAGTCCGACATGAATGACAATTCTGCGAGAGGATTCCTCCGGAAACATCGACAACTTGGTTGGGTTACCCTCTGGTTATTTAACATAGCCATGGAAAATGGCCCATTTATAGATGATTTTCCCATTAAAACCTCCATTTATAAGGGATTTTCCATGGCTATGTTAAATAACCAGATGGTAACATGGCTATCAAACCACCCAAAAAGTCTTGAATTCATGCACCACAAGCAGGTCAAATCGGAATGGACACCCACCGGAGATGGCACAAACAGTGCATGTTAGGCCCGACAACACTGTATGACCCCCAAGAGAAGAGCTTCACACACACACATATTATATTTAAATTATATTTAATATGTAATATATATATATATATTGGTAAACATTGTATATATAGTAGAGGACATCTATACACTTCAAACATCCTTTGGACAAAAATAAAGCCTTCACAGCGGTCACAGCAGGTATGTTCTAAGTGTCACTCAGAACATCGGGGGAACCATATAGATGTTCAAAGTGTATGTCCGGTATTAGGACACATCCAAATTATCAGAGACCTTTCCCATTCTAGCAAAGACTGTATGGGATATCGTTCCGCAAGAAAATGCAGTTTGCTTTCAGAAGCAGTGAGTGGAGAGGGTGTTCTAAGTGTACAGCTAAGTGTATGGGTGAGAATGTTCTAAGTGTAAAACGTTTGGATTTTCTATGTGGTCACTTAGAACATCAGCCTATGTTCTAGTTCTATGGTCCGTAGATGTTCTAAGAGAAGGTTTGAACATGTTGGACGAATTTATGTTCTCAGTGTATGTCGCCTAGTGTGCAATGATCATGCATGACAATAGCAGGACTACACAATGTTTCCAGACAGTTCAATGGTAAACGAACAGCAGTCGACTGGTCTATTAGATGTGCAAAGCTATAAGCCAGTCCAAATAGGTTTAAGCAATTTAAATCATCACAAGATCCCTCTATGATCCTCTATATGCATTTCTGCGGCTGGCTGCTCCATTTTTTTGCGGAGCATTGATCACATGAGAAGCCTGGCTGACCATCATCCCATCATTGCATGAACCTCCCACCATGTTTTCTGGCAAAGTCAGGGGTAGGTTTGTCCCAAAAAATTGGCGACTGGCGACTGGGATTTTTTTACAATTGAAAACCCCATACCTCGGGGCCTTTTAAACGAAACCCGATTTCAGAAGGTGCCACTCCATGTTTTGCTTGGGCAACATGCAAGTTGGGCATGGGTTGAAGTTTAAATCCGCAGAGCTAGGCCGCACATATCCAAAGTTTATGTTGTTCCGAAAGTGCGAAGCTCCATTTTTTCCATGGCATATCCATTGCCCACTGGTAAGATCCCAATTCTTTGATGGTTGAATTCCACACAAAAGCTTCATGTTTTAACGAAATGCCCAACTGATTGGTGATAAAGTCATCATGTTTGCTTGTTTGAATATCAATACTTTGACCAGTTCAACCACCTTTTGTGGTTGAATCCTGATTTTATGTCGAGAAAATCATCATTTTTGATTGTTCAATCCCATTCTTGGCTGGATGAACCATCATTTTGATGATTCAGTGCCAAACAACCATGGTACCCTCTGGTAAACTAACATAACTATGGAACATCACCATTTTTAATGGGAAAACTCACTATAAATGGCCATTTTCAATAGCTATGTTAAATTACCAGAGGATAAATCGCAATGAAACCCTTGGCGCGTCGCTATTCCAGGCCAAGTACTTTCGCTGCGTCTCCTCGCTGCGTTTGGTCCTTGCAACGCTGGCGGCGGCGGTGTCGGAGTTGGTGTCCATCGCCGCGGCACTTCTGATCGTTCTCGTGGCCTTAGTGACTTGCTACGTGGGGCCGACGATGACCAGGTTGGTACCTACATAGGTACGTTGATCTACGACATAGAGCCCCAAAGATAGCTGACTTGGTTTATAACTGGAATGACTATGATTCATGTCGATCTACTTATAATTTATTATTACCATATAGTGAATGGGGTCTCTTCAAGCAACATGCAACCCGGGGGCTGTAGTTTTTCGGTATGTTTTTATGACATTTGTAACCATCCCCAAGCTTGGATAGTGGAATTTCCTACCAAAGATTAACCATAACTAATGTAACCAACAAAAGTTTAGTTTATTTTTTTGTGGACTACCAAAGATTGACCATGCAACTACAGTTAATACTATTTATAATGGGGTGTATGAACCAATCCAGTGATATATATATATATATATGTATACATTAAGTCATGAGTTGGAGAATACTTCCAATAACTTTGGTCTATGACATGTATAACTACAGTTAATACGAATTCTAAATAACGGGCTTAAACAAAAACAACTTGTAACTAGGAGGCCCACATTGTAGCGGGTGAGGGAACACCAATGTTTTTGTTCTTAACTCTGATGGTGTGGTTTTGTGCATATGTTTTTTTCATAGGGCCTTCCTAGGGATTAAATAAACAAACATGATATGTTTGATATATTTACTTATTTACCCATATTTAGAATAAACTGGGCCTAATTATGAATTACGTTAACAATATTTCATGATAATGATACTTCTACTTATAGTTACTGGGGTTCATCAGCTAGGCATTAAGGTCTTGACATAACAAATTAAAACAGCTCCCAGCCAAAGAGCTGTACTATTTGTTTTTGGGCTCCCTAAACACATGGAACTATTAGATGGATACATTCCCAAATCACAGAGTATTCACATCATTCATAAATGATGGTGAATATAAGGGAGGTCATCACATATAGGTAAATGATGATTTGCCAAATTGAGACCTTCTTACTACTGACTCCTCATCACAAGTGTTTGTAAATGTAAGGCTTGTCATTGTCATTTGTTTTTCCAAGTAAGGAATTGCAGTCCTTTACCCCGATCATTCCCCAACGGAAAACATAGTTGCAGCGGGAGTCAAAACTCGATATGAATCAAATAGTTACAGGATGTTACAGAAATTGACCAAAGCAAAACATGAACTTCACCAGGCACAAGATTTTGACATAAATCACTCGGTCAACCAGTTGATCTTGTCACATTGAGTCGCAACAAAGAGACCAATGAAGTGACGAAAATGAACCTCTGGTAATCAGGTAATCTAACATAGCTGTGAAACATTAAACATAAACATGGTAAAGCAGCTTATAATGTTGATATTATATTATATTAAACAGAAATCTACCATGGTGACCAATGCTATGCAACAATTAAATGGTAAACATGAACTGTTTTCAGGTTATTTACCATGATTTACCGGACTTAAACCTGTGACTTGTCGAGTTCGCCAGGCCACCAACAGCTCTGACCACCAGGTCGCTGTGGTATATCCTGATGATATCCTCCATTTCCACGTGGTTTCACCCACAATGATAACACATATGATGATGAATAATGTGATAGGTAATCATGATAATGATGATGATAATTGATAATGATAATGATGATGATAATGATAATTATAATTGATAATGATAATTGATAATTGATAATGATGATGATACGAATAGTAAACAAAATAAGCACCTAAAACATAGATTTGACACAAGAAAAATACATTTGGGGTGCTTATTAAACACACACGACATGCTGACATTTTCCGTATCGAGGTGCTGCTGCTACACACACGCTTCGGTCTTCTCTTTGAGCGTCGCTTGGAGATTTGCGAACGGCTTTGCTGGGTAAAGCTTAGTTGGTTCAGATATGTTCAGATTGGATACCCTGAATCAAATCTGGTTGGCTAATCCTCGAACGAAATGCAGGTGAGAATCATCGAACTAGAAGATTGTTTTTCTGGGACGCCATGTTTGATTATCAAGAGGTGAAATGTTGGTTCCCTAGTTCATGTATACTGCGCCACGTTTTGTTCCTTTAGAAACCCCCCAAAAAACTTAGGTTTATCGTCCATGACTTGGAATATATAAAATACATAAGTATATATATATATATATTATATATATATACAATAATTATATATATATATTGTGTATTGATCAACTATTTTTTGGGTGACGGGTCGTTTAGGAGGGGCAGGGTATCTGAGATTTCCCGGCCATGGACCTGAAATTGGGGGGGCGGTACTCGGCGGTGCTGGATGGAGTTGTTGCAATTCAGGCCACATACAAACTGATCACGTATGGAATGTAAAGCAAAATCTTGCTGGTGGTTTCAAACATTTTTTATTTTCCATCATATATGGGATAATCCTTCCCATTGACTAATATTTTTTAAAATGCTTAAAACTCAAACCACTAACCAGAAATTTACGGCACATTTTATGGCACAATTTATCAGGCTGTTCATGCAAAAATTGAGCAACATTGAGTTGTAATATACGATTTCAATGGATCGATTCAGAAATTTATAGGACACCATGATGAAATTGCTATCGATTCTTCACAATTCTGGAACAATGATAACAATGCTGAAAACTGAATCATAAAGCTCAATTTTTGCATATTCTATGCCCAGCCCTGGCAACATCAATGTTTCATGGCTTTAGCACACGGTAAGTTGGTGCTTGAGGCTATGCCACCTTTGAATCGTCCAGTCGCTCCATCTTCCTGTTCCTCACGGGGTACTTTGACACCGATGACCTCTTCGCCACGTCGCCCTTGTTCTTTCTCTTTGTGACGGTGATTTTTCAGATTACCATCTTGCTGATTCTTGGCGAAGATGCCCAGCCATGGTTCACTGCAGTAGTCTGCAATCTAGAAGTGCAGTCAAGAATCTTCTCTGGAAGAAAAGCAAGCACAGGTTATCTATTTGATCTACTGTACCTACACAGATTTCTTCAGTGAATATTGCCGATGTTGCTTATTTCTCTTGGTTCGATCTGGTGAATTTGGCAGAAACAGGTTTGCTTGGACGATGCTCTTGGGGATCCCTGCTTCGTTGCTCACCCACCCTATTCAGTAAGTAGCTTCCGACCCCAATTCAAAGTATGCTCTGCTAAGGCTACTCGCCCAATTCAACGCCAGTTACAGTTCTATCACACAAGCACATATATATATATACATACATATTATATGTATGTAAGTGTGTATGTATATATTATATTACATAATATATATTATGTATTTATTTATGATTGCTACAGATTACTGCAGATCTATGATTATATCATCTGTTCTACCGTTATACCCTTTCTGCTGTAGCGAATGAACTCACCGGCATCAGCCAAGTCTCAGCCTTTCCACCAGGATCTTGAACCTCTTTGTGTCAGCCATCATCTACCGATGGAAAGACACCCGTCGCGATGCTGAGGAGTTCTCCATCGCAGGTGCGGTCGGACGGGTGGAGATGGGTGGTTTTGGGGACGGCCAATGATCCAAAAAATCCCACCCTCTGGTAAACATACAAAAAACTATGGAAAATCACCATTTTTAATGGGTAAATCCACTATAAATGGCCATTTTCAATAGCTATGTAACAAATTACCAGAGGGCAACCATTTGGTCAAAAAGACGAGACTACCCAAACGTGTGGGTGTAACCCGGGTAAGTTTCAATGACTTCACCACGACCTCACTGTGAATGACGATGGAGGCTTTTCCGTTTGGGCCAGCTGTTGGTTGGTACGTTGCTGGTTGACCAGCGAGGAATCCAAGACTGACCATGTCCCAAATCAGTTTCATCTCACAAGCATTACTATACGTCCATGTTTGTTTTATATTTGTTGCGCATAAAATTGTCCATGAATTACATGCTGCAGTTCTGGAAAAAAATCATGTTGCAGGGCATATTGACATGAAATTGAAACAAACAAGTTTGTCATTCTGTAGTTGACCAGTCTAGTCACTTGTACTCTACTCCGGTTTCCATCACACTTAAACGATCAGTAGTTTGCGGGAATTCTTACCTGGGATGCTTTTTTAGACCCTAGGGTTACATGATGTGAACTGTTTTCATAAATATTCCACATCACCAGCATGCGCTTCCGCATCATACTGAGGTTTCTTCAGCATCATCAAGGACAATCTGAACTTCCTGAAAGGCAGCAAGTCTGGCGCAGGAACTCAAGAGGAGACGGCATCGTGGAACCGGTGCCATCCCAAACCTCTCGGAACTCGGAAGCTTTCGAGTTCCGAAAACATCACAGAATTGCCATCCCATCCATTGCCAAACACGATCATGTGCAGCGTTTAAGAGTGCAGCTAATTACTTGTTTCTTCCGGATGTGCAGTCAGTGGATTTCTCACCATTTTCCATTTGCCCAACATTTTTCTACTAGATACATCATTACATCCCAATTCTTGGTGCCATGCTTCCCACCTACAACTGCAGCCAGCGCCACCACATAAATTTCCAATTTCTTGTTGGCGAAATCCAGTGTTGTTAGTTTTATGCAGTGTAAATATGTTGTTGGTTTTTAACCACCGTGAATACTAAGCATCGCAAACCATAATTATTGGAACTATTTTCCGACTTGAGTAAATCATATATCCCTGGATTTGTTTCAGGCAAATTCTGCAGGAAATTATGGTTTGTGTTTATATCATCAAGTATAGATTTCCTGCAAACAATGTTTGTAACCCGCACATATTAATTTAGTATACCGGTAATTGCTGGTTGTATATATATATATATATATAATAATAATTATTATTATTATTATACTCATGGACGCCAATCTGTTGCTGGTTTTGTTGGTTATATCCCATTATTTTGCTGGTTGTATCCCAACATTTCTTTGAACTCCATGGTACTGCCGCGTTGTTGGAATTTCCATTGAGATACGGTTTTCTACATGGATGTTCGTCGCTGAACAGCAATAATTTTCACTTAGGAATTTTAAAAAAGTACAAGTTCCACTTGTCAGTTCAAGTAACGGCAAGGCAGTTGCAGGTTGAAACATGTATAAACAATATATATATATACACATATGATTATGTATATATATATATGTATATGCAATTACTGGCCTGGTGATATCCCAGCATTTAAACTAGGATTTCTAGCTTCCAATGCAATTTTTCCCAGTCCTTTTCCCATACTATGGCCCAAAATGCCAGTTATAAGTCAGTGAAATCACCTCATAAATATCGATCATGATCACCCCACATCTATAACAATAGACTTGACCAGATATCCACTTAATCTATGCTACATATATATATATATATAAGTTATCAACTTTCTAAATGCAGGGGCTGCAGCCCAACCATTGATATCTGGTATTTTGGGGGCCTTATAACCACAGAAATATCCATAGACATAAGCATCTAAAAGCGTTTAGAACCATTTAACCATAAGAATCATCAAAATCAGCCCAGTCCATTTTCCCATTGATATTTGTTACCACCCATAAGCCCATTAGAAAAACATACCACTGAAGAACTCCCACCAGGACCGCACCTTGCGGCGCTTGGACGCCAACTTCTGGAAGAAGCTGGGCGTGCTGCCACTCCTGGACCGCCTGGACGAGACGGGAAAGATTCAGCCGCTGGAGACGGTGGTGGACGAGGAGGACGGGATCCCGGCGGCCGAAACGAAGCCGATGACTGCCTGGAAGTGGTGGATTTGGTTTGGGAAACAGGGGAAAGAAATATAAAGAAATGAGAGGTCTCCAGAAAACCAGGTGAAAATGTTTGATTTATCATAAAAAAAATGGTGAAGAATGGTGACTACTGATGAATAATTGAATAGTGGTTAGTAATGGTGCATAGTTTAGAAGGTTTATGTAGTCATGGGGGTACCCCAAAAGCTGGATGGTTTACAATGATACCCTCAGATCCTGGATTATTTTTGCTCCGGAGCTGGAGAGAAATCTATGTGAAGGGCTACAGAATTTTAGAGTGATTAAAAGGCACAAAAAAACGTAATATATATATATATATAGATAGATAGCGCGGTTGATATGTGCCTTTCAAAATATTTTTCATATATGCATATAGTTGTTTTAGGGATTGTCATTGTCAAGATGTGCACAGTTTCAACCCGTCCTAATCCTGAGGGGAATGAGTATTTGGGGCTGTTGGGGCTTGGTTGCGGCACTTTTCACCTAGTCATTGGTGGGTAAACATCATCCAGTTCAGGGGCTTAGGAGCCACAAATTCGAAGATGTCGAAGTAAAACAGCACATTCATTGGATTGCAAAATCCCTTCCAATATCAAGCACCTCCCAATTGAAGCCTTTGTTTAGTGCTGGATCCATTTATGTCAAATATTTTGGTTTTACCAACATGGGTGTTTTTTTTTTTTTTTAATAGGGGAATATGACTGTATCTTGTCATACCCAAAAGCAACGAAATGCATGCCTCTGGCAATTTAAGCTTTTGCCAATGAAAGCCATGGCCCATACACTTGATAAAACATGGTCGTTTTTGTTTGCATGCTTGTGGAAAATTCATGTCAGAGGGTGTCGGAAACATGCATTGCTGAAGATGTTCCCTTCAACCAAATCTAGATACTTTGCAATATTGTGTATCTATCTATCTATCTATCTATCTATCGATCGATCGATCGATCGATCTATCTATCTATCTATCTATCTATCTATCTATCTATCTATCTATCTATCTATCTATCTGTGTGTGTGCGTGTATCTATATATATATACATATGCGTGTGTGTGTGTGATACGTAGTATATCATAGGTTTTCTGTAATGATATATATATATATATAGTATTATTCTAGTTCATTTTTTTTATATATTATACTCCACAGTTGTTGCTCAACGACCAAACAACACCAGGAGAGAGAAGAAGAAGGACCGGACGGAGAACACGCTGTGACTTGGATGATGTTGCGCCGGCCGAGTGCAGTGATAATAATTATGAAGAGGAAGAAGGGAGAACTAGTAAGTAATACCCAATATTAAATAATATGAAATGATAAGATATGGTTAAGAGTAGTATTCAATGAAATGATTCAATATTATTGTTTTTATGTAAAGGGAACATTTTTTATATAGTGGCAAAGTGATTAATAGCCCAATATTACTATAAATGGATGGTATACATAATCCCCAAATGGTGCGTTTATCATTGGGTTTACCACATAAGGGATATAGTAGCCCATATGTTATTTCCAGCAATGAATGAATAATCCAAAGACAATAGTAAACCATCCTAATTTTTGCTATAAATGGGTAGGATTCCAACCATCAAAATATGGTTGGTTTATTCTTGCTTTACTAACATTCATCCCATCATATTGAGCCCTTTTTTGGGCCCCAAGCCAGAAACAGATCCAGTACGAAACCAGGGTTTCTTGGAGTTGATTTTGTTTCATCTTGTATAAGGGGAGGGATTGTAGCAAATCATGTGGTACATGTATTACATGTATATGAATTGTAAAGACTATTTGGTTCTCTGCGGTTTATAGTATGTTTTCTTAAATCTAAAGATTGGGTACACTAATTAGAGATGCTTTTGATGATGAGTTTGCCACATGACTACGTCGACTATTCCCACTTCACGTGCCAAAATACAGCAGGCAAATATACCCGTTGGTAAATGGCAATCGCACTGATTCTTTTTCTTCATAGAAACCATATTTTTATTGTACATAAAGATGGTAACCAGACATAGTTTGGAGAATAAATTCATGCCTTTCCAATGAATCCCAGAATTGGGTGTTGGGAAATCTGCAAGACCATCCTTAAATCAATGGATCCATTCAACTTCCATGATTTATTGTTTCCACCTTCATTTTCCATGGTGAATTCCCCATTGCTAGGTTCCAATTCCCATGTTCACCTCACCTCCAACTGGGCCCAAGTTGCTCCATGTTGAGCGCATCAAGGTGGCAGATCAGAAGCGCTTTGTCACGGTCTTCAAGAAGGCGCCTGAGGGTTTTAAGGGTGCTTTTGCTTCAGATTATATGATCATCTTCTCACTTGTCCTGGAGATGACCCTTGTTTTTTGCCATGAGTCAACTGCCAAGCATTTTTTCTTTTTTCCATAAGTTTGTTGATGCTTACTATTCCGTATTATAAAATATTATACCATATCCCATAGGATCCATGTATGCTATATATAGTAACATTTACCATCAATATACCCCCAATGTTAGCATATATACCATACATGGATCCTATGGGTATTATACCTATGTCCTTGTTCTTGAGCTTTCGTCCCTCCAACATGCCGACCGGCAAACATCCAGTGGTCGATCACCGGTGGATCATCACTTCTTTGACGAGTTTTCAAAAGGCACCATAACGGAATATTTACCCTCTGGTAAACTAACATAGCCATGGAAAATGGCCATAGAAATAGTGAGTTTTCCCATTAAACATGGTGATTTTCCATGGCTATATGTTAAATAACCAGAGGGTAACAGTTATTAACCCATGGTTAACCTAAGATATCCCATATTTATTCCATGATTATAGCCATTATGAACCATTTGTTCCATGGGTTTGTCACATGAATTCCTAATGATTAATGATGGTTATATAATGGTTATAGAATGGTTAATAAATGTCAACTAATAATGGTAAAAACATGAATTTTATTTTCCATTTCATGTATGGGATGTCATCCTTCCCATTGACGAACTCATATTTTTCAAGATGGTTAAAACCACCAACCAGTACATCTTTTCAACTTCATTTCTTATTCCTCCATAACCCAAATATGTTTTCTTCATTGGTACATCGAAATTGTCTCCAAAGCTACCCCCCAGAAAAAAAAAAAAAACATGAAATAGAACCTGTTTATAACTCCAATAACAATAGACTATAGGGTCTATGATCCGTATATCATCCGAATCTATCTCCACTTAACGGGATATAGATATCTATCATCAATCATCTATCATCTATACATTTATCTATAGTATGATCCACATATATCCATATATCATCTATACTTAATGAGATCTATAGTAGTCTGGGGCTTAAAAACCAACACATATTTCAATGGGAATTTGAGGATCCTAAAATGGAGGTACTTAAACGTACCATTTTTCAGGCCATATTTTGTGGGGATATTCCCTGAAATTTAGCCCTGAAAAATAGGCCAAAAATATATGGTACAGTAGGTACCTCCAATGAATCGGTTCCTGAGATGGCCAGTGACATACCCTCTGGTAAACTAACATGGCTATGGAAAATCACCATGTTTATTGGGAAAACTCACTATAAATGGCCATTTTCAATAGCTATGTTAAATTACCAGAGGGTACCAATATTGGTACCAGAGGGTTAAATAGCAACAGTAATCATACTGAAATGTTGGTCATATAGTGCATATGTAATACCATTACCATAGCAATAACTCAGTAATACCATAGCCAGTGCCATATGACATGCTTTTTGAACGGTTCAGCAGTCGGCGCCAGGCCCACATGGAGATCGCTTCCCAGATGACCCGCGACATCGCGGACGACACGGATGGAGCTGAGGCAGGTGCCCAGGACGCCGGAAATGGGAGGAAAACCATAGGAAAACCATAGGAAAACCATAGGAAAATGATTATATACCCTCTGGTAAACTAACAGTTTGCTATTGAAAATGGCCCATTTATAGTGGATTTGCCAATTGAAAATGGTGATGTTCCATAGTTATGTTAGTTTACCAGAGGGTAATTTTGGTTATATCATGGTTATATAATAAGATAATCATTATATTTGAGATCTTATCATTACATACATGGGACATAACTAATGACTGGTTTTATAATTAATGACTGGTTATACTGTATAATGATTGTATAATGGTGAATAATGGTGTTTAACAATGGTGAATAATGGTGTTTGATAATGGTTAATGATGTTTAATGATGGTTGTATAATGGTTAATAATGGTGAATATCTGATTGGTGGTTTGGAACACATCTATTGGGAATTTCATAATCCCAACTGACGAACTCCATCATTTTTCAGAGGGGTAGGGCTCAACCACCAACCAGCTGATGTCCAAAATTTGATGGATGTGTGATGATTTTTGGCCAACTTTCTCGGCTTGGCGGAATCGACAAATTCAGGCAGTATGACTGAGGATGTTCCATTAAGAACTCGTTCATTTATATATGATTGTTCCGTGAAAAAGTGTGCAGTTTTTGTTAGTTGTTCACTTCAAATCCGGCATTGATTTTGTTTTTTATCGATAAAAAACAAATTCATTTAATTATACATGAGTGTTCCGTGAAAAAGTGTGCAGTTTTTTTAGTTGTTCACTTCAAATCCTGTTGGCTAATAGTGAATTCATAATTTCCAAATTTCCCCACAGCTCCAAACATAGAAATTAATTCCATGAAACATCCCCTTGAGTTCTTGATCAAATCCATGAAAACATCGTAAACCCAATGATACCCTCTGGTTATGTCAAAATAATTAGCTATTGAACATGGCCATTTATATTGGATTTACCCATTGAAAATGGTGATTTTCCATAGTCATGTTAGTTTGCCAGAGGGTAAACCAACCTTTTTTTTTGCGGAAATGAGTGGTAGACCATCCCCGAAAAAAAAAATCGTTCCTGCAGGACTTGGATCATCGACTCATTCATCGATGGGAGCAGGAAGACAACCTTCAGGAGCTGTGCCATGACATGGCAGCCCCCCGGCCTGGTAAACATACAAAAAACATCAAAAAACGATGGAAAGATCCACAATTTATAGCTGGGTAAATCAACTATTTCGACTGGGCCATGTTTAATAGCTATGTTAGTCTACTAGAGGGTATCCATGTAGAGTAGCAACATGATCTTTGATTTTCACTCATCTAGACATGCTGGATGTAACATACATCTCCATCTATTGGCAGATAGGCGTGAAGCGGTCAAAAAAAAACAAGTCCGTTGCATTCCTTTGCCCAAGTCTGGTTGGTGCGCAGCATGGTGACAATGGATGGGAGTTCGGGGTGATAATCCTGATTTGACTAAGATCTTTGGTTTGAAGCAAGCACTACTTTAACAAGTTTTTATCGATGTTTCTCCCAAACTTGTTCTTCCTAAGGATTTGTCCTGGTTTACCATAGTAGAATCATGCCAGAATTCATATCCAACATCATTTGGGGATAGTTTATTGGATCATTTATCCCACAATTATCCCATATAATGTTGCGTCCTGATTTGCCTGTGTCCCCCCCAACAAATGCTATACCCTCTTTAAAATTGGGTTCAAAAAAGCGGGTCCCCAGAAAAAAATAAAAACGATCCCGCATTTAAGTAAAGATGTCAATTGGCGACAATTGAACTCTAATTAAGATTTGTTTCCCGATAAACTTGTGATATTTGTAGTACTTGTAAGTAATTGTAGTGAATGGGGTTCAGCATGTTGACTGCGTTACCCTTTCCACCTTAAGTTTTTTAATGTTTTTTACTAAATGTATGAGTACTAAAGGTGTAATAAGGGAAAGAGAAAGACACAGAGAAAAAGAAAGGGAAAGAGAGGAAGAGAAAGAGAGATAGAGAGAGGAAGAGAAAGAGGAAGATGAAGTTTGCTCTGGAAAAGTTTGCTGCAATTGTGAACCCTGAGAACAAACCTACTAAAGTGACTTGGACCCTCTCATGGCCCAGTGCCTTGGAAATTTGTGGAAAAACTGTTCTTTAATATATAAAGGTTTCATAAGCGAAGTGATTCTTTTGGGAAAGACAGACAAGCAATATTTTCCAGATTTTTTTTTCACACACACATTTTTTAAACAAAAAAAGGTCTGCCAAGGCCAAGACTTCTTGCCACAATAGTGAGCCTCCCAAACTTTGGGTTCAAAATAATTTGAAAATGTTGGCCACAATAGTAAACCTACTAATCAGGATGCAACATTACTTACTATGTATTACCGTAAATTCCATACAAGGTGGTGCCCCAGTTCGTTAGCTAAGTTGGTGAACATAACTCCCATTTCACTATGGTTTATGGTAGATATAACATGATATAACTATAGTTTTCATGGGGTTTATAAACCAACTAACATCACTGGGGGGCACCATCCTGTAATTATCACTTGAATTTCCCATCGCTTCACCGTTTCTCCTGGCATTCCAGGAGAAGTTGGGCATCATCGAGGATCCACAGTCGTCATCGACCATGGAAGCCTGGCGGCACTTCTTAAATCGCGCGCTCCCCGGGGTGGGACCGGAACAATGGAGGTTTTAGCCTCAAAACAACACAGCGAACTGGGAACTCACCATTTTTTCTAGGTATATCATGGTATATCAACTATAACTGCGTCATTTTCAATAGCAAACTGTTAGTGTACTGGAGGTTTTAATGGGAAAGCCAAGCCGGACATAGGAAAATAGGGGTTTTCACTATAACTATATGGAGGTAAAAAGAGCTCGGAGTTCATCATCGAACTAAATGGAGGATTTTTTTTAACATGCCATGTTTGCCGGAGGGTTGCCAATATCAATATCATGTGTTTTTTTCCTCAATACATGGGATATATAATCTACAGTACTTTGATATGACATGTGGGTTTGGTCTGTCTGCAAATCGTGTTTTAAGGCCATATATAATATATTAATTATGTTCAATCCAAACTATATTATTGAATTTGCTCATTTAGGTGACGCACGAATTGGGGGATTTAATATGTGTGGGTGATAGGCATTAATACAGTATCAGTGTATAGCGATTATAACTCTATAACCTGATGATACCCGATAAATATTTGCAGAGTTCTCTTGGTGTTTCCTGCAGTGGTTTAGTACGGACTATGTTCCCAATTTGTTACCTGTCAACATCAGCCAACATTAGTTGAAATGCAGGGTGGAGCACTGGAACACCAATATATGTTCAGGTTGAATGAAGGCCAGCTTTGCGTAGTCAAAGCTAAACCTATCTACGTTGTACACATGTATTACATGTTCAAAAGCCATCAGATTGACGCGCCAGCATGCACCCCTCAACCGGGCAAGTCCGCCGCAGGTCAGGTTCCCATGTTTGTGCCCCCGCCCTTGAAACACCAAGGAGTACATCAGCAATAAGATGAATCAGGAGCGGATGGCCACAGATGCCATAGGATATCAGACTTGGGACCGATCTTCGCTGATCTTTGTCCATGAGTTGCGGGGAACATTGACGGGAAATAATCTACCATTATATGTTGGGGTCAAAAGACACGGTATTGTTGAGTTTTTCCCTTAAACCAGCCCACTGATCCATTGAATCCTTCAAAAAATGTGAAATCTGTGGTGGCATCCACCATTTTTCATGGTTTGATATGGTGTAATCCCATAAAACCATATAAAACCATATAAAACCATATAAAACCATATAAAACCGCAATTTTCTCAAGGCGAGAAAATCCCTGTCCAAATGTCCAAATGGCTCAACCATCTCCCCAGCCAGGAGTTAGGGCAAGCCAGGCCAGCCGAGGAAATTTGGTTGGACGCCTTGATCACGGTGTTGGAGGAGGCCCTGGATGCGGGTGCTACCCGTGGCCACGAACTGACGATTGGTTGGTGAAGACAACTCCAATAACTATATATACGCAATGTAATGATACTTATATAACATATATAACTTCATTAACTATAGTATTTTATGGGGTGTATAAGCCAACTTATTTCACACCATTATGAAAGCCATTGTTAGAATCGCTATTTTTCTCGCTATGAAAATCACTATTCGCCGAGAGATTCCTCGCAGGCGGAAGCCCTCAGCAAGTTGCAGAAGCTCTTTCTTCCGATGCCAATGATCCAGCCCAAGAAGGCTGCGACGCTGCGACAGCGGCTGTGAATACATTTATAATCAGAAAAATCTTCTATCCCAATCATATTGTTGACACTAATCATATGATACATATGGCAGTATTTGACTGATCGACTAATCATGATCCATATTAATATTATAACATCTGGTTATGACTAACAGTTTGCCATGGTTTAAATCACCATTTTTTTATAGGTAAACCATCTATTTCTATGGACCCATGGCTATGTTAAATAACCAGATGGTATATAATTATATATATAGAGAGAGAGAGAAAGTCGTCCTGGAGTAGATAGAATATGGAATTTCAATCATTCATCACTAAGATGAGAAGATATTTGAAAAATCCGGATTCTATCCAATTCAGGATGCATATGGATGGATAGGTAGATTGACTAGATATGATTAGATTAGATTCGATTACAGTAGATTAGATTAGATCAGATAGTCAGATAGATCGATTGTTTATCTCCTGGGGGCCTTTAAAGCTTTTCAGCCACTTTTAGCAAATGCAACCAGTAAACCGGTAGTCCAATCCCTTCTCCCTCAGTCAAGGCCCATGAGTGGAGCCTGTTCTACCACAAGAGATTCCGAATGGAGCGGCGACTGAACAACTTTCTTCGTTGGCTCCAAGAGGAGGTATGGGGCCCCCCTGGGGTCCTGGGGCTGGATCATGCTGGATCATCCAAAGGTCCACACGCCTGGTGATCGGACATGTCTGGACTTTTGGTTATCCCAGATATACTAAGGGAATCTAATGGATTCTATATATATAATTATATATAATTATCGTAATAATATAGATATAATTATATATATATATATTTAACTGGCTAGTAATGATAACCGGATTATATATAATTATCGTTACTAGCCAGGCATTGGGCTTTCTGATGCCTGGTGATTAATGCTTGGGGGATCAGAATGCATTATGACCTTCTTATAGGTGGTAGTTGAATCCGTGGGGGGTCTGTTTTTTTCTGTTGATTCTGCTTGGAAATAGACAAGACTCAGGTAGAAAAAGTTGATTTGACATGTCAGTTTGGCACGTGCCCTTGGCTTGTCAAGAGATGGCATGCCCTTGTTGCCTTCCTGGCACATCAGGCACGGGTTCAACATTACCAGTTCGTTCGAGAAATGGCAGTGTCAAAGGAGAGAGTGCTGAAACAGCAACTTGGCACATGCTTGGCACACCATGAGGCAAAGCTATTGGCATATAAATATGTGTACAGTATGTATAAAATTATGTATATACTCTTAAGTTATCCCAATGTAGCCTACCTGTAGTTTTTATTTGGCACAGCAATAGTATAGTTAATTTGCATTCCTCAAAGTGAATAAATAGCCACTACCATCGATCCAGTGGTAGATTTGGCGGAAAGTTGGCCTCCAACTCTCGGAGGGTTGGGAGCCGCGGCAGCTGCCATGGCCCCACAAGCCAGGTTTTCCAGGTCCCAGTCCGGCTGAGGCAAAGCTTGGTCCTCTCAGACTACCTACAAACCTTGGACGAACAGATTCAGACTTTGCAGCAAGAGATGGAGAGTCTGGAAACCAGAAATTCCTTGATCAGGGCAAAGGTCTCACCACTTTTGTGACCCAAAAATAGGGGTCACAGAGAAAAGACATGGCTGAAGTGCTGGAAATTCCATGAAATTCCCCAAACGCAAAAAAACATGGTTGCAGTCCCAACCATATGTATCCATATGTCACATGTCAGCCTGCATCAGACATTGTTTTATGTTTAATTGTCTTTATCATCGCCATGAGGCAGGTGGATGCAAACCGCCAGCCACAGACGAAAAGGTGCTTCAGCTTGGCGTGCGAACGAGCTCGCCCTTCAGGCCAGCCGAATTCAACTAGCGCGGCTGCTAGAAATACTAGTTGGCCTGCAACGCGACAGTCACTTCGCAATCTTTGCACTTAACCCCAAGGAAAAGAGAAGATAATCGTGTATATATATATATATTTCAAATAGCGATCCCTAGGCTCTCATCACCAGATTTCCCCAACTCATTGATGATAACAACATGAATATCAAATGATTCACCACATGAGGTGAGATTGGAAGGGGCTGACAGTCCGCTTGTTTTCGGACGCCAGTGGCCGAAGCAGGCGGCGCATGCCCACAGTGGCAGAGGCCTACATTTCCTACATTTCTACCATAATTTGAAGGGAAGCTTATATCATATTATATAGTGGTAACAATGGTTAATATGGTAACAATGAACTGCTATATCTTATGATTGTATCATATTACCAATATATCAACGACATCAACAGCAGTTCAAGGTACATTGGGTCAGCAAAATTCCGTCCATTTCTGTGGGTCTCAGCCATGTGGGTTCAACATGCAGCTGGTCTGCACGCTTTTACAGCGAAGCAGCAAAGCAGCAGCAGAGACGAAAACAAAAATGGTGACAGTACCGCCGTGTTGGCTAAGTTGTTGGAATCTGTCGCCGATTGGTATCCTATTAGTGGAGAATTCTGCCTGCACGACTCCACCCAAAGAGAACCTCAAAAAAACTATGGATGTGAAAGAAGCTGCATTTTCAACCTTGTAGAAAATTGTCTTCCAGTGGTTTCTTTGCCGTCCCATATTTGGGGAGGGCAAGCTGAGTGATCCATGGCCAGGTGCAGGGCCAGGTTTTTTGTACATCTTCCAGGCGAAGGCTGTACCGTTTTCCAGGGGCGTTGGTGACTGGTGGACCCCGAGCCGGTGCATTGTTTACAATCTTTCTGATGGTTATTAGGTAGCTTATGGTAGCTTCCCTACAGCTTCAAACACCTTCTGAGACAGTATTTGGAGTTGTTTTTTGGGGTCTAAACACCTTCTTAGAGGGTATTTGGAGCACTAGGGTTACTATATAATTCTATATATATATATACATATATACTACGTGTTTCTTTCTTTGTGTTGATACGGTTCTCAGTACACTGGGATGCACTTGGTAGATTGGTCCAAAAGGCCATAGCAGAAAAATTGACACCCAGTGGGATGAAGATCACCAACTCCCACCTGCACCAGCTTTGTTTCTTGACCACGAGCACTGGCTCGAATTTGGCCTTTGGGCGTTGACCCGTGGGGCCGAATAATAACCGCCAAACCAGATCCTTTGTCAGCAGATTGGCCAGGGGATGTTTGAGGAACATGTTATTGTGACAAGTGTTCCACACTTGAGAATTGAGAGAGTGGTCAGTGGTCAGTATAGTCTACACCACTTCAATGTTCTAGATTCTAGATGCTATAAGCTGTAGACCACTGCATGGACTCAGCCCCGAAGGTCTGGTAATGTTTGGTAAATCAAATTTGGGGACAGCTGGTGGATGCACATGGCCATGTAATGGGTTGCCAATGTTTAGCCAGTTTGATGGAAGAACAATGAAGAATACACTACATATTATATCATATTATATATATAATATTATATAACTGTCATTTTAATCGAATAGCTACGATTGTTGTTTTACATAGGTTCTCCCCCGAAAATAGCTGGTTGTATAATGAAACTAGCTGGACCTGCTGGATGGTGATGGAGAAAGATATGGCTCAATCACCAAGGTTCTTCATCATGGTGCAGCGTGGGTGCACAGATGGTGGATGGCTAGGGGGCGTGAAGGATTGATCCTGATTTCATGGTGTACGTGATATATGTATATTATATATATATATATATAGATTTATAGTCTTAGTGTATATATATATATATATGTGTGTATGTATCCAAATATTCACATATATATATATATATATATATGCATTACACAAATCACATATATATATATATATACATACATGTATTTGTGCGTGATGTAGCTTCTTTTTTATGACCATGCCCCCAAACAACATGAACCCTGTATCACCCGTTGTTGAAAGAAAGTAGTCTTACAACCCGCTATATGGTAAGGTCTATGTGAGTTGAAGGGGGTGTAAGTTTACCATGCAAGATGCCTTGCTGGAAAATCCTCCATTTAGTTCGATGATTTTCCCATTCAGACTTCCATTTACTTCTGGGATTTCCCAGACCGCCATGTTATATCTATGCTTCTATTTCATCCCATCATAAAATCCCATCATAACATAAATCTTAACCTCTGGTGAACTAACATAGCAATGGAAAATCACCATTTTTCATGGGAAAATCCACTATAAATAGCCATTTTCCATTGCTATGTTAGTTCACCAGAGGGTAACTACAGATCCCATCATAAAACAGATATTAGATCCCAAATTTGATCCCACTGTTCGATCATGGGATAGCCTACAGACTCCGAGTGGGACCCCACTGATGTCAATGGAAATTCCAGGATCCGATTCAATGGAGGTACGTAAACGTACTGTGCCATATTTTGGGCCATATTTTGTGGGGATATTCCCTGAAATTTAGGCCTGAAACAATAGGCCTTACATAGGCCTTATATATGGAATCGGTACCTCCAATCCCATGACGTTCCCCCGGCTGGGCGGCTGGAGGTTCGTCCTGAAGACGTCGTATCAAGGAGACATTCGCCGCCTGACCTTTGACTCAGTTTGGCCACCCAGTCACCAGGGTGGCTGAAATCTGGAAAAACATAGAGATTTATAGCGAAATCTGGAAAAACTTTTGGGGATTTATAGCCATGATTTAGCCATGAACTTCATGATCAACCAGTGGATGGAATGGGGTAAAAAAAATCGGGAACCGGTTATTTGGACAAATGCGTGGTGTCCCAAACATCCAGATTTTTGCAGATGTTCAGTTCGATGATTCGAACGGGGACGATGTTTAATGTACCACTGGAATCGTTTTTCCTTGCGGGGACACACCCAGATGCCACCTGCAAAACCTTGGTTCGCTACGGTGCTACACAGACTGAAGGCATGTCAAGCCGTCCCTGAGAGGCAACTTAAAGATATAGGAAGGATGTAAAAGGGTATATGTATACTTAGCGTTAAGTTCATATTAATAAGCAGCCCGAATTTTTGTTCAACACCCATATTCCAAAAAATGGTTGGCAATACTCATTTGGGTTGGTCCCTTCCTTTTTAAGAAACATGTGCGACCCCTCCCTATTAAACAGCACCCTGCTTGGAAATCCTAATTTCGTGGTAGTCAGGATATAATTACTGTATTTTTATATAATGGTTTTAATTGTTTTTCAATGGTTGAACAAATAATGTTTTGAAGGGATGTCCCATGTCCAATCTCACCATCTCACCCGATTGGGAAGGAGGTTGCCACTGAAAAGAGAAATCTCGACCCATTAGCAGGCAGGTTGGTTGTTTTTTTTTCTGTACGACAAGCCCTAGTTTTTTAATTGGGGGGGACTCTTACCTTCTATGGGGGGGGTTGTGAAATGTTATGAATACGAACTTGGCATCAACAACATTGACTTGTATACCCTCTGGTAATTTAACGTAGCTGCTGAAAATGGCCATTTATAGTGAGTTTTCCCATTAAAAATGGTGATTTTCCATAGTTATGTAAACGTTTACCAGAGGGTAGCCATGTGTTTTGACCATGTTTCCAATCAGATCAAAACCATCGCAGCTCAGGTGGAGCAGGCCATGATTTTCCGAAAGGATGCGCAGCCCATTTTTCTGGGCTTTTTCATGTGGGATATGTGGGCAAGTGCAATAAATAATATATTATCATTGTCCAGGACAATTATGAAATTAAGAGGTATAGAAATGAGGTATAACCGTATAACCTATCTTCAGACTTCATATGAGAGATATTGATATTGATATTGATCAATATGGAACAGTTGATCAACAATTGCATCAAATTGTATCATATCGCATCTTTACGATAGGATTGGTGGGGATGTTTGATGACATACTGTCATACTTTGACGTCAGGAAACATACCTGATCATATAGCCTCCGGTAGTTGACCATTGCGACGTTTGATGGTTTTTCCATTATTTTCCCAAGAAAAACTTCCAGAGTCCAGAGGATCCCAGCAGACCAGCAGGTCTCTTTTGAGTTCATCCGCACTTTCGTGGCCAAGAGCTATGATGTGCAAGACTTTCTTGCCAAGTACCAGGCCCGGCCATGACGCAGATGGGGAGTCGTCCAAGAGATTGGAGAGATTCTCGGAGAATGGCACATGGGCACGGGGGAAGAAAACAATCTAAATGCTTTTGGTAGTTTTGGGCACCCTGATTTTGGATGATTTTGGACAAATCCACAGGTTTCAATAATTACCCTTTGGTAAACGTTTACAGTTTGCGAACTGGAAAATGGCCATAGAAATAGTCGACTTTACCCATTAAAGATGGTGAATCTTTCCGTTCTTTGACCAACGAAAAAAATCCATGGCCAGGATGAGGAGGGCGATTGGCGCCTCGTCGCCGCCATGATGGTAGACTGTTTACAGCCGCGGATTCTGAGATTCCAAAGTCATCTTGACACAGCCATCTTGAGGATGATCTAAATATATCTAAATCTAATCTCTCCAGAGCAACATGAGGAATTACTCTTTTTTTTGGGGTATCGGCTTTGAAACCACGGCCACATCAGCTTTTCTATGTCCCTAATGACTTGATTGTTGCCCCTTGGGCAAACGTCATTTTCCCTTGCATGGCCAACTCGCTTGCAGAAAGCCAAGATTCAAACTCCACACCTTCGGAGGGAAATCTCACTGATTACTGTGCGTTAAATCCCTAGTGTATAAATTCCATTATGTCCCCACATTAAAGCCAATTATATCTCCACTACGAGTAAACCCCATTAAACCACTATTTAAACACCATTAAATCACAATTAAGTCTCATTAAATCAACATTAAGCCACCATCAATTAAATGCTATTAAACTGCACGTTAGCCAACCAGCAGCTTCAGCACATCTTAGGTGCACCTTAACTGCAGCGACCCTGAGTGATGCCATGGATCTGGTCAAGGCGCCCCAACACCTGCACACAAAGAACATGTGATATTTTAAAACACTATAAACTTATATGGAGGTTTCCTAATAATGGGGCTACCCCAAAACCATTGGTCTAATTTTGGAGAAATGGGCTGACCGCTATTTTAGAAAGCCACCATGTTAGGTTGATTTCGAGGTGATTTTCATATAGCTACAGCAGACTCGAACCCATCTTTGACATTCATGTTTGCAGGAATCAATTGTTTAAGATGCCGAAAAGCGATTTAAACAAATCATGATTGATCACTATTTGAGATTCGAGTTTGTTAATTTCTACAATCTGGGATCCCCTATAGTTGTAAATTGCTTCATAAATCCCATGATTTTGAAATTTATAAGTATCCTAACCATATAGTTAGTGGAATGATTATCCCAATAATGATGATAGTTACTTTATAAGTACCCATATGCTCCATGGTGCTGGTATATTTACCTACATAATTGGGTGATTTTGTTTGGGCAAATGTTGGTAAATATTCCAGCACCATGGAGCATCTGGGGTATCTTGCGCCAGGACAAACAGCTCTTGCGCCTGGAGATCCAAAGCGCAGGTGCCGAGCCCCGCGGTGTTTCTTTTTAAAAGGAGGTCTGGTAGATGTTTCTATAGTTTTCATGGGATATGAATGGAAATATATGGAAATATCAATGGGATATAATGGATATTAATGGGATATGATGGATTTAATGGGATATAGATGGGATCTGAATGGACATATCTATAATTGTCTTATGATATTAATGGGAATTATATGCTGTATATTCATGGGATATAGGAGCTTACCATATTTTACCCACATTATAGTTAATGGGGTTATGAAACAACTAACATAACCGGGGGTTATGTACCACATTGTAAAATTATTTTGGTCTATACCACATGAGCAATTGAAAATACCCTGGTTAATTGATTGCTATAGGGGATTATACTACCCGGTTTACTGGGGATTATGATAACCCATGGTAGGGAAACCTATCAACCAACTAGTATAATGAGATGGGACAGGGGTATTTTTAATGGCTCACATGATAGGTTAACATCTTGTATTCCCATGAGTCTACTGTGAGGTTACTGGAATCCTGGGGGACTCGGTCCCTTCAATAGCCCAAGGTTTCAGGTCAATGACATACGGTGGATGGTTGCGAAATCCTGCACCAGCTGAGAGGTGGTTTATCCCATTTTTTATAGAGTTTTAACCATCCAAGGTGATGCAGGATTTCTCCCATCCACAGTAACATATTACCTATCATTGATCCAGTTGAACATTGAAATTTATTTAGTAAAAACAAACACGTGCAACAAAATAGGTCCTCATGACAAGCATATTTCTAAACGTGAAACATACGGATTCAAGCAATGAATATGTCACCAAACAAATGCCAAACAAATGAACAGCACGGAGATGTATTGTGGATATAACCGGCAGCAAATGATCAGTGGAACCAAAACCTATCGGAGAAAACTGAAATTCATGGGTGGTGAATGAGGATGCACGGCTCATGATCATGGATTGTGATAATCCATGGTACCTCTAATTATGATCGTCTACCAACTGAAGTTTTGGACACTTCTCAATTGGGAATCAAAATGGGACGGACCCACGTATAACACACACACACATATTATTATTATTATTAATTAATCATTATTGCAGTTTCCATTATTATTAATTATTACTATTACTATTAAATATTACTATTAATTAGTATTATTACTATTAATTATTATTATTGCTGATTATTATTATCACTATTAATTATTGTTACTGTTATTATTACTACTGAATTTATATAATTATATGTAGGGAAATCCAACAAGTTTGGCTCACGATTTGGAGAGAAATCACTGCCTGAGCGCTGGATATTTTTCCACTGGGCTGGACTCCCGATCCCTGATCTCCTTCAAACTTTGCACCCGCATGATTGGGTATACCCTCTGGTAAACTAACAGTTTGCTATTGAAAATGGCTCATTTATAGTTGATTTATCCATTAAAAATGGTGATTTTACATAGTTTTTTGTATGTTTTCCAGATGGTAAAGTCCAAGTGGATTTATGATGAATCCAGGCATAACCACAGGTATTTGTGGACCATTTGGGGGCAAAAACATGTTTCAACCTGGCAGCCATTCGCCCAGCCTTCGGATCCTCACGCTGGGGTGCCCCTCCATTGCAGGCAGCCGCTCCCCATCCGCCTTGCCACCGGTGGAAAAGGCGGCGGAGACGTCGCCACGAAGCCCTTCCGTGTGCTCTTGGGAAATGTTGGACTTTGATGCAGAGGCACCTGGCAGTGCCTGGCAGTTGGGGCGGGCATGGCTTCCCCATCCAGTTGGTTTTACCATCCAGTTATAGTGTGTAAATCTGCATGATCAATTATTATATACATATATTATTATTAACTATGTTATAGTAATCTACATAATTATAGTTATATATAAATACGTGCAACAATATTATATACATAATTCTATAACTATAAAATCTGAACAACTAATATTATGCTGGAGGGATGTTACGTACCTGTTTGAAAGGCATCAGCCATCATTAGTTGTATTCCATGCACATATAGACAGCCTGCAGTAGCCTGCGCAGCCAAACGTTGGTACATGTACCATACATGGAGCAGATGGAATTTTCATGGATCATTTTCTTTTTTGTGCATCCAACTCTTTTTCACAACAATGTGTTTGATGGGGTCCATGCTCCAAGTGCTGCTTCCAGTTCTGCAGGACGAAGATATGGAGATCGAAGAAGAATCTGTGTTGGGCCCAGTTTTGGGCTGGCCTGGTCGTTCTTCTAGCAGGATAGAGATGAATGGAAGAGAGAGCGGGAAAACCCATATGTGTAGCACAAACTAACTGCCGTAGTTCTGGAGGTTTCAAATACATTTATACATTTATAAATTAAATGCATACATATCTATAATATATATATATATATTTAGAGACGTTTATTAGATACACATATTATATATATACATGTTATATGCACACGTATTACATGTTTTTCAAGTTTTCTTCCCTACTGGAGTTACTGGCGCTGACGATCCCACAAAATTTTGGCCGAGGGAATTCCAAGGGGGTTGAATAGGTTGAATATGGTTGAACCACCAGCCAGAAACCAACTTGGATAGTCAAGGGCGAGAGATCTTGATTGATCTTATTGATTGTTGCTGCGTGCTGTCAACCTGGAAGCTTAGTCATTCATGCGGAGTGTTGTACCTGTTGATGCCACCAATGGCATGTTTGATCGCATGCCCAGCAGGTAGATCAAGTGTCTCATATAAGCAGCCGATAGGTTTGTTGTTCAAAACCACTTTTTTAGTAGTTGACTCGTTGACCAACTCAAAATCAACATTTTGGCCCTTGAGACCCCGTTTTCTGATGCTTAAAAAGTTCCAAGCTCCAAACATTCATTGCCAAAAATGAAGATGTCGCTTTGAGCCAGCGCCATGGAGCTCCCTCCCCTCCCCCCATCCGTTGCCCTTCCCCACCCCTCGCTGGCCACCCATTCGACACCCCCACGGCACCACGGATGGACTGTCGCAGCCCTGGCCACTGCTTGGAAGCTGGCGCCCACACGGCAGGCCACGCAGCGCTGGGCGGTGGTGGAAGATGAGCACTGCCAAGCGGTTGGGGCGTGGCTGAGGAACTTTGTGATCGCCAAGGATTTTTGCCCCTGGGCCAAGCCGGCGAAGAAACTTGGCTCTGCTGAAGCTGCTGAAGGCTCTAAAATTTGGTGCTGATGTTGAATGAAACTGATGTTATCTTTGGGGGAATGGAGGAACAAACATGTTTGCAATGTCAGCGGTCATTTCATGTCATTTCTGTATATATATATGTGTGTATTTGTATACATTATATAATCATATATATATATATACATAAAGGATTCATTGTTTCTTTGAAATGATCTCTTTCACGGTTCGCTCGCCATGCTTGAGATCCCTTTCATGACATATATCACACATTATCACACCATTGTTACCCAAACAAAACACATATATGATATATTGGATATTAGTTCGGATACTAACATCTGACTTTACACGTTACATATGCGTATTTACTGCATGAATTTATGGACTATTTATATTACCCACTTTTACCTCCAAACTAGCTCAAATGTAGGTATAGTTACAAATCTTCCATAAGGGTAATGTTTTCAAAAAATGGAGGTCTACCATTTGGGGATGTTTTATACAACCCCTAAGAGTTGTGATTTTGGGGATGGTGAATGGGTTTACCACCTGATCCATTTGTTTTCACCAAATGGAGGCCTAAATCACCAGCATCCAACTATAGTTCTCTAACATGGTCAACCCAGAGCCACAAACCGTTTGACTGGGGATATATTTTAATCCAACCCATAAAGATCCATAAAGATTCATAGCCACAAACCCCACAAACCTACCATGACTGGGGATGGTTTTAACATGTTTTAACATGTTTTCATCCAACCCATAAAGCCATACCCATGACGGATCCATGGTGTTGGTATATAAATGCTAGCATGACTGGGGTATATGGATGGGATCCATGGCACACCATATTTTCCGCAGCACCGTTAGGATCCGTCATGGGATAGAAACCATGGTCAAAATTCAGTGTAGCCCGGTAGCCTCTGGTAAACATACAAAAAACTATGGAAAGATCCACCATTTTCTAGCTGGGAAAATCCACTATAAATGGTCAAGTTCAATAGCTATTTTGACATAACCAGAGGGTAAATCCCATTAAATCCCATTAAACCACCATTTTCCTATAGCTATGTTAGTTTACCAAAGGGTAGCCCGCCAGGAAGAAGGACCACATTCGCATCGTCTCCAGCACTGCCAGGGCCTCCGAGGCGGTGCTGGGGGATCTGCTGGACGAGGCCGAAGCCCTGCCGCTGGTGGCCTCCGGCGAAACGGGGGAGACGACGACCACGTTGCTGGTGTGTCGTTGGGGCGTTCAAAAGGGGGGGAACTCGAGGATTTTTTTTGGGGGATAGTTACGATAGTTTGGGTTGAAGAGTTGGGGAGCAAACCTGACCCGACTTTTTTGAAGATTAATGAACATATCAGGTCAATTGATTGATGTTTTTCATTGTTTTTCATTTTAAAGTTGAAATAATACCATGAAAGCATCAGGAAAAATTGTGAAATCAACTGATTCAAGCAGAAACAAAAATAGCGATTTCAGTGATTTGGGCGTGTCTGAAAATGGAACATACCCCAAAACAATGTTGAAGGAGATTGAAGAGGGGTATATATAGACCTGCTCACTTTGGGGTGAACAGGTGGGCAGCAAACCTTATTGGTCATGATGTTTTGTTTGTTTCCAACAGTAATCAATGATATTGATATATTATTATATGTAATACATTACTTCATTTACTTCTACTGAACAGTTGAAGTATCATCATCAAAGACGGGGATTCAACCAGTAAAAAAAAAACATGTATATTATATTAATATATATATAGGTGTGTTTGAAAATGTGGCACCCCACAAAAACATGCTCTTTGACAGTGAAAATGGTGATGGACCAATTGACGAATGCATTCAAGGGTACCTTTTTTTCAGTCAAGCCACGCGTGTTGAAGGGGTTAATTAAACCGTGACCACTGGCCATTGTTGTTTGGAGGTTCAAGATCAACATTTGGTGAATGGTTGTTCGTTTAGGGCGGACACGGACGTAGAGACAGAAATGGGAAGTGGTTTCTTGTTTGAAATGCCCATCCAGGGCCCCAATTTGTATCTTGATTAAAACACGTGGACTTAAACATACAAGTCTGCAGCAAGGTCCCTATGTGGAGGAGTGGAAGGCTTTTGGCCCATTCAGAGATTTTTATGAAGAAGACTTGGAAGGTGGAAGCACATTCCTGGAAGATTTTGACATGAAGATTCTTGGCTTGACAACCGTCTTGGAGTCATGAACACATTGAGATGACCAAGTGAACTATCGGATCGAACACATTAAAACAAAAAAACATGAGCATTGTATTGTGTTGTTAATTTGTGAAAGATATGTTCGTGTATGTTCGTGTAATAGTATGTATATAATTGAATATTGGAAAGTGTGAACAACCGCTAGTTGCCCTTCAAAGCTGAGTCCACGTGACAAAACTAGTTGTCTACTGTGTGTACTTGTTTACTGTTGCCATGAATGTTATTTGTTCATATTTGTTCATGATGTTTGTTGAGGGCCTGCTTTCCACATCATCACCTGCGAGCTGTCTGCCCAGCTTGCCTAAGTTTTCCCGTTCGGCCCCTAGAATTAGAAGTTTCCCCCAGTGGTCATATCATGGGTAACACCGGTGACAGTGAAGGATCGTTGCGTTTCACCCGGAGTACCTAAAATATGGATTCTCCGTGGCCGCGGGCGACCGCATTGCTGTGGCCAATTTCGATGGGACCTCCAGCAGTGCGACGGTGTTGGATGAAGAGGGGGGTGTTCACCCTGAGGACGGCGAAGAACTGTTGGACGTGAGGTTCGACAATGGCGAGGAATTTTTGATTCGATATAGTTCCTTTAAGGGATTTGTTCAGTTTTTTCCATCAATCTCTGTTGGTTTCGATTTTGGATGGTAGTTCGTATTTTCTTTACAGTTTTCCTTTGTGCCTCCCATTTGAACCCCCAGAACTTTGGCATGCGATCCTTCATGGGATTGCTTAAAGGGAAAGCCCACAGGAACCAATTGGTGTTCCATCAAAATTTGGGGCGTTGTATAATGTTGCATATATATATATATCTTAAGCATGCATTAAGCCAATTTACTGAGTGAGTGACTCCATTGAATCCCGGCTGATGTGGGCAAGCCAATGCCATTAACCTTACCATTTGGAGATGGCAAATAAACCACAAAGCACCCATCAGAATGATGATTTTAGGGATGGTGTGTTAAGTATTGGGTTTCCCACATTAAAATAGGAGGCCCCAAAAAGGTAGAAACATCAACATCTCATCAAAATAGCCGTGCACATGATTACACATTAGTTTTCTATGCTTTTTGGGTTTCCCGCAGCAACTAAGGTTCCATCATCACAAAGTTAGCCATGAAGGACGGGCAGGAGCTGCCGGCCAACGATGCCACGGGCGATGCGGCGAATCTGTCTCCTGTGAAGGGTCGGTGGGCTGATGTTGAGCCATACGAGGTGGTAGCACAAAGTGGGGCCCCGAACGGTAGCTAAGGTGGTGAAGAAAATTGCAATGACTATGGCACTTATAATGATGTTTATAAACCAATAAATGTGGCGCCCCACATTGTAGTTGGTTAACGTTTCTGTAGGCTAACTGTTGGGTTTATGGTTGATTTTTTTTTAATTTGGATGGGTTTGTAAACAGAACTGGGTGGCCCACCTTCATGGAGGCATGCCGGAAGATGTTGGTATCTAAGGGTGGCGCTGGCAGGTGGTGCGAAACAGAACATATTCCAGTCTCGGTCACCTAAACTCCAAACTAATGAATGAAACCAATCCTATCTGTCATTTTGTCATATTCCATATATTAACTCACCATTTCCCCATGGTTTCCCCATCACATGGTATCCCCATAATATCAGCATTATCCAGGCCCAGGTGACTCTGCATCCCAGTTCCAACCATTGAACTTTGCACAGCTTTTGCACAAGCAGAATATATCAGAATATGTTTAAAAAATGGAATATCATATGCTATTCATATATATATATAATTATATATATATTATGTGTATATATATATTATGTGTGTATATATATATATGTGTGTGTAATGTTTCTATCATATGATATGGACATGGAGTTTGGAAATATTATACACATACCACTTAAAACTCTGCAAGATCCCAGTCTGAGACGCCGCAACGAGGTTAAGCCGCGCTCCCCGTCCCACGCTGCACCTGCTTCGGATGGAAGATCTGGAGGCGGCATCCCTGGCGGCCAAGGCCAAGACGGGGCCGGACATCCAACAGGTCTTGGAAGCCAATGCGGAAAGGGCTGCGGCCATTGGCTTAGAACCTTGGAGATGACCTTTTTGGTGACCACAACCTCGGATTTTGCTAAGTCGAAATATATATATATATATATATATTATTATTATTATATATAATATATATTTAGTTTTCCCAATGAAAAGTCCAACTACTGAATCGAAAAAGGGAAGATGTTTGATTTTTTGGGGGTTCCAAAACCAGCAAAACCCGGGACCCGGGGTTTTGTTTGAATCGGGCTAACCCGAAAATCACATGGGATTATTCTCACTTTCTCCCTTTCAATGGCCATTTCGGGGTAGCAAAACTCATCTGGATTGTTTGGGGGGAGAAACTCGGCAGCGTTTTACCCATGTTGTACACTCGTGTAACCTTAGAAATGTATGAACATGCGATAATTTGGAAAGCTAAGCGGGAAGTATCCACATGGATTGTAGCCATGCATATGGATTTTTGTTTTTGTGGATTATATAGATGAGTTTACCAATGTCACTGAAAGTTGAGCTTTTAGAAGAGGACCAAATACTATCAAGGTATCAATGTCAAGGAGAATATATCAATTTGATAGCCTTCAATCACGTTTTTTTTATTGATCTATCTAGTCATTTTGCGACCCACACTTACGCCCAGAACTGAAACATATAACTGTGTTTGACTTGGATCTTTTTGGACGGCTGGAGACATCTGGAGACAAGGCGACCTTACCCATTCCTTGGGAATGATCAGGACAAGGTAAAAGCTGTCAGTGCCCCAAAGTCTGTCATCCCTTGTTGACCCAGTTGATATAGAAACGGTGAGGACTCGGGATCTTAAACATCACCAAACCAGTATTATCCCACTACTTAGATTATACAACTATAAGAATCAACTATATTACATCTACCATGTATAATTACAATAATGACCCCCATGGAGTCAGCAAAATCTCATCAATCAACGGGGTCCACGTGGACCTTGCAAGGATGGCATGGCAGAAGTGCTCCGCGACTGCGGCTGAGCTCGCGGAGGGGTTGATACGGTGCGGTTGGCGACTGGAAAAGGTCCGGTTCGGCTGCTGGGTTTTACGGCTGCGGGTGGCCATTTCCACTTGGCAAACGGGTAATTATAGAAAATGTAACAAACATGCCAAGCGGACATATGTCTTTTGATCCATTAGATACCCACAAAACCTCACAAAAACGTAACAAACCCATTAAATGTGAAACCAAATGACAACATGACAAACCATACGCAAGTTGAGCTTAGTGTAGACAATACAATTAAACATGGTGTCCACACCTGGCGTAGCGTATCTTTGATGCTTAGCCGTCGAAGCTCGACTTTGCCAAGCTGGCCCGGGGCTGGGTCCACCAATGATGCTCTTGGATGGTTCGTCAATCATCGTGAGCCCTAGATGCTGGTGCCCCAATCAGCGTCAAACTAGCCACTTTCCATGGTAAAATCACTTTCATAGCCCTGAAATGTTCTCCCGACTTTCGGTGCAGCTGTGACCCAAACCCATCTTGGGATTGCTTGGAAAACCAACAGGAACCCCTTGTATTCCAGGCGAAAAACCGCTGAAAAACCACGCTTTCCTTTCGAAGAAGTTGTAGAACAAATATCCAAAAGTCAGCTCAGACAGAACCCGAACCACGGGAAATCCGCCATGGATCCATAACGTCGCCATGGCGGAGCCGCGGGAGTCCGAGGATGCCACGGCGGAGCCAGTTTTTTGGGGGAAGAAGTGGCATGAAGGCCGCTTTCCCAAGGGCATCTGGACCCTTGGGAGCCGTGGAACTGGGAAACATCTGAGAAATCTTTGGGAAATTCTTGAGAATTACCAGGTCATCAGCGGGAATTCTACAGAAATTCAAGGTAAACAGCTAAAGATATATGTACAATGTAAATCCTGATAAATCCCCGTTTTTTTTTGGGTTCAAATGGAATTTAGGTCACCATCAAATGCCTGGAATGGAATGGATGAAATGCCTCTGACGGCAAGATTGGGCACCTCTGTTTGCAAACATGTGTATCTCAAATCTTATTAAACCAACATGTTAAAGTATCATGTCGCATTCCTCAATAGAAATATGTTTGAAATCTAGTTCGTTGGCCGCCAGCTTCCTCCGAATGCCAGGTGGCTTTGAGAAGAATGTCATCCATTTCGACAAGACTGCAAAGGTCATGAGTGACTGGGACGACAGAAATCGTTGGTCGCATAAAATCACTGCGGTCTCCAACTGTTTGGATCGGAATCATTGGAATCATGTTTTTTTTGATGGGGCATGCGTGGCCGGACATTTCAGGACACTTTCAAAATTTTGGGATGATACATCCCTTGCTCAGGAGATATCTTTGATGCGACTCATGGTTTTCAGAAGGAGCTCGGCTCTCGCTACACCTTTCTGGACATCGCTTGCGCCCCAGGTGCCGGCTTGTCGAGTGGAGCAGATATAGATTGTGGATGCATGAGATGTTTGGTGTCTTGTATATGTGGTGTACATATTTTTGTGGTGTATATATATATATACATATATATATACATATATATATATATACAAACAAATTTGATGTATTTTATGGGCTTGGGGAGGTGTTTGGACGTGGCCAAGTAGTCAAAACTTGTATAAATATTAAAAAACATAATTAGGTAGCCGATATTGGTAATGTGGTAAGCCCGATGCCATAAACCAACCCAGTCATAAAGATATACCCAATTTCATAAACCTCTATATTAGGGGTAGTTCATTATTGGGTTTACCTCTGGTAAACTAACATAGCTATGGAAAATCACCATTTTTAATAGGTAAATCAACTATAAATGGGCCATGTTCAATAGCTATGTTAAATTACCAGAGGGTACCCCAATGGATGGCTTATAATTAATGGAACATCTTATTGCAATGGATGATTTGGGGGTATCCCCATTTTAGGAAACCTCCAAATAAGCCCAA
>Ga0126342_10000238_pt1:0-20000 | contig 50278 bp, 48 predicted proteins | sample Cyp1metagenome_FD_92528 | JGI IMG/M metagenome (GOLD analysis project Ga0126342, IMG submission 92528) | Coral microbial communities from Lord Howe Island, Old Settlement Bay, Australia - Cyphastrea 1 metagenome | ecosystem: Host-associated > Invertebrates > Cnidaria > Coral ...
CTTCTGACTCTTTCTCTTCTACTCTTCTCTCTTCTAATCTTTCTCTTCTCTCTGCCTCTGCCCTGCTCTGCTTTTCATCTGTCCATATTGTCGGAAGTTTGACTTCTAAACTTCCTTCGATCACTTTCACAGAACTTTGAGCAGTTGCATGCACCGTCTTCAGCCCAGTCTTGGAAACAAGACAAATTGCACGCAGTCTCCAGTGGTGCAAAATGGTGCAACTCTTCCCGCGCTCACTCGCCAAAGTCAAATTCGCCAGAATCAAGCTCCTTGCATGGGTAATATTGCTTTGCACATCTTTGCACAAGATAGTTTGGCAATTCTTGGCATTGCTTTTTGGCATCAAATTACATTGTTTTCGTCCGAACTACAGGAGCAAATTGTGCGATAAAGCGCCTGCGCAAATCGTTTGACTCGGGATGGTCTTGATCTGGTTGGAGCTGCCTGGGAAGATTTACCAGCTCTGCAAACTCGTCACTGCAGCAAAGAAAGCTTTGCTCAGTTTGTCTTTCGATCTGTGGGTTCTTGTTTTCGTTGTACCTGAATTGGCTTTGATTGCCGCTGTGGTAGGCAAAACGATCTAGTGGGATAAGCAAAACTTGTCCTTATAGAAGTTGAACTGCAACTTGTCTCTCGCGCGTCGTCGGATGCCGACTCCGATATTGCTTCATACTCTGGCGACCACCTATATACTTTGCAGATCTTTGCAGCAAAACCAGCTGAATGACCCGAAGCAAAAAACATAATACTCACGAAATGTGGAGTAATAGCAACTCAAGTGTACTGAAAAAAGATGAAAAAAGCTTGCAGTGTGAACCACTACTTTTTATTTCTTACCACACTGAAGCCCGCATCTGTTTCTCTTGCTGAAGAAATTCCTTGATTCTGTTACAAATCCTTGGGCTTCTGTTTCTGGCTTTGGTCATTGCTTCTCGTCGTTTGTATTTCTGCTTCTCACTGTTCTCACCGTTCTCACCCACATGTGTGCCTCCAGCCAGCTGTCGGATCCGGGAAGGTGCCTTGGAAAAAGGCTTTACTATGCTTGCTAGCTGTGCAAATGCAAACGTCGAAGGAACTGAATGCATTGCCATGCCTATATAATATACATTAATATATATACTATGGATTACTATGGCAAGTCATGGCACACTTTTCAAGGAGAAACTCCAGCAAATAACTTTCATAAAACTTACCACATGGATCCACGGCATCTTTTGTTGCATGTAAAATCGGGGTCCAGGAAAAGAGATGAAGATTTTACATGATTTTACATTCCTGTTGGACCAATTCCAGTTCAACTGAGATTTGCTCCAAGCCAGCAAAAGCAAAGCCTCAAGCGAAGACTATCACATGTGCAAACTTGAAAGCGCATCCGCTTGAAGATCTTCAAGTGTTGTTGAGGCAGGGCTATGGCAGTTTCTGGATCATCGCATCTCATCACTCTGTCACGGCTGTCATACTTCAGGGGTGAGGATCCCACGCATGCCAGTGCTGGAGCACGGCTGCGCTGCCTAAATTGTGGGAACCCATGAAGTACTCTGAAGCACTATGACATCTCATGATATCTCCACATTCAAATCAACAATATTCAATGCGTTTCAATGCATTTCAATGCGCTCCTAAATCAAATGCTGTCTTCAGTTTGTGTTTTCATTCAGCTATGAACTGAGGAGCAAGTCCGAACCCCCACCTTGAACAGCTCAAAGCAACCATTGGCGTGTCCAGCTATCTTGATGTTCAAAATGGCTCCGACTCCGACTACACTGCTACAAGATGCTACAAGCCCTGTACTCTGTGAAAATGCACTGCCTGAACTTTGACAGCCACGTCAATTGCAAAGCGACTCTGCTGTGAGACTATTCCGGTCTCATTCCGGTCTCGAGAAAAGAAGATTCTTGTGGTCTGAGCAAGCCAGTTGTTCCATTAGCTACACATTCGAGCTGTGATATTTAAGTAAGGGACATGTTAACGTTGTGACTGGATCCTTTCTTTGTTTCTGCGCGAAAACTCTTTCGAACTCATGTGCACTCCCAGGCCGGGAGTTGGCTTTTTTATTTGAGTTCGATGTCTAATTTGAACGTCCCCAGATCCGGTTTTATCATTTTATCTATATACGTCAATTAAATCCACCTTGTGCACATGCACATCCAGCAATAGACATGATTACACAAACACACACACAATTACACACACACACACGAAACTCTCCTATGCATGCATCTCGTATTGACTGCGGGAACAGGGAGCAGTACCTTATGAGGAGTCCACAACGCCTGTAGGGTAATATCTTGCATGTATTTTGAATTATTTTGATACACTTTGAAGATCTTTGAAGTATACTGTCAATTTCCATCAATTTCCTTTGCAGTAGCAGACTCTGGCTTCCTTTCCCGCAAGGCACCTTGTAGTATGCTCCGGCATTGGCATCTTGCTGCATGTTCCGGACCCTTCTCAGGGCGATACCAACCTGCTGGTTCAGAACAAAGGAGAAGGAAAAAAGCAAGACAGACAGTCACACGGGTCCATGGAATGCAAACGCAACCATCCGCAATTTCCATAAAGTTGCAATTGGCTTGAACTTCAACTGAATAGAATAGCGAAGCTACTTGAAGCTACCCAGGATTTTGAACTGATCCATTGCTAGTCCCAACTATGCCAGGCTGGCTGTGGGCAAGTAGGAACGGAAGCTTGCGCGGTCCAATGGGCGCCCATGCTTCACCGTTTCCATGTGAGCCCCAAAGAGGAGATTGTGCACCTGTGCCGCGAAAAGAAAGCACAATTAAAGCACACTGAATCAAACGCTGAAAGCAAATACTCAAAGCAAACGCGTGTTGATTTATGCGCAATTCATCAAAGCTCATGCATTCTCAATTCCTGCATATCCTTTCCACAGAAAGGTTTCATAACAGAACCGGTCACAAAAAGTAAGGGCAAGATGATATGTACCGGTAGCGATAAGACCGCAGGAACTATCAACAGAGTTATCTCCGGCGTTCATGTCTTGTACGAAGAAGGAGCCCGTAATGTTCACCGGCGTCAATCTTCACCAATCTGATGAAAAAAACTGAACAAGTTGAAAACATGCTCGCAGGTCTGCAATTGAAAAATACAGTTTGCATCAGTTTGCTCTATTTGAGATTTCACAGAGGAAAGATAAACATGAAAACCATCTTGGACAAGGCAATGATGGCCCAGTTCATCAGAAAACAAAATGCACATGGATGCTCAGACCTGGGAGGAACATGGAGGAACCATGAATATTCATGGATTCGGGGCACTTTCAGCAAAGCTTGCATATAAGCTCTCGAATATGCGGAGAAAGCAATGGACATCACCCAATCTGCAGCGGGCAGTAATGTATATGCGTCAACATATACCACAATATCACCGCATATGCAACTTATCGAACAAAACAAAAGGGTCAGAACATGGAACGAATACGGCTGCGAGCATGTACACACGTGCCCTATCTGTTTCTATCATATATACAAATAAGTATTATATATATATATACACATACTTTATTTGAAACAACTTGAGACTGTTTCCCACACTTCCCTTGCGGTGCGTTTGAAATACAGTACATGACTCATTTCAACTTGTCAGGTTTACGCGAATGCTTGAATGCTTAGAGATGCTTAGAGTATAGGCTACAGGCAGCTTCCGCCTTTCTGCTAAATGCTGCTGGTGCTCGGATAGTCTACCAATTGGTTTATCTTGTGCGGATCAAAGTTCGGATCTCACAGAAAAGGCCTCCATGATGGATAGCAAATCGAAGGCATCTTTTTGAGCCTCACTTACTGCAAAGGCTGAATGACATTGAATGACAGGTTTTCGAGCTGGTATCCATGACCGTCTGGACAGAGTGTCCGCACATGCCACCACATGTCCTTTACATGCACAAGCATAAAGCCAAAGCCTCCAGGTTATATGATCGAGCAAAGCTTTCAATAGCTTCTTCCGTCTTCCCCCTGAGAAGCATGATATATGTATGAAGATGGCGCTGGAATTGTGGTCAACACGAACAAAGCACCAAAAATGCGCGAAAGATCCACAAAACTGAACATAAGGCAAATACAGTAAACAAATGGACGGACTTCCAATAAACACAAGAAAAGCAAAAGGATGCAGAAGGAAACATACAAGCAGCTGCATAGCGTCGTATGCCGCGATCCTAGCTGTTGCCACGAAGAAACACCCAAGCATGGTTCTGTCACCTCATGTTGTAGCTCTTGTTGCAAAACTAGGCGAAGCAGGGACAAAGGAAAGTGTTGCCGTTCCTAGCCTGACAAACTTTGGAAAATGGAACTCCCAGGTTTCCTTCGCTTCCCCCCATTTTTAACTTCCGACATCCTTTTGCGGGTTTATCATGGTTTATCATGGTTTCTCCATCCTTTAGACTTTTAGTGTCGGGTACTCATGTTTTCAGTTCTTGATGTTTCTGTCCTCACTGTCATGTACGGGAGAGGTTGCAGAGCGCTTGTCAAGTTTGAAGCTCAACAGGAAAGCAAGCGGATGGGGAAAGCAAGTGGATTGGCTGGTGAAGCCTTCTACGCTGGGAGATGCAAAAAAGAATGCTTGGATATCCTATGTGGCAGACTTTGGAAACCGAATCCTCAACAGAACCTGACATGGAAAATATATGAAAATACGCAAAGCTTCTTTTAGTTTCTGAGGTTGCCAGAACTTGAAGCACAAGCGACAGCATCGACAGCGACTCAAGATGGGGAAGGCTTGGATCTTCAGACAAGCCTTGACCATCCAAAAGAGACAGCAAACATCAGCAAACTACGAAAACTTCGGAAAAACATGGAAGATCAAGGACGTAAGCGGTCAATCAAAACAGCAAATTCAACAAACGCTAAGAGGAGCTGTTCCATACATTGTGCCTCAAAAGGGATGACGCAAATTGGTAGGATGTGAAAATTGAAACACATTGCATGATAAGGAACATGCGGGGAAAGTACACTTATTCCCACATGTTAAAAATATTTTATTCAGCTATGGCTACACAATGCTACACACGTCTGAATGCCCCTTTATGCCGGTCGCTTGTCGCTCCTTCGTTTCAATGCTTCACCCAATCCTCGCAGAGCTGACGCAGTTAAAGGACTGTCTTCGCCGCAGGTGACCTTCGGGGAATGCGGCAGTGCTGCCAGGACTGGCCAACGCATTGGTATTTAACACTATCTAAATATACCCGTATCATAAATTATCAACATATAATATGTCATAACTTGTCATAATATATCCACCACTTTGGTGCTTGCTACATTTTTTTCCATGTTTGCCGCTTAATGCGACAATTCACAACCGGACAGGTTGCATCTGGCTTTGCATCTGGTTATACGTGCCTCGAAGAAAGCAACGTTTTCTCGCTCTCGTTCGATAGCTTCATCCTTGCAGTTTTGACCCCAAGGGATGAACCATGGCGGCTTTCCCCATGTCCCGTCCACAGAATTTCAGTAGAACTTTTGAAAGCATTTGAATGCATTTGAGCATATTGAGGGCAACATAGAGCAACTATGCTTTGAAGTTCGGTCATGTTTACTAATGGGCACCTCCATTTGCTGCTTCTTGAGCTCGTCGGTTTCCTAGAGCTGTCTTAAAGGTCGGTGTGCCCCGCTCTTGTCATACGCCCCTCACATGATATCCGCACTTGACTCTTTACAGTTTAGAATTTCAGCCACCTCAGTAGTCCATAGTCCATACAAGTTACAATATGTTACAATAAGTCTCCATTTTGCCCCTTGCTTTTGACTGCAGACTGCCTTTCCCTTCGAGATCCCTTGAGACTACACAAGCAAAGCTTCAAAAGTTATGTGTGTATGCTGATGCATGCTCTCAGCACAGACTTGCAAAAACCACATTCAAACAATTCAAGTCAAAAAAAACAAGATGAACTCAGGCTCTCCAAGGAAAGTGGCCGTGGCCATAATCTATGAGGACTCTATGGAGCACTTGATTTAGACATTTGTGCCAAGATGTGCCAAGTTCTTTCTCTCCTGCAAGGCCAACTTGAGGAGGATCTTGGCAATGGACATTCCTGCTTTTGCCACCAAGGAAGATGGCCTGAAGCGAGATTAGGTTTGAATACTTACTCATTCAAGATCCTTCTTGTAACAACTTCGATCCCCAAACATATGATCACATATCAATATGTTTACACACCACAAGATGACAGAACACTGCGTTACATTGAATTGCATTGCATCATATTGGCCTTAATTGAATACGTGGGCGTACCATCATGTAACATTGCATTTCAGGCATTACACTATATCAAAACAAACCCACGAACCAACCAATTAACAAACAAGACAAACCAACCCAAACAATTACACAAGCAAAAACCATGCATACATAGCGTAGCATAGCGAAGCATGGCAAAGCATAGCGCAGCATCGCATAATACGACAATACCCGACATGACATGCACACACATTATGAGATATCATTTTCGCATCTATGAGAATCCTGCACAATGTATATTATATATATATGTATTTATAATCTTTATACATATATTATATAATATCATATACAGATTATACAGGAGCTGCACAAATCCACATGAGATCACACAAGGGCGGCGATCACAGTTTTTTTTTGATTTGCAATGCTGCACTCTGCTGCAATAATTCTGCAATCTCAACTTGGAATCCAAGGCTGCCGGCTTCCCATTGGCGCGCTGTCGAAAGAGATCCTTGGAGCTGGGATAGCGAAGGCTGGTGCAAGCCAAGCTTTGATGATCTTCAAGGCAAAAACATGCAAACACCATAGATGCTATAGAAGTATCGAAGCACATTTTCGGGTTCGTGGTCACCAAAAGTCAATTCTTAGGTTGTCGCTTGTGACTCTCGAACAGCAGCAAGAGCCTTGGGACTTGTCTAAGAGGAACCTGTTTGGAGGTCTTGAAGCCATTAAAGCCCTAAGCTCTTCTAAAGCTGTAATCATGTAATCATATGTTTAATCTATTTAATTGAAATGTAATTGTGCTTTTCTCATTGATGGCGGCGAAACGACCTATGCCTCTTCGATGCTCATTGCGCAACAAATCAAGCGAATCAAGGCAATGAAAAGCAATGAAAAGCAATGAAAAGCAATGAAAAGCACATGCGTGTCGCCCATGTCGCGCATGTTGTATGATCTGTCCTCCTCAAAGTGTCCCAAGCGATCTTCAATCAATCCGAGTCCAAGCAGAATTCCTTTCGAAAAGAAATGATGGAAATTGTGACCTGATAAAAATGAGACCGGACCACCAACGTGGTTCCTGTAGCTAAGCTCTTTCTTGATCTACTTATCTCTTGTTTTCATTTGAGTGGCATGTCCAAATCACTCTCCAACTCCGTCGGAAGTCCAGTAACCAATTTGATCCGATTTGTGTAAAGAAGAACGAACAAGCACATACTTCCACCATCTTCCAACATCTTCCATCATGCTGTGCAAAGCACCGGGTTCCGGGGCCGTGTCCTGCCCGATCTCCGGTCTTCTTGCCAACCTCTTGATCCAGACATTTCAGAGCCCGCTGAAAGTACTTTGCTGCCTGAGCATAGCTTGACACGAACAACCAAAACACAATACCACACACACACACAATACACCACTTTTGTGCACCTTTGTCTCAGTCAGTTTGTATGTCAGTTTGTACATGTTTGTACTGTAATAGTTTGTAATAGTTTGTATATGTATCTATTTGCACTACCGATGCTTGAGCTTTTTCACCGATCTCACGGCGCAAAGCAATGCAACCCAAACAACAAGCAATCCGATAGTCTAGAGTCCAGTAATCCAGCCCAACGCTTTCCTTTGTTGTGCTGTGTCGGTCTGAATCACTAGGCGCCTCGTCATAGTTTCCCATTGAGCTGTAGGTGTGGCCCATGTTTTCACAAAGTGCTGCACTAGAACCTATGAGGTCCTGCCATAGCAGGCAAAAGTGTCTGAAGTGGTTTTGAACCCAAGAGTCTCCTTGTGAAATTAACACAAGACAAGTTTTAGTCTCAGCCAGGTTTAGTTGCTCATGTCCCTCTCCCACAATATTTACCACCGTGGAAAAGCAAGCAACATCCGCAAACATGTTCAGAGAAAGACTTTGGATGGACAGGATGAGCAAATACAGCACAAAACACAGTGATCCAAAATTATTCATACACAGACAATCATAGACATATGATGACATATGAATGTGTTTTGAATCGTTTTGATCTGAATTCTTTCATCCTGAAACGGCCATTCTCATCAAACATATTCAAACATCATTTTAGCCAAACCTTCGCGAAATATTGCCGAACCCAAAAAATCCCAAAATACTTTAGCCTCAGAAGCGAGGGATAACGAGGGATGATTTTGGAATACAATGTGTAACAAATGGACCATCCTCATCTACAATCCCTACAACAAATATCAACAAATTTTAGATCGACTTCCACACTACAGCACAGAATGAAATCATGGTTTCAACAGCTGGATGGCACAAGTACCTTCTTCTTGAAACAACAGCTCTACAACCTCCAACTCTGAAAGATGTCAGTCTCTTTCCTTTACCCAGCTGCGCTTTGCGAAGTGGCCTTTTGACAAACACATGATGGCTACAAAAACCAATCACTCGCTGTTGTCGTCTCCTACCCTTTGTACGACGGTTGCGCTGCTGTCACTAGATCTAGTAACATTTTTTGCAGTGATGTGCAACTTCCATGGAAGCCCTTGTCCAATTCAAAGGCCCCAAACAAAAGAAAGTCAAATCAGGCCCCCCTTTGTACAAAAGCTGCCACTTCAAATTAGCACATGTCTTTCTATCCTGAACGGCGACAACATATAGCAGATTGAGAACTGTCGATGGTATTACAAGGTGGTGAAGAAGCCATCCGGCAGTGTGTTCCAAATAGATACAGTATGATACAGTTCAAATATGTCCAAAAAGTAAAGATGCTCTACAGTGCTTCACAAATCTTCACAATGCTGTACAGGCTCATGTTTGAAAAAAGTCTTGCGGTGTTGACAGACCTGGGAACAAGGGCAACAATTGCCAAGTTGCTCGGAAAAGCAATAAAGCACAATTATGGTGTGCATACTATGGAACACCTTGAAGGCATTCGCACAATATGAAAGCAGATAAAATATGATAAAATCGTATGAAATCGATGTGGATGGCTTCTGCAGTCTCCAGTGTCAACCGTGGCAAATCAAGTGCAAATCAAGTGGATCGACTCCGAGATCGACTCCTCGATCTCGTGAAAAAGCTTGATGGATTCCTTGAACTGGGACTTCTTCCACAATGTAAATGCAAGGGCCTGAAACACTGCAATTGCACGTCAAAAATTCTATTGGCTTTCTCAAGATTTCCCAAGCACTAAACACATTTAAAGTTAAAGCATGTGAAAAAAACACATTTTCACCAACAAACTTTAGACAGCTTCAAGATGCTTCAATCATATCAGAGCGTGTCGTGCTGGCTGATTTGCCAGAGGGTTCCATTTTGGCCAAAGCAATGTTGCACTGTTTGCAACTTCGCCGGTCCATGCAAAGAATATGCTGAGCAAACAGTTGTAGATGGACAGGACAAGGTGAACAAACTCAGACTTTGCAAAGATAGTCACTGCGACGTCCATGTATGGCACGTATGGCACACATGTCCATTGTCCGAAATGAAATGGGACTCATGGCCAGTATGTCCCAGCCATGGCATTAGCCACTATTTAGATCTATTTAGCCATGCATGCGTTTCACGCATCCTGTGGTCAAATTCCACAGGTGCTCTTCGCAAATGAAGGCAAAGGCTACTTTGGCCCCAGACCAAATCACGAAGCCAACAATCAGGATCAAGACTGGAAGGCCTTTCAAAACACAACAACGTGATAATGTGATACAATAATGATACAATGTCATATATAACAATGTTCATGAAAAACACACACACACAAAACTGAACCTTCTGAATCCAATCACAAATAATCACAAATAATCAACATGTATCCAAGTATTCCGAGCAAAGGGCCTGTGCAACCCAAGGCCTTCATGCCATGTGCAGCGCGATGTAGCAAGATCAAAGCACTAACGATGCAAGAGACAACCACCTGTGCACGGGCCAACAACCCACCGATCCACCCTAGCAAAAAGGGCAGCGGGTCGACCTTGAATGCAACTAATATACTTGTGAGATTTAATGTCCTGATACAGTAGGTCTATGTAGGTCTTGATACTAAACACTTTTCAGTACATTCATAAACTCGAGGAAACTTCTTTCTTAAAAACATCGACGAACTGATGGCATGAATACGGTACCATTGGAGAGATATCTTTAAAAAACAAGTTCGTAGCTGCCTTGTCTTTGGCACCAGCACCCTCTGAGTGAAATGCCATCGCCAAAAAAGATGCTTGAATCCAAAGTTGCAAACATCTGCCAACAAAGATCTTTAGCAGCCTTGGTCGAGGAAACTTGGTACTGGTACATCTTGGTACACACAAAAGGTTCGTTTGTGCACGTTTACCTGATGCTATGCACCTGTCTGTATCGGTCAAAGGATCACTTAGGACGACTTTTTCACTCACTTAGGATGACATTTTGAGATGTGGGCTTCAACCTTCAGGGTTAACTCCATTGGATACAGACCTTTAGGGTTAACTTTTTAGGGGGGACAGGGGACAAGGGACGGGGGACAGTGGGAACAAGTCGAGGTAAGAGACACGACATCGAACACATTGGACTCCATGGGACACAGACCTTTAGGGTTACAGTAATTTTTTTAGGGGGACAGGGGACCGGGACAAGGGACCGGGGACGTAGTCCTAAGCGAGTAAAAATGTAGGTCTAAGCGAGGCACTGACCGTCTGTATCTATGCAGCATCTTTCAATACTGGCCAAGGGTCAACAAAGTCAAGAAATGGAAGCTCTCCACCAAATGCAAATGGTCTGCAAGCTTTTGATTAAAGTCCTCAAACGAACGCATATTATGGCACATCTACAAGGCATGATTCATGACTTATCAAAGTCGTAGCGAAATGTCTTCCCAATAACCATTCCATGCCATTCCAAGATATTCCAAGTATATAAGTAGTATAAGTATGTACTGTATAAGACAAGTATGTACAAGTATGTACAAAGGATGTACAAGATTGTACAAGTATAGTGTAAGTATAGTATAGCATAGCATAGCATAGCATAGTATAGTATATACTTGGTCGGCCTGACCATCCTCACCGACAGTATCTGCGCCGTTTCACGACAAACACACGATATCACACGATGCTATACGATGCTCCTCAAACATGGTAGCAGTGTCCGCATCGAGGCGTCCGTATATGAAATCACTTCGAGCTTGGCGTGCTGTAGGATTGTCTTTGTAGTCCACAACATATCGCTTTTGATTTGCCATCTCTTCCGCCAATAAAGCGACGCCTGAAACATTCAGAATGCAGTGCCACTCAGCCATCAATTCTATTGACAGGTGCTGAAATTGAAAATTACTCGAAACAGTCTCGAAACATGGTATTTTTGAGTCTCTAAATTACTTGCTTTCTGACTCAGTCCGACACCCTTGATAATCCCTTGATTATTCTTAAACAAACATGTTCGGTCAAAGAAGCTTGGCATCATTGAAGTCTCGGCTGCACGGGCCCACGCAACAAAATCAGTTCCGGAGACAGAATCTCTACTTCGCAAGAAAGGCATGCACAGGAGACCAAGCACCTCAGTCCAGAGATGCAAGACCTGGAAAGTCACATTGAACATCATTGAATTGAAAAAATGTCATCGAAGGCATCTGCATGACAGCCAGGTTCATGATGCCTGGGGACTTTTTTGGCAAGCAACTCCGTTCACCAGAATTCCAGTTGCGGAGGATAGCAGTGCGAAGCCCCAGAATCGCAGTTTTGAAAGCATTTTGACGGCAAAATCTCCAACCATGGGGACGTCCCTCCATGCAGTCTTCCAGTTTTCAGTGAGGATATCATCGCATTCTCTAGCCACGAAGGGAAACGTCACATCTGTGAACAAAAGAAATGCTTCACAAATCCCCACTGCTACTAGGTACTTTCGTCGCCGAACTACTCCGAAGTGACGCATGATCACCATCTCAGGCTGGGATAGCAAAGACGTCAGTGCTGTGTATGCACAGTTCTCGCTGTAAAGGTGATGCAGTCCTACCACTATCAGTAGGACGAGCGAGAAATTTGAGAAGCCTTTCTCACAAGAAGCCCTCCAAGATGGTGCAGCCCATTCCCAAGCCACGATGCCCAGCGGCAACAGTACCCAAGCCTTAAGAAACCATGCAATCAAACGCCTTTGAATAAACAGGTTTCGTCAGCAGCATCTGTAGCAACGAGGTGTGCGCATGATAGCTACTTTGGAGACAACAACTGCCTTTCCATACTAGAACACTCTCTGGCAAACTGAATATTTGATACATTACTATAAATTGGAACCGGTATATACATGTATATACAGTATATACACGGATACTCACACATGCTTACACCTGTTTACATCAGTACACGGATATCTACGTGCACAATGCCGCTGCAACTAAACTATTGACGACTGCATACTAGTGCGAACCTAAAGAGCGTTTCACATTCCTAAATATGTAGTCCTAAATCTACTAAACACGCAACACCTCCAGTGCAGGCCGAATCGCAACAAAGGCGGCTCTAAAAAAGGTGTTTTGCAGGTCCGAGATGATGGCAGATTGCCTTGCAGAATTCTCATAGATAACAGCGACGGGAGAATAGCTGCCTTCGAGGCGGCCTTCACCACCCATGTTGCAGAGGCTACTGAGAGATACCTTCAGAGACTTTCTTCAGCTCTCAGAGATTTTCGAGGCATTTCGAGGCACATAAGTTTGGAATCACTGTCCTGTATGCGTCAAAGATAAAATGCAATCAGGCTATATAAAGACGTCAAATATGTCCCTGTTGTGACCAAAATGAATTAAACCATATTAAAACAATAATATTCTTGCCTGACTCCGCCCTTCACTTGGGAACCAAGGACATTATGCGCAAATCAATCATGAGCCAAACAGCTTAGCAAATGAAACATCACAAAATTGCATTTCTGCACGTCCTTGAATATCAAAGCACCTCTCACCCACTGTCCCCCATGCTTAAATGATGTAATGTAAAAAAGGACTGCTACGCACCAAGGATCTTTACATCCTTGCTCGTCAGTTTTGCAAATTTGAGGGCAAAGCAGTGCAACTTGAGGGAACATTATTTGATAATATTTGATAGTCCCCAGAACAGCAAGAACATTTATCTCCCAGCTGTTGGCCAGACCAACTAAAAGACATGACATATAGACTTATATTTCAGCCTTGGTGCTGCTACCTGGGCAATCTGTGTACAACTTGTTTCCCACTGTTACGATCTAAATTGTTCCTAGTAAATGGATGGTGATGATTACAGATGTATATACTGTATATATATATGTATATATAAAATGAGTAAACATTCCCATGGGTGGAAAGATTGCATAGTGTGCATTACAAGTGCATTACATCACACTGCAACCATATCTTATTTCTCGTTCTAATTCGTGCAATATAGATCCTGTTAGTATTTTGATGTATTTTGGAGCTGCTTTACGATCCAACGCATTGGATTCTGGTGTCCTTGTCTAAAATAGCCTTAACTGATCTTAACTGTCTTAACTCTCGAGGGGAAGCTTTCAGAACAGTGGAACGTATCAGTGCACCACCAGACACTGCAGGCCGACCTGCACACCCTTCACATGAAAGTCACCTCAAACAACTGTCCAGTGGATGTCTTCCAACTGAAACAAACAAGTTGAATCACCCTGACTGCTTTGTTGAATTAATATTAATGTTTCAATGGTTGTGATTTACTATATTTCATTTGACTATTCACATTCGTGTACATCCGTTTCCTTGGCACTCAGAATCCAAGTATATTGCTGAGTTTAGCATCCCACAGCATTGTATTATACTGTCTCATATTGTGTCATTTCGATTTATGTCTATTCATGTCCTTTAGCATTGTGATGATCGTCGTGATGGATCGTACATCCTGATCCGTGCTTGTGCTCTTTCTTGTTCAAGGCTCAGGCCTCCTCTTCTCCGGCAGATTGGGACCACCTCCTCCAGGACCTTGAATCTTCTTGGAATCTTCTTGCGGTCAAACATTGATTAACATCGGTCTGTGAATCTCCCGGGATTATTGGAATTATATTCATATATACATGTCTATATTTTTCTCACATTTTATCACATCTGTTCACATTTTGTCACAACTGTCAGAAAAAAATATTCATTAAGCTATGGTGTATGGTCGTGGACTCTATCGAGCCAACTTTTGAAGGACTACTGAAGAATTCATGAAACATATGTAGGCAAAAATAAGCAAACATAAGTATAAGCAGTACCAGTATGTACAATGTACACAAATTACAGATATTACAGTGCAGGAATTGAACTTGTCATGTCAGCAGCACCTCCATGCATTTGTTCAAGCGGTAGAGCTGGATCCACATGTCAAAGAGCTACCGCAAGCAAGGGCACACTGGACACGTTCTCTTAAAAAAGGCACCACGAAGCAAATCTATGCAAACCTTGGATTTTCCGAAACTTATCGCGGCATAAACTATTGATGAAGCTGGTTGTGAGGCACTGGCAGCTCTGATCCGAATTGCAAACGAAAATGCTTGTAACGAACTCTGCGTTAGCACTCTACTTTCGAGGCCGGACATCACCTGAAGTATGCGTTGTTCCGAATTTCCAAGCCCTGCTTTCACCATCCCATGACATACAAGTCTCATGTTTTCAACATGGAACCGCCGCATTGCCGATCTTGCCTGAAAGAAGGTATTCAGCGTGCTGTCATCATCCAATCCTTGCTGTTGTCTTTGCTCCTAAGAGAGAGCATAAGAAAGAAAATAAAATACGATAGTTGTCAATAATTCTCCAGCCAAACAACTACTGAACATTTTAACATATTTTAACGATGTTTAAAGCATGCACACAGTAAACGAATCCTTCGAAGAAACAAATACGCATGTATGATGTGTCATAAATATCATAAATGCATTGCATATGCTCTTGGGTACAGTAAATCTTATGTAGTCAGCCTATGTGTATCTGCGCCGGTGTTTTCATGATGTTGCACTTGTGTGGGTCTGTCTGTCCGTCCGTCTGCATTTCTTCATGGACTCATGTCTGCGTGGGCTCGTGTTGTCTGCATGAATCCATGCCCCATCCTTGCATGCATACTTGGAGGGACAGGTGAACGGACGGATTGGCGGACGATCCAATATATCAGAAAGCCGGCTCTTGCATACATGTAGATGGTTGCCTGAGAAGCTGCATGATGTATGTCGCATACATATGCGTGTTTGCATGCGTATATGTTTCCGTGAAGAAGAATTGTAATCTTGCACATTCATGTAGACTGTATGTTGCTCGGATATCATTGAGTGTCCAGTTACATTTCAAAGAGTGCGTGTGGGTGTGCATTTGTATGAATAAGTATAAGATATTCGCTGACTATCTATCTCTTTTGTTCCTGTAAATATCTCCTTGCCGGTCACCATGAACGTTTGGATGTGCATGGATCAATGGACGAGCTGAAACCTGGGTGTGAAATGGCATTGACGTGGCATGAATCCGTGAAGGATGATGAAGTCGCACGAATGCATTTGATGAAATCTAATTTGTATATAATTGACTATAATTATATATAACTTTATATATATATAATTATACATATAATATTTATCATTTTATATTTACTGCGTTTGATCTGTGCCCAGGAATCTCTGAGATACCTCTCAGCATGCGGCTGATCAACCCTACTGGGGAATGAGGTTGGTCATACTCTGACGATGTCTGCTTGTCTTGCCCAACAGGACATACACTGAGGCATTGTACGAGAAACTCTGGCTTGCAATGCAAGCAAAAGATATGTCAGGCAAGGATACACTTTCTGTCTGGGTTGAAGGAGTGCCAGTGAATTGTGCCATTTCCACGCGATAGCTTGATCCATGCTTAGACTGAGCCACTAAGACCATACCCCAGGTGGAAGCACAATTCTGGAGCATACTGGAGCAAAGCATAAAGATATATGAAGATAAATGAAGATAAATGAAGATAAATGAAGATATATAAAGATATATATATATAGATATATAAAGATATATAAATATATATAAAGATATATACTATAATATAATACAATATAATATAATATAATACAATACACTAGAATATAATATAACATAATATAATATAATATAATACAATATATAATAAATATCATTTAACTTACAGCTTCTTGCAGTCCTGAAAGAGCTTCTCCAATCGGGCTTCTTCCTGGAAAAGGTTCACACAGAGTTCACTGCATGGGAACAACGGCAGGAGACTCGGAGAATACTTTTTTCAACACAGTAAGCTAAAGCAATGTAAATAATGTAAGCATAGAAATGCATAGAATAAGAATATGAACTCAAACGATCCACGCTTTGTGGAATCACCAAAGTCTGGTCTCGCTGATTCCCGCTGCATCTCGCTGCAAAACAAATGCGAGTTAATAGGACCTTGATCTGAAGTTCTGCCAATTCTTCCATGGGTCCATCCTCACGCGCAGAAGTTTGGCAAGCACAGAGAGCCAGCCTAGGCAACCTGAAGTCTACAGCTAAGCTAATCCGAAGACTTCCACATTGGATTCCACAGTATGTTACAATTTTCTCATTCTGCGCAGGTCCTGTGGATAGCCATCATGAGACTCATGAGACATTGAGACGCAGAAAATCAAATCATTCACCCCTCAATCTCATGTTGTCACACACTGAAAAGCAGCAACTCACAGAAGAATCAGGCTTTGTCAGTTAAACACTCACGTGTGTTATACATAGACTACATGCTTTTCACGTGCATGATACATGAACATGCATCACATCAGGCTTATTTTGCAGAATCAGGAGCTTTGTTCTACAGATTCTTGAAGACTTGCACTAAATATCCACACAAAGTCATGAGTAGGATACAGCGTGTTGCTGAGTACTTGATGGAGAATATTGTGTTTCTGTTGCTTTCTGTCATCTTGGAGACCCTAATACCAGTCGCAAGGCAGACGAACAATTCCAGCAATCTCATGATGACTTGTTTCGGTTGGGAAGCCAACGCTGAGTCCTTTCAAGTCCTACGTGGCAGGTTGTGAAGGTCCATGGATGTCTGAGACAATGCATATCTGAGATATTCGCTTGCAGACTTTTTGTCACGTTGCCGATTCATGAAATGCTCAGCCAAGCTCTGGCTGAAAATTCTGGCATAATAAGCCTTATGGGACCTGTGTACATGGCTTGAGAAACTCAGGCTGTGAAACAAGTTATGAAACTTAGTCTCGTGAAACGCATAACCAGACCTTATTAGGCCTTGCTAAATATTTCTACTGGAACCGAAAAGACGAGTCTTCAGCTGCGGATTCCTCGGTGGCACTTGTTACTCATGACATGTTGTGCTTTTGCTTTAAGATGCTTTAAGATGCTTCAAACTAGTTACAGAATCTTACAAATGCTCATAGACATTGTCCAGCTGGTTCAAACTCAGGGGAGCACTTGCTGACGATCTGGCCCTCAACCTTTCTTGGAGAAGATATTTCAGCTTCCTGAGAGGAGGGGCACATATCATGGTCAAACATGTGCCACTGCCCTCTCCAACCAGCTTTGGCTCGTATTTCCAAACACAGCAACCTGAGCTTATCTCCACACTGGCATAGGAACAAGTGCGCATTCCAGAAACCACATTTAGCCATATTCAGCCTAAGCATTCTTAATATTTCTTAATAATCTGCAAAGTACCTCTCCCACGCCGTACAGTGAGATTGGTGCATCACGGATGTGTCACAACCAGACTAGAACCCCGGAAACCTCGAACCGTTACTGTTGGGTTGCAACACTGGGTTAACGTACTCTACAAATGTGCGAAAATCTACGGCAAAGACATTTTCTTCTTCAAACCGTGCTTTTTTAAAGAGCTGCTTAGATGTCAACTATAAACCCAAGTTTCTTTTCCGGGAACAAAAGTGCAACAAGTTCAAGCCCGTGAATTCCCCTGAGGTATACAGTACCTGCGTTCAAGCAAGGGTCCAATTATGCGTCGTCCCTTGCTTAATTGTTTGAAAGGATTTTCACCAACAAATGCGCTGTATGTAATCTCACTTCCGACTTTTCTGGGTTCAAGGCCAGGCCTTTTTTATTTCAAAACAACTAGTCTGACTAGTCTGGCTTTAATTTGTGGTTTTGATCCCGATTTTTCACTTCTCTGCGTGTCCAGTTTTCTCGATCGACTCCAGCCTTTCAAATGACAATGAATCGTACGAGTACTGTATGGCTGTAAGACAACCTACATGAGTATGTAACAGTATGTGTAACCAATGTATGAATCAAAGAAAATACCACGGACCCTAAGGAGGGTACCCTAAATTTACTGGCCAATGTTTTGGAGATTTTGCGGGCACCTCCTTCGGTTACAGAAAACATAATGTTGAGAAGTTGGAGACTTTCCAAAGTTATTCAGTCTCGTGTCATTCCCATTTTTTCCATTTTTTTCCCACCTGAACATGACCGCCTTCTAGGTAACCTAAGAAGGAGGAACTAAAACACTAAATGCTTGAAATAGTAACATACCAAAAGTCTTCCACAGTCTACATCAGGGGTGAGCATGTCTTCACACTACGCATGTTGTGTGTCATCTTCCATTTGGTCACACGCACAGGTTCGTGATCGTTCGTGTGTATATTATATATATATATATGATATGTGGTATATACACTATATATATACATATATATATATATATAATTATATATACATATATATATATATACTATTATATACTATGTAAACAGGTGTATGGGTTCGATTTGACCATAGAACACTCTGACAGCATTTTTTGCATAGACTGCTCCATGCTATGTATAATATACGTACACACACACCCAAATACATATATGACACTGAGATCATGTGATGCATATATTAAACATGTCATGCGCTGTTTCGACATGTCTTGACAGGGCATGGTTCAGCAGCTCTGGCCTCTTCCACGGCAAGGAGTGAAGTTGCTGCGCTTGGAAAGTAGTACTCCTTCAATGAACAGGTAATGATTCAGGTTTGCGGCTTCAGTGGGTTAATTGGCCTAAACATTGTGGGAAAATGTAGTTTTAAATTTTCTCCATCATCCCCTTGAAACATTGGTGGCGGTATACAATATATTAGACATTATTAGACTATTAGATAGGATTGTCCTATTCGCAAACACATTCTTGAGGTGTGTGGAACGTCTATTCTAGCCAGCTGGTCTGGCAGGCAGTTCTCAACTAGCTCGGCCCTGAGCTGGCTCAACCTAGCCCAATCATGTCCATACTCCTAACATGGTTCAAGATGCCCCCAACATAGCTCAATCTGGAGCCAAGTTGGCTGGTACATCCCCCCGCGCGAAGACATCTAGTCTATGCAAAACCCAAAAACACTGTAAACCACTCGGTTTGAACCATGTCCGGGGCATGTTGGGGTAATCTTGGGGCATGTTGGGCCCAGATTAGAACTATGTTGAAATAAATTGGAATGTCTAAAAAATCAATCAACCCTTCATTCTAGACAAAAAACACGTGCCCCCGCTAGCTAGAGTTATATACAGTAGTCGATTCTGATTGTCTATGGCATCCGCAACTTCACGCCGCAGCACTTCCGGTGCCGGCGGACTTTAGGAGGGCTTCATCTGGAGTTGCAGCAGAGGTGTTGATGTGGCAGCGTCGTCGCAACAAGAATGGTCTCTTTGAACATCCATTAACATCTAAGGGAATCTAAGCCGCGTTTTAGGAGTGGTATTACCATCCATTAACATCTATTAGGGAATCTAACATGGAGTGGTTGCTTTTCTGTGAGCGTGGTCGGGGGGTCTTTTCGAGGACGTTCTAAGGGCACAAACAAAACACATGTAAAACACACATTCTAAGCGATTCTCGCTGAGTATGGCTTGACCAGTTTGCAA